>Ga0207864_1000061_pt1 | contig 181337 bp, 149 predicted proteins | sample HigsolmetaAR202D_FD_184834 | JGI IMG/M metagenome (GOLD analysis project Ga0207864, IMG submission 184834) | Ionic liquid and high solid enriched microbial communities from the Joint BioEnergy Institute, USA - AR20-2-D (SPAdes) (version 2) ...
TGGTCACGCCGAGCCTTTTTTTTCAAGCCCAAACGTCGCGCGACGACGAGGGACAACTCTCCTGTCGCGCCGTGATGGAGCGAAATCCAGGCTGAGGACTGAGGACTGAGGACTGAGGACTGAGGACTGAGGACTGAGGACTGAGGACTGAGGACTGAAGCCGTCCGTCACCGCGCGCAGCGGGCGCCGACGGCCCAGTGCTTCGTCGGCGCGCCCCACGTGCGCTTGTTGCCGTACTTGATGTTGTATTGCTCCCTGCCCGCCTCCTGGAAGGAGTACTGCATCACGCCACCTTCCTCGGTGAATGTCTCGACCGCGCCCGCGAGGTCCATGTGGCCGAACGGCCCGACGCCCTGCGGGAAGCGACCGGGCGCGGGGAGCCAGTACCCGCGATCGACGTGACCCGGAGGCGGAGCCGGCCACGCGTAGTTGAAGTAGTAAGACGCAAAATTCCCGATCGGGAGATCGTTGCCCCACGGGTACGTCCGCGCGTTGTCGCCCCCGTTCACGGCGAACTTCCACTCGTCGTACTTGGGCAGGCGTCCGCCTCCATCCCAGTGGCAGAAGGCCACGAAGAGCGCCTTCGTCGCGCAGTTGAGCACCTTCGTATCGAGCTGCTCCTTCGTGAGCTCGCGCGGGATGTCGCCGTTCGCGGCCTGCTGGTCCGGCGAGAACCAGAAGGCGGGCGCGCCCTCGCCCTTCACCCAACAGCCGGGACCGAGGCTGCTGCCGTAGCTCGTCGCGCCCCTCTGCCCCACGCCGAGCTGCATCACCGCCTCGGCCTCGCTCCCCGGGACGCTGTCCGTCCACGCCTTCGTCCACCCCGGAGGCGGATTCGCGGTGACGAACGATTTGACGTCGTAGTTCACGTCCTCGAGGAACGCGCGCATGCGGCCCGCGGTGATGAGGTACTTGTCGAGCTTGTACGGTCCGCCCTGCGCTTCGGGCCGAGGAACTTCGATCACCGTGCAGCAGTCCTCGTGCTGCGCCTCGGGCGAACCGACCTCGCCCGGGCCGCACGTGCCGCCACCGGCGACGGCGCGGCAGCTCTTCCCGGCCGCGCAGACGCCCTCACGGCACGCGTCCATCGTGCAGTCCGCGTGCACCTTGCAGCCTTTGCCGACGTCGCATTTGACGCCGGTCGAGCCGCCGCAGTCGACGTCGGTCTCGTCGCCGTTCTTCACGCCGTCGGTGGGCGAAGGCGCGGCGCACGTTCCGGCGGTACAGACGCCGGACACGCAGTCGTCTCCGACACGGCACTTCTTGCCATCGGCACATTTCGCCGGCGATGAGCCGCCGCAGTCGACGTCGGTCTCGTCACCGTCCTGCACGCCTTCGGTCGTACCGGGCCCCGCCCCGCCGCCGTCGGCGGTCGGCTCCGGGTTCGTCGCGGTCGCCTCCGGGTCTTCGCTCGACGAGCAGGCGGCGATGGCGAGCAGCGCGGGTCCGAGGATCGTGATGAAGCCGAACGAGGAGCGTCGTGGACGAGACACGAAGCGCACGGAAAGCCGCATTACACAGAACGTACCGATACGCTCGTGTATCAGGAGCCGAATTTTTCGAGCGCCACGGCGATGGCCGTGGTGCGCGTCCGATCCACGTTGGACTGCGCGCCTACACCCGCGCAGATCGAGCCTCGCGAGCGCGCGGGCTCAGTCGAGCGTGTCGTCGCCGTCGACCAGCGACGAGTCGGGCGGCGGCGAGATGACGGCCGACGACGCGGTGGTCCTCGCCTCCGCCGGAGACATCAGCTTGCGCACGAGGTCGGCGCGGTTGGCGACGCCGAGCTTCTGGTACAGCCGGCGCACGTACGTGCGCACGGTGTTCTCCGACAGCCCCGAGATCGCCGCGACGTTGACGCCGCTGTAGCCGGCCACGAGCAGGCGCGCGATCTCACGCTCGCGCTTGCTGAGCCCCTCGATCGGCGCGGCCTTCTCCTGGTGCTCGACGCGCAGGATGGCGCACTTCGCGTTGTTGAAGACGGGGTCGCCCTCGATCTTCGCGACCGCGACGACGGCGCCGGACGGAAGGCGCGGCGGCGTCGGGAGCGGCTCCTGCTTCGCGCGCGCCTGGAGCGACTGTTCGGCGGCATCGACGATGTGGTCCTCGATCGGAGCGACATCCGTGTCCCACTCGATGCCGCGCTCACGGTTCGCCGCCCAGATGACCTTCTTCTTCTCGCGATCGACGACGAAGAGCGTGCCGCTCACCTTGCTGAACGCACGGAGCGCGGCGGCTTCGCGCGAGAGCTCGTCGTACGCGATCTGCGCTCGAGCACCGGCGGCGACGAATGGGCCGAGCGCCTCGAGCTTCTGGATGTCCTCCTGGGTGAACTCGCCCTCCGACTCGCGCCGCTCGAGGCCGGCGAGCCCGAAGAGGACGCCGCCCTCGTGCATGAAGAAGAGGAGCGCGTGCTTCATGCCGCTGTCGGCGTGCGCGGCGAAGTACGGCAACTTCATGCGCTCGTCGTCCGGGTAGAGCTCGTTCGCGAGATAGACGCGACGCGTCGTCTCGACGACGCTCTTCGTCTCGAACCCGAACGCCTGAGTCAGACGAATGCCCGGCTCCGCCCTGAGCGGCTGCGGGACGCCGTCGACGAGCCGCGACGAGTCGCTGTACGCGCGCGCGTCCTCCGTGCCGAAGCAGATGAAGGCCCCCGAGGCGGGGACGAGCTGGCGCATCGCATCCATGACGCGCCGGCGGAAGCTCGCGCGTGTGCCGTGTTGCACCACCGAGAGTCGCGCCGCATCAAGCCCAGCCTGTTCCATCGTGCTCTCCCCTCACTTCGGTGTCCGCGCCTCCAGCGGCGCTCGCTCGTCCGCCTCCCCAAACGACGAAGTCGAGAACCGTCGACGCTCTGCTCCCGGTCGATGGCGGTTCGGCTTCGATGCCCTCTCGCGGTCTCTGAAGAATCGGACGGTCTACCTCGGCATGCTCGGCCCCGCGCCGCTTGTCGTGGCATACTCTACTCATGTCGGACTTCGCAACGGAAGGCGATCGCGCTGCGGGGCACCTCGTCTTCGACTGGAACGAGGTGAACCGGAAGGGCCGGATTCTGCCGAAGAACGCCACGTTCTTCGACGAGACCCTGCGCGACGGGCTCCAAAACCCCTCCGTCGTGGATCCGAGCATCGAGGACAAGCTCAAGATCCTCCACCTCATGGAGGATCTCGGCATCCACGTCGCAGACGTGGGCCTTCCGGGGTCGAGCAAGCGCGCGTTCGAGGACGTCCTTCGCATCTGCAAGGAGGTCACGGACTGCAAGATGAAGATCAAGATCGCGTGCGCGGGTCGCACCGTCGTGAGCGACATCACGCCGATGATCGAGCTCTCGCAGCGCGCCGGCATCCCCATCGAGGTGTACGCGTTCATCGGGTCGTCGCCGATCCGCCAGTACGCCGAAGACTGGGACGTGAACCTGATCGCGAAGCGGAGCGCCGAGGCGATCGACGTCGCCGTGAAGGCGGGCCTGCCGGTCGCGTACGTGACGGAGGACACGACGCGCTCGCGCCCCGAGGTGCTGACGACGCTGTTCCGCACGGCGATCGACCACGGCGCCACGCGCATCTGCCTCTCCGATACCGTCGGTCACGCGACCCCCGACGGCGTGCGCAACCTCATCCAGTTCACGCGCAACGTCATCGCCGGCACCGGCGCGGAGGTCGGCATCGACTGGCACGGCCACAACGATCGCGGCCTCGCGCTCGAGAACGCGATCTGGGCGTTCGAGTACGGCGCCGATCGCGTCCACGCCACCGGCCTCGGCATCGGCGAGCGCGTCGGCAACGCGCAGATGGAGCTGTTGCTCCTGAACCTGAAGCTGCTCGGCCAGCTCGAGGGCCACGATTTGACGAAGCTCCTCGAGTACTGCGAGACGATCGCGAAGGCCGTCAAATGGGAGATCCCGATCAACTACCCGCTCGTCGGCCGCGACGCCTTCCGCACCGCGACGGGCGTGCACGCCGCCGCCATCATCAAGGCGCTGGCGAAGGGCGACACCTGGCTCGCCGATCGGATCTACAGCGGCGTCCCGGCCGGCATGATCGGCCGCAAGCAGGAAATCTGCATCGGCTTCATGAGCGGCGCCTCGAACGTCAACTACTGGCTCTCGCAGCGCGGCATCCCCTCCGACGAGACGCTCGTCGCCGAGATCCTGAAGGCCGCGAAGGCGCAGAACCACATCATGACGGACGACGAGGTCATGGCCGTCGTGAAGCGCGTGCGCGGGTGACGCGCGTGTCCGGCTCGGCGGACGGACGCGCGCCTCCCGCGGACGAGAGGCGCGCGTCGCCCGATCAGTAGTCGATCGCCTGCAGGCCCCACTCGCCGAGCGACGCGATCGCGCGCCGGTCGTCCATGAGGACGTGCGAGCTGTAGCCGTAACCGCGGAGGTTGACCTCGCTCAGCAGCGTCGGCTTCGGCGTGGCCGTGTCCCAGATCGCGAGCCCGGCGGGGGTGTAGAGCGCGACCTTCGTGCCGTGCGCCGCCAGCGGCCACTCCGCCTCACCCACCATCTCGCTCACGATGGCGAGCCGGCCGTCGCGGATCCCGCCGATGGCCCAGAGGCCGCCGTCCTCGATCACCTTCGGCTGGTAGTCCTGTCCCGTGTACGTCCCCGACCAGTCGAGGATCCTGTGACGCGTGACGTAGATTCGGTCGTCGGCGATCTGGACGCCGGCGATGTTCTGCGCGGGCGGCGTCAGCACGTGCCGGAGCGTCACCTTCGCGTCCGCCACGTCCGACAGCTTGAAGTCGCGCGTCACGAGGACGCACTGCTTCGCCAGCCAGTCGAACACGCTTCGCCTGCCGAGATTCTCGTGACAGTACGTGAAGCCGCGATGGTCGCCGGCGACGTCGGCCGGCACCGGGATGCGCGTCGCGTGGTAGTCGACCGTCACGAACCGGCTCGACGCCTCGTCGGCGAGCAGGAGCGAGCCTGGCGTGTTGATCGACGGGAGCAGCGCCGGCGTCTCACCGCGCAGGTCGACGCGGTCGACGAAGAAGCGGACCTTGTCGGGGTTCTTCGTCGATTGCACCCAGCGCGAGGTGAGCACCATGCCCCCGAAGACGTGGAGCGGCGACGAGCCGAGGCTCTCCGGCAGAGCGACCACGGACGTCTTCGGCTGCGCCGGCGTGCCGAAGTCGACGACGTGCACGCGACGCTCGACGCGGTAATCCCGATACACCCCGAGCTCGGTCTTCTTTTCCGCGACCGGCTCGAGACGGGTCTCGATGTACGCGAGCTTCGCGCCGAGCTGCACGATCGCTTGCCCCGACCCGACGAGCGAGCCGCCCCTTCCGCCGTAGTACGACCAGAACGACCGTCCGTCCCAGAATCCGGATCCGCCGTATCCTCCGCCCTTCCAGGGCTCGCGCAGGTCGACGAAGGGTGACTCCACCTTGGAGACGAGGGTCGGCTTCGCCGGGTCCGACACGTCGATCGCGGCCGCGACGAGCTTCCCGCCCATGGAGTCGTCGCCGTACGTGTAGACGGGCAAGGCGACGTACAGCTTGTCGCCGTTCGCGAAGAGGCGCGCCTCGTACCACGCAGCCCAAGAGTACTGCTGCGAGCAGTACGCCGTGCTCGAAGGCAGGATCGAACGGAGCGAGAGCCTGCCCACGACCGCGGCGTCGTCCGGGTTCTCCTTCGGCGTGAGCGAGAGCATCGCTTCGCCCGTCCACCAGTCGTTCGTGATGCTCGCGACGTGCTTCGGAAGCTCGGCGAGTCGATAGGCAGGGTTCGCGAGGTCGATCTCGTTCGTCTTCACCGGAGCGTCCCGCGAGGCGATGTCGAAGCTCGTGACGCTGCGGTCCGACATCGCGATGAGCCGACCGTTCGCGATGAAGGCACGCCGCGGCATGCCCCAGTACTCGGCGACCCCACGAAGCGCGAGGTCGTCACGGCCGTAGTCGATGATCTGGATGCCGCTCTGAGGCTGCTCGCACTCGCCCCAACGACCGTAGGAGGCGAAGGGGACGAGGATCAGGCCGTGGTCGTCGAGGACGCGGACCGACTTGTGGATTCGATCCTGGTCCTCGGCGAGGCTCCCCCAACCCGCGCCGAAGGAGACGCGCTTCAGCATCGTCGGCTTCGACAGGTCGGAGACGTCGAAGAGCGACACGGCGAGCCTCGCCTGGCTCGGGATCGTGTCGTCCCAGCCGAAGCCCACGAGCCGATCCCCGCGCGGCTCCATGTGGAAGACCCAGCCCGGCATCTCGAGCTCGCCCATCTGTTTCGGCGCGGCCGGATCCGAGAGATCGATCGTGAAGAGCGGGTCGGTGCGCTGGGCGGTGATCGCGTAGCCGCGCGTCCCGTCGAAGCGGACGCTCCGGAGCTGCTCGGGCCTCGGGAGAACGAGCTCCGTCGAGCCGAGTGGCTTGATCACCATCGAGCTCTCGACGGTGAACGTCTGCACCTTCGGGTTGACCGTTCCGCCTCCGCCCCAGCCGTCGTTGAACTGGCTGACGACCCGGAGCACTCCGTCGTACTCGTCCATCTGCCAGCGGCTGTTGATCTGACCGGCGACGGGGACGTCCGCTCCCTTCACCAGCTTGCCCGTCGGATCGCTGATGTCGACGACCTGGATGATCGAGCTCGCCACCTGCGAACCCGGCGTCCAGCTCCACTCCGGTCCCGCGATGTAGAGCCGCTGGTTCGTCGCGCTGACGCTGCGCTGCCAGGCATGGTAGCTCTGGTTCGGAGACGAGAAGACGAGCTGGTCGCGCTTCGTGATCGCGGCGCCGACGTCGAAGCTCGTCACGACCGTCGCCGGCTTCGACTGGCAGCCCCAGCAGTAACCGTTCTCGTACGTGACCACGTACGCCGTGCTGCCGACGAGCCGCGAGTCCGCGATGGTCCCCGGGACGTCGAAGTGCGAGAGCTCGGTGATGGCAGCGGGGTTCGTGACGTCGAGCGCGAGGATCTCGCTCGTCTGCACCCAGCGCCCGTAGGGGAGCCCGTCGGCGGGAACCCAGCGGCCGAACTCGTTCAGCATCACGAACGCACGGCCGTTCTCGACGTACATCTCGAACGGTACGGCGTCGATGCGCTTCCGGCCGAGGAGCTTCATCCGATCCGGATTCGTGATGTCGACGATCGAGAGCCCCCCGTACCTCGAGAGCGCGTAGAGGCGGTTGCCGTCGACCTTGATGATGTCCGCCTCCTGCACGGCGCGCTCGGCCGCTTCGTCGGCGCCGTCCGAAGGCGCGGCCGATCCCGACGATCCCGAAGACGACCCGGCCGCGCCGGCGTCCGTGGCCGCCCCATCGGAAGAGGCGCCTCGCCCGCGCGGATCGTCGGACTCGAAGCCGTTGTCGACCTCGAGGCCGTCGGCGGGCCCTCCGCTGCCACAGCCGATCGCGAGAGCCAAGGCGGACATCGACACGGTCAAGGGAAGCAACGCACTCAGACGCATGGCGGGGGTCGCCTTGCAGATCGGATGCCGACGAGAAACGTCGAGAAAACACGGGTGCCGAGCGAACGCCGGGTGTGCCACGTGTGCCGCGAGGCTCGTGGCGGATCAGGGCCGGTGGCGGGACGATCATCGGATCGTCGCAGCTTTCCGAACGTCCGCTTCGCGCGCAGCTCGTCGTGGGCGGCGCAGAACGGCCTGGCGTTCTCAGCCTCGCCGCTCCCGCCGAGCGTCCGCTCGTGGATGTGGTCGATCTCCACGAACGCTCTCGTCGACGAAGGTGCACTGCCCGCCGTCGCGCTCGTACAGCTCCCGGCGGACTGCGTTCGTGACGTAGCCCGGTCGCGTGCTCTTCGTCCCCGTTGGATCCGCCGGCTTGCGTGGGCGCTTCGTCTTGCCGAACCGCTGCTTCTCGAGCTCCGCGACGAGCGAATCGACGGCGCGCTCGAGGACGCCCCCGAGATCGCAAGTCTCGACAAGCAAAATCGACATCGAACCGTCCATTCTTTGCACCGGTTATCGACGGCGCATGCGAACCTGCGAACGCTGGCTCACTCCGATCGTGCATCGCAGGCGACGGCTCCCGTCCGGCAGGAAGCGATGCGCTGGCGGTCAGCCCGAGCGCCTGGCGCGACGCTCGCCTCGACACACCCCAGAGATGTGTCGAGGTGCGGAGCGGCGTGCCAGTCGACTTGTCGACAAGCTAGTAGGCGCAGCGGCCGCCGATGGAGTAGTAGCCGTTCTTCTCCCCGGGCAGGCCGGCGTTTCCATAGAGCTGCCCGTTGCCCCAGATCCACGGGCCGAACCCGACGCCGGGCGGCGAGCCGCGGCGGGCGTCCATCCAGATGTAGCCGCCGTTGAACGCGGCGGCGTTCGCGCCGTGGTGCTCGAAGTCCGCCTTCCACACGAACTGGCGCGGCGAGTCTCCGACCCACTCGAGGAGGTTGCCCGCGGAGTCGGCGATGCCGACCTGATTGTTCCCCTTCGGGAACCGCCCGGGCGGCGAGATGAGGAACGAGACCTCCGCCGGCTCGCCCTGCGCGTTCTTGCGGTAGTTCTCGGGCAGCGGCGTCGTCTTGAAGGCGCCCTCGATGTTCAGTCGCTCGAGCGGATCCGGACGGGTCACGCTCTGCAGCTCCTCGTTGCCCCACGGGTACTTCGTCGTGCCGCCATTCGTGAACGCGGCTTTCAGCTCCGCGACCGTGGCGATGTGACCACCGTCCCAGACGCACAGAGCCTGGAGCAAGGGCCAGGGGACGCAGTTGAGCGCCTTCTCGTCGAGCACCTCCTGCGGGAAGTCCGAGTAGTCCTCGTCGGTCGGAGGCGTCCAGTAGGTGTGCCCCGTGTAGCTCCCCTGCTGACAGGCCTTCTTCTTCCACGGACCGAGAATCGCGTTCGCGCTCTCGATGTCCGTCGGGAGCGCCTCCGGATCCGTCCACTCGGGCTTCCAGCGCTCGGGCGGGAGCGAGTCGACGAAGCCTTTGATGTTCCCGTTGAAGTGCTCGATGAACGTGCGCATGCGGCCGGCGGTCACGAGGTACTTGTCGATCGTGAACTCGCCCTGCTTCGCCTTGGCGCAGCAGTCGTCGGTGCCGTCGGCGCCGCACGTCCACCCGCCGTGCTTGCGCTTGCAGCTCGGCGCGGTCACGCACTTGCCGTCATCGCGGCATCCGTACTCGCAGTCGGCGGGACACGTGACGGGGTTTCCGCATTGATCGCCCGTGCACTCGGCGCCCGGCTTCAGCGGCGAGCACGCGCCGGCGTTGCACTGCCCGCTCTTGCACTCGTCGTCGCTCGTGCAGGGCGTACCGGGGTCGTTGCCGTTCGGATTGACGACGTCGACGTCGGCACCGGCTCCGCCGGCGAGCTCCACGTCGTCCCCACACGCGGCGACGCCGAGCGTCGAGCCCACGACCGCGAGGATCAACCCGAAGATTCGATGATGCACCCGTCGTCTCCTTTCAGCGTCTGGTCAGCGTCCTCGACTCAACGCCCCGGTCCGATCAGGAAGGCGAGCGCCCCGGGGAGACGCTTCGCGAACGAGGGCGGGGTGGGCTTCGCGTTTCCACTGCCGACGGTGAACGCGAGCGACTCGCCGCTCGTGTAGCCCGCCTTTCGGAACGCCTCGAGGAAGGCCTCGGTCGGCCCGACGACCTTCTCCGTGTACGCCGGCTCGTCGACCTCGTGCGCGCCGTAGTCGACGTAGACCCGGAGCGGTCGGTTCGGGCCCTCGAGCGCCTTCTTCGCCTGCTCCACGATCCACTGCCGGTCCCACCACACGCAGCCCGACTGCGTGCCGAACGCGCCGAACACGTCTCCGTGACGGAGCCCGAGGTAGGCCGAGATGAGGCCGCCCAGCGACGCGCCGATGGTGAAGGTGTTCTCGCGGTCGGGGCGCGTGCGGAGCCTCGCGTCCACCATCGGCTTGATCTCGTGGAGGATCATCGCCGCATAGCTCGGCCCTTTGCCGCTGCCCGCATAGTCGCGCGAGGGCGTCGGCGTGAGCTCGGCGAGCCGCTTCGACTCGTTGATGTCCGTGAGAAGGTCGCTGTCGTTGTCGATCGCGACCACGATCGCCTCCGCGATCGCGCCCGAGGCGATGCCCTCGTCCATGACGTCGTCGATCGCCATCGTCCCGGCCGCGTTCGACTGCGCCGTCGGAGAGGCTCGGAACGCGAACTGACCGTCGTGCACGTAGAGGACCGGATACCGCGCGGCGGTGTTCTCCGCGTAGCTCGGCGGGGTGTAGACGCGGATGGCACGGGTGCTCGGGTGGACCTGCGACGACCAACGCGCCCACATCACCTCGACCTTGCCCTTGATCGCGTCGAACCAAGGGTAGATGTCGGCCGTCTCTCCCGGACGCACGACGTAGCGAGGGCCTCGCGCCGGTTTGCCGTCGAGCATCGGCTGGAACTCGAAGGGCTGCGAGATCGGACCGAGGTCGAGCTCCCAGACGTCGTCGCCTTTCGCGCTCATGACGCGGGAATCCGCCTCGGAGGGCGCATTCGAGCCGCGGATGGTGAGGGTACGCGAGCCAGCCGGATAGTGGACTCGGATGACGGCGTGCCGAGCCTCCGGCGACTGCTCCGCGTCCTCGGTCGCCGGAGCGGGAGCGACGAGCGTCGGCTCCGGCTCGGTGCTCTCATCCTCGCCGTACATGCCACCGCAGGCGACGAGGCTCGACGCTACGACGATGAGCAGACGAGTCTCGAAGGACATGGCTCTCACTCCCTCGTGCAGGACGCGTTCTGGGAAGGCGTCACCCACGTGAAGACGGGGAAGCCGAGGATCACGCGATCGGGGATCTTCGGGTAGTAGCCGATGAAGTTGAAGCACATCTCGTCGCCCGTGCCTTCTCCGAAGCCGACGGTGGTGTCGCCCGGGTTCTTCCACGTGCAGCGGGTGCGCATCACGTCGCCGGCACCGACCGAGGCCGAGATCGGGTAGTTGGCCTGCGCCTCGAACGAGAACTCCTTCTGCTCGAAGATCGTCTCGGGCGCTCCGTTGCCGCCGCGGAGGCGCTCCGTGGACATCGCCTGACCGAGCGTGTGCATGTGTGGCGACGCGTTGAAGAACTTCACGCCGTTGAACTCCGCGCCGAGGCGATAGTCGCAGCGGATCGTGGTCGTCGAACGCGGCGGGATCTGGAAGTTGATCGAGCCGAAGGCGAGGACGCCCGCGTCGTTCGGCCGGAGGTCCTCCGTCGTGCAGAGGTCGTAGCCGCTGTTGTCGACGCCCTCCTTCGTGAGCGCGCTGTTGTAGTGGATCTGGAGCACCCAGTGCGTCGTCCCCGCCTCCTCGGGGAAGCCCGCCTCCGGCGGCAGCTCGAGGTTGTTCCCGCCCGGCGCCCAGCCGGCGACGAGCTTCCAGGCGGCCGAGCCGAACGCGCTGCACTCGAACGGCTCGCTGCTCACGGAGGTGTTCGTCTGGAAGAGCAGGATGTGATGGACGATCTTGGCGTTGTCGACGTGCGGCGCGAGCCCGATGACGTGCCGCTTCTTCGCCCTCTGGATGTCGACGCCGAAGCAGACGTACTGGTCGACGGGGCCGTTCGCCTTCATCGTGTACGGCTTGGCCGCGCGAAGCGTCGTGTCCGGCTTGCACGAGAGCGGCTTGACGCCGTCCTTCGGAGCTTCGTTCCTGCACGTCGCATCGGAGGCCTGGGCGCCGCCCGCGATCCACTGGTCGAGCACGGCGAGCTCGTTGGCGTCGAGGCGAGGCTGCGGGCTCGGCGGCATCGGGCGCGCGTCGTCGTGGATGCGCTCCTTCACGATCTCGTAGATCTTCTTGTTCGCGTTCGCGCCGAACCCGGGCTTGTGGAGATCCTCCCACGTGACGAGCGGCGCGCTCGCGCCGTACTTCGGCTCGCTCGCGTGGCACGTCTGGCAGCGCGTCTTGAAGACCGCGTCGACGTCGCACGGGAGGCCCGTGGCCGTCTCGACGATCCCGTCCCCACCACCTTCGCCTCCACCGGCGGCACCTCCACCAGGCTCCGTGCCGGTGGTGCTGGCGCCGTCCCCGCTCTCCGCGGGGGCGGCGTCCGTGGCCGTGCACGCGACCGCGGTGAAGAGGGCCGTCCCTACGGCGACCAACGTGATGGCGAGCTTCGTTGCGTCCATCTCTTACTCCGTCTCGGCGTGATGGCGCCGTCGAACGAATCCAAGAGCAGCGGACGTGCCACGGAGCCCTGTCGCGCAACCGCCGGAGAAATCCTGGATCGCAGAAGCGTCTCGAACGGCGGGCTGGATGGACGAACGAAGTCGATGGTCACGGTCGTGACCCCTGAGCAAAGCCCACGATCGCGCACATTTCCGCCGAGGGGGCGTTGATTTGGTGAGGTGGCCGGCGCAGACTGGCGGGTAGTGCGCCGGCGCTCGGTCATCCCGGTCGTTTACCTGGTCGGCCTCCTCGGCTGCGAGGGGCTCGTCGGGATCCGCGAGCTCGAGGTCGGAGACGGCACCTTCCCCCTCGAGGCGGGGGCGCCCGAGGATCTCGTGGACGGCGGCGCCGACACGGCCACGGACTCCGAGCCGCTCGTCGACGCGTCCGTCGACACGGATGCGGACGCCGGCGCCGAGGTCTTCAAGCGCGTCTTCGTCACGAAGGAGACGACCTCCGGAGCCATCGGCGGGCTCAAAGGGGCGGACGAGCGCTGCAACAATGCCGCGGAGAGCACCAGGCTCGGCGGGACCTGGGTTGCCTACCTGAGCGGCGACGGAATGCGCGCGATCGATCGCCTGACCTTCGACGGGCCCTACCGGCTCCTCGACGGGCGCGAGGTCGTCTCGAAGAAGGAAGACCTGCTCTCGGGCAAGCTGAAGGTGCCGATCAACGTGGTGGAGACGGGCGAGACCGCCGCAGGCAACGTGCGCGTCTGGACCGGCTCGCGAACGAACGGCAACGGAGGCGCCACCTGCAACAACTGGTCGACGAACAATCTATTCATCCTCGGGACGATCGGCTCGCTCGACCGCACGCTGGACGGGCGATGGATGGACAACGGCGGGCCCCCCGGCTTGTCCGATTGGGGCTGCCAGACGGACGCCCGCCTCTATTGCTTCGAGCTGTGATTCCGGTCGCGCGTCGGTCGGCCAGCCCTCGAACGTCATGCCAGAAACCGTCGGCTCAGCGACGGACGCCTTCCTCTTTCATGCGAGCGAGCACGGCGTTCGCGATGGCGTCGTAACCTGCGCTCGTCGGATGGAAGCCGTCGCGGGTCGGGATCTGCGCAGCGAAATTGTCGATGTAGTGGCAGCGAAGCCCGATCGCCGCATTGTTGGTCGTGCACCTCGCCTTTCGTGTCGTGCGCAGATAGTCGATCGCACCCTCGACGACCTTGTTCCCCGAGGTCGGGGTCGGGCCATAACCGACCCAGATGACGTCCTGCACGCCGGCCTGCGCCATCTCGGCGAGGAAGGCGTCGATCGCGTCGTTGATCGAGTCGAGCTCCTGCTTGCACTTGTCGCTCAGCTCCGCCGCCGTCGCCGCGCCGTTGCAGCCGTCGGAGTCGTCGATGTCGTTCGCGCCGCCGGAGACAATGACCGTCTTGATGTTCGGGTCCTCCGCTCGAGCCGACTTGAACTGGTTGGGGATGACGCCGTTCTTCACGGCGACCGGCTTCGGTGGGAACACGTTCGCCCCCGTATACGCGCGGGTTCGATACTTCTTGCCGGCTTTGGCGAGGCTCACGTCGACCCCCTCGTTCCCCGGCCCTTGGAAGAGGTTCGGCAGGCGCATGTACGAGTCGCCGAGCGCGACCACGTCTCGGCCGTCGCCCTCTCCGAGGTCCTCCCGAAGCGGAGCGGGCGACTGCGGCGCTTCGGGGGCGGGTGCGTCCGGCGACGTGGTGGACGTGTTCTCTCCGCCGCCACCTCCGTTCGGTGCGGGGAGGGTCTCCTCGGTGCCGTTCGAGGCTTGCTCGTTGTCGGCCAACGTCGTGTCGGCTTCTCCACAGCCAACGAGCAGAGCGACGCATGCCGCCAGACCATGAGCCCATCGTGCGAACGTCCTCATCGTCTCGACCTCTCTTCGAGCCTCCGCGAGGCTTGCCGGCGGAGCCCACGGAGTGGGTACGCCGTGCACGTTGCTCGAACGATGCCAGCCGAATTTGCTTCCCTCGTCGTACATCCGCGCGGGCGGTTTCGCGGGAAAAAGCGCGCATTTTCGAGAGCGCGATTCGGCAGCGAGGGTCAGAGCCGTGACCAGCGCAAGGCGCCAATGGATCCTCGACCGAGCGGCCACCTCGCGGTGAAGAGCCGATTTTCGTCCGTGCGGCGGGCCGAGCAGCCAAACTGGTCCCTGCGTGCTCGTGACGGCACGGCGCTCGCCTCGCAGGCGTGCGCTCGCCCATTCGTGAGGACTCCATGACACTCTCCTCCCGCTCTCGGCGCTCCCTCGAGGGGCGGCGCGTACTCGTGACCGGCGCAGCCCGCGGCATCGGCGCGGCGCTCGCGCGAAGGCTGACCGCTCGCGGCGCGCGCGTCGCGCTCGTCGGCCTCGAGCCTCGGGAGCTCGAGCGTGTCGCCGCGGAATGCGGCGGCGCTCCCTGGGCCGAGTGCGACGTGAGCGATCGAGAGCAGGTCGACGCGACCGTCGAGGCGATGGTTCGGAAGCTCGGCGGCCTCGACGTCGTGGTGGCGAACGCCGGGGTCGGCGCCCAGCTGCCGTTGATCGGCGGTGACCCTCGGATCTTCGAGCGTCACATGTCGATCAACGTCCTGGGTGCATACTACACGCTTCGCGCCGCAGGCCCGCACGTCGGTCACGAGAACGGCTACGCGCTCGCGATCTCCTCGCTGGCCGCGGCCCTTCACCTCCCCCTCCTCGGTGCGTACTGCGCGTCGAAGTCTGCCGTGGAGGCGATGTGCAACAGCCTCCGGATCGAGCTCGCGCCCACGGGTGCGCGCGTCGGTGTCGCGTACTTCGCCAAGCTCGACACGGACATGACCCGGCGCGGCTTCGGCACGAAGGCGGCCGCGAAGATCGACAGGGCCGGACCGCTGTCGGCCGTGGCGCCCCTCGAGATCGGCATCGACGCGCTCGAGCGCGGGATCGCTCGGCGCTCGCGGCGCATCGTCGCGCCATGGTGGGTCGGCGCCGTCCTTCCGATCCGCATGGTCGCGCAACGGGTCGTCGACGTGGCGCTGCGCGACGGCGTCGCGGAGGCGGTGGAGATCGCGAGGGAAGAGAACGCGCCGCTGACCACGATCCAACCGAACGACGGAGAATCGCGCACGAACGAGACGGCGGCCGAATGAGCGACGACCTCGATGGGCCCCGCATCCCGCCCGGCTCCGTGAAGGAGCTCGGCGTCGTCGGCTGGATCGTCGCGCACACGCTCGGCCTCGCCGCCGGCACGAAGGCCCCGCACCTCTTCACGACGCTCGGACGGCATCGCCGTCTCTTCCGAGCATGGCTGTCGTTCGCCTCGCGCCTGATGCCCTTCGGCGTGCTGCCACGCCGCGAAAGCGAGCTCGTCATCCTCCGCGTCGCGCACCTCCGGCAGTGTCGCTACGAGCTCGAGCATCACGCACGCCTCGGCGCGAGAGCAGGCTTGAGCGAGGCCGACATCGAGCGCGTGAAGGAAGGCCCCGACGCGGAGGGCTGGTCGGCGCGCGAGCGCCTGCTCCTTCGCGCGGCCGACGAGCTGCATCGGACGCAGGACATCTCCGACGCGCTCTGGTCGGAGCTCGGTCGCGAGCTCGACGAAGAGGAGCGGATCGAGCTCGTGATGCTCGCCGCCCACTACGAGATGCTCGCCACGACGATCCGAGCGCTCCGGATCCAGCCGGACGCTCCGAGGCGGATGAGCTCACGGTCGTGACCAGCGACGTTCCCGGGCGATCCGCTCTCAGACGCGTTCGTTCGAGCGCGCCTTCGCGTTTTCGCGACATCGCACGATTGCAGCGCCGCGGCACGGAGCCTGCTCCGCCTCCGTGCGATGCGTATCGCACCACGATGGCGGATCCTCGCGCTCACCGGATGCCTCCTCGGATGCTCCGGTTCGGGCTCCGAGACGGAGGTGCTCGCCGGGGATCGGCCTCCCGCGCCGGCAATCGAAGAAACGACCGAGACGAACGCGCCCGGAGCGATGCCACCTCCTCCTGCCGAGGAGGAAGCCGCCGGACCACCCGAGGGCCCGCTCGTCGTCGCGCCGGAGGACCTCGAGAAATGGGTCTGGGTACCGATCGCAGGCACGCGCTGCGCGGACGACACCGAAGCAGGCATCGGGGTGAACTTCACGAAGGAGAGCCGCGACCTCGTCATCTTCTTCCAGGGCAACGGCGTCTGCTACGACCTCTTCACCTGCACGCTTTTCAAGGACCTGCTCGTCGGGATGGGAGACGACCCCCTCAGGCACATGTGGTGGGGCAACCCGGCCGTCGGCGAGCGCGGGATCTTCGATCGGAACGATCCGATGAACCCGTTCCGAAAGAGCAACTTCGTCGTGTTCCCGCACTGCACGATCGACGGGCACACGGCCGACAAGAAGACGACCTACCCGACGCTGGGCACCGTCCATCAGCACGGGTACCGCAACGTGACGCTCGCGCTCGACCTCATCGTGCCCACGTTCCGCGACGCGACGCGCATCGTCGTCGCCGGCTACAGCGCCGGCGGCATCGGCGCGACGGTGAACTACCACCAGATCGCGTCCGCGTTCGAGGCCGTCGGCCAGCCGCCTCCGATGCTCATCAACGACTCGGGGCCGATCCTGCGCCCGCCGTACCTCACGAAGCACGCAGCGAATCAGCTCCGCGCGGGCTGGGGCTTCGATCGGACGATCGACACCTTCTGCCCGAAGTGCAAGAGCGAGGGCCTGCACGCGATCTACTCGACGATCGCCGAGCTGCATCCGGGCGTCCGCGTGTCCCAGCTTTCGTCCTACGCGGACGGCGTCGCGACGATGCTCTATCGCCTCATGAACCGCGACATCAACGTGTTCGACGCGACGAAGCTGAAGAGAGGCCTGCTCGATCTGGACGACTGGATGGCGAAGAACCAGACGCAGCTCGCGCCGAGCATCCAGCGCTCGTTCTACTTCCCCGGCGACGAGCACGGCGCCGTCGTCTTCCAGTCCATCGGGACACGCGCAGGCCTCCCCGGGTTCCTCGAGGCTCAGCTCGGCGGAAGCCCCGACTGGAAGTCCGTCAGGCCGTGAGCCGATGGGCGTGCAGCGTCGCGATCACGCCGAAGGCGCCGCGACGCCGCCGCTCACTCGCACTTGCCGTTGTTCGGCAGACACTGCTTCACCGAGCCGATCTCGGTGCACGTGAAGCCCTTCGCGCAATCCGAGGTCGCCTCGCACGCCCGAGCGCAGAAGCCGGCGCCCGACGGCACGCCGCCGTCGCCTTCCGCTTCGTCGGGCGGAGGCCCGCCACGGAAGATGCACAGCGCCCCGGGCTCGCAGTCGTCGTTCGACGAGCACGCGCTGCACTGCACACCGCCTCCCGCGCCCGTCCCGGCGTCGTCCGCGGGCGGAGCCGTCGATGCGTCGTGGGACGGACGCTGCCCGACGCCGGGCGGAGGCCGATCGGGATCGACGAAGCATTCGTCCCAGCACATGGGCCAGCACGTCGGGTAGCAGCCCCAACCGTCGCACCAGTAATCGCAGTAGGTCCGGCAGCGACGGTGGACGTGGTCGCAACGCACCGTCCGGTACCCGGGATCGCCGCAGCTCGCCGCGACGAGCACCGTGAGCCCCGTTACCGCGAGCGCGATCGCGCGACGCACGACGGCTGAGCTCCGCTCGGCTTCCATGCCCTCAAGTGTTGCGCCCTCGCTCGGTCGTTTGCAAGGCGCGCCGCCGACGGTCGGCGCCGAGCGCGCGACCGCGCCGGGCGGAGCTCGGCGTCAGATGCCGAGCCACGGAGCAGGCGGGAGCGTCTGCGTCGCGTGGCGGATCTCGAAATAGAGCATCGGGCCGCGCCCTTCGTCTCCGACGCTCCCGATGCGCTCGCCCGCCGAGACCTCGTCGCCGACCTTCACGTCGATGGACGCGAGGTTGCCGCTGACGGAGAAGTAGTGGTCGCCGTGATCGAGGATCACCAGCCGGCCGTACGGACCGTAGCGATCGGCGAAGGCGACACGCCCCGGGAACACCGCGCGAACGGGCGAGCCGAGCGGAGCGCGGATCTCGAGCCCCGGGCCGTCCGTGCCCTCGCGCCTCGCCGGGCGCACCTCCGAACGACCCGCGAGCGGAAAGAGCAGGCGCCCCTTCGACGCCGCGAAGCCGCCGGGGAACCCGACGGGAGCGGCGCCGTTGCCGCCGTAGACGGCCACGTAATCGCTCGCGCCGCTCGACGTCGCGAACGCCCGATCGAAGGCCTGCTGCCGCCGCGCCTCGTCCTCGGCCGCCGCCCGCGCGGCGTCGAGGGCGCTGCGCTGAGCGGCGAGCGCGACCCGATCGCGGGCGATGCGCTCGAGCGATCGAGCGAGCGTGGCGCCGCGTTCGCGAAGGTCTTTCTCGAGGGCGAGGTCGGCCGCGAGGGTTCGGCGCGCCCGCTCGACGCGGATGGCATGCGTGACGAGCGCCTCGAAGCCTCCGCCGACCGGGAGCATGCCGGCCCGCGTGAGCCGGTAGAACGCGCGGCCCCGCGCGAGCGCCCGCGCGTGCGTCTCCGCGATCTTGGTGCCGATCTCGGTGAGCTCGCGCTTCGTGGCCTCCTCTTCGGCGTCGAGATCCGCGATGCGGCGGTCGAGGGCGGCGAGCGCCAGCGCGGGCGACTGCGGGGTCATCGCCGTCGTTCCCGACGTCGGCGCCACCGGCACGAACTCGGTGGACTCGGTGGACTCGGTGGAGGACGACGTCGCCGCACGCCCGTCGCTCGGCGACGCGAGCGCGGCAGCGAGCGCGAGGACGATGCCGATCGACACCCGCCTCATACCGTCACGAGCCTCCGCAGCCCGAGGAGCGCCGCGAACATGCCGAGCAGCATTCCGACCACCACCATGCCGACCATGACCGGCCACGGGAGGAAGGACGGCTCGACGCCGACCAGCGACGCGAGCTCGCCGTCGAGGCGGCCGCGGACGAGGAAGAAGAGCGCGGCGAGGAGGCCGATCGCGCCGAGCGCACCGAGCGCGCCTTGCGACATCCCTTCGACCAAGAACGGCCCCTTGATGAAGCGGTCGGTCGCGCCGACCAGCTTGAGCACCTCGACCTCCGTGCGGCGGCGCTGGAGCGCGAGGCGGATCGTCGAGCCGACGACCGCGAGCACGGACGCGAACACCACGATCGCGAGGAGCGCAGCGGCCGCGACACCGCCGCGGATGAGGCGGCCGAGCCGCTCCGTCCAGGCCTGGTACGTCTCCACGTCGTCGACGGCGGGCAGCTGGCGCAGCTTCGCGACGACGTCCGCGAGGTCGGCGTCGGTGACGTCGCTGCGGACGTCGATCTCGATCGAAGCGGGAAACGCCTCGACCGGAAGCGCCGCGAGCTCCGTGTGCTGACCGATTTCCTTCTGGCCGAACTCCGCGCGAGCCTGCGACGCGGACACGTAGCGAACGGAGGTGACGATCGGGACGGCCGCGAGCGCGCTCTTGAGCGCCTCCACGTCCTGCGCCGCGGCGTTGTCCTTCAGGTAGATGGACGCGCGCCCCGCGTGCGCCCATCGCTCCTCGATCGAGTGCAGGTTCGTGAGGACGAGGAGCGACGCGCCGAGACAGACGAAGGCGACCGCGAGAGAGAAGATGGAGAGCGCGTGGAGCCTCCACTCGCGGAGCATTCCTCGCCGCGCCCTTCGCGTCGTGCCGATGGATCCGTCGAGCATCAGAGTCCTCGTGAATGAGACTTCGGTGGTGAGCCGGGCTCGTTCGTCAAACGGGCAGCTCGTTGTCGCAGAAGTCGTCCTCGACCACCGCGACGCCGTTCGGGACGTCGACGGCCTTGCCCTCGTCGAGGACGATGAGCCTGCGCGGCCGCACGTCGAGCAACGAGCGATCGTGCGTCGCGAAAAGGACCGTGGTGCCGGTGTCGTGGATCTCCTCGAAGAGCCCGAGGATGTCGAGCGCGAGCTGCGGATCGAGGTTGCCGGTCGGCTCGTCCGCGAGGATGAGGGCGGGCTCGCCGACGATCGCGCGCGCGATGGCCACGCGCTGCTGCTCTCCGCCCGACAGCACGCCCGCGGGGTCGCCGCCGCGCCCCTTGAGCCCGACGCGCTCGAGCGCCTCGCCCACGCGCGAGCGGATCATGCGTGAAGGGAGGCCGAGCACCTCGAGGGTGATCGCGACGTTCTCGTAGACGCTCCACGACTGGACGAGCTTGAAGTCCTGGAAGACCACACCGATGTTGCGCCGGAGGAACGGGATCGACTCGCTGCGCAGTCGGGTGATGTCGCGTCCCAAGAACAGGATGCGTCCCTCGTCCGGCTTCTCGGCGGCATACAAGATGCGAAGAAGGGTGCTCTTGCCCGACCCGCTGGGCCCGGTGATGAAGACGAACTCGCCGCGCTCGATGATGAGGTTCATCCCTCGCAGCACGGGCGCACCGGGCCGGTACGACTTGTAGACGTCCTCGAACATGAGGATCGGGCGATTCGCGGCCTCTCGCGCGAACCGCTCCGATCCAGCGCGGAGCATGGGACGGAAAGGCTTCGACTCGCCGTCGTCGAGGTGCCGTGCGCCCGAGCTCGGGGCTCCGGAGTCCCGTCCTCGCTGGTGGCTGCCGCCGTCGCGTTCCCGCATGTTCCTTCGCCTACAAGCAATGATCGCGTGCTTACAAGTTTTCGACCCCGCGGGCCGGCCATGGCCCGACCGAGGGAGCAAAAATCTCGCGAGGCGAGGCGGCGCGAGAGCGAGGCCGAGGGAGGCGCGGAGGGGCAAGTCGCGCCTTCCCATGGAGCCGCAGCGGCGAATACCATCGAGTATTCGTCGTCGAACCTCGTCGGGTCCTGTGGTCCACGCGCGGGAAGAACGGAGGGACTGACCGAGGACACCGAGAGAGCGGAGAGGAGCAAGGTATGAGGAGCGTCCAGCTGGCAGGGCTCGTGGCCATGGTTCTCACGGCGTCCTGCGCCGTCCACATCAGCACGGACGGTGGCGGGAGCACCGGACCGCGAGCGCAAGCACCCAACACGACGCCACCGCCCGCCCAACCCCGCCCCGCCGCGGCGCCGCGGCCCGCTCCAGCCGCGGCTGCGCCTTCCTCGAAGCCGACCACGTCGGGTGGCTCTCAGGGGATCAAACGCATCGGTCGTCCGTCCTCCCAGCCGGCGCAGCCGGCGCCCGCCTCCACGCAGACGTCGGCGATCAGCCCCGTGATCACCAACCTCGGCCTCAACATCGCCAAGGTGCAGGCGCTCAAGGCACGCAACCCGAAGCCGTGCGGGTACATGGAGGTCTCGCCGAACAACTGGGTGTACGTCGACTGCGAGGCCTACAAGCCCGCGGTGAAAGCGATCCCACACCTCTCGGCGAAGAAGGCGAAGCTGCTACGAGCACGCAAGACGCTCGTCAAGCCGGTCAGCACCTACTCGCTGAGCAAGCTCGTGACGCTGAACCCGAAGATCAAGGCCATCGGGATCAAGCGCCCCGAGGTCGGCGGATCCACGGCGCCGCCCGTCGGTGGACCGGACCAGATCGCCGACGAATTTCCGAAGACCGTCGACCATCGCGCGGAGAACCTCGAGGGCCCCATCAAGAACCAGGGCGGTGTCGGCTCGTGCACGGCGCACTCGCTCTCGTCGGCGCTCGACAACGCCGCCATCCGCGCCAAGGTCCTCTCCCCCGGCGACCGCGACAAGATGTCCTCGCCGCTCCACGTTTGGTCGCGCTACGGGCTGCCCGACATGGGCGCGGCGGCGGACTCGAACATCGCCCAGCCCGTCGCCATCTACAAGCTCTGGCCGCAGAGCGACAGAGAGGCCTGCATGATGTTCCAGGCGGACGGCTCGTTCGCCCGGGACTGCGCGGAGACGTACAACGTCAAACCGGGCTCGTGGCGCAGCGACCCCACGATCATGGCGAAGTACGAGAAGGCCCAGAGCGAGGGCATCTACAAGATCGCCTCGATCGAGAAGCTCGATACCAAGCCGCCGAACATCGAGGAGCTCATGAGCATCCTCGCGAGCGGCGCCGACATCTGGGCGGCGTTCATGATCGACGGCTATGCGTGGTCCAACAAGAAGATGCAGAACGCCGTCATCCCCGAGTACACCTCGTACACCGGCGGGCACGCGGTCGTCCTCTCCGGCTATCGCGAGACGCCGAGCGGCCGCCAGTTCCTCGTCCACAACAGCTGGGGCGAGTCGTGGGGCGACAAGGGCTACGCCTGGGTGACCGAGAACACGGTCAAGAAGTGGCTGTACTACGCCTACCGCGTGAAGATCACGAACGGCGTCCCGAAGGAGTTCCTCACGGACGACGACTGCGCGCCCGACGAGCTCGTCGATCTCGGCACCGGCCTCTGCGCCGTCATGTGTGATCCGCCGAACGAGCGACCGGTGAACGGCTGCAAGAACTAGCTCACGGCCATCAGGCCTCGATCAGCCCTCGGCCTTGCGGAACAGATACAAGAGGCCGAGGGCGATGAAGATCACGCCCGCGGCGCGCCGTAGCCACACCGGCGACACGACACGGCTGACGCCCGTACCGACCGCGACCGCCATCGCGGAGCTCGCCACGAGCGCGAGCGAGCAAGCCGCGAACACCGTCCACTTCGAGCTCGATCCCGCCGACAACGACAGCGCAGCGAGCTGCGTCTTGTCCCCGAGCTCGGCGACGAAGATGGCGGCGAAGGTGGAGAGGAAGAGCTTCCAGTCCATTTCAGTCCTCAGTCCTCACTTCGGAGGCTCCAGGCTCCAGGCTCCGGGCTCCAGGTTTTCGAGACTCGAGTCTCCAGACTCCAGCGAGTTCCGTCTTCAGTCCTCACGTTGGAGGCTCCAGGCTCCAACCGGTGACCGCCGAGCGTCACGCGCCGTCGGCCGGTTCTCAGCTCATTGGCGGCCCGGTCGAACCGCCCCCTCTAGCCTGCCCCATGACCACGGGCAAATGCGCTGGCCTATTCGGGCCGCTCCTCGAGCAGTCGTCGATCTGAACGCCGTCATCGTAACCGCAGAGCTGTCTACTTTCGAACGCTGGACACGGGAGTCTGGAAACTGGGGCTGAAGTCGGGCGCTCGAGCCGGAGCCTGAAACCTGGAGCCCGATCTGGAGCCTGGAGCCTGGAGCCTGGAGCCTCTCTTCCGAGGCGGAATCGGAACGCGCCCCCGTTGCTGAGGACTGAGGACTGAAGACCGCCATCAGGCGTGCGCGTGCCCGTGCGCCTCGTCCTCGTCGTCGCCTTCGAGGTCCTCGTCCTCGTCCTTCTCCGGCTCGAGGGGCTCGCGCTTGGCGGCGATGAGGAGCATCGCGGGCAGGGCGAGCATCGAGATGACCATGCCGATGAGCAGGCCGCCGATGACGACCGTCGCGAGCGGGCGCTGCACCTCGGCGCCCGTGCCCGTCGCGGTGGCGGCCGGGATGAAGCCGATGGCCGCGACGAGAGCCGTGCTGAACGGCGCGCGGAACGCGGCGAGGGACGCCTTGCGGACGCGCGCCACGACGTCCGGCTCGCGCGGCGTGTCCAATAGGCTCTGCGTCATGACGATGCCGGTCATGACGGCGACGCCGCAGAGCGCGATGAAGCCGACGCCCGCCGGGATGCTGAACGGCAGGCCGCGGAGCGTGAGCGCGAGGACGCCGCCCGCGACCGCGAACGGCAGGTTCAGCATCGTGATGAGCACGTACTTCACGTTGCGGAACATGAAGACGAGCATCAGCGCGATGACGCCGAGCGACACGGGGACGAGCAGCGACAGGCGCTCCTTCGCGCGGTTGAAGTTCTCGAACTGACCGCCCCAGACGATCTCGTTCTGCTTCGGGATGTTGAGCTCGGCGACCTTCTGCTGCGCCTCCTTGACGAAGCCGACCATGTCGCGCCCGCGGACGTTGGTCTGCACGACGATGCGGCGCTTGTTCTGCTCGCGGCCGACCACCACGACCGTGTCCTCGAGCTTCACGTCCGCCACCATGCTGAGCGGGACGAGGTTGCCTTGCTGGGTGGCGAGCGGCAGCCGGCCGATGTCGCGCTCGTCGTCGATGCGCTCGCCACCGAGACGCAGGACGAGGTCGAAGACGCGCTCGCCTTCGCGGACGACGCCCACGGTCTGTCCCGCGCGCGCCATGGCGAGCGCGTCGAGGACGCTGCCGGGAGGCACGCCGAGACGCCCGACGTGATCGCGGTTCACGACGACGCGGATCGACGGCAGCCCCGTGACGACCTCCATCTTCGTGTCCGCGGCGCCCGGCGTGGACGCGACGGCTTTGCGGATCTGGTCGGCGACGTCCTGCATCTGCGCGAGGTCGTCGCCGAAGACCTTGATCGCGACGTCGCCCTTGGTGCCGGCGACCAGGTCGTTCACGCGCATCTCGATCGGCTGGCTGAAGGCCGAGAGCGTCGCGGGCACGCGCGCCTCGAGCTTGTCGGCGAGCTCCTGGGCGAGGGACTCGGGCGTCATGCCTTTACGCCACTGCTCCCGGGGCTTGAGGATCACGAAGACGTCGCTCGCCTCGGGCCCCTGGAAGTCGACGGCGCCCTCGGGCCGGCCGATGCGGCTCACCACCGTCTCGACCTCCGGCGCCTCGAGGAGCGTCTGCTCGGCGATCTGCGAGAGGTCGACCGCCTGCTTCACGCTGGTGCTCGGCGGCCGGAGCGTGTCGAGCGCGTAGGCGCCCTCGAAGATGCGCGGGAGGAACTCCGCGCCCATCGACGCACCCGTCGAGAGCAGGCCGATCGCGATCGCGAACGAGCCGCCGATCGCGAGCCACGGCCGGCGCAGCGCGAAGTCGAGCGCCGGCGCATAGGCGACGCGCAGCTTGCGAATGAGCCACGGCTCCTGCGCGTTCGGCGAGCCGCGGAGGAAGCGCGGCCCCACGGCCGGGACGAGCACGAGCGCATAGAAGAGGGCGCCGGCCAGCATGAAGCAGAGGGAGATGACGACCGGCTTGAACATCTTCCCCTCGATGTCCTCGAGGGTGACGAGCGGCAGGAACACCAGGATGGTGATGACGACGCTGAAGACCGCCGGCTTCGCGACCTCCGCCATCGCGTTCATGATGCGGCGGCGCCGTCGGTAGCGGTCGGCGATCGACGCGCCGTGCGTCATCGCGTGCTCGACGGTGAGGACGGCGCCTTCGACGACGATCCCGAAGTCGATCGCGCCGAGGCTCATGACGTTGCCGCTGTACCCGACGGCGTTCAGGCCGATGAAGCCGACGAGCATCGCGAACGGGATCGCGCCGGCGACGAGCAGGCCGGCGCGGATGCTCCCGAGCGTGAGCAGCAGGCAGACCACGACGATGAGCGCGCCCTCCGTCAGGTTCTTCGCGACGGTCTTGAGGACGCGATTGATGAACTCGGCGCGGTCGTAATACGGGTCGATGCGGACGCCGTTCGGCAGGTACGGGGTGATCTCCGCGATCTTCTCCTTCACCCTCGCGACGACCTCGCGGCTGTTCGCGCCCATGAGCATGTAGACGCTCGCGCCGACGATCTCGCCGCGACCGTCGCGCGTCATCGCGCCCTGCCGCTGCGCGGGCCCCGTGTCGACGGTGCCGAGCTGGCTCAGGCGAACCGGGATGCCGTGATCGTCCGTGGTGACGACCGTGGCGGCGATGTCCTCGAGCCCACGGAAGCGCGCGTCGCCGCGGAGGACGATCTGCTCGCCGGCAGACTCGACGTAGCCGCCTCCGCCCACGCGGTTGTCCTTCTCGAGCGCGTCCTTCACCATCTCGATCGAGACGCCGTGCGCCGCGAGGCGGGCGGGATCGAGCGTGACGCGATACTGCTTGAGGGAGCCGCCGAACCCGACGACCTCGATGACGCCGGGCACCTGTCTCAGCTTCGGGCCGATCTGCCACTCGACGATCGTGCGTAGCTCCTCCGGCGACCTGCCCTCGCCGCGGAGCTCGAACATGTAGATCTCGCCGAGCGCCGTCGTGATCGGGCCGAGCTCCGGCTTGCCGACCTCGGGCGGGATCTGCTCCTTGATCTGGATGAGGCGCTCGTTGACGAGCTGGCGCGCGAAGTAGGTGTCGACGTCGTCCTCGAAGATGAGCCAGACGAGCGAGATGCCCAGCTTGCTGACGCTGCGCGTCTGCTTGAGGCCGGGCAGACCGGCCATGCCGCGCTCGATCGGCTGCGTGATCTGGGACTCGACCTCCGTCGCCGAGAGCGCCGCCGCACGCGTGACGATCTGGACCTGGATGTTCGTCAGGTCGGGCACCGCGTCGATCGGGAGCTTCTTCGCCGCGTAGACGCCGGCGCCGACGATGCCGAGGCAGATCATGATGGCGACGAAGGCGTTCTTCGCCGCCCAGAGCACGAGGCTTCTCACGCGAATGCCTCCATGTCACCCGCGAGCGGCGCGCATGCGAATCTGGCGGTCTCGCTCATTGCTTCGTGACTTCGCCGCGAAGGACGAAGGCTCCCTCGACGACGATCCTTTCGTCCTTCGCGAGCCCCTCTCGGATCTCGGCGACCTCGGACGTCTTCCGCGCGACCTGGACCTTCCGAACCTCGAACGTGCCGGGCTCCTTCTCGACGAAGACGACGCTGTCGTCACCGAGCGGCTGGACCGCAGGCGCCGGAACGAGCAACCGCCCCTGCGTCACCGTCTCGGGGAGCTTGATGCTCGCTCGAACGAAGAGGCCGGGCTTGAGCACGCCGTCCGTGTTCGGGACGTCGATGTACGCGCGAGCGGATCGGCTCTGCTTTCCGATCTGCGGTTCGACGAGGATGATCTTGCCCTTGAAGGACTTGCCGGGGAGAGCGTCGACGAAGATCTCCGCCTCCTGCCCGACCTGGAAGTACGGCAGGTCGGCCTCGTAGACGTTGAGCGCGGCGCGAAGGTCGTGCGGATCGGCGATGACGAACGCCGTCTCCTTGGCCTGGAGGAAGCGACCGAGGATGGCGTCGCGCCGCACGACGACGCCGTCGATGGGCGCCGTCAGCCGCAACATGCCCGCGCCGGAGATCGTCGTCCCCGCACCCGGCTGCCCGACGCCGAGCGCCTGGAGCTTCGCCTTCGCCGCGGCCAGATCCGCCTCGGTCCGCGCGGCCTCGGCCTTGGCGAGCTCGGCCTCGCGCGCGGTCGTGAGCCCTCTCGACAGGAGGTCGTTCTCGCGCTCGAGGTTCGCCTTCGCCGACTTCGCGGCAGCCTCGGCCGACAGGTATTCGGCCTGAGCATTCGCGATCGTCGGAACGACGAGCGTCGCGAGCAGCTGCCCCTTCTTCACGATGTCGCCGGGCTTGACCGTGACCGACGTGAGCCTGCCGTCGACCGGCGTCCCGACCTCGGCGTACTTGTCGAGGTTGTACTCGAGCGATCCCGGCACCTCGAGGTCGAGCGCGCCGGAGTTGCTCCCCGCCGCCTCCACCTTGATTCCCAACCGCTCGAGCGACTTGAGGTCGAACTTGACGAGCTTCGTCGTCTCCTGTTTCGGAGGCGTGTTGTCCTGCGCCTGCACCGGCTTCTCCCCGGGACATCCGGCGAGCAGCGGAAGGGCGAGGAGAATGCCGCAGAGGTACGTGTGCTTCGTCATGAGGTGAGCGGCCCGGGGCGCCCCCAACTACCGCAAGGGCCCGAATGATGCCACCAACAAGGTGGGAATTCATGCACCCGATAGTTGGAGGTCAAACCATTCGATTCGCCGCTCTTCCGTAGCGTAACGCAACGACGGCTCGTCGCGCCGTTCACGATCGGCCACGCCGGAACGTCGTGCGGCAACGGATACCGCGCACTTGCCATCGCTCGCGCTGCCGCGTCGAAGGCACGCGTCGAGCCCTCCCTGAGCCACATTGGCAGCAACGTCGCCTTGCTGGCGACCTCAACCGCCGACGCCGAATTTGAACGGGAAGCCGGCGACGGTCGTCGGCGCGTCGCTCGCCGGGAACTTCCACCTCTGCACCTGACGAACGACGCACCCCTCGACACGCGGATTCTTGAGCGTCGACGAGGCGACGGAGGCGGAGGTCACGCGCCCGCTCGGATCGATCTGCCACTGCACCGTGACGCCGCCCTTCAAGCCCGGATTTCGCTGCGCCTCCGTCTCGTAGCAGGCACGCACGGCGCCGAGGTGGCTCATCACGACGCGTCGGATCTGCTCGGGCGACAGACCTCCTCGCGCCGCCGCTGCGCCGGCGCCCACGTTGACCTTCGCCTCGGTCGGTCCGCCGCCGACGCCCTGGCCGCCTCCGGTGCCGCCACGTCCGGTGCCTCCCGTTCCCCGACCACCAGGGCCGCCGCCGCCCGCGCCGTAACCGCCGCCCGTGCCCGCACCGAAGCCCGTGTCGAGCGTGCCCGCGCCGAACGCGACGCCCGCGCCGGTCCCGCCGCCGCCGGGGCCGGAGCCCTTCAGCCCGGTGCCGGAACCGGAGCCGAGGACGATGTCCTTCGAGTTCAATCCGGCGAGCGCCGACGAGACCGTGTTGATCGACTTGAGCGTGTTCTGGATCTCCTTGCCCGTCTCGCCTTCGAGCACGTCGCTGAGACCGCCGTAGCGCGTCGTCGGCTTGATCTCGCCCGGAAGCGTCGTGCGGTCGCCCGTCTGATTGAAACCGAGCTTGCCCTCGTCGCCCTTGATCTTCCGGCCGCCGCCCTGCGGCTTCGGATCCTGCGCGCCGGGATCCTCGACGCCCTTGCCGGACGAGTCCTTTCCGTCGGCGAGCTCGGGAGGTGGCGGCGCCTCGATCTCGGCGCGCTTCAGACGGAAGCGCGACGCGAGCTCCTCGGGCGACGCCAGCTCCGGCGGCGGCGGATACGGCAGCGGCGTCGAGAGCGTCGAGAGCAGCGCGATCCCGCCGATGTGGAGGATCGCGCTGCAGAGCGCCGCGAGGACCACGAGCAGCTCCGGCCCTCGGAACGCCGACATCTTGATCGGCTTCGTCGTGTACTGGAAGAAGATCGAGAGCTGGCCGTACTGAATGAGCCCGTAATCGCCGGGCATGATGGGCACGGCAGCGCTCGTGCGCGCGATCGCGACGGGATCCTCGGCACGGCCACGCAGCGTGAGCAGACCGCCGAGGCATCCGCGCGCGTCGAGCTCCCATCCACCCGCGGCCGCGCGCACGGGGGTCGGTGAGATCTCGAGCCCCTCGGGGATCGGCAGGACGGCATCCTTCGAATCGCCGAGATGGAACGACTCACCGCGCGCAAGCGTCCGCAGCGCGACGACCGTGGTCCCCCACACGACGGCGACGCGAAGCGCGTTCGGCGGCTGCGGCGGGGGCGGCACCTGTGCCATGCCCTACGAGGATAACAGTGGGGGGATTTCCGCAGGAAGCGCCGAAGGGGAACGGATCGAGCGTCTTCCGTGGTCGGCGGATGTGTGAAAGGGCGGAGAGGTCGTGAATCAGCCGCGTTCAGAAGCTCGGCTCGTTCTTCGTCTCGCCGAGCTCCCGCATGAAGGAGCGATGCCCGAGATCCTCCGCGGCGAACTCCGCGCGCACGCGGCGGAGGAAGTAGACGATCTGCGGGCTCTTCAGGCGGCCCTCGACCTCGACCTCGCCGAAGCGGAAGACCCGTCCGCCACCGTCCAGCGTCTTCTGCTCGATGACGGCGCCGCCCTTGCCCGCGTCGCGCGCGGCGGCCGCAGGCTCGGTGCTCTCGCGCGCGGCGAGCGCCGCCTCGGCGTCGGCGTCGTCGGGGCCCGGCTTCTGCGCCGGTTTCTTCGCCGGCGCCGCGACGCCCGGCTTCGAGGGCCGCCTCGGCTGCGCGACCGCGACGAGCGACACCGCGGTCGCGAGGGCGATGACGAAGAACGAAAGACGCCGCCGCATCGCGGAGCGCTTCCTCCGGCTCACGGCTTCCCTCCCGCAGTCGCGGACGCCTTTGCGTTCGCGAGCTGGCGCTCGGCCTCCGCCCGCGCCGGATGATCGGCCGGCGCGTCCTCGAGGTAGCGTTCGAAGAACGGCTTCGCCTCGACGGGTCGCTTGAGCGACTCGGCGAGGAGGATGCCCATGTTGAACAGCGCCGCGATGTTGTGCGGATCGCGCTCGAGCACCTTGTCGAGCAGCGCCTTCGCCTCGTCGATGCGCTTCGCGTCCTTGCCGCCCGACTCGCCGCGCAGCGCAGCGGCGAGCCCGATCTGCGCGCTGGGCTCGTCCGGCGACACGGCGAGCGCGCTCCTGTACTGCTCGGCGGCCTTCGCGTACGCGCCGGCGCGGAGCAAGACGGCCCCCATGTTGAGGCGCGACGTCGTGTCCTGCGGATCCTCCTGCGCCGCCTTCGAGAAGGACTGGAACGCCGCCGCGTCGTCGCCGCCCGCGAGGAAGACGAGCCCTTGCACGCGGTGTGCGACCGCGCTCTTCGGGTTCACGTCGAGCGACTGCTTCACGAGCAGCTGCGCGGTGTCGCGCTCGCCCTTCCCGAGGTGACAGAGCGCGAGCTCCGCGAGCGCCGTCGCGTCGCCGGGCTTGCGCACGAGGACCTCGCGCGCTTGCGCGATGGCCTTGTCGTATTGCCCGGAGTCTCGGAGCGACGTCACGAGCAGCGTCCTCGCGGACAGCGCGCCGGGGTGGTCCTTCACGAACTCCTCGAGCGCGGCCGCCGCCTCTTTGTTCGAGCCGCGACGGCGCCGCACCTCGGCCAGCGCGACGACGACCTCCTCGCGATTGGGAGCGATCTTCGCCGCCGCGCGGAGCTCCTCCTCTGCGTGCGCGAGGTCGCCCATGTTCGCCAGGACGACGCCGAGATCGAAGCGCGCCTCCCAGAGGTTCGGATCGATCCGGATCGCCTCGCGGAACAGCTCGACGGCCCGCGTCTGCATCCGCGGATCCTTCGCCGCGGCGACGCCCTCCACCATGCGCTGCACCGCGATCGGGTTCGCGGGCGGCAGGCCCTTCTCCGCGGTCTTCGCGTCGCCGCTCGTTTTCTTTCCGCCGCACGCAGGTGTCGCGAGCACTGCTGCGAGCAGCGCCGCCGAGAGCACGTGCGTGACGGATCGTCGAATCACCCGGAGCCCATTGTCCCCGAAGTCGACGGCGCCGAGCAATGCACGGAGACGACGCGTGCTCACCGGCCCTTCGTCGCGGGCTTCGCGGCCTTCTCCGCGGGCTGCGCCCCGCTCGGCTTCGACGCCGGCGCCGGGCTCGCGACCGCCTCTCCCCGTCGCGGCGCCTCGATGAGCGCGGGCAGAGGCATCGGCCCCTGCGAGCGCACCTCGAAGCCGATCTCCTTGAACGGCGGGTAGAGCTCGGCGTTGAGCCGTCCGAGCGCCTCGCGCATCTTCGCCGTCCACTGGTTGTAGATGCCGAGCTCGATCGCCTTCTTCCACCCGTTCTCGTACGCGTCGAGCGAGCGCTCCTCGATCGGGACGACGAACTCGTCGATCTGCATCTGGTACTGCTCCTTGTCCGCCTCGGACAGGCCGGAAGGCGGAGGAGAGTCGCGCAGGGACTTGGCGAAGCTCTCGTACGTTCGGCCGATCTGGTAGAGCGCCGCCGTCGTCCACTCGGCGACGCCGAGCGAGACGACGTCGAGGAACACGTTCGACGCACTCTTGAGGAGCTCCGCCTTCTGCTTGAGGCGCGTCGAGAGCTGCTTCACGTCGCCCTCGATCTTGATCGCGTCGAACTTCGCGAGGATGCGCTCTCCTTCCATGTAACGAGCCTGCGCGGCGGCGTACTTGCCGTCCGGTCCGAGCTCGCCCTTGCGACGCTTGCCGATGTCGACCGCCGCCCGGAGCGCGTCGCCGGCGCCCTTCTCGTCGCCCATCTTGATGAGCACCTGGGCGAGGAGCACGAAGCCTTGCGCACGGTGATCCTGGTTCTTCGACCGGGCGAGGTAGCGTCGATACAGATCGGCCGCCTCCTTGTTGCGGCCCGCGTTCTGATGGGCCTTGCCCATCTGGAAGACGACCTCGTCGGCGTCGCTCGACGACGAATACTGCTGCAGGTACCGGTTGCCGTTGGCGATGGCCTTGTCGTGCTCGCCCGTCGCGACCCGGAGGACGACGGCGTTGTAGGCGGCGTCTTTCGCGTGCTCGAACCGGAGGTAGTGCGGGTGCTCCTTGTTGGCGAGGCTCGCGATCGCCTCGTGGAGCTCGGCGGCCTCGGAGAAGAGCCCCATCGACTGGAACGTCGTCGCGGCGATCCACGCGCCCTGCGGCGACTCCGGTCGTTCGCGGTAGTCCTTCCCCGTGACGAGCCGCGACGCCTCCTTGAGGGTCGAGAGGTCGCCGGCCTTCTGCGCCGCGAGCTCCGCGTTCACGCAGGCCTGCGCGGCGCGAGGATCCTTCGGGAACTCCTTCGCCGCACGGAGGTAGGCCTTCGCGGCACCGAGGTGATCGCCGGCCAGCGTCTTCTGCTCGCCCTGCTTGAAGACCGCCTGGACGATGAGCGTGTCGAGCTTCTTCTGGTTCGCCTCGCTCGCGAACGCGGGCGCCGTCTTGAGGCGGCGCGCCCACGTCTCGATGTTCTCGTAGTTCTTGGCGCGGTTGAACGAGTCGAGGATGAGCTCGCCGGCCGAGAGCGCGTACTGGCTGCGCGGGAACTTCTCGAGGAGCGAGCCCCAGATCTTCACCGCGGCGTCGTAGACCCCGTAGTCGTAGTACTGTCGTCCATGACGGAAGAAGAGCTCGGGGAGCGCCGGGTCGTTCGGATAGAGCTGCGCGTAGAGATCGAGCGCCTCGGCGAACTTCTTGTCGGCCTCCGTCTCCTGGAACGCGCCGCTCTGCGGCTGCTTCTTCCGCGCCTCGAGCTCGGCGAACCGGACGCGCTCGAGCGCGGCGATCGCGTTGTAGATCGCGTCGTGACGGAGCGTCTTCAGCGGCTCCTTCGCCGCAGCCTCGTTCGAGATCGCGCGCGCCGCGGCCATGTAGTGCGTGGCGGCGTCGGTCGGCCGGTCGAGCCGGTGGAAGTAGATCTCGGCGAGGTAGTACTGGATCTGGTACGCCTCCTTCTCGCCGGAGAACTTCGAGAGGTAGACGGTGTAGAGACCGGCGGCGCCCTCGAACTCGGCGCGGCTCGTCCGGTCCTTCTGCGCCTTCGCGTGGAGCTGGAGCGCGTTGTCGTGGAGCTGCCGCTCGATCGCGCGCGTCGTCTCCTCGACGACCTTGGGATCGCCCTGCGTCTTCGCCCACGGAGAACCGGCCGTGTACCCGTTGACCGCGCGCTCGTACGTGGCCTTCAGCTTCGGCCAGTCCTCGACGGCGTCGTAGCCCTGCGCGATCGCGAGCACCCACTTGCCGGCGTCGCTCGACGCGGGCTCGAGCTTCAAGAGGAGCTCGTAGGCCTCGATGCCGCGATCGTAGTGGGCTTGGTCGTAGAACTGCACCGCGAGCGCGCGCACGACCTTGCCGGCGAAGCGGTCGCCTCCGATCTTCGTGAGGAAGCCGTAGACGTCCTGCGCGGTGTTCTTCTCGTCCTCGGTGAAGACCTCGACGAGGTACTTGAGCGCCTCGCTCTGGAGCTCGTCGAGCTGCTTGCGCTGCGTGGCGCTCACCTTGGCCTTCTCGTCGGTGATCTCGAAGACCGCGACGAAGCGCTTCGCCGCCTCGTCGCTCCTCCCGAGGCGCCAGAGGCACCATGCGCTCTTGAACATCGCGAGCCCGTACAGCTCGCTGTTGTGCTTGTAGGCGAGGACCTTCTCGTACTCGGCGAGCGCGCCCGCGTAGTCGTACTTCCCGTTGAAGAGCGCCTCGGCGCGCGCCATGTGCGCGTCGGGTACGAAGCGCGAATGCGGATGCTCCTTCAGGATCCGATCGAAGCGCGCGAGCGCCTCGTCCTGCTTGCCCTGCTCGTACGCGAGGAAGCCGTCGACGTAGAGCGCGAGGTCGTACTGACGGAACCACGGGTAGTCCTTCAGCACGCGCGCGAACAGGTCTCGCGCCGGCTGGTAGTTCGGCTCCGGGGCGGGTCCACGCTGATCGACGGGCTTCGCCTCCCACGCCTTGAAGCGCTCGACGAAGCGCTCGCGCTCGAGCTCCCACTCGAGCTCGCCGAGGCGGAGCAGCGCCTCCGGCATCTCGCGCGCCCCGCGCGGAGTCTCGGCGACGAACGCCCGAAGGAGCTGGATCGCCTCGCCGCGGAGCTGCCGGATCTGGGCGACGCCGCGATCGATGCGCGCCTCGAGCTGCTTCTGGAGCTGCGCGCGCAGGGCGTCCGGGATCTTCGGTCCGACGACGGCCGGACGACCGCGCTCGAGCGAGGACGCATTCTGCTGCGTGCGCTGCCCCGGCTTCGGCGGGCGCTTCACCTCGATCGTCTTTTCGGCGGCAGCGCGGACCGTCGACGGAGGCGGGCTCGCAGGAGGCGCCTCCGCGGGAGGCTTGCTCTTGTCGGGCGCGGCGGCGGCGAGCGTGGGCGCGAGCGCGAGAGCACCCACGAGCGAAGCGAGAGCCGTACGCCGGATGGCCACCGACACGGATCATACACGGCACGGCCCCGGCCGCGGGGTTCCTCGTCGCGCCCTCGAGGTCAGCGGCAGCAGACCGTGATCGGCGAGTCGAGCCGCCCGTTCGACGCCGTGGCGGTTCCCGTTCCAGTGCACTTCGTGGCGGGGATGCTGGTGACCTTGTACGAGCGGAAGACCTTGCCGGCGAGCGGTGTCGCTCGGCACATGCCGTCCGCCGTGACGGCGACCTCACCCGCCGTACAGTTGCTGTCCGAGTAGTGCGCGAGCGTGGCGGAGCAGCCAGGCATCACCCTGCAGCCGCACGAACCGCTGCAGTCGAACGCCGCCTTCTCCGCTACGACCATCCTCTCGGGAAACCCGTCCGGACACGAGTGCTCGCCGTCCTGCGCGACGCATGCACGGAACGGAGGATCGAGCCGGGCGTCGCAGACTCCGCCGGAGCAGCGCGCGATCTCGCTGCAGAGGCGCATCCGTCGGGCCCAGTCCACGCGGTTGTCGTGGAAAGACGGAGGGGATGGCGTGCACGCGCCACTTCCACCGCCCGTCGCCGGGAACACCGTGAACGCCATCGGATCGGGGTAGGGCCCGATCGTCGACGGGATGGTCTGACAGGTCCCCGGAGGATAATTGGTGTAGAACGTCTCGCCCCCGACCTCTTTGCAGCCCGGGCCGTAACCGAAGAACACCGGGTTTCCGCACGCGACGTGCTTCGTGACCGTGCAGCTGTCGCACGCGCAGGTGTCGCTCCGCGCCGATGGCCCTTCGCCGACGTCGAGCTTGCCCTCCTTGCTGCCGTCGAACCCGTCCGGACAGTCCGGGACCTTGCCGTTCAGCTCCGTGACGGCGACGAGCCGCCAGCCGCCCGGGAGCGCGAGACAGGACGGATCCTTTGTTCCGTCGCACGCCGGCGGCCCTTCGTGTGCCGCGTCTCTGCTCTGGATGCCTCCGTCGGACGGAGCGGGCGGCGCGGCCGAGCCGTCGCCCGACGTGCTTGCGTCCGGGCAGTCCATGCATCCGTCCGTGACGAGGAAGTCGCTTGCGCCGGTCAGGAGCGAGCACCCCGCGACCGCGCCTGCGAGCGCCGCGACGGTGAAGGTTCGCTTGCTGCCGGCGTGGTTTCCGAGCACCTCTCCGACGATAGCGCGTCGGTGAGCCGACGGAAGAGGCACGAGCGTCGCCGGAAGCGTGGCGAGCCCCCGCCGGCTCGCCGCCCCCGAGGGTTGTCCGCCTCGACGATAGGTCGCGTGATAGATTCGCGGGATACGGGCTGAAAGCCTCGTGAGTCGCGCCCATGGAGATTCTGCTTTCGACCAAGGACGCCGGGCTCCGCGCGGAGCTCGATCGTGACGGCCACACCATCGTGGTCCTCGAGCCGGCGACCCCTCCGCCGACCACGACGACGGCACGCGTCGCCGTCATCGAAGGTCTCGACGAGGTGGCGCGGCTCCATGAGCTCCCGTGCCACGTCGTCGCGCTCATCGACCCCGACGAGATCGCGCGGATCCGGGACTGTCCGCGCGTGCTCAGCGACTTCGTCTTGAAGCCGCTCCGTGACGGAGAGCTCGCCGCGCGTGTCGCGCGGTTCGCGTGGCTCCCCACGTGGCAGGAGCAGGAGCTCCGTCGCCTGCTCGCCCTCGCCGTCGAGCGTACGAGCGACATCGTCGAGGTCGCCTACCCGACCGCGCACCTCCTCTACGTCAACCCGGCGTACGAGCGCACGTTGGGCGTGAAGCGCGAAGAGGCGATCGGCAAGACGCCGGCGCAGCTCGTGCGCAGCGACTATCACCCGCCCGAGTTCTTCAAGGAGCTCGACGCCACGCTCGAGCGGGGCGAGACGTGGTCGGGCACGCTCGTCTCACGCGCGCGCGACGGGCGGCTCGTCCACTTCGACACCACGGTCACGCCGATCGCGGACGCCACGGGCCGAATCACGCACCACATCGGAATCAAGCGTGACATCACCGAGCGGCTCCAGCGCGCCGAGGCCCTCATGGAGACGAACCGCGCGCTCGAGCAAGCGCGCGACGCCGCGCTCGCCGCGAGCCGCGCCAAGAGCGAGTTCCTCGCCAACATGAGCCACGAGCTCCGGACCCCGCTGAACGCGATCATCGGGTACAGCGAGATCCTGATGGACGAGTCCGTCGAGGAGGGCTCGCAGGCTTGGCAAGACCTCAAACGCATCCGCTCCGCGGGCGCGCACCTCTTGGCGCTCATCGACGACGTCCTCGACATCTCGAAGATCGAGGCCGATCGCATCGAGCTGACGCCGGAGATCTTCTCCGTCTCGGACCTCGTCGAGGGCGTCTCGGCCACCATTCATCCGCTCGCGGAGAAGAACAAGAACACGTACGAGGCCGTGCACGAGGACTGCATGGTGCACGCGGACCGGACGCGGCTCCGGCAGATCCTGTTCAACCTGCTCAGCAACGCGTGCAAGTTCACCAAGCAGGGCAAGGTCACGCTGCACGTCGCACCCGTCGAGCGCGACGGCCGCAAGTGGGTCGAGTTCCGCGTGACCGACACCGGCATCGGCATCTCGAAGGAGAACCAGGCGAAGCTGTTCCAGCCCTTCGTCCAGGCCGACTCGTCGACGACGCGCGAGTACGGCGGCACCGGCCTCGGCCTCGCGATCTGCAAGCGCCTGACGGAGATGATGGGGGGGCAGATCCACCTCGAGAGCGAGCTCGGCAAGGGCACCACCGTGACGGTGCTCTTGCCGTCGATGCGCGAGACGGCGAGCGACATCGCCGAGATCCGCCGTCGCGGTGGCGCGCCCGTGGTCCTCGTCATCGACGACGACGAGGACGTCCGCGAGCTCTGCACGCGCGTCCTCACGAAGCGGGGATTCCAGGCGCAGGCGGCCCCGACGGGAGCGCAGGGCATCGAGCTCGCCGCCCGCCTCAGGCCCGACGCGATCGTCCTCGACGTGAAGATGCCGGGCATGAGCGGCTGGGACGTGCTGTCGAAGCTGAAGCTGTCGGAGAGGACCTCGAGCATCCCGGTCATCATGCTGACGGTGATGCACCAGGAGGAGATCGGCCGCGCGCTCGGCGCCGTCGACTACCTCATCAAGCCGCTCGACCCGAAGGCGCTCGTCTCGACCGTCCGCCGCCACGTCAACCAGCAGGGCGTGCGCGTCCTCGTGGTCGAGGACGACGAGCCGACGCGCGAGATGATCCGGCGCACCCTCGAGGGCGCGGGCCACGTCGTCACGGAGGCGGAGAACGGGCAGGTCGCGCTCGATCAGCTCGACACGGACAGACCGGACATCGTGGTGCTCGACCTGATGATGCCGGTGATGGACGGCTTCACGTTCCTCCACCACCTGCGCACGAGCTCCAAGCACGCGAACCTTCCCGTCATCGTCGCGACCGCGCGCATGCTCTCCGAGGCGGAGCAGCGCGAGCTCGAGGCGACCGCGCAGCGCGTGATCCGGAAGAAGGGGCACAGCCTCGAGGAGCTGCTCGAGCTCATCAGCGATCAGATCGCGAAGATGGTCGACGCGCGGAGCGAGCGCCCGGCGTGACAACGGGCGGCGCCTGCGCCGCCCGGTCGACCTTTCAGAGGAACGTCTTCGCAAGGAGCGCCACGACCACGAGGACGGCGAGAGCGATGATCGCCCAGGGGATCTCGCTCTTCGCCGGCACGATCGCGTCCGCATTCTTCTTCGCGGGCGCGTCGTCCTTCGGAGGCTCGGCCTCCTTCGCCTCGCCCTTCTTCGCGCTCGCGTCGCCCTTCTTCGGCTCCTCGACGGGCTCGGCGTCCTTCGCCTCGCCCTTCTTCGCGCTCGCGTCGTCCTTCTTCGGCTCCTCGGCGGGCTCGGCGTCCTTCGCCTCGCCCTTCTTCGCGCTCGCGTCGTCCTTCTTCGGCTCCTCGGCGGGCTCGGCCTTCTTCGCCTCGCTCTCGAGCGTCTCCTTCGCCTTCGCGTCCTCCTTCGGGCGCTCGGCGGAGACGGCCTCCTTCTCCTCGCCCTCGGCCGCCTCCTTCGCGGGCGCCTGCTTCTGCTCGGGCTCGTCGACCTCGATCGACGGCGCCTTCACGAGCTCGCTCAGCGAGAAGCGGACGGTCTCGTCCGTCGGATCGGAATCGTCGTCGGCGCCGCCGATCTGCACCCGACGCGACGAGTCCTTCTTGGCACCGCCCTCCGGAGGGGAGAAGCGCTGCTGAGAGCCGGTCCGCGATATGGCGAGCGACACCCGCCCCTCCTCGTCCACTCCGAAGCTCTCGGCCCACCGGAGCGCCGTGCCGGGGCTCGCGAAGGGCACGAGGGCCTGGCCGAATGCCTTCATCGACTCGTAGCGATCGTCGCGCTCGCGGGAGAGCGCCTTCGCCAGGACCTCGGGGAGCCCGGGCGGCAGGTCGCTACGGACCCAATGCACGGGCATGAACTCGGCGTCGAGGACCTTGGCCACGAGCTCGAGGAGGCTCTCGCCGCGGTACAAGCTCCTCCCGGTGAGCAGCTCGTAGAGGACGGCCGCGAGCGAGAACTGATCGGCCCTGCCGTCGAGATCCTTGAGCCCGCGCGCCTGCTCGGGCGGCATGTACTGCGGCGTGCCGATCAGCGACGCGCTGACGGTCAGCGCATTGACGTCCGGCTCCGTGAGCTTCGCGATGCCGAAGTCGAGCATCTTGGGCTCGATGGTCCCGTCCGGGCCCTCGGCCAGCAGGATGTTGCTCGGCTTCACGTCGCGATGGATGATTCCCCGCGCGTGCGCGGCGCCGAGCGCGCTCGCGATCGGCAGGATGAGATCCACGGCGCGCTCCGGCGGGAGCGGTCCCTCTCGGTCGATGAGGCTCGAGAGCGACTCGCCGCGCAAGAACTCCATGACGATGTACGGCACCTGCGTCGCCTGCCCATCGCCCTCGAAGGCTTCCTGCCGGCGCCGCGTGCGGGTGGCGGCCCCCTCCTCGTGCCCGTCCCCCTGCTTCGACGCGGCCTCGATGCGCGTCGAAGTGGACTCCTTCGGGCGCGCGCCGCGTCGCACGGGGATCGTCCCCGAGTCGATGAGGCGCACGACGTTGGGGTGGTTCATCTGGCCGATGAGCGTCACCTCGCGCTTGAAGCGCTCGAGGTGGACCGTCTCGTTCGCCCGTAGGACGTCCGGCCGCGCGTGCTTGAGCGCCACCTCCTGCTTCGTCGAGAGCTGGATGGCGCGGTACACGACCGCGAAGCCGCCTTCACCGAGCTTGTCGACGATCTCGTAGCGCCCGTCGATGACTGTGCCGGGCTCGATGCCGATCGTCACGTCGATGACCGAGACCGAACGCTTCTCGGCCTCGCGCTTCATCGCGATCTGCGTGTCGAGCCGAGCGAGGAGCACCGGGAAATCGATCGGCTTCGTGACGTAGTCGTTCGCGCCTCGCCTCAGCGCATCGACCACGTCGACGCTGTCGGTCTTGGCGGTCGCCATGATGACCGGCAGCTCCGTCTTGCCGTGCATCTCGCGGAGCTTCTCGAGCACCTCGATGCCGCTCATGCCCGGCATCATGACGTCGAGGAGGACGGCGTCGTATGCACCGCCCGCCAGGGCCTCGAGCGCGGCAGGGCCGCTGTCGGCGAGGTCGACCTCGTAGCCCTGACGCCTCAGGCGCCGAGACAGAACCTGCCGGTTGTCCTCGTTGTCGTCGACGACGAGGATGCGACCGAGCGGTTCCGCCTGCTGCGCCTGCTGCTCGCTCACGCCTCGCTTGGCTCCTGCCTCCCCTTCTTCTTGAGGAGCGCTTCGATCTTTCCAACGAGTCGATCGATGTCGACCGGCTTGGTCTCGTAGTCGTCGCACCCTGCCTCGAGGGCGCGCTCCCTGTCTCCCGCCATCGCGTGAGCCGTCAGCGCGATGATCGGCGTGGACGCGACGTCCGAGTCCGCCCTGAGCCTACGGGTCGCCTCCCACCCGTCGATGACGGGCAGGCTCATATCCATGAGCACCAGGTCGGGACGCTCCGCGCGGGTCTGGTTGACGCCCTCCGAGCCATCGACGGCGATGAGCACGTCGTAGCCGCGTCGGCGCAGCCTCCGCGAAAGCATGTCCCGGTTCATCTCGTTGTCCTCGACGAGCAGGATTCGCGGCATGAGCCCGAATGTCGAGGATACCACGCCGGCTCCGACGCTGCCCAGCCCCGCCGACGGGAGTGCGTCGCCTACTTCTTCTTTCCGCCTTTGCCTCCCCCCTTCTTACCTCGGCCTTTCGGGCCGCCTTTCCCTCCGCCCTTGGAGCCGCCTTTGGCGCCGGCGTCGTTCTTCGGGGGGCTCGGTTCGAAGACATCGTCGTCGCCCTCCCCACCACCTTTGCCCTTGCCCGCTTCGAGCACCTTCCAAGGCTTCGGCACGATGACCCAACGGCCGTTGACGAAGGCGAGCCCGTCGTAGGCCGTCCCCGTGTCCTTGCCGGCCTCCACGAACTTGAACCGGAAGAACTTCGCGTCCGCGGCGAGGTACTTTCCGACCTTCTTGTAGCCGCTCGGGAACTCCTTCGCGTTGCCCGTGCCTTTCGCGAGCTCGGCGCCGGTGGCGCCCCAGACCTTGATCTCCGTCTGGTTGTCCTTCGGCTTGATGACCGCCTTGCCGGAGTCCCAGTCCTTGGCGTGCGCTTCTTCGATCTTCGCCGCGAACTCCTCGTCGAAGAGCGCTCGATAGTCGGCGCTCGTCGGCCGCAGCGAGCGCGTCAGCGACAAGTGATCGGCGTCCGGTGCGACGAATTGCTTCAAGAGGGCCTCCGCCCCCTCCTCGTTTCCCTGGAGGACGAGCGCGATTTCGTTCGTCGTCTCCTCCGCCGAGGCGGCGCCCTCCTTGGCCACGGCCTCGCCGCCCGCCGGCCCTCCTTCGCTCACCTCCTCGCTCGGAGCCGCGGGCGGCCTCGCCTTCGCGCCGCCACACGCGACGAGCACGGCCAGACTCGCAGAGACCAGCGCCGTCACCATCGGACGGGCTCCGGTCATCGCAGCCCCTCGGTGCCCACGAACTCGTCCGGCCAATCGTCCCCCTCGAACGGCCAGTACTCTTCGTTGTCCTTCAGGTACCGAGCGGCGTCGAGCGAGTCGACCGCATCCCTCGGGAGATAGCCGGCGTTGATCGCCTCGATCTCGATCTCGAGAGCACGCTTCTTCCCGAGCACCGACTCGATGCGTCCGAGCCGCGCGCGCCGGAGGAGGCGCGACAGGCGCAGATCGAGTCGATGCAGCGCGTCCTTCGCGAGCGCCGTCTCCGCGGCGGCGAGCTCGCTTCGCGTCTGCTCGATCTCGCGGGAGAGCGCCTGACCATGGGCCGCGTCGGCGCGGAGCAGGTCGGGCAGGTCGGCGCCCGACGCCTGCGCGGCGGCGGCCTCCGCCGCGGCCGCGATCGGACCGAGCCGGGACTCGAGCTCCGCGAGCTCCTTCCGGAGGGGCGCCACCTTGTCCGGCGGCGCCTTCGCCTGCTCGAGGTCGTCGATCTGCCGGCGGACGCCGTCGAGCGCGGCGCGCGCCTCCGCCGCCTTCTCGACCGGATCGCTCGCCTCCTCGATGGCCGGACGGACCCCACCCGCCGTCGCGAGGCTCCGCTGCATGTCGGCGATGGTCCCGAGCGCGAGACGAAGTCCGCTCGCCTCGCGCTCGAGCACGGCGCGCTTCCTCGCGATCTCCCCGTAGACCGGATCGACGCGAACGAGCGCCGCGACCATGCGGAGCTGATCGGGCGAGACCGAGACGCTCGCCGCGTCCGTTCCCGCCGCGTCGGCGCCGCTGCGCGCGGCCGCGAGGAGCGCGCGCGTCCCGCGCTCGCTCTGGCCGAGGCGACGAGCGGCGTCGCGCACGGGCTCGTAGGTCGCGAGGAAGCTGCGCAGCTTGGCGTCCGCCGAAGGGAACCGGCAGAGCGCGATGTCGATGTACGCGTCGAGGATCTTCGCCTCGTCCTCGTACCGATGATGCACCTTGAGCGCGGAGAGCTCGTCGAGCAGCTCGCGCGCGCCCTCATAGTCCTTCTTCTCGTAGCGCGTCGTCGCCGCCTCGTAGAGCGCCTCCGCGAGCCGATCGGAGTCGCGCGGCACGAGGTAGTAGTAGTAGCGGGCGTCGTCGTGGCGCCGCTGCTCGTGCGCGATGCGGCCGAGGGCGAGACGCGCGAGATCGCGCACGGCGAAGAAGCGCTCGTCGGCGAAGACGGGAACCGACCTGTCCTGCCGCTTCGGATCGGCGACCTTGCAGAACAGGTTCTCGCCCTCCCTCATCCGGCCACGCTCGACCTGGATGAGCCCCGATAGGTACGTCGCCTGCGACCAGAAGCGCGACGTCTGCGGGACCTCGGCGTAGGCGGCGAGGGCGCCGTCGAGATCGCCTGCGGCCTGCTTCGCGCGTCCGCGCAGGTAGGCGATCTCGGCGCGCACCTCCGGCGGCGCGTTCGGCGGCACGCCCTCGAGGTCGGAGAGCCCTTTGTCGAACGCCTTCGTCTCGAGCGCGATCTCGACGATGCGGCGGACGGCACGGCGTGCGTACGGCGCTCCCGCGTCCCAGCTTCCCTTCGCTGCGATCGAGCGGCGGAGGTAGGCGCGGGCCGACTCGGCGATGCCGGCCGAAGCGAGCGCGTGACCGAGGAGGTAGAGCGCGGCGCGCCCCTCCGGGGTCTCCGCCGACGTCCCGAAGCTCGGATGCTCGACGATGGCCGTGAGCCTCGCGATGGCCTCGTCGTGACGTCCGGCCGAGACCAGCGCCTCCGTCTCGGCGACGCGCTCCGAGAGCCGTTCGGTCACGCCCTCCTGGGATCCGAGCCGGCGGCTCGCCATCGCGGCGTGGTACGCGCGCATGCGATCGCCGCGCGTCGGATCGACCGGCGCTGGCGGAGGCGGCGGAGCGGGCTCGGTCGTGGGCGCCGGAGTCGTGGGCGCCGGATCGGGCGCAGGCGCGCTCGACTCCGGCTGCTCGGGGGCAGGCTGCGCCGACGCGGCACCGCCCGCCAGCGCGAAGCCGATCCCGACGAACACGATCGAGCAGAGAGCGCGCCGCATCACTTCCCGACCGGCTTTGCCACCGCCTTCACGCGGAGCCGCAGATCGTACTTGCCGTATCGATCCGACGGGAAATCAGCCCCCATCGACGAGTCGTCGATGACCTTCACCTGGACCTCCACCCGGTGATCGCGAGGGACGTCGACCGTGAATCGCGAACGCTGGGAGGTCCAGAACGTCTCGTCGCGCGCATCGCGACGATCGAGATCGATCGTGATCGCGTGACGGCCCGGAGCGACCGCATGGTCGTAGACCTGCGTCATGTCGGACGCCGCGAAGCTCGGCGGCGCAGTGAACACGACGCCGTCGTCGAGAGCGACGGTGAGCCTCCCGACCTTGCTGTGCCCGTTGTCGAGCTGCAACGCGATCGCGATGCGTGAGCGATACAGATTGTCGGCGACCGCGGCGACGCGCGCACGCAGCGCGGCGATGTCGGCGAGGAGCCGATCGTAGTCGACGGGCGTCGCCGCATCGGCGAGGACGGCGGCGCTCGGAAGCTCCTCGGGCTCCGGGTTGAGCGGCGACCACCGACCTCCGTCGGTGGGCTCGCTCGCGGGAGGCGCCGGCACGTCGTTCGCAGGCGTCGGCGTCTCCGGCTTCTCGGCCGCGGCGTCCGCCTCTTCGGCCACGGCCGCGTCGGCCTTCGCCGCGGGCGCCGGCTTCGCGGGCTTCGTCGTCGCGGGCTTCGGGCGCGGCTGCGCGAGCGCCACGGCGCCCGGCAGGCAGAAGGCGACGACGGCGACGAGGAGCCTCGCCTTCCAGCCGCGGGTCTCGTGGGAGCTGGGCAGTCGCATCACGACAGCCGCATCTTATCCCAGGCCGAGGACGGAGGGCGTCACCCGCCGAACGGGAAGAAGATGCTCACCCCTCCGGTCACGACGATGTCGTTGACGAGGTGCTCCTCGCCGATGAGCGTCTCCTTCAGGATGTGATCGCGCACGTCGAGGCGTACGGCGAACCACTTGCCGAAATACCACTTCGTCCCGAACCCGAAGCTGCCCGTGAGCCCCTGCGCCGTGGAGTCGTCGGTGACGCCGGCCCCGAGGGCCGCGTTGAAGTCGAAGCGGGTGATGCCGCCACCCATCCAGCGGAGCTTGCCGTAGGCGAAGCTCCACACGAGGTGCCCGAAGTAGAGGCGTCCCGGGCGGTTCGTACGCTCCTCGACCTGGACCTGTGGATAACGGCGCTCGTACGAGTCGGTCGCCGCCGTGCGAAACCGCGTGAGCTGGAAGCTCGCCTCGAGGCCGAGGTCCTCGCTGAAGTGGAAGGTGTACGCCCCGCCCGCGACCCAGCTCGAGGAGTAGAGGTCGGCGGCGTAGTAGCCGCCCATCGCGGACAGCTCGTGGCGGAACGCCTTCGTGAAGAGGCGCTCCTGCACCCCGCGATAGTGGCGTCCGCCGACGAGATCTTGCTTCAGCTCCTCGTCCACGCACTGCCCGGACGCGGAGCCCGGCGTGGCGACAACGACCCCGAGGCTCGCGACGAACGGGAAGGCTCTGCGAGCGAGGACGCGAGCAGAGGGCCGGGCGCGTCGCATACGGCGCCCATACTCGCTTGCGACGGCGTCGAGCACAAGACCAGGTTGATGTGGACCGAGGAGCGAGGCCCTCGGGCGGCCCGAGACGGCGCCGCCCGAGAGCTCCGCCGGCGCACGCCAGGAAGGACCACCCGTCTCGACCGAAAGCGGCCATACTCGGAGCCCTCGTGTCCCCCTCGCGCCGCCCACCCGAGCCGCCCGCTCGCCTCGCCGAGGCCGGAGCGCGCAGACCCGGCCGCGCGCGGGTCCCGTGCGTGCTCGCGATCGGGGGCCTCGACCCGGGCGGCGGCGCGGGCATCCTCGCGGACGGCCGCGCCGTCGCCCACGCAGGCGCGTTCGCGTGCGCGGCGGTGGCCGTCCTCACGGTGCAGTCGACCGCCGGCCTCCGGGCGGTCACGCCCGTCGCGACGCGCGAGCTCGTCGCCGAGTGCAGGGAGGTCCTCGTCGAGCAGCGCGTGCGCGCGATCAAGACGGGTGCGCTCGGGAGCGAAGACAACGTGAGGGCCGTAGGCGATCTCCTCGCCGCCCATCGCGCGATCCCGAGCGTCGTCGACACCGTCATGCTCCCCACGCGAGGCAAGGCACGCCTGCTCGCGGAGCGCGCCGTCTCGGTCCTGCGCGAGCGGCTGATCTCCCGGGCCACGGTCGTGACCGCGAACGCGCCGGAGGCCGAGGTGCTCGCGGAGACGCGGATCCGCGATCTCGACGACGCGCGGGCCGCCGCGCTCGCGCTGCTCGACATCGGGCCCCGGGCCGTCCTCGTCAAGGGAGGGCACCTTTCGGGCGCCGAAGCCGTCGACGTCCTCGCGCTTCGCGTGGGCGAGCGAGCCAGGGTCCACGAGCTCCGCGCGCCGCGCCTGCGCGTCGGGCCCGTCCATGGCGGCGGCTGCGTGCTCGCCTCGCTCGTCGCCGGCCGGCTGGCGCGGGGCAGCTCGGTCCTCGGCGCCGTCCGATGGGCGAAGGCGACCCATCACGCGGCCCTGCGCGACGCGGCGGACGTCGGGGGCGAGATGAGAGTGTTACTCGCCTGACGGCGGTCTCCAGACTCCAGTCCCCAGTCCATCGGTCAGGACCACTCCTCTTTCAGCTGGCGCATCGCCGACTGCATGCCTCGGAGCGATCGCGGCGCTTCGTCGACGAACTCGTCGATCGGGCCGGCGCCCTCGCGGACGATCGCCGGCGGCTGCACGGTCAGGTCCACGACCGTCGTGGGGACGACGCCGCCCGCGCCACCGTCGAGGACGAGACCGAGACCGTGGAAGTCCTCGTCGATCTCGCGTGCGTCGACGTACGGCTCCGTCTGGCCGGGGCGCTGAGCCGTCGTCGAGATCACGGGCCGGCCGAGCTCGCGCGCCACGGCGCGGATGACCTCGTGGTTCGGGACGCGGATGCCGATCGTCTTGCGCTTGGTCTGGAGGATGCGCGGGACCTCGCGCGTCGCCTCGAGCACGAAGCAGTACGGGCCCGGAAGAAAGCGTTTGAGCACCCGGTAGACGTGGTTGTCGACGATCGCGTACCTCGCGATCTCGGAGAGGTCCGGGCAGACGAACGCGAGCGGATGGGACCGATCCATCCCCTTGATCTGGTAGAGGCGGTCGACCGCCTTCTTGTTCCCTATGTCGCAACCCAACCCGTAGACCGTGTCGGTCGGGTACGCGATGACCTCGCCGGCCCGCAACGCGTCGACGGCGCGCTGCACCTTGCGAGGCTCGGGATGGAAGGGGTTGACCTGGAGAATCATCGTCGTTGGCGCACGCAACCTACCAGGCCGGACCGCCGGATGCGAAGGTCGGAACGCACCTTCGACGCGATCGCGGGTTTGCTACGATGCCTCATCGTCGCTCGCGTCCGCACGCGTGCATGGCCCGACGTGTCGCTGGGCCTTTATTGCCTGCGGTTCTTTCCCCGTCCCCCGATGATGCGTGCACCACGGAAGCCGTCCGCCACGAGGACCGAAGCGCGGCGGCCCCACGTCACCCCGAGCGATGCGCCTTGACGACCTCTTCGACCTGATCCCGCTCGGGCTCCTCCGCGGCGTGATCTTCGTCTTCGGCCTGCTCTGGGGCAGCTTCCTCAACGTGGTCATCTACCGCGTGCCGCGCGAGCTCAGCGTCGTCCGGCCCGCGTCCCACTGTCCCGCCTGCGGCGAGCCCATCGCGCCTTGGGACAACATCCCGGTCGTCTCGTACCTGCTCCTCCGCGGGCGCGCGCGCTGCTGCGGCGCCCGCATGAGCCCGCGCTACCCGCTCGTCGAGCTCATCTGGGGCGCGCTCTCGCTCGCGGTCTTCGAGGTGTTCGTCCTCGGCCTCCCCGGATCGACGTCGGTCGGCCGGGCGGCGGCGATCTACGGCGCCGACTTCGCGCTCTGCTTGGGCCTGGTCGCCGCCGCCTTCATCGACGCCGAGCACATGTACCTGCCCGACGCGATCACCCTCGGCGGGATCGTCCTCGGCGTCTTCACGGCGACGCTGCGCGGGCTGCCGCTCACCGAGTCGCTCCTCGGCGCCGCCGCCGGCTTCGTCGGCGTCTGGTTCCCGTTCATCTTCCTCTACAAGGGCCTGCTCGGAAGGACGGGCATGGGCCTCGGCGACGCGAAGCTCCTCGGCCTCGCCGGCGCGTGGTTCGGCTGGCCCGGGGCCGTCTTCGCCCTCTTCGCCGGCGCCGTCCAAGGCACGGTCTACGCGCTTGGCCTTCGCGTGCTCGGGATCGAGCCGAAGCTGCCCGCCGCCGTCCTCGAGGAGATCGCCGAGCTCGAGAAGGCCGCCGCCGCCGGCGACGAGGAGGCGAAGAAGGCGCTCGCCGAGGACCCGCTCACCGAGGACGAGGACGACGCGTTCATCGTGCGCTTCTTCCAGCGGCTGTTCGGCCTCCGCCGCGACGCCGCGAACGGCGAGGGCGATGCGAGCCCGGCCACGCCGAGCGCCGAGCCGGAGAGCGCCGTCGGCGGCACGTCGAGCGCCAGCGAGCCGAGCACCGCCGCCGGCGAGACGACCGGCGGCGAGACGACCGGCGGCGAGACGAGCGGCGGCGAACCGACCGCGGAGGAACCCGAGCCGTCGGCGCCGACGATGCGAGCGCGCATCCCCTTCGGCCCCTTCCTCATCCTCGCGATGCTCGAGCTGCTCTTCGCGCGCGATTGGCTCGAGAGCCACCTCTTGCCCGCGCTCTGGCCGGAGCCGTAGCTCGCCGAGAAACGCGCGCGGCGCATGCACGAGGACATGCGCCGCGACGACGTGACGGCGGTGGCAGCGAGCGCTTACTTGCCGCGCTGCTCGATCGGGATGTACGGGCGCTCCGTCGGGCCCGTGTAGATCTGACGGGGACGACCGATCTTCGTCGTCGGGTCCTCCATCATCTCCTTCCAGTGCGCGATCCAGCCGGGGAGGCGACCGATCGCGAAGAGCACCGTGAACATGTTCGTCGGGAAGCCGAGCGCCCGATAGATGATGCCCGAGTAGAAGTCGACGTTCGGGTAGAGCTTCCGCTCGATGAAGTAGTCGTCCTTGAGCGCGGCCTCCTCGAGCTGCTTGGCGATGTCGAGGAGCGGATCCTTCACGCCGAGCTTGTTGAGGACGCGGTCGCAGGCGGCTTTGATGAGCTTCGCGCGCGGGTCGAAGTTCTTGTAGACGCGGTGGCCGAAGCCCATCAGGCGGAAGTTCGAGTTCTTGTCCTTCGCCAGGTCGACCCACTTCTTCACGTTGCCGCCGTCGGCCTTGATCATCTCGAGCATCTCGATGACCTCCTGGTTCGCCCCGCCGTGCAGGGGTCCCCAGAGGGCGAGGATGCCCGCGGCCACCGACGCGAAGAGGTTCGCGCGCGAGCTACCGACGAGACGCACCGTCGAGGTCGAGCAGTTCTGCTCGTGATCGGCGTGCAGGATGAACAGGAGGTTCATCGCCGCCTCGACCTCGGGATCGACCTCGTAGGGCTCCGAGGGAACGGCGAACATCATGTGCATGAAGTTCGCGACGTACCGGAGGTTGTTCTGCGGATAGACGAACGGTTGGCCGATGCTCTTCTTGTAGGCGTAGGCCGCGATCGTCCGCACCTTCGAGATGAGGCGGGCGATCGTGACGTCCATCTTCTCCTTGTCGTTTACGTCGTGCTCCTCCGGATAGTAGGTCGAGAGCGAGCACACCATCGAGGACAGCACGGCCATCGGGTGGGCCGTCGACGGGAACCCGTCGAAGAAGTGCTTCATGTCCTCGTGGATGAGCGAGTGGCGCGTCAGCAGGTTCGAGAAGTGATCGAGCTGCGACTGCGTCGGAAGGTCGCCGTAGATGAGGAGGTACGCCGTCTCGACGAACTTCGACTTCTCGGCGAGCTGCTCGATGGGGATACCGCGATAGCGGAGGATGCCCTTCTCGCCGTCGAGGAACGTGATCGCGCTCTTCGTCGACGCCGTGTTCACGAATGCCGGGTCGAGCGTGACGAGCCCGGTCTTGGCGCGCAGGCTGGCGATGTCGATCGCTCTCTCGTTCTCGGTGCCGGTGACGATGGGCGCTTCGAACGTCGAGTCCTTGATCTTGATTTCGACCTTTTCGCTCACGACAGCCTCGTTTTGCGTACTTGGGTTTCCGGCCCTCGCCTCCGGCGAAAGTCCACGCGGACCGCGACTATAGGGAACGGCGCGCGCTGCGTCACGACTAGAAAGCGCGCTCCCCGCCAGTATGTCGAGCGGCGCCGATCGCGCGCGCGTCCGACCAGGGGTGCCCGATTCTGAACGAATGTCGAGCGGAAGCACAGACCATCGCTCGGGTGTCGGGCAGAGCCGACAGGGGGGCCGAGGGATCGGCTGAGATCATGCGCCGCCCTGGGGCTCGACGACCAGCCCCTCGAGAGCGGTCGGCCACGCTTTCGGCCCACGGTCTCGGAGGCTTCTCGCCGGAGGTGCGAGGGCATCGGGCTCGGAGCTCGGAGCCGAGCTCGAGCTCGGCGACTCTCTCTACTGGCGCCACATTCGGCGCTGGTCGGCCTGCGCCTGGGCGAGGCGGCGCTGCTCCTGGACGAGGGCGCCGTACGCCCGGGGCACGCGCGGGTCGCGGCCGAGCGCGTACATGACACGGAGCGCTGCCTCGGCGTCGTCGCTCGCGCGGTGCGCCTGTTCGAGCTTCACGCCGAGGCGGGCGGCGACGTCCCCGAGGGCGCGGGACTTCTCGTCGTGCTGGATGTCGCGCGCCCACACGAGGGGGTCGATCCACTCGACGTCGCGCGCGAGCGCCGGGACGCCGGTGACGTCGACCTTCGCGCGCGAGAACTCGCTCATCAGGAAGGCGCGGTCGAACAGCGCGTTGTACGCCGCCGGAACGCAGCCGCGGAGCGCCTGCGCGATCTCGGACGCGACCTCCTCGAAGCGAGGCTTGTCCTTCACCATCTCGTCGGTGATCCCGTGGACGGCAGAGACCTCGGCCGGGATCGGGATCCCCGGATGGATGAGCCAGTTGTAGCGCGCGACGACCTCCCCGTTCCGGCCGACGACGATACCGACCTCGACGACGCGGTCGACCGACGCGTCACGGCCGGTCGTCTCGACGTCGAGCAACGCGATGTCGATCTCCTGCCACGGAGCGTCCGCCGCGATCCCCTCCGCCAGCCCTCGAATGCTGACCTTGAGGAGATGAGCGATCCCCGGGTAGTGGCGCCCCGTCGGGAAGCAGCCGCAGCCATCGGACAGCGCGCGGGTCACGGCCGGGTTCTAGCAGAGAAGCTGAAGAAGGCTCCAGGGTCCTGGCTTCCAGACGTCACTCGAGGCTCCAGGCTCCAGGCTCCAGAGAATGGCGCTCTGGACGCCAGTCTCCAGACTCCAGCAGGTCCTCCAACCGGACGCAGGTCCTTACTTCTGCAGGCTTCGATGGCAGGGCGAAGGCTCGCGATCGACGACTGAGCCGCTCTCGCGCCTCGAGCTCTCGCGCCTCGAGGAACACCTCTCATGTGCTCACACGGAACGCGGGACGCTTCCGACTTCGCGTGGCTCTCGCCGGTCGCAGGGCCTCTCCCAAATGGAGACTGGAGTCTGGAGACTCCTGTCCGACCTTCTGGAGCCTTCCGCCCGGAGCCTGGAGCCTCTTCCGGCTACTTGCCGGCATCCCCCGTCGCCGCCGGCGCCTTCGCCGCTGCATCGGGCGCGCTCGTGGCGCCCGCGTCGGCCGGGGCGGCCTTGGCTTCGGCGGGGGCGGTGGCTTTGGCGCCGAGCATCTGGAGCTCGAGGTTGAGCCACTCGTCGAGGGACTGGCGGCCGTCGAATTGGCGGCCGTTGATGAAGATCGCCGGCGTGCCTTCGATCTTGAGGTCCTCGCCGAGCTTCTTGTCCTTCGCGATGCGCTCGGCGGTCTCGGGCGACTGCATGTCGGCGTGGAGGCGTGCGACGTCGAGGCCGAGCTCCTTCGCGATCGCGTCGAGGCCCTGCTGATCGAGGCGCATCTGGTTCGCGAAGATGGCGTGGTGCATCTCCCAGAACTTGCCCTGCTTGCCGGCGGCGATCGCCGCGCGCGCGGCGTTCTCGGAGTGCGGGAACTTGCCGAGGACGTAGAACTTGTAGACGAACCGGACCTGGTCCTTCCGGCTCTCGAGGATCTTGTCGATGACCGGCGAGAACTCGGCGCAGTGGGGGCACTGGAAGTCGGCGAACTCGACGATCGTGATCGGCGCGCTCTCGGGCCCCTTCGTCGGCGATCCGTCGATGGGGACGTTCTTGACCTTCTCGGGATCGAAGCGGTTCTTGTATGCCTTCTCGACCTGCTCGCGCGTCATGCCGTCCTTGACGGTCTTCACGACGTAGCGCGCGGCGTGGATGCACTTGTCGCAGTCACGCTTGTCCTGCACGCACTGCGCGATCGAGACCGGCACGTTCGGACACGGCGAGAGGAACTCGGAGACGTAGGCGCTCCACTCCTTCTTCTCGCGTTGGGTGAGCGCGCCGGTGTCGACCCCCTCGAGCGTGACGATGGGCGCGTCCGGTCCCACCTTCTCCTTCGACGGGTCCTCGGTGGACTTCCCGCAGGTCGAGCCCGAGATGAGGAAAGTCCCCAGAACTACGGCAGAAAGCGCTTTCATCGCCATGGGATCGCGCCGGCAGCTTAGCAAAAGATCCCCGGATGGAGCGTCCGGGAGTTTCGGATTCACGAGGCTTTGCGCGAGCCGCCCTCCGCGGCTAGACATTGCCCACCTTGCGTAGCGTGGTCTTTCGCTATGAGGACGTCGCCGCCTTCTCCGAGGCGCTCTCGGAGACGTGCGGCTCTCTACCTCTGCCGGAGGGCCAGACCGTGAGCGACGGCGAGTGGGTCCTCGCGATCTTCGAGATCGGCTCGAAGGCGCGCGCGACCGCTGCGGCGGCACGCGGCGTGCGTGCGGCCGGCGATACCCACCTCGCGTTCGAGCGCCGCGACTGGGAGCGTCTCGTCGGCTTCGTCGCCGCCAGGAGCGAGCACATGCGCGCGGCGCGCCCCGTCGCACGGACGTCGTCGAAGATTCCCGTCGCGCCCGAGAGCTCTCCGGCGGTCACGGCGAGCGACGCGCCCCCTCGGTCGCGTCGGCTCGACGACATCGATCTCCCGCCCTCGAGCTCGATCGAATCGACCCGCATCCCGTTCGGCGCGCGCGTCCTCGTGGTCGACACCGTGAGCGGCGCGGGCGACGAGCTGCGCGCGATGCTGGCGGAGCTCGGCCTCGTGGTCGAGCTCGTCGGATCGACGAAGCGCGCCGAAGAGCGGCTGAAGGCGCGATCGTTCGACGCGATCGTCCTCGACCTGCACGCGCCGGGGACGGACTCGCGCACGTTCGTCGGGAAGCTCCGCGCCGATGCCCGGCTCGCGGACATCCCCGTCCTCTTCATCTCGAGCCGCCCGACGTCTCGCGACGTCGTCGACGCGTTCGCGAGCGGCGGCGACGACTTCCTGCCGAAGCCGTTCCGCGCGACGGAGCTGGCCGCCCGCATCTTCGGGCTGCTCCGACGCGCACGCTTCGCGCAACGCGCGTCGGGGGGAACGGGACGTTGAGCGAGAGCTTCCCGCCGCCGAGCATCCCGCCTTCCGGCGAGAGCGATGGCTCGCTCACCGAGGTGGAGATCGCGCGTGGCGCGCGTCGCGTGCTGGCCGTGGGCGGCGGCCGAGGTGGCGCGGGCAAGAGCCTCATCGCGCAGAACCTCGCCGTCTACTTCGCTCAGCTCGGCAAGAGCGTCATCCTCGTCGACCTCGACCCGACCGGCGCGAACCTCCACACGCCGTTCGGCGTGGCCGCGCACGCGCACGCCCCCGACGACACCGTCGAGGAGTTCGCCAAGGCGCTCGTGCCGAGCACCGTCCCCGGCCTGTCGGTCCTGCCGGGCCCGCACGACGCCATCGAGCCGCCGCTCCAGCTCCGCGCCGGACGCAAGGGCAGGTGGCTCGCGAAGCTGAAGTCGCTGCCCGCGGATTATCTCGTCATCGACGTCGGTCCGGGGCACGGCCACCTCGCCCTCGACGTCATGCTCGCGGCCGACATCGCGATCTGCGTGACGGTCCCCGAGCCGCCGGCGATCGAGGCCACGTACCGATTCGTCCGCGCGGCGTACCGGCGCAAGCTCCGGCGCGCGCTCGTTCGCGATCGCTTCCGGCTCTCGCTCGTGGACCGCGCGATGAAGGAGATCGGCCGACTGCCCTCCCCGCTCGATCTCATCCACAAGCTCGCGAAGACGGACCGCACGACCGCGGAGATCGCATGGGCCGAGGCCCACCGCATCCACCTCTATCTCGTCGTGAACCAGACGCGCGTGCGCACGGACCTCGAGCTCGCGAGCGCCATGAGCTCGCTCTCGCGGCGGCACTACGGGATCGCCCTCGAGGAGCTCGGCTGGGTCGAGCACGACGACACCGTCTGGCTCACGGTGCGCCGTCGCAAGCCGCTGCTCGTCGACTGCCCGACGTCGAAGGCGGCGCGCAACATCGAACGCATCGCCCGGCGCGTCGTCGCGCTCACGACGGCGAAGCCGGAGCCGAAGGACCCGCCGCCGCCGCTGCCGCCGGTGCTCGCGGAGCCCGATCACTACACGGTGCTCGGCATCGGCCGCTCCTCGAACGACGAGGAGATCCGCCGCGCCTTCAAGCGGCAGCGCGAAATCTACGCGACGGGCGGCCTCGCGACGTCGTCGCTGCTCGACGATCAGGAGCTCGCCGCGGCGCAGGCGCGGATCGAGGAGGCGCACGACACGCTGCTCGATCCGGTACGCCGGCGCGCGTACGACCTCTCGATGTTCCCCGAGCCGGACACGCCGGCGAAGACGACGTCGGTGCCGAAGCCGGCGCTCGCCGCCGAGCAGCTCTTGCTCCAGAGCGAGCTCGCACGCGAGATCGGGCCCGACACGGAGTTCACCGGCCCGCTCTTGCGGAAGGTCCGCGAGTCGCAGGGCATCGAGCTCGCCGAAATCAGCTCGCGCACGAAGATCTCGAAGGCTCACCTCCAGGCGCTGGAGGAGGAGAACTACGCGAGCCTTCCCGCGATGGTCTACGTCCGTGGCTTCGTGACCGAGCTCGCGAAGTACCTGCGGCTCGATCCGGCGCAGGTCCAGCGGACGTACCTGCGGCGCATGCGCGAGAAGCAAGTGTCGTGAGCGCGGGCATGCAGCTCTCGGGGGCCGAGTCCGGCGCGACGGACCGCGCCGCCGAGCGCACGCCCGACTCTCGTCCGCGCGGCCCGGCGCACGCGCCGGCATGGACGGGGCGACCACCGTCGGCGAGCCCTTCGCGCGACGCGCTCTTCGCGCTCGGGCTGTTCGCGGTCGCCTTCCTCCTCCGCTTCGCCGCCGCGCACGCCCTCGCGGGCGAGCCCGTCTGGGACGGGCACTACTACGACTTCGGCGCTCGGCGCATCGCGGAAGGGCACGGCTACTCCGACGATCGCATCGTCGGAGGACGCGTCGAGTGGCACCCGTGGTGTCACTACCCCGTCGGCTACAGCGCGTGGCTCGCCGCGTTCTATTGGGCGCTCGGACCGCACGCGTCGTCGGCACACGTCGCGAACGCGCTCACCGGCGCGCTCGCGGCGGTCGTCGTGTTCCTCCTCGCGCGCGAGGCCTTGTCGCCCGCACGTGCGCGCCTCGCCGGCGTGCTCACCGCGATCCATCCCGGCCTCGTCCTCTACGGCGCGCTCGTCATGGGCGAGGTCCTCTCGGCGCTGTCCGTCATGACCGCGTTCTGGGTCACGATCCGTGGCGCGCGCGCGTGGGAGGCGCGGCGCGGAAGCGGCTCGCGCCTTCTGCGATCGGTGTCGCCCGGCGCGTTCGGCGTGGCGGCGGGCGCGGTGGTCCTCGGGCTCGGAGCCCTCGTCCGGCCGCAGGCGCTGCTCTGCGCGCCCTTCCTCGCGCTCGTCGTCCCGCGCCGCGACTCGTGGAGAGAGACGCTCCTCGCACGAGGCAAGGCCGCCGTCCTCGCGTGCGCGATGGTCCTCTTGCCGATCCTCCCGTGGACGGCGCGCAACTGCCGCGTGATGGATGGCTGCGCGCTCGTGAGCACGAACGCGGGCTGGAACCTCGCGATCGGCGCGTTTCCCCGCGCGACCGGACGCTTCGAGACGCTTCGATCGTCCGACGGCTGTCGCGAGGTCACCGGGCAGGTGCAGCAGGACCGCTGCTGGCTCCTCTACGGCCTCGATCACATCCGCCGCGCGCCGGGGCGTTGGCTCGGGCTCGTCCCGGCGAAGCTCTCCAACACGTTCGATCACGAGTCGTTCGCGGTCGAGTACCTCCACGAGGCGCGCCCGGAACATTGGCCCGAGCCGCGCCGCGTCGCGTGGCGCTCGGCGCTCACCGCGATCCACCGCGTGCTCGTCGTCGCCTCGCCGCTCGCGTTCGTCTCGCTCGTCCTCCCGCGGCGGCGCCGATCGATCGCCGAGCCCGAGCCGCCGGCCGCGCCCACGTCCGACGGAGAGCGCGAAGAGCAAGACGCCGACGAAGCGAGCCCGCTCTCGCGTCCGAAGCTCTTCGGGCGGCAGCGCGCCCGCGTCGTACAGGGCGCGATCCTGGTCCTCGTCGCCGTCGCGGCCTACCTCGCCGCGTCCGCGAGCACCCCGACGTTCTGGCCGCTCGTGATCCTGACGTGCATCCTCGCCTGGTTGCCGCTGCCCGGCCGCCCCGCGACCCCGCCGGCGCTGCTCCTGCCGGTCGCCCTCCTCGCGACGACCGCGCTCACGCACGCCGTCTTCTTCGGCGACGACCGCTATCACATCGTCGTGACGCCGGCGCTGTGCCTGCTCGCCGCCGCGGGCCTCCGACGTCTTCCCAGAAACACGCGCGGCGCGGACACCGGTGGTGTGCGCGCCGCGGGAACAAGCTCAAGCTAACGGCAGGCGTTCTAACGCGCAGCCCCCGAGACGGGCAACAAAATGCCTCGCGCCTCCGTCGAGCGGCGCGGATTGAGCCGCCCCCACGTCGTGCTAAGGGAAGCGCCATGCGCCTCGCTTCGTTGGGCTCGGCAGGCATCGGCGCCGCCTTCGTCACGGTCGTCGCGCTCTCCGTCCCACTGGGCGGCTGCCCCGACTCGAGCACCTGCGAAGACTACTCTCCGCCGGCCTCGCTCGATCTCCAGAGCCCGCTTGTCTCGTTCTCGAAGGACGTCATGCCCATCTTCGGGCAGAGCTGCGCGTTTACCACGTGCCACGGGTCCGTGAGCAACCCGAACGGCGTCTTCCTCGGGGGCAGCGACCCTTCGTCCGTCCATCGTGCCCTCGTCGACGTCCGCTCGAGCAAGCTCCCGACGATGTCCTTCGTGAAGCCGGGCGACCCGAGAGAGAGCTTCTTGATGCGCAAAATGGACGGCAGCCACTGCGTGCTCGACGCGCAGTGCATCGACGGCGACTGCGGCCAGTCGATGCCGCGCAACGGCGAGACGCTCCCGCTCGAGGCGCGGGACACGGTCCGCCGCTGGATCGCCCAAGGGGCGAAGAACGATTGAGGGGAGGCTCCAGGCTCCAGGCTCCAGGGGAGTCAGGCCTCAGTCCTGAGGCCTGACGTCTCCGCTCGCGTCGGGTATCGTGCTCGCCCGATGATCGGACGCCTGACGGGCAAGGTGATCGAGGAGGACGACGGCACCACCGTCATCGACGTGAACGGCGTCGGATACGAGCTCACCGTGCCGATCGGGACGATCGGGCGGGCGAAGACCGACGCCGACGGCAACGTCACGCTGTTCGTGCACACGCACGTGCGCGAGGACCAGATCTCGCTGTTCGGATTCGCGTCCGAGGGCGACCGGCTCGCGTTCCGCACGCTGATCGGCGTGAGCAGCGTCGGGCCGAAGACGGCGATCGCCGTGCTCTCCGCCCTGCCCGCGCACGAGCTCGGTCAGGCCATCGCCCGGAGGGAGCTCGGCAAGCTCACCGCCATCAACGGGATCGGCAAGAAGACGGCCGAGCGCCTCCTCCTCGAGCTGAAGGACAAGCTCCCCGTCCTCCAGGCCGCGCCGCCGCGGGCGCCCGGCGCGCCGATCCCGGCCTCGCCGCCATCGAGCTCGAACGGCGACGTGCTCGCGCGGGCCCTCGTGAACATGGGCTACCGCGCCAGCGAGGCGGAGCGCGCCGTCGAGCAGCTCGGGCCCAAGCTCGTCGAGCTCCCGCTGCCCGACCTCATCAAAGAAGCGCTCGCCGTCCTCTCGAAGTAGCGGCGCGCGCGTTTCGGCTCGGCGTCCCCGGCGGAGCGTCGCGTCGTGGTCTCGGGCTCCGATCGCCCGTCCGGGCTCGCGCCGCACCGGGTTTCCCGCTAGAAGACTTTGCGCAATGGCCGAGGTGCTCGCTGCTCGCACCGGCTTGGAAGGCTGACCGATGGCGAAGAAGAAGGGAAAGCAGACGACCAAGAAGGACAAGCGCCGCGGCGGCATTCGTCGCGAGGAACGCCGGTTCGTTCCGCAGGCGTCGACGAGCCCCGCGCTCGTCCGCACGCTCGGCGCCCTCGCTGCGCTCCTGCTCGGCGCCGGCTTGTGGGGCTACTTCTACGCGCAGAGCTTCGCCGAGGACGAGAAGCTCAAGCCGGTGCCGTCGTATCTCATCGCCGCCGGCGCGGTGATCATGGGCATCACGATCTGGGTCGGCACGAGCAGCGAGTCGCCGATCCGCGTGGGCGATCCGGGCATCTCCGTCGAGAAGGGCGATCTCCGGCGCATGCCGTGGTGGGCCGTCGAGAAGATCACGTTCGACGCCGACGCGATGGCGCTCGTGGTCACGGGCAAGGACGAGTCCGGCGTCGACTGGACGTTCAAGATCTCCCTCAAGAGCCACCCGGAAGGCGTCGGCTGGGTCCTGAAGGAGGCGCTCGATCGCATCCCGCGCCGCGTGGACATCCCGGACGAGACGCTCGACAAGATGCCCGCTGCATCCGAGCACGCCGGCCAGAAGCTCGCGCTCGAGCCGCTCCAGGTGGTCGGCAAGAGGGACGCCAATACGGGCAAGATCATCTCGTACGAGCCCGACGCGCGCGTGTGCCCGCGATGCGAGCGCGTCTACTACAAGCGCTCGGTCCCGAAGAAGTGCAAGTGCGGCAACTCGCTCGTACACCTCCGGCCGTCGGATGCGGATGATGATCCGAGCGATGCCGACGAGGAGACCGACGACGAGGCGTCCTCCGAGCGCATCGCGGCGGCGTCTTCGAAGAAGGTCGCGGCGGCGGAAGGAGCAGCCGAGAGCTGAGGAGTCGATCGATGGGCAAGGAGCTTCTCGCGAAGGGAATGGGCGCCAGCCCGGGTACGGCCACCGGCGCGATCGTCTTTCATTCGGACGAGGCCGTGGAGCTCGGCTCGAAGGGTCAATCCGTCATCCTCGTCCGGATCGAGACGACGCCCGAGGACGTGCCGGGCATGAAGGCGGCGGCGGGCATCATCACCACGCGCGGAGGGATCACGGGTGACGCCGCCATCGTCGCGCGCAGCCTCGGCAAGCCTTGCATCACATCGTGCTCGTCCCTCCACATCGACTACGCGAACGGCAGCCTCACCGTCTGGCGAGACTCCACCGGCGACGACGCGAGCAACGACGGGGACATCGTCCTGCGCAAGGGCGACATCGTCACGATCGACGGAGCCAAAGGCGAAATCTGGCGCTGAGCCTGCGGAGCTCGCTCAGCTCGCCGGTAGGCGGCCGTTGCCCGACTCGACGAGCCTCGCCCGCCACCACGGCTTCGGCCTGCCGAGTGCGTAGGCGACGAGGAACAAACCGAAGAAGGGAAGCCAGGCGATCAGCGCGGCGGCGCTGACGCCGGCGTCCTTGCCGACCTGCGAGAAAAAGCTCCAGCCGGGGACGTGCACGATCGGCACCTGCACGCCGGAGTGGAGCGAACCGCACCAATCGTAAGAGACGTCCTCGGAGAACTCGTCGCCGTCGGGAGCTCGGACGGTCAGCACACACGCGCTGTTCTTGCCGGTGACCCTCTCGAGGTGCGTGACCTGCCCCACCGTCGGCTCGCCGACGAGGGTCCTGATGTGGAAGCCCACGTCGGCGATCTGGAAGACGACGACGAACACCGCGCTCGCGATCATCGCCGCGAGGTGTACGCCGCGTTCTCTGCGGATGTGGTCGCCGAGCGGCCCCGACGACAGCATCAGCGGCTCCTGCAGCGACGGGCGGCGCAGGACGAGGACGCCGCGCGGATCGCGGTAGCCAACCCGTGCCTCGGGATCGTGCCCCGGCTGAAGAGCGCCGATCGCATACACCTCCTCGCCGGGCGACAGCTCCACCACGCGCGTCCGCCGGCCCATCCCGCCGGGGATCGTGCTCGAAGGATCGTCGATGAGGACGACTCCGCCGTCGGGCTCGACGCGGAGGCGCTCGCCGTTCTGCCCGCGGAGGTAGAAGGGCGCGGCGTCCACCCTCCGCTGCGTCTCTCTCCACTCGTGGGTCCATCCGTTCTTGGTCTTGCGCTCTTCCCCGACCTGCTCGATCGAGACGCGTACGGCGAAGGGGCTCCCGGTCGCGAATTCGACGCGCCCGCGCACGGCGGCTCGACCAGGCCCCCGAGGCGGCCCGTCGCGGAACTGCGCATCGGCGCTGCGCGCACGCGCGGACACGACGATGAACGAGATCAGCGCGATGCAGGCGATCGCCGCCGGGAGCGCGAGGTGAAGTCCGTAGACGACCACCTGCGAGACGGCGTTCGACAGGTAATCCTTCGAGAGGATCGCGATCGTCGCGGGCTCCACGCAGCCGAGTTTCCCATGCGCGCTCGCCAGCCGCCAGCGAGCGGTCCCGTGCGAGGGAGCGTCGTCACATCGGTCGGGGCACCGACGAAGTCCGCCGCCGAGCCCGGACGACGCTCGAGCGGCTCGCGCCGAGCGAGCCCGAGCGAGCGCCGCTCTCGGGAGCGGCACGCTCTTCGCGTGCTTCCGACACGAGGGCTCGAGCAGGCGCGCGCATGCGGAAGAACGGAGCGCAGCTCACGTCGATCTACGAAGAGGTCGTTCGCCGAAACCCGGGAGAGGTCGAGCTCCACCGAGCCGTGCGCGAGGTGCTCGACGCAATCCGTCCGGCGATCGCGAAGCACCCCGAGCTCGCCGAGCGGAAGATCATCGAGCGCATTTGCGAGCCCGAGCGGCAGATCGTCTTCCGCGTGGTGTGGCAGGACGACCGTGGCGAAGTGCACGTCAACCGCGGCTTCCGCGTCCAGTACAACAGCGCGCTCGGTCCCTACAAAGGCGGGCTCCGGTTCCACCCGTCGGTCAATCTCGGCATCGTCAAGTTCCTCGCGTTCGAGCAGGTCTTCAAGAACGCGCTCACCGGACTTCCGCTCGGCGGCGCGAAGGGAGGCGCGGACTTCGACCCGAAGGGCAAGAGCGACGACGAGGTGATGCGCTTCTGTCAGAGCTTCATGACGGAGCTCTTCCGGTACCTCGGCGAGGACACCGACGTACCCGCCGGCGACGTCGGTGTCGGCGCACGCGAGGTCGGCTACCTCTTCGGGCAGTACCGTCGGCTCACGAAGCGCTACGAGGCTGGCGTGCTCACCGGGAAGGGCATCGACTACGGGGGCTCCTTCGTCCGTGCCGAAGCCACCGGCTACGGCGCCGCCTACTTCGTGCAGGAGATGCTGCGCGAGCACGGCGACTCGCTCGAGGGCAAACGGTGCATCGTGTCCGGCTCGGGCAAGGTCGCCATCTACACCATCGAGAAGGTGATGCAGCTCGGTGGTCGCGTCGTGGCCTGCTCGGACTCGAACGGCTACGTCTACGACGAGCACGGGATCGACGTCACTCGGCTCAAGGAGCTGAAAGAGGTCCAGCGCCGCCGGATCCGCGACTACGTCGAGACGCACCCGTCGGCCCGATACGTGGAGGGAGGCAAGGTGTGGGAGGTGCCCTGCCAGATCGCCTTCCCCTGCGCCACGCAAAACGAGCTCGACGCCGACGACGCCCGCAGGCTCGTCGAGAACGGCTGCATCGCCGTCTGCGAGGGCGCGAACATGCCGACGACTCCGGCGGGCGCAAAGATCTTTCTCGACGCGAAGATCGCATACGCCCCGGGAAAGGCCGCCAACGCGGGCGGCGTCGCGACGAGCGCGCTCGAGATGCAGCAGAACGCTTCGCGGGACCGATGGTCGTTCGAGCAAACGGAGCGACGGCTCGAAGACATCATGAGACGGATCCATCGCCTCTGCGCCGAGACGGCCGAGGAGGTCGGCGCGAAGGGCAATTACGTCGTGGGCGCGAACGTCGCCGGCTTCGTCCGCGTCGCGAAGGCGATGGCGGCGCAGGGGCTCATTTGACTTCGGGCGACGAGCTCTGCCGGAGAACACCGGACACGACGACGCCGTCCTGGCCGATACTGCGAGCATGACGATCGCGCCCGTTCGAGGCCGCCTCCTGGTTCCTGTCGCGATCGTCGCCCTCACCCTCTCCACGTCGGCCGCGGCGAGCACGCCCGCGCCCGAGAGCATCGACTCCGATCACGACGGCATCACCGACGCGACCGAGCGTGAGCTCGGCTTCGATCCGCACCACGTCGACATCCCGGAGCCGCTCCTGTTCGACATGGTCCGCGGCCTCGGAGCGCGCAAGGGTGAGCTCGAGGCCAACGTGCTCGCGTACGGCGCATTGGGGAGCTTCCCTGCGCTGCGCGGCGGCCCGGAGCTGGAGTGGGTGTTCGAGAAGGGCTACGGCTTCGAGGTCGAGCTGCCCGTCTCGACCACGTTCGGCGTCGAGGCGTGCAAGGCGGCCGTGCAGGGCACGCTACCGGCGGGCGGAGCGACCGCCTTCAGCCACGGCTGGCTCGCCATGGGCGAGTACCTGTTCGGCGGCCCCGGGGGCCGCGGCACCGCCACGTACATCGCGGCGGTGCGCTTCGACGCCCGGTGGAGCGCGCTCGCGATGATCGGCGGGAGCGTGACACACCATCGCCGGCGATCGCCGCGCCCACGCGCTGCGGGCGTGTTCAACCCGAGCGTCTTCTTCGACGCATCCGCGTACGTGACCCTCGGCGTCGAGCTGAACTCGATCCTCGAGGACGACGGCACGACCGACCTCGTCGTGCTGCCGCAGGTCCACTGGCAGCCGAACCGCTCCTGGAAGATCCAGCTCGGCAGCGGCGCGCAGATCGACGATCTCGGGATGAACCTCTTCTCCGCGCTGCGCGTGTCGTTCATGTACTGAGCGCGAAACGCGTGCACTTCGCACGAACATCGCGGTTCGCGCACGTTCCGCACCATGCGTGGCGAGCATCAACGCGCCCGTCGTCGTGGTAGAAACGCACCCATGCTCGATCATCTCGGTCTCGTCGTGAGCGACCCCGAAAAGAGCCGCCTGTTCTACGAACGCGCCCTCGCGCCGCTCGGGTACACGGTGCTCATCTCCCCGCCGAAGGAGGTCACGGGCGGCCGCGTGGTCCTCGGCTTCGGCGTCCCGCCCAAGCCCGACTTCTGGATCCTCTCCGGCACGCCGAACGAGCCGCGCCTCCATGTCGCCTTCCGCGCGGAGAGCCGCAAGCAGGTGGACGAGTTCTACCGTGCGGCCCTCGAGGCAGGCGGGAAGGACAACGGCGCGCCCGGCCTGCGCCCGCAGTATCACAAGGACTACTACGGCGCGTTCGTGCTCGACCCCGACGGCCACAACATCGAAGCGGTCTGTCACGCCCCCGAGGGCTGACGCCCCGCCCGCGGCCTCGGCCGAGTCGCCGGAACGACGGAACCGCCTCAGCCCGTCTCGACGCGGTTCCGGCCGCGGTGCTTCGCGGCGTACATCGCCTTGTCCGCGCGGCCGAGCAGCTCGTCGATGCTCCAGTCGGCGTTCTCCGCGCTGGCGAGACCGACGGACGCCGTGGCGCGATGCTCGGTGCCGTTCGGCAGGACGTACTTCGCCTCCGCGATCGCGCGGCGGACGCGCTCGGCGGCGACGCGCGCGCCCACCTCGCCCGTCTGCGCGAGAGCGACGACGAACTCCTCGCCGCCCCATCGGGCGACGAAATCGCTCTTGCGGGCGATGCTCGAGAGCACGCGCGCGACGCCCTGGAGGACGGCGTCCCCCGCGTCGTGTCCGAGCGTGTCGTTCACCTTCTTGAAGTGATCGACGTCCAGCAAGAGCACGCTCATCGGGAAGAGCTTGTCCGACGCGCGCGCCTTGTCGATCTTCTCGAGGAACGCGCGGCGATTGAGCAGGCCCGTCAGCGTGTCCGTCGACGCGAGACGCCGCGCCTCGGCGACGAGCGCCGCCATCCGGAGCGGGCCGCCGAGCTCGGCGGCGAGCAGCGCGATGAAGCGCCGGTCGTCGTGCGAGGCGCCGCGGCGGCACGGCGAGAGCGCGATCCGGCCGATCGGGGTCGTGCCGAACGTGACCGGCATCAACATCGGCGGGGTGGACCACTCCGCCTCGACCGCGCGCGAGTCCGCGATGATGATCGCGTTGTCGTCCTCGCCCGGCTTGCGCCGCTCCGGTCGATGCGGGACCACCTCGAGCGCATCGCGCGCCTCCCGCTCCGCCGTTTCGCGCTGGTCGGGATGCGTGTGGACGAGCAGCGTCGTCTGCTTGAGCTGCGGAGGCCCGATGTCGGTGGCGAGCGCGAGCCAGCGATAGCCGGCGACGTCCGAGGCGAGCGCGGCGAGGCCCTCGAAGAGCTGCTCGAGCTCCTCGGCCTTCTGGGCGAGCGCGCGGACCTCGCCGGCGATCGTCGACTCGAAGAGCGATGCATCGAGGAGCTGCGAGAGCCGCTCCTGAACGTTGCCGCGCGTGACGATCGGCGGCGCCGCCGCGGGCGGAGGCCTCGTCCTCGGCGAGGACATCAGGTCGCCGAGCACGTCGACGAGCCGGTCGATCTCGGTCTTCGTCACGTACGCCGTCGCGCCGGCGTGCCGCGCCCAGAACCGCGACCGCCGGTCGTCCGAGGCGGTGAGCAGGACCACCGGGACGGCGGCCGTCACGGGCTCGGCCCGGAGCAAGCGGCAGAGCTGGAGCCCGGAGATGCCCGGCATCCAGAGGTCCGTGACGACGGCGTCCGGGGGCTTCTCGAGCGCGAGCTCGGCGGCCTGCGCCGCGTGGGGGACCTCGATGACGTCGTACCCCTTCTCGCGGAGGCGAACACCGATGAGTGCGCGCGCGGAGGCGCTGTCGTCGACCAGGAGCACTCGCGCCACGGTACTTGGTCTATGCTCGCGCGCCGGCGGCCACAAAGCAAAAGGAGCTTTCGGGATGAGCAGCGAACGAACGGGCGACGAGAGGGCGACTGCCAGCAGCGCGGCGAGGGTGGTGAGCCTCACCGTCACGGTCCTCGGCACGGGGACCATGGGTCAGGGGATCGCGCAGGTGACGGCCCAGAGCGGGCACACGACGCGCCTCTACGACGCCTCCGAAGGCCGCGCCGCGGCGGCGGTCCAGGGGATCGCCAGCGCCCTCGAAAAGCTCGTCGCGAAGGGGAAGATCGGCGCCGAGGCGCGCGCGGCCACGCTGAGCCGGCTCTCGGCCGCCCCGTCCGCGAAGGACGCCTGCGCGGGCGCGGACGTCATCATCGAGGCCGTGCCCGAGGACATGGCCTTGAAGGTCGAGGTGCTGAAGGCCGTCCTCCCCAGCGCCGCGCCGGGGGCGCTCGTCGCCTCGAACACGTCCTCGCTCTCCCTCACCGAGCTCGGAGCGCGCCTCGGCGTCCCGGAGCGTACGATCGGCCTGCACTTCTTCAACCCGCCACCCGTCATGGAGCTCGTCGAGGTCGTCCGCGGGCTCTCGACCAGCGAAGAGACGGTCGAACGGGCGCTCTCCTTCGTGAAAGGCCTCGGCAAGACGCCGATCGTCGTGCGCGACGTGCCGGGATTCGCCACGAGCCGGCTCGGCGTCATCCTCGGCGCCGAGGCGATGCGCATGCTCGAGACGGGGGTCGCGAGCGCAGCCGACATCGACCGCGGCATGGAGCTCGGCTACCGGCACCCGATGGGCCCGCTCAAGCTCACCGACCTGGTCGGGCTCGACGTCCGCCTCGCGATCCTCGAGCACCTCCACCGCGAGATCGGCGAGCAGTTCCGGCCTCCGGCCATCCTCCGGACCATGGTCCGCGCGGGCAAGCTCGGGAAGAAGACGGGCGAGGGCTTCTACCGCTGGGTGGACGGTCAGCCCGTGCCGAAGTAAGCCGGAGCCATGCGTCCCGCCTATCTCGTCTCCGGAGTCCGGACCCCCATCGGCAAGCACCGCGGTGCGCTCTCCAGCGTCCGCGCGGACGACCTCGCGGCGCACATGATCACGTCGCTCGGTCAGCGCCACCCCTGGCTGCCCGGCCGCGTCGATCACGTCGTCTTCGGCGCCACGAACCAGGCGGGAGAGGACAACCGCAACGTCGCGCGCATGGCGGCGCTCCTCGCGGGGCTCGAGTACGAGGTGCCGGCCGTGACCGTGAACCGGCTCTGCGGCTCGGGCCTCGAGGCGGTGTGCGACGCCGTCCGGCGCATCGCGACCGGGGACGCCGACTGCGTCATCGCAGGCGGCGTCGAGAGCATGACGCGCGCGCCGTTCGTGTTCGGCAAGAGCGACGAGCCTTTCCCGCGGACGCCTCCGAAGGTCTACGACACGAGCCTCGGCTGGCGCTTCGAGAACCCGCGCATGGCGGAGCGCTTCCCGCTCCAGTCGATGGGCGAGACCGCCGAGAACGTCGCCGAGAAGTGGAAGATCTCGCGCGAGGAGCAGGACGCCTTCGCGCTCGCGTCGCACCAGAAGGCGGCGGCCGCGCAGAAGCAGGGCGACTTCGCGGACGAGATCGTGCCCGTGACGATCCCCCAGAAGAAGGGCGATCCCGTCGTGTTCTCCGTCGACGAGTGCGTGCGCCCGGACGCGTCGATGGCGGCGCTGCAGAAGCTGCAGCCCGTCTTCCGGAAGGGCGGCACCGTCACCGCGGGCAACAGCTCGCCGCTCAACGACGGCGCCAGCGCCGTCCTCGTCGTGAGCGAGGAGGTGCTCCGCGCCGAGAAGCTCGAGCCGCTCGCCCGCGTCGTCTCGTCGGCCACCGCCGGCGTCGAGCCGAACTTCATGGGCGAGGGGCCGATCCCCGCCGGCAAGAAGGCGCTCGCGCGCGCCGGTTGGAACGTGAGCGATCTCGATCTCGTCGAGCTCAACGAGGCGTTCGCCGCCCAGTCGATCGCTTGCATCCGTGGGCTCGAGCTCGACCCGGCGCGCGTCAACGTGCGCGGCGGCGCCATTGCGCTCGGGCATCCGATCGGCTCGAGCGGGTGCCGCGTCCTCGTGACGCTCCTTCACGCGATGCGCGCGAAGAGCGCGAAGCGCGGCATGGCTGCGCTCTGCATCGGCGTTGGCCAGGGCATTGCCATGTGCGTCGAGCGGTGAAGGACGCAGGGCGCGCGGGGTGGGCTTCGAACGGGCCTCCCGCGGGTCCGCCCTGGGACTCGCCCCTCGCGGATGCGCTCTTCGCGTTCGTCGATCTCGAGATGACGGGCCTCGACGCCAAGCGCGACCGCGTCGTCGAGGTGTGCATCGAGCGCGTCCGTGGCCCGGACCCGCGGAGCGAGCCCGAGGATCGGCTGCATTCGCTCGTCCGCCCCGACGACGGGGCGATCGGGAACGTCCACGTCCACGGGATCGACGCCGCGGCGCTCGCGAACGCCCCGTCGTTCGCCGAGATCGCCGATCGCGTCGCCGCGCTGCTCGACGGGGCGATCTTCGTGGCGCATGGCGCCGCCTGGGACGTCGCCTTCGTCGAGGCCGAGATGCGGCGGGCGGGCCGCCAAGGGTTCACGGTGCCGTTCTGGCTCGACACCCTGAACCTCTCGCGCCGCGCGTTCGGCCTGCAGAAGCACTCGCTCGAGGCGCTACGGGCGGAATTCGGGCTCGACGGGGCGCGCGCCCACCGGGCGGACGCCGACGTGAGCGCCCTCCGCGAGGTCTTCGCCCGCTGTGTCCGAGAGCTCACCCCCGCGACGCCGAGGGATCTCTGGCAGGTGCGCGTCGCCGAGCGGCGGGTCCGCGACCAGATCCTTGCACAATGCAAGGACGCGGTCCAGTCGAGGAGCGAGGTCACCGTCGTCTACCGCCCACGGGCGCGGCCCGCAGAGCCCATGCGCATGGTCCTCACGGGGATCGAGCTGGGGCTCGACCCTCCACGGGTGATCGGCTATCAGCTCCCCGGACGCGGGCGCCGCGAGCTGCGCGCCGACCGCATCCTCCGGATCGAGACCGTCCCGAGCGCCAAGAGCGAACCAGAGTGATGCCCCTCGCAACGCACCGAAAGATCCTCAGCGAGCCTACGTCACCGCCCGCCGGTCGGACGTCCACGGTGGGGCGCACCTCGAGCCGGCCCTCGTGGGCGCGATCCGGCGTGACGCGAGGCGGATGTGCGGCGGTCGTCCTCGGCCTCGGCCTCGGCATGGTCGCTTGCGGCGACGGGCCCGGGGCCAACGCCCCCACCCGCTCGGCGCTCGCGGACAAGTGGTTCACGCGGGCGATGCAGAGCTACCGGAGCGGCGACGCCGAAGACGCGTCCATCGCGATCGACGGGGCGCTGAAGGCGGCGCCGCAGGATCGGGAGGCGCGCCTCCTCGGGGCACGCATCGCCCTCGCGAGGCTCGAGTTCGAGGAGGCCATCCGCCTCACGGAGGGGCTCGAGGGCAGCGACGCGAAGTCGGTCCGCGGACGCGCCTTCTGGTACGCGGGCGACATCGAGCGCGCGGCGGACGAGCTCGAGGAGATGCTCAAGGATCCGGCGGTGAAGGATCCGTGGGCGCGCGACATCGCGAAGCTCGCGCGGCGCGGGCACGGGCGGCACCCGTTCGCGATCGAAGGATCGGTGGTCACCGCCGTGGAGATGGCCGGCGCGGACACGCCCTCGCCCGCGATGGTCGTGAACTGCGAGCTGAACGGCGAGCGTATCCTCGCCCTCGTCGCGACGAATTTCGGCGAGCTGATGCTCGACTCGGCCAGCCGCAAGGAGCCGGCCTGGGTGAACCTCCGCTTCGGAGAGAACTTCGAGGTCAAGGACGTCCCCGCCCTGACGCACGATCTGTCCGGCATCTCGCGTCAGCTCGGCGCGACGATCAAGGCGCTCTTGGGCGTGAACCTGCTGCGGCACATGCACGTCACGTTCGACCGCCGCGGCTCGCAGTTCGTCGTCCGCAAGCACGATCCGCCCCCGCCGCCGGAGGCGAGCAAGATGCCCATCTTCTACGCGCGCGGCGGCGCGATGATGATGCGCGCGAACATCTCCGCGAAGGAGGACGACCAGGCGCTCCTCTTCGTCGACTCGTCGGCGTTCTACCCGCTCGCCCTCGACGACGCGCTGCTCAAGCGGTCGGGCGCCGACCTCTCGACGTTCCGGCCGCAGCCTGGAGCGCCCCCGAGCTGGAAGATCGGGACGCTGCCGTTCTTCAGGCTCGGAGGCGTCGACCTCGCGCAGTTCCCCGCGGTCCAGGGCGCGAGCTTCGCCGAGTACAAGAACATGTTCGACGTCGACCTCGGCGGCGTCGCCGGCGCAGGGCTCCTGTCGATCTTCCGCGTCACGTTCGGCGAGAACGGCAAGTGGCTCTGGCTCGAGCTCGATCCCGTCATCGCCGCCGGCCTGAACGGCACCGCCGAGCCGCCGCCGCCCCCGCCGGCGCCGAACGAGGAGACGCCACCCGCGGAGCCTCGTCCCGCGGAGCCGTCGAAGCCCGGAGCGGAGCCGAAGGCGCCCGCACCGCCGGCGCCGAAGCCGGATCCCGCCAGCACGAACGCGCGGCCGGAGGCGGCGAAGACGACCCCGCAGCCCGGCCAGACCGAGAGCAAAGGGGCCGCGAAATGAGCGCTCGCATCGCCGTCTACGCCGGCAGCTTCGATCCGGCGACCCTCGGGCATCTCGACATCATCGAGCGCGCCTCGGCGCTGTTCGAGAACGTGATCGTCGCGATCGGCCGGCATCCGACCAAGCACCCGACGTTCACCTTCGAGGAGCGGCTCGAGCTCTTGCGCTCGATCACGTCGCACCTGCCGAACGTCACGGTCGACAGCTTCGACGGCCTGCTCATCAACTACTGCCTCGAGAAGGGCGCGAAGGTCATCGTCCGCGGACTCCGCGTGACGACGGACTTCGAGTACGAGCTCCAGATCGCGCACGCGAACGCCGACCTCGGCCCGCAGGTCGACACGATCTTCCTCCCGACGCGCACGCGCCACGGCTTCGTGAGCGCCTCGCTCGTCCGCGAGATCGCGAGCCACGGCGGCGACGTCACGCGCTACGCACCGCCGGTCGTGTGCGAGGCGCTGAAGAAGAAGTTCGCTGCGAAGCAGGCCTGAGCCCCGCTGTGATAGCTTCGTCGCTCCCATGAGCGAGATGCCGAACATCACCGCCAAGCTCGAGGAGTCTCTGACGGCCGTACGCGCCAAGCTGTCGAGCTTGGGAGGACCGCAGGCGGCGATCGCGGAGCCGCGGGTCGGCGTCGTGCTCGGCAGCGGGCTCGGAGCGTTCGCGGACAGCCTGCGCGACCTCTACAAGATCCCGTACACCGAGATCCCCAACATTCCTCCGCCGCGCGTCGTCGGGCACGCAGGCAACCTCTGCTTCGGATTCTGCGGCGACGTCCCCGTCGTCTGCATGCAGGGCCGCGTGCACCTCTACGAGGGGCACCCCGTCTGGCAGGTCGTGCACGGCGTGCGCTTGATGGCGCGGCTCGGCGCGCGGTGCGTCCTCATCACGAACGCGGCCGGCGGGCTCGATCCCGATTGGGCGCCGGGCGACTTCATGGTCGTCACCGACCACATCAATCTGATGTACCACCACCCGCTCGTCGGCCCGAACGACGACGCGCTCGGCACGCGCTTCCCCGACATGACGAACGCGTACGATCCCGTCCTGCGGAAGAAGCTCGCCGCCGTCGCCGAGGCCGAGAAGCTGTCGCTCCGCGAGGGCGTGTACGCAGGCCTGCTCGGCCCCTCTTACGAGACGCCCGCGGAGATCCGGATGCTCCGCATCCTCGGCGCACAGGCCGTCGGGATGAGCACCGTGCCCGAGGTCATCGCCCTCCGTCACATGCGCGTCCCGGTCGCCGCGCTCTCGTGCATCACGAACCTGGCGGCAGGCGTCGCGCAGCACGAGCTCGATCACTCCGAGGTCGAGGCGACGGCGAAAGCGCGTCGCGCCGACCTCGAGCGGCTCCTTCGCGGGTGGATCATCGAGGCAGGCAAGCTGTGAGCGCACGCAAGCAGGCCACGACTCGGGCAGCGAGCTCGAGACGCGCGGCGACCTCGAAGCGCCCCGCGCGCTCGAGCGCGCGCCGGCGTGAGGCGCCCGCCGCGGACGCGGCCCTGCTCGACGAGCTCGTCCAGCGGGCGAAGGCCGTCCGCGAGCGCGCGCACGCGCCGTACTCGCGCTACCTCGTCGGAGCCGCGATCGCGACGAAGAGCGGACGCATCTTCGAGGGCTGCAACGTGGAGAACGCCTCGTTCGGCGCCACGATCTGCGCAGAGCGCGGCGCGATCATGCAGATGGTCGCCGCGGGCGAGCGCGATCCGATCGCTTGCGCGGTGGTGACCGAAGACGGCGGATCCCCCTGCGGCATCTGCCGCCAGGTGCTCTCCGAGTTCGCTCGCGACATGCCGATCGTCCTCGTCGGGCTCGACCCGAGCGGCGAGGAGTCGGGGCGCGTCGTCCAGCTCGCCGACCTGTTGCCGCTCGCGTTCGAGCTCCGCCATTGACCGGCGATCGGGCCTGACGTTCGCGCACGTTCCAGGCTACGATTCGCCACCGAGATGCAGCGCCGCCGCGGCATGGCCGCCCGGATCGACGCGAGGACGCGCCGCGCCGCGACCGTCTCCGCTCTCGCGTTGCTCGCGCTCGCCGCGTGCAACGCCATCGCCGGGCTCGACGACGAGTACACGCTCGCCGTCGACGTCGAAGCCGGCGGCCCCGACGTGATCGCGGACACGGATTCGTCGCAGCAGGACGCGTTCGCAGACGACGCCGGTGTCGACGCGAGAAAGACGTGCCCGTCGGGTCGTGGGCCGGAGATGGTCGTCATCGACGAGACGTACTGCATCGACTCCACCGAGGTGACGCAAGAGCAGTACGCAGCGTTCCTCGCGGCCGATGCCGGCTTCGCGTTCCTTCCGGAGAGCGGCGTGTGCGCGTGGAAGACGAGCTTCGTGCCGGCGAAACCGCTGGCCCTCTGCCGATGGGACCCGAGCACCAACCCGAACCTCCCCGTCGTCTGCGTCGACTGGTGCGACGCCTACGCGTACTGCGCGTGGGCAGGCAAACGGCTCTGCGGCGCGATCGACGGCGGTCCGATCCCGTGGGACGGAGACGCGGACACGGACCCGAACCGAGACGAGTGGTACCGCGCGTGCTCGAAGGCGGGGACGCGCAAGTTCCCGTACGGCGACGCCTACGATGCCGGCGCATGCCTCGACAGCAAGGCGAATCAGCAAGGCGTGGGTGACGCCGGCTCGCGACCCGGCTGCGTCGGAGGTTACGAAGGCGTCTGGGACATGGTCGGCAGCGCATTCGAGTTCGAAGACTCGTGCTCCGGCAACGATGGCGGGGACGACCTCTGCAAGGTCCGCGGCGGCTCGTGGGCCCATCCGGAGACGACGTACAGCTCGTGCATCGGCGTCGGCCGCGGAGACAGGCGTGATCTGAGGACCGACGACTTCGGCATCCGTTGCTGTGCGGCCTACGAATGACGCGCGCTCCGGACGGCGTCACGCCGATCGCGCCTCCGTCGTCGAGAACGGCTCCTCCTCCTTCTCCCGCGCGGCCGGCAGCGTCACGTGGAACGTGGAGCCACGCCCCGGCGACGACGTCACCGTGATCTCGCCGTCGAGCTCGTGCACGAGACGCTGCGTGATCGCGAGACCCAGGCCCGTTCCTCTGCCCAGGGGCTTCGTCGTGTAGAACGGTCGGAAGACTCCATCGCCTCGATGGCGTTGAGCACCAGGTCGACGACGATCTGCGAGACGCGCGCGAGCGACAGCGTCGATTCGATCACCTCGCGCACGTCCGCCGGCCCGAAGCCACCGGCATCTCCGCGCGACAGCGAGAGCAGCTCGCGTACGATGAACCGGATCCGGTCGACTCCCTCGAGGGCAACCTTCAACGCCTCGACGGCGCCCTGAGCGGGCGGCCCCGACTCGGCGATCCGGGAGCGCGCGCTCGGGGATCGACGAAGTCGACGAGCGGCTTGCCGACGATCTCGTCGAGAGCGTCGCATCCCAGCGTCCTCACGAACGCACGGTTCGCGTAGACGATCTTGCCGTCCACGTGGATCGTCGGCATTCGATGAGTGCGTGGGGCGTGCGTGAGCGTGGCGCGCGCTCGACGACTCGGAACTACACGACCCCCCGCGCCCCCAGCACGGCGTCACGCTCGACGTCCACGTGCCTTCTGGGGGCCATTGCCCACGCGCGGCGGGGCCTCGCGGCCCTTACCGCCATCTCGAAAGCGTCTCGTCGGATCGGAAAGAGCTCGAAAACGAGGGAAAACGGCAGGTCTTCAACGCTGGCGCGACTCCTGCTCTCATCGCGCGAGGCCCATGAGACACTTCTCGCGCATCACGGCGTTCGCACTCGCCGCCGGGCTCTTCCCCATCGGCCACGCCTTCACCGCTGGTTGTGGCTCCGAGGAATCGACCGACACCGCCGCCGGTGTCGGAGCGATCATCTTCATCAAGCGCCAGCACACGACGGTGAACGGCCAAAGCGTCACCGTCGACGTGGCGGGCGGCAACGGACTGGTGCTCGACTACGAGCGCTACGTGCCGGGCGGACAGCTCGTGATGCTGACGCCGCCGCGCCCCGACGGCGTGCTCAAGGTGATCACGGCGGACTTCCCGAACGCCGACTTCAACGGCGCAGACGTCTCGTTCGACGCCAAGCAGGTCGTCTTCTCGATGAAGCGAGACCCCGACGACCACTATCACATCTACACGGCGCAGCTCCCCGAGGGCCCCGACGGCAAGTTCGAGATCCATCAGCTCACGGGCGGTCCCCACGACGACATCAACCCCATCTACATCCCTGGCGGCCGCATCGCGTTCGTGACGAACGAGATGTACACGGAGATGGGGGCGCGGCACGACGAGTACAACCACGGCCGCGGCGTCACGCAGCTCGCGACGATCTCGGTCGACGGCGGCGACGCCGACCGCCGCCTCGCCTCGCAGAACCTCTCGCACACGGTCGCGCCGTGGATCCGCTTCGACGGCAGGATCGGCTACTCCCGTTGGGAGCACCTCGGCCCCGTCAACGACGTGAAGCTCTTCGTCGCCAACCCCGACGGGACGCAGATGCTCGGCCTCGCCGGCCAGCACGCGAAGCCGTCGAACTCGCTCTTCAGCGTGCGCGAGCTCGAGCCCAACGTGATGATCGGCATCGCCACGTCGCGCGAACGCACGATCCACGCGGGCGCCCTCGTGAAGATCGACGCGCGCGATCAGAGCGATCCCGTCTGCATGGATCCCAAGATCCTCGACAAGGGCGGCCGGCTCTGCTTCGACGAGGAGAACGTCCGCTACGAGATCCTCACGCCGGACGTCCCGACCACCGAGGCGCCGTCCCCGGTGGGTCGCTACCGCGAGCCCTCCGTGCTCCCCGACGGCCGCATCCTCGTCTCGTGGGCGAGCGGCCCCGTCAACGATCTGTCGGAGCAGTCGGTCACGCCGCCGGACTTCGGCATCTACATCTTCGACCCGGTCACGAAGCGCAACCAGCTCGTCTACAACGACCGCAACACGTGGGACCTCAACGCGCTGCCGGTCGTGCCGCGGCGAGAGCCACCCGTCATCGGCGACACGGTCGCCTCGACCATCGATCCCACGAAGCCCGTTCGCATCGGATCGGTCGACATCAAGAAGACGAGCCTGAACGAGATCGTCAAAGGCGCGCAGTTCGGTGACGACGGCGTGCCTCTCTCGGAGGCGCTCGCGCACGCGGTCAAGGTCCGCATCATCGAGGGGTTCTCGAGCGAGGCCGCGAAGGGCGTGACGATGTTCGGCCTGACCATGGACGAAGGCGCGGCGATCCTCGGCGAGGCGGACATTCGGCCCGACGGGAGCTGGCTCGCGGAGATCCCGCCGTACATTCCGGTGCACCTCCAGCCGATCGACAAGTACGGTCTCTCGATCCGCAACCAGCGGCTCTGGATCCAGGGCATGCCCGGCGAGGACCGTCGCTGCATCGGCTGCCACGAGCAGCGCGCCGGCGTCGGCGCTCCGGCGCGCGGGCAGAACCCGACCGCGGCCGAGCAGGCGGTGCAGCAGTTCCTCGCGCCGGTCATGGAGCGCCGCGAGCTGCCGTGGGCGCTCAAGCCCGACTACCAGCTCACGACGCAGCCGAAGATCGTCATCCAGAAGATCCTCGACGAAAAGTGCGTCCAGTGTCACTCGGGCGGGCCGAACGATCCGTTCGCGGGACGCACGTACCAGATGACGATGACCGCGCCGGGATCGGGCACGGCGCACACCTTCACGATCCCGTACCTCGACCTGTCGTCGGACGAGATCGAGGTGGTCTACGACAACAAGGCCGCGAGCTACCCGAAGAGCTACGTCTCGCTCTTCTTCCCGGCGGCGATGGAGATGGGGATGGGCAACGCCCAGATCACGGGCGACGTGCCGCCCATGTGGGCCATCCCGAACAACGCGCGCCAGTCGGCCCTCATCCGCAAGCTCAACATCCGAGCGGCCGACGGCACGTTCGCCTGGGGCCACTCGACGCTGCACCCGGAGGACGTGGGCGTGACGCTCACGGACGACGAGCGTCTCGCGCTCATCCAGTCGATCGACGTCGGAGGGCAGTTCTACGCTCGTCAGAACACGGGCTTCGTCCCCTTCGAATACAACCCGCTCGGCTCGGGCCAGAAATACTGAGGAGCTCGGAACGATGCGCATCTCCAAGAGCTTCGAGACGAAAACCAAGGTCGCCCGCAGGACGGCGCAGTCGGTGGGCCTTCTGGCGTTCGCGCTCGCGTGCGCGTCCCTGATGGCCGGAAGTCCGGCGACGGCGAACACGAACCAGAACATCGCGGGCACGCAGCGGGTCTACGGCGCGATCCCGCCGGATCAGATCGAGCACCTCTCCACCGCCGATCGCATCAAGAGCGTGGCGGCGTCCGGCTCGATGATGGCGATCTGGGCGACCCTCGAGCACGGTGAGCGTGTCGAGTGCGTCGACTGCATCCCGTTCATCGAGCCGTTGCTCTACGACCCGAACCCGCGCACGCGCGAGATCGCCGCGTGGTGGCTCCGGCGACGGGTGTTCGGCGTGTTCGGCAAGGGCGAGGTCTACGAGCGTACGATCCAGACGCTCGCGAACGACCCCGATCCGGTCCGGCGCGCCTACGCCGCGAACGCGCTCGGCGAGTTCCTCGCGGCCCCGGGCATCGACGCGTGCGCCGTCGCGCTCGGGAGGGATCCCGATCCCAACGTCCGCGCCGCCGCGGCGGCCGCCCTCGGCCGCCTGAACGACGACGGCAACGGCGCCATGGCGAAGGCGCTCGAGGTCGACGTCGATCCCCGCGTGAAGCTCGCCGTCCTGAAGGCGGCCGGTCGCATCAACGCGTTCAAGGGCGTCGCGCAGGTCGTGAAGGTCACGAGCGACGCCGACGCGCGGGTCCGTCGCGCCGCCGCCGAGCTGCTCGGCGCGATGCGCGCGCGCGAGGGCGTCGACAGCCTGATCGCGCTCGCGAAGGACCCCGACGCGAACGTCCGCAACGCCGCCTGCCACGCCCTCGGCGCCCTCCACGACCCGAAGGCGCGCCCCGTCCTCGAGGAGGTCGCGAACAACGACCCCGACGGCCTGGTCCGTGACCAAGCCCGCATCGCCCTGCGGAGGCTCTGAGCCGGCACCGTGAGCCCATCCGCAGGGCTCGGCCGTCGTCCCTGCGAGATCGACAATCTGGCCAGACTGGCTAGGATTTCCGCATGGCGCGCAAGTGGCAGCTCCAAGAGGCGAAGAACCGTTTCAGCGAGATCGTCGATCTCGCCCTCGAGGCCGGCCCTCAGACGGTGACGCGCCACGGAAAGGAGGTGGTCGTGATCGTCTCGAAAGAGGATTTCGAGCGCAAGCGCCGTAGTCGAGGGCCGCGCGGCACGATCGTGCCGTTCCTTCGCGGGCTCGGCTTCAAGGGCGTCGAGCTCGACATCGAGCGGTCGCGGGACACGGACCGCCCCCTGAAGCTCTGAACGTGGCTTTCCTCCTCGACACATGTCTCCTCTCCGAAGTCTGGAAGCCAAGCCCCAATCCGGGAGTACTCGCGTGGCTCGGCGCTTCGATCGAAGAGGAGCTCTACTTGAGCGTGCTCTCCCTGGGCGAGCTCAGGAAGGGGATCGACCGGCTTCCTCCGGGCAGGAAGCGCGAGCGGCTCGCTCGAGACTACGTGGCCCTGCGCAGCCGCTTTTCCTCACGCATCCTTGCAGTCGACGAGATCGTCGCGGAACGTTGGGGCGCGCTCAGCGCAGAAGCAGCGCGGCTCGGAAGACAGGTACGCGTCGTGGACGGCCTCATCGCCGCCACCGCGCTGGTCGCCGGGCTCACCGTCGTCACGAGGAACGTCGACGACTTCGTCGCGACGGCGGTTCCAGTCATCGATCCATGGACCTGAGAGACCGTCACGCAATAGCCTCAGGGGAGACGGAGGTCCGTGCGGCGTCGCACTGCCGAGGACCGAGGACTGAGGCTCCAGGACTGAAATGAGTCGAACCTTCCTCCCAGTCGTCGTGGCGGCCGCGGTGGCGGCGGTCGCCGGCGCGTGCGCGACGAAGGAGCCGGCGCGATCCACGTACTTCGAGCGCTCGATCGGCCCCATCCTCACGAGCACGTGCGTGCGCACGAACACGGGCGCGGGCTGCCACGTGGCCGACGCGCGCGGAAACGCGCTCGGCAACCTCGACACGTCGAGCTACGAAGGCGTGGCGAAGCGGAGGGACCTGCTCGTCGACTACGGCCCGTACGGGCAGCCCGCGTTCCTGCTCAAGAACGTCGACCCGTTCCAGGTCGAGGTCACCAGCCACGACGGCGTGAGGACGGTGATCACGACCGACATCAAGCACGCAGGCGGCTCGGTCCTCGACCCGACGAGCTCCGCGTACCAGACGCTCCGTCGCTGGATCCAGAACGGCGCCACCGAGAACAACACCGGCGTCCCGCCCACGACCACCGAGCGGCTGCCGTGCTCGACGTTCGTCCCGAGCCGCGCCGACTTCGACCTGACCCAGGATCCGCCGCGGCCGGACTTCGCGACCTTCCGAGAGAGGGTCAATCCCATTCTCTCGGGCCAGTCCGACGACCCGCAGATCAGCCGCGTCGGATGCGGCGCGGGCAACTGCCACGGATCGATGTCGAACGCGCTCTACCTGACGTGCGGCGACACTCCCGAGCAGCTCCGCTGGAACTACCTCGCGGCGCAGGAGTACCTCGCGCAGACGCCGGAGCAGAGCGAGCTGCTCAGGCGTCCGCTCTCGCCGGCGCAGGGCGGCGCGTACCACGAGGGCGGCGTCCTCTTCTCGTCGCCCGACGACGCCGCGTACAAGGCGCTCGAGGCCTGGGCGGCGGAGCACGGCCCGGCTCCGCAGGGCCCGACGGATCCCGCGTTCCTGTTCTTCGCGCACAAGGTGCAGCCGATCCTCGTGAAGAAGGGCTGCATGATGATCCAGTGCCACTCCAGCTCGATGTTCCACGACTACCGCCTCCACGGCGGGTCGGGCGGGAGCTTCTCGCTCTCGGCGACACGGCGGAACTACGAGCTGTCGCTCCTGCAGCTCGCGGTCGAGAGCGAGGATCCGAACGCGAGCCGGATGGTGCGCAAGAACCTCTACCGGCCGGAGGTCTGCGGCGTCGGCGGCTGCGACCGCCCCGTCGGCCTCACGCACCGGGGCGGCCCGCTGCTCGAGGACTTCGGCGACCACCGCGCCGACCCGCAGCTCTGCGACGACGCGGGCTACGACTACGACAACGGCAACCTCGACGAGATCCCGGCCTACTGCGTGATCCTCGAGTGGCTGCGCCGCGAGCGTGCGCAGCGTGGCCTCGCGCCGCTCAGCGCCATCGTCTACGTGAAGCGACCTGCCGGCTCGCTGAAGCGCGCGCAGGACTTCGACGTCTACGCGCCGGGCGCCGATCTCCGCATCGTGCCAGCGAAGATCGAAAATGGCGCGCTCACGATCCAGGAGGGAGACCGCTCGCTCACGGCGGGATGCGGCCTCGATCCGAGCACGGCCGACATCCGTCGCCCGCAGGTCTCGTGGGACGGCAAACGCATCGCGTTCGCCGCGCGCTCGAGCGCGAACGAGCCGCTCGCCGTCTACGAGATGAACGCGGACGGCTCCGGATGCGGCAAGCACCCCGCGATCAACGCGACCCCTCAGTCGCTCAACGGCCTACTCATCCACAACTTCGACCCGACCTACAGCCCGCCGGAGGACGGCGTCTCGCGGATCGTGTTCGCCTCGACGCGAGGGAACTTGGACAACAGTGCGTACGACTACGAGGGCCCGCAGCGCACGCCCGCCGACCCCTCGAAGCCGAACGCGAACCTGTACGTCGCCGAGCCCGATTCGAGCGCGCCCGGGGCGTGGCGCATCCGCCAGCTCACGTTCCTCCTGAACCTCGAGCGGCAGCCGTCCTTCATGAACGACGGCCGCCTGATCTTCACCGCCGAGAAGCGCGCGCCCGAGTTCTACCAGCTCGCGCTCCGCCGCCTGAACCTCGACGGCGGCGATTACCACCCGCTCTACGCACAGCGCGGATCCATCGGGTACCCCGAGGCGACGCAGGTCGTCGAGCTCGCCGACAAGGACTTCGCGACGATCTTCTCGACGCCCGCCACGCCCGGCGGAGGCGGTGTGCTCGCCGTGTTCAATCGCTCGATCGGCATCGACTTCCGGAGCACCGACCCGGCGGACTACCCGATCGATCCCGGCGTGCTCGATCCGGCGCAGCCGCAGTTCCCCGATCCGGCGTTCTTCCTCCGCTCGCTGCGCTTCCCCGATCCGGCGGCGAACGCGCGACCCGGCATGCCGACGAGCGGCCTCTACACGTCGCCGTCCGCGCTGCCGAGCACGCAGATCCTCGTGAGCTTCGGCGAGGCGTCCGATCCTGCGACCTTCGACGGCGACTACGACGTGTACGTCATGGACACGGTCACGGGCGCGAAGACGAAGCTCTTCGGCGATCCCGGGACCGCCGAGGTCGAGGCGGTCGCCGTGTACGAGCGCATGCCCCGCCCCATCTTCCGCTCGCGGCTCGACGAGCCGAACGGGCACGTGACGATGTACCCCGATCGCACGGAGGCGGAGATCCACGTGCTCGACATGCCCGTGCTCGCCTCGCTCCTGTTCCAGAACACCCCGACGGGCCGGCTCCTCGAGAAGGATCTGCAGACGGTCGCGGTCTACGAGGAGCTGCCTCCGACCCTCGACGTCACGTCCTTCGATCAAGGCGGCCCGTTCGTGGTCAGCGACGCGTTCGGCAAGGTGTACGTGCGGCGTCGCCTCCTCGGCACGGTGCCGGTCGAGGAAGACGGTTCGGTGAAGTTCAAGATTCCGGGCGGCGTCCCGATCGTGCTCGGCCTCCACGACACGGAGCTCTCGAGGGCACGCAATCTCCCGCGCGTGCAGCGCGAGGCGATGTCGTTCTCGCCCGGCGAGTACGCCCACCAGTCGTTCAAGGCCGACCTCTTCGGAGCGGTGTGCGGGCCGTGCCACGGCTCGATCTCCGGCCGCGCCGTCGACAGCGCCCTCCAGCCGGACTTCGTGACCCAAGCCTCGGCGACGCTCTCGCGCTCCAAGCCGCCGTTCGACATGAACAAGCCGCCCGCGGAGCGCGGGCCGATCACCGGTCCCTGAAATTTGCGCCGCCGCGATGTCGCGATGTCGCGATCGGCGCTACACGTCGGGCATGGTCGCCCGCACCTTTTTGCACGACGGGCTCGCCGCGCGGCGCCTCGTCACGATCGCCCTGCTCGTCGCGCTGACCGGCTGCAGGGCGGGCGGCTGCGTGGCGAACGTCATCGGCGACATCATCGGGGAGACGGGAGACGTCGCTTGCGATCGGCGCTTCGTGCAGGAGGGCAAAGAGCCCGCGCCGTTCTGTCAGGAGGTGATCGACACGATCGCCGTGAGCCAGATCGCCGACGACTGCCGCGAGAAGCACGGCGCGCGGACGTACGAAGGCAGGTGCCCGCGCGAGCGGATCATCGGCGGGTGCAAGCTCCTCGAGGAGAACGACGACGGGTCGGAGGTCTGGGACTGGTACTACGACGTGACCGACCTGGAGGCCGACTCGGACGCCGGGATCGTCTTCGTCGATCCCGTCCGCACTACGGATGAGGTCAAAGCGCTCTGCGCGGACCGGAATCGGTACGAGGAGGGCGCGACGTTCTACGAGAGGCCTTGATCGAGCACCCGAGGCGTGCGGGGCCTGCGCCGTCCAGCTCCGCTGTACGAGCCGAATACATCGAGCCACGCGCGTGCCCTCGCACGGGCATGCGATGTGCTCACAAAGCGTCCCGGATTACCCCTAGGGGTAAAGACGCTCGGCGCTCAGCCGTGAGATTTTTCGTGAGCAGTACATGGATGGCTCGATCGCGTTCCTCGTCGTGGAGGACGAGGAGATTGTTCGGCGCGCGGTGGTCCGCGCACTGAAGGCTCATGGCAACGTCGAAGGTGTAGGGTCGATGACGGCTGCCCGCGCGGCTCTCCATCAGCGCAGGTTCGACTCGCTCGTCGTCGATGTGAACCTCCCGGACGGATGCGGCCTCGACCTCATCACGCCGGCACGCCAGCGCTGGCCTGCGATATGGGTCCTCGTCCTCACGGGTCGGCACGATCACGAGGTGATCTCGCGAGCCCACGAGCTCGGCGTACGGTATCTGCTCAAGCCGTTCTCCGTCGAACAGCTCAAGATCCACGCCGACGAGACGCGCGCGCGCCGCAACGCCGGCGATCGCCGTGTGAGCCTGGCGCTCGATCGGTGGACGCGCGGGCACGGCCTCAGCGACGTCGAGGCCGAGCTCCTCGCGCTCGGCGCCCGCGGCGTCCCGCGCGAGGAGTTCGCGGTCATCCGCGGCGTGCGCCCGGACACGATCCGCAAGCAGATCCAGTCGCTGCTCCGCAAGACCGGCGAGCACTCGTTCGAAGGCGCGGTGAACAGCTTGCTCCGGGAGGCCGTCGCCGAACCCAACTGATGGCGCGCAAACGGCAGTCACCACACGACGAGATCGTCGCGGTGCACCAGGATCGACCGATCGTCTCCCGGCCGCTCCTTCTTGCCCGCCACGAGCACCGCGTCCGTCGCGGAGAGGCGCGCGAGGCCGCGGCCGATCTCGGTGCCGTCGAGCGCGAGGAGTCGGACGGAGTCGCCCGCGCGGAAGTCACCGCGCACGCCGGCGACGCCCACCGCGAGCACGCTCGTGCCCTTGCTCTTCACCGCTGCGGACGCGCCCGGGTCGAGCCACACGTCGCCGCGCGGGCGGAGCGTGAACGCGATCCAGTGCTTCTTCGCCGGCAGGCGGCGGGTCGCGGCGACGAAGAGCGTGCCCTCGTCTTCGCCCGCGAAGATGCGCGCGAGCACGTCCGGCTTCGCGGCGTTCGCGATCACCACGTGCGCGCCCGCGAGCGTGGCACGGCGCGCCGCCTCGATCTTGCTCGCCATCCCGCCGCGCCCGACGTCGCTCTTCTTCGCGCGAACGTGCGGCAGCGCCTCGGTGGCGACGTCGCGGACGACGGGGATGCGCTCGCCCGATGCGTCGAGCAGGCCGTCGACGTCGGAGAGAAGCACGAGCACGTCCGCATCGACGAGCGGCGTCACCATCGCGGAGAGCTCGTCGTTGTCGCCGAAGCGGATCTCCTCCACGGCGACGGCGTCGTTCTCGTTCAAGATCGGCACCGCGCCGGCCTCGAGGAGCGCGGAGAGCGCGGCGCGCGCGTTGTTCGCGCGCACGCGGTCCGCGAGGTCGGCGTGCGTGAGCAGGACCTGGGCGACGGCGAGGCCCTCGCCATCGAACGCCTCCTCGTACGCGCGCATGAGCAGGCTCTGCCCCGCCGACGCGGCCGCCTGCAGGCGCGCCATCTCCTTCGGGCGCCCGCGGTAGCCGAGCTTGCGCGCCCCGAGCGCGATCGCACCGCTCGACACGAGCACGACGAGGCGCTTGTCGTCGCGCAGGGCGCGGATCGCCCGCGCGAGCCGACCATGCGCGTCCTCGTCACGTGCGAGCGTGCTCGAACCGATCTTGACGACGGCTCGCTTCGCACGCCGGAGGGCGCTGCGGGGATCGGTCACGGCGCCGTCCTCACCTCCGTGCGGTCAGCATCTCGTCGAACGCGGCGTCGAGACGGCGGAGGAGCCACCCCGGTACGCTCGCGATCGCGATGATCACGCCGTCGACGATCTGCGTGGTCTGGTCCCGCAGGTCGTCCGGCGAGAGCGGAAGGCTCTCGCGCGGGCCGGTCCCCTCGGTCGTCAACGCATGGAGCAGCGCCTGATCGATCGCCCGGCGGACGCGGCGCGCCTCCTCGACGTCGATCCGGACGGACCGATCGATGCGCGCGGTCTCGAGGTAACGCTGAAGCAGGTGCCCGAGCACGAACGTGCCGAGCGCCGTCCGCACGGGGCCGAGGAGCGCGAGCGGACCGACACGCCCGAGCACGCGCGTCGCCGCGAACGTGACGCCTTGCTTCAAGAACGAACGCGGTCCGTCTCCCCCACCCGGCTCGATGAGGATGTTGCGCGCGTCGGGAGTGAGCGAGAGGCCGTACCTCGAGACGAGATCGTGCACGAGCGCGCCGCGGACGCGCTTCACGATCGCGTCGGGGACCCAGGGTAGCGGGACGAGGCCCGACGCGGCGCCGAGGAGCGTGTACGTCCCCATTCGGCCGCCGCCGAACTGCGGGCGTCCGAGCACCTCGGAGCGCGCCGAGGCGATGTCGTCGGCATCCTCCCTCGTGGCTGTGTCCTTGGCCATCGGCGCCACGTTAGCGCAAACCTCAGAGGAGCGCGCGCGCGACCGGCACGAGCTCGACGATGGCGACGTCCGCGCCGGCACAGATGGCGAAGAGCTCGCTCGTGCTCATCTCTCGACCGAGGTCGAAGAGCACGTGACCACCCCGCTCTTCGATCCGCGCTCCCCGCGCGGATAGCGCCGGCGCGATGGCGTCGAGCCGCCCCGTGGCGCGTCCCACGAAGCGGCGGTCGGCCGCGGCGATCTCGGCGGGCGGACCTTGCGCATCCACGCGCGTCGCCGACGCGATGATCGCCTCGTCCGCCGCCAGTGCGAGCGGCGAGGCGAGCGGCATCCGCGGGGCGAAGACGACCCACGCGCGCTCCTCGAGCGCACCGACGAGAATCTCCGCGTAGGTCGCCGCGACCTCGTCGGGGAGCCCACCGAGCGGATCGTCGAGCGCGATCACCTCCGCGAACGTCGCGAGCGCCGCCGCCACCGCGGTCGCGCGTCGCGCGTGCGGGACGAGCCGCGACAGCGGCATCTTCGCGAACGCGCCGAGCTTCAGCTTGCCGATCGCGGCCTCCGCGCTCGAGATCGCCTCGCCGGCGGGCACGCCCGCGAGGCGAGCGCTCCACTGCACGTACTCCGTCACGGTCCAGCTCGGCGGCATCGGCGGATCCGCCGCGACGCCCGCGATCACGCCGCGCTCCACCGCGTGCTTGGCCGGCGTCCCGCGCACGACGAGCGAGCCGCGTGCTATCGGCCGGAGGCTCGTCGTGGCCTCGAAGAGCGCGCGCGGAGCAGCGAGCACGAGGACCCTCTCGCCGGCCGTTCGGAAGGCGAGGCCGTCGCACGCGGGCGCGCCCTCCACGTCCACGCGAAGGTCGTCAGCTGCGAGGATCGGCGCGGTCACCGAGAGCGCGGCCAAAGTGGACTCGAGCCTACCACGCGACGCGCCCGACTTGGCCGGAGGCCCCCACGCGCGCTAGCGTCGGCCCATGCGGAAGCGCCTGCCATTCATCGCCGCGGCCGCGATCGCATCGCTCGGTCTCGGGTGCGAGGATCCTCCGCCCAAGCCTCCGGTCACCAGCTCGTCCGGAGCACCGCCCGGAAGCGGCGGCGGTGGTGGTGGCGGCGGCGGGTCGAGCGGAGAGACTCCGGACGACGGAACGCCGGACCGGGACGCGGGCGTGTGCACCGACCTGCCCGTGAGCGGCCCCGTCATCGCCCAGCAGGTCGTGAACGCGACGCCTCCGCCGGGAACGGGCGGCGAGATCCTCGACGGAACCTACGAGCTCACCGACGCCACGTACTACGGCGGGCCGAGCGCCCTCCCCGGCCCGTCGGGCACCGACTATCAGGGAGCGATCCGCATCGCGGGCCAGACGTTCGAGCGACACGTCGTCATCACGACCGCGTCCGGCGCCACCGCAGAGTCCGTGCAGAGCGGGTCGTTCACCACGAACGGGATCAACGGCCTCATCACCTGGACTTGCCCCATCACGGCACAAGAGCAGGTCACGTACACGGTCAACGGCAACAACCTCGTCATCACGAACATCGTGACGAACGAGTCGTTCGGCTACACGAGGACGCAGTAACGTCGTTCTTTTGGTAAATTCCCGCGAGGATCCCATGCGCCTTTTCAACCTTCGTTGCCTCTTCAGGCAGTCGCCCCAACGATCCCGCAGCGCCGCTCTCCGCGCGACGCTGCCCTTCGTCGTCGCGGCCGCGTTCGTCGCGAGCTCGCCGCTCCTCGTCGGATGCGGCGGCGGCGGATCGCCGAAGGTCGCGAACGTGAAGGCCGGCCCGATGCCCGAAGGCGAGACGTGGACGGGCGTCTACTTCCACCCGGTGTTCGGCTACCTCCACCTGCAGGAGGAAGGCTCGAACGTCGTCGGACGCTGGAAGCGCACCGACCAGAGTCACTGGGGCGAGCTGAGCGGGACCGTCACCGGCAACCTCCTCCGCTACACGTGGAAGGAGCACAAGATCGGGATGGTCGGCGCGGCCGCCACGACGCATGGCAAGGGCTACTTCATCTACAAGGTCAACAAGGAGAACATCGGCGAGCTCGATGGCGAGTACGGGCTCAACGACTCCGAGGTCGGCAGCACCTGGAAGAACATCAAGCAGGCCCGCATGACGCCCGACCTGAAGTCCATCGGCGGCGACGCCGAGGGCGTCGCGCCCAGCCAGCTCGACAACTGATCGCCGCTCGAGCCACGCCCGACTCCGATCGCGGGCAGAGCGGCGCAGAGGGAGAGCCCGTCGACGTGCCTCGGTCCGGACGCTTCGCGTGACGCAGGACCGAGGCACGCCCGCGCCCGCGCCGGCGCAGGGCACGATCCCTGTTTTCGAGCGGCGCCCGACCGGCTAAAAGCCGGGTCATGTCGATGCCTCTCGAGCATCCGGATACGTTCGTCCGCCGTCACATCGGGCCCAGCCCCGACGAGCAAGCCCGCATGCTGAAGTCGATGGGTGTCGTCTCGCTCGACGCGCTCGTCGGCGACACGGTCCCGTCTTCGATCCGGCTCCGCCGCCACCTCGACCTCGGCCCTGGTCTCAGCGAGGCGGCCATGCTCGAGCGTGCGGCGGCGATCGGCCAGAAGAACGAGATCCGCCGCTCGTACATCGGCATGGGCTACTCGGACTGCATCACGCCGCCGGTCATCCTCCGCAACATCCTCCAGAACCCCGGCTGGTACACGCAGTACACGCCCTACCAGGCGGAGATCTCGCAGGGCCGGCTCGAGGCGCTCCTCAACTTCCAGACCATGGTGATCGACCTCACCGGTCTGCCGATCGCCAACGCCTCGCTGCTCGACGAAGCCACGGCCGCCGCCGAGGCGATGAGCCTGACGTACGGGTTCAAGGGCTCGGAGGAAAAGGACACGTTCTGGGTCTCCGAGAAGTGCCACCCGCAGGTGATCGACGTCGTCACCACGCGCGCCGAGGCGCTCGGCCTCAAGGTCCGTATCGGCAATCACGAGGACGCGGACCTGTCGCGCGTCTTCGGCGCGCTCGTGCAGTACCCGACGACCGACGGTGCCATCGTCTCGTACCGGTCGTTCGCCGAGAAGGTGCACGCGGCCGACGCGCTCTTCGTGGTCGCGGCGGACATCCTCGCGCTCGCGCTGCTCGAGCCTCCGGGCGAGTTCGGCGCCGACGTCGCCGTCGGCAGCACGCAGCGCTTCGGCGTCCCGCTCGGCTACGGCGGACCGCACGCGGCGTACTTCGCCTGCAAGAGCGAGTTCGTCCGCCGGCTCCCGGGGCGCATCATCGGCATCAGCGAAGACGCGCGCGGCAAGCCCGCGCTCCGCATGGCCCTCCAGACGCGCGAGCAGCACATCCGGCGCGAGCGCGCGACGAGCAACATCTGCACGGCGCAGGCGCTGCTCGCCATCGTCGCGAGCATGTACGCCGTCTACCACGGGCCGAAGGGCATCCGCGCGATCGCGGAGCGCGTCCACACGTCGGCGTGCACGCTGCGCGAGGCGCTGAAGAAGCTCGGCATCAAGGTCACGCACGACGCGTTCTTCGACACGATCCGCATCGACGGCAGCGAGAGCGACGTCGCCGCGTGGCTCGACGCCGCCGAGCAGAAGAAGATCAACCTGCGCAAGCTCTCTCCGACGAGCATCTGCGTCGCGCTCGACGAGACGACGACGCTGCGCGACATCGGCGACCTCGTCGACGTGTTCTCGCAAGGCAAGACGGCCGAGGAGTTCGAGACCGTCGCCGAGATGTGGACGCGTGCGATCCCGAAGGAGCTCGAGCGGCGGAGCAGCTTCCTCACGCACCCGGTCTTCAACCAGTACCACTCCGAGACGGAGATGCTCCGGTACATCCGGAAGCTCGAGGGCCGCGACCTGTCGCTGACCCACTCGATGATCCCGCTCGGCTCCTGCACGATGAAGCTGAACGCGACGGCGGAGATGATGCCCATCACGGATCCGTGGTGGAACCGCATTCATCCGTTCGCGCCGCCGTCCCAGGCGAAGGGCTACGCGCAGGTCTTCTCCGAGCTCGAGCGCGCGCTCGCGGAGATCACGGGCCTGCCGGCGGTGTCGCTCCAGCCCAACGCGGGCGCGCAGGGCGAGTACGCGGGCCTGCTCGTCATCAAGAAGCACCACGCGGCGCGCGGCCAGGGTCACCGCGACGTCTGCCTCATCCCCGCTTCGGCTCACGGCACGAACCCGGCGTCCGCGGTCATGGCCGGCCTCAAGGTCGTCGTCGTGAAGACGGACGCGAAGGGCAACATCGACGTCGAGGACCTCGAGGCGCGCGCGAAGGAGCACGCCGATCGCCTCGCGGCGCTGATGGTGACCTACCCGTCGACGCACGGCGTCTTCGAGGAGGAGATCAAGCGCATCTGCTCGATCATCCACGAGCACGGCGGGCAGGTGTACATGGACGGCGCCAACATGAACGCCCAGGTCGGCCTCTGCCGCCCGGGCGACATCGGCGCGGACGTCGTGCACATCAACCTGCACAAGACGTTCTGCATCCCGCACGGCGGCGGCGGTCCGGGCATGGGCCCGATCGCGGTCGCGCAGCACCTCGCGAAGTACCTGCCGGCCAAGCCCGTGATCGAGCCGCGCTCGCCGGACGCCGTCGGCCCCATCGCCGCCGCGCCGTGGAGCAGCGCGAGCATCCTCCTCATCTCCTGGGCGTACATCCAGATGATGGGCGGCTCGGGCCTCACGCAGGCGACGAAGGTCGCCATCCTCAACGCGAACTACATCGCCCACCGTCTCGCGCCGTACTTCCCCATCGTGTACGTCGGCGCGAAGGGCCGCGTCGCGCACGAGTGCATCCTCGACGTGCGCCCGTTCAAGCGCACGGCGGGCATCGAGGTCGACGACGTCGCCAAGCGCCTCATGGACTACGGCTTCCACGCGCCGACGATGTCCTTCCCGATCGCCGGCACGTTGATGGTCGAGCCGACGGAGAGCGAGTCGCTCGCCGAGCTCGATCGCTTCTGCGAGGCGATGATCGCGATCCGCGAGGAGATCCGCGCGATCGAGGAGGGCAAGTGGCCCCGCGACGACAACCCGCTCAAGAACGCGCCGCACACGATCGAGATGTGCTGCGCCGACGAGTGGACCCACCCCTACTCGCGCGAGATCGCCGCGTTCCCCGCGCCGTGGACCCGCGAGCGCAAGTTCTGGCCCTCCGTCGCGCGCATCAACAACGCGCTCGGCGACCGGAAGCTCGTCTGCGCTTGTCCGCCGATCGAGCTCTACGCCCAGGCGCAGGCCTGAGGCGCACGGCGCCTCGCGCTCGAGTCGGCACGGCCGGCGGCGCGGCGGATCTCGGAACGACGGACGCGCCGCGTCAGTTGGCCGCGCGAAGGGCGGTCGGGACGCGGCGCACGGCGTCGCGCACGACGGCGTAGGCGAGCTCCTTCTTCATCTCGGGCGACGCCGGCCCGTTCGCGTGCGCGCCGGTCTCGATGATCGCGAGGACCGCGCCCGTGCGAGCGTCACGGATCGTCGCGTTGACCGAGCACGCGACGGGCGCGGACTTCGTCTGCTTGATCGCCAGCGAGACGACGACGCGCTTCTGCTTGCGCGGCAGCACCCCCGCCTTCTTCATCTCCTCCTGAGCGACCTTGCGGAGGGCCGCGACGGTCCCGAAGCTCGGAGGCGGCGGCGCGATCTCGAACGCGACGGGCGGCTTGCGCGCCTTCGCCTCGGCTCCGTGCGCGAAGGTGAGAGCGACCGTGGCGAACAGGGCGGCGACGAAGCGTCTCATCGCCGTCCCATTCAGCAACCGTCAGGCCATCCCGACATTGGAAGATGGCGTCCTTGTAGGTGTTTCGCGACCTCTCGAATTAAGACGGAATCGAGACGAGCGCACATCGGCGCCGAATGGAGGCCACGCGCGCGCGAGCGATCCGATCGTGGATCGCTCGCCCGCCACCCCTCATGCCGGGTCGAGGTCGACGTCGCAGTTGAGCTGATCGCCGAGCTCTTCGAGGGCCGAGCGGAGCTTCTTCACGCTCACCGTCTTGGGGACGAGCATGAGGACTTCCATCGTGAAGACGGGCGCGCCCATGAACGGCGCCGACTCGAGGCGCGTCGTGAGCTCTTCGACGTTGATCCCCTGCTCGCGCAGATACGACGTCATCCGGTGCACGATGCCGGGCTGATCCATCGAGTACGTCTTGAGGCGGAAAGGCACCCCCTCACGCTTCGAAGCCGACTCGCCTTCCTTCGGAGCGGGGCTCGAGAAATCGATCCGAAGGCCGATCTTCGGCGCCGCCTCGGCGAGGCGCTTCTTCACGTCGTCGAGGACGGCCTCCGAACCTTCGACGAGCGCGATGAGCGCGAACTGTCCGCGCAGGTTGACCATCCGCGTATCCGCGAGGTTGGCTCCGGCCGCGTGGACGTGACCCGTGAACTCGGAGGCGATGCCCGGACGGTCCGGACCCACGGCAGTGACGACGAGCTCGAGCGACATGGGGGTTCCTTTCGAACCATGGTATACACGGCCTCACGGCCTTAGGGAGGTCGGGGTGGGGCTCCCGTGCGAGGGCGGGCGCCGCCGGCGACCAAGAAGGAGACTTGTCGTGAACCGACTTCGAGGAGAGGGGCGCAGGGCGGAGTCTGCGCGCGGGAAGGTGCGGCGCGATCGAGCGGCGACGGGGCGCGTGCAGCGTCTCCGGCGAGGCACGACCGCGGCGATCCTGGGCGCCGCGCCCATCGTCGTGCTCGCGTGGACCGGATGCTCGGACGATCCGCCCACGGCTGCCGGAGGTGGGACCGTCGATCCGGGCGGGACGCACGGCGCCGAGATCCAAATCACGATCAAGGGACGCGGGCGCGTCACCTCGGACATCCCCGGGATCGACTGCCCGTCGTCGTGCTTCGCGAAGTTCGTCTTCCCGAGCGCGAGCGCGGACGGCGCGGCCGGCGGCGTCACGCTGAAGGCGTCGCCGACGCCGGGCCTCAAGTTCCTCGGATGGTCCTTCGACACCGAGGTCGTCGGCTCGCGCGGGCGCGGCCCCGCAGCCTGCAACCCGGTCAAGCGCGCGGCGACCCAGCCGTCCGTCAACGTGAACGACGCGGAGATCACGCTTCCCTTCGGGGAGGTCGACGGCACTCCGCCCGAAGGTCAGGAGGCCGCGTGCGCCGGCTACACGAAGGTCCCCGTGCTCTACCGCGTGACGGCGAGCTTCGAGACGGAGCCCGCGCAGATCGATGCCGGCGTCGACGCGGGGACGACGGACGCGGTCGTCTACGAGCCGCCCCAAGTCGGCGCCGACGCGCGTCAGATCGGAATGGCCCAAGACCGGCTCTACTGGCTCTACATGGCGAACGGGTTCAGCGGCATCGCGTACGGAGCGAACCCGTCGAGCCCCAGCGTTCCGCAGACGCCGGTGACGGTCCTCAGCCCGGCCTCCGGCCAGACGGTGAGCATCTTCGAGGTCGACCATGCGGGCGTCGTCTACCAGACCGCCAGCGGCGTGTTCTTCGTTCGAACGGGGACCACGACGCCGGTCCCGATGGGCAGCAACCCGGGTACGTGCCGCGCCCTCGCCGCCGATACCGCGAGCAACGTGTACTGCCGAACCGACAGCGAGATCGTGGTCTGGCCGAGCCCGAGCTACGCGAAGTACGAGGTTCTCTTCACGAACGTGCCGAGCGGCAACGACCTCGCCGTCGACGCCACCGCAGGGACGGTGCACTTCTCGACGGTGAACGCGATCAACGAGCTCTCGCTCGCGGATGCGGACGGCAGTGAAGCCTCTCCGACGGTGATCGTCAGCGACCGCAGCAACCCGTCGGGCCTCGAGTCCGGCGCATACCTCTGGTGGGTCGAGCTGGGCCGACTCTACGCGTCGGAGAAAGCCCCGGCGAGCACCGCGAGGCAGACGGGACCGATCAACGTCACCGCGACGAGCATCGCTCCGGACACGGAGTCCACCTACTTCTGGGCGGCCAACACGACGACGATCTATCGAGCTCACTACCTCGGCGGAGCCTCCACCCAGACGTTCAAGACGGGCCTCTCCGGCGTCACCGGTGTGGCCGCAGACTCGACGTACGTCTACTGGACGCAGAACGACGGCCGCGTGCGGCGCGCGCCCAAGAACTGAGGATCACCATGAACATCAAAGCTGCATTGCTTGCTTCGGGGTTGGTCATCGTCGGCGCGCTCGGCGCGGCGAGCAACGGATGCGGCGGGGACGAGCCCACCGCCGAGACCCCCGCGCGCCTCGCACGGAAGGGCGAGGCATGCACCACGACGAACGACTGCGCCGCAGGCCTCGCCTGCATGCCCGCGAGCAGCACCGGTGGCGTCGGCACGTGCGTGCTCGGCGCGTTCAACGTGACGGAGACCGGAAAGGAGTGCGCCGTCATCGAGTGCCAGACGGCGAGCGACTGCTGCGACGATCCGCCTGCGGCCTGCACGACCCTGAAGGAGCTCTGCGACGAGCAGCTCGCGATCATCGACGCAGGCCTCACGCCCGGCTCGGGCGACTACTGCAGTCAGTACCAGCAGCTCTGCACCTGCGATTCGACCTCGCGCGACTGCGAGAACGGTCGCTGCGTCGTGAAGTGCACCTCCGACGACTCGTGCACGAGCACGGGGGCGCCCAAGTGCCTAGGCGGGAAGTGCGCCCAGTGCGCGAACGACGAGGACTGCAAGACCTTCGATCCGAACGGCGAGCTCCTCTGCGTGAGCGGCGCGTGCAAGCCGCCCTGCCAGGGTGACGGCGACTGCCCGGGCTTCGAGCGATGCGTCCAGGGCCGGTGCGTCGAGGGCGGTTGCCAGACGGATCGCGAGTGCATCGCCGCGACGCGCAACGTCGAGGCGACGTGCGGGTCGGACGGACGCTGCATCATTCCGTGCCAGACGGACCTCGAGTGCGGCAACCCGAAGGGCTACAACTTCTTCTCTTGCGTGCGCGGCCAGTGCCTCTACATGGGGTGCGAGTCCGACAAGGACTGCCGCCTGCTCCTCACCGGCAACAGCGGCGAGCTCGGCGGTCTGACGTCGAAGCAGCACGTGGTCTGTCAGCCGAAGAAGACCCCGAACGCCACCACGAAGCCGGCGGAGTGACGGGGTCCCGAGCCATGACCCGACGTCGGTTCCCGGTTCACGCGCTTGCGTGCGGGTCCCTCTTCGCTTCGAGCACCGCGTGGGCCATGGCTCCGCCTCCGTGCGTCGCGGCGCGCGTCGTGCCGCGGGCGGAGGCGATTCCCGCCAACCTCCCGGGATTCGGCTACACCGCGCTGAAGGCGCAAGCGAGCGACATCCATCTGTACGCGGGCCCCGAGAAGACCGAGGTGCCGCTGACGGTAGGCCCCGTCGTCGACGGGCTCCTCAAGGTCGTGCCGCAGACGCCGCTCGTACCGGGGACGACGTACGAGCTCTCGTTCGAGCCCTTCTGCCACGGCGCGGGCCATTCCGTGACGCCCATCCGGTTCACCGCGGCGCCCGAGGCGCCGTTGCCGTCGCAGGTCGGAGAGGTCCAAGGCGCGCCGACCGTCGCGCTCGAAGACTTCGGGACCACGCGGTTCACGATCGAAGGCACGTACGCGCTCGCCGCCGAGATGAAGCCTTGGGTGGCCGTGCATCAGCTCACGCTGCTCTTCGACGGCAGGCCGATCGAAACGCGCCCGACGGTGGACGGTGACACGCTCCGGATCGTCGCGACGGGCTGGTGCACGGAGAACGACGCGAAGTCGAACCAGCACTCGGTGGTGCTGCGCGCGACCCTTCCGTTCGCACCGCCCGCCGAGACCGCGCCGACCACGATGGAGTTCACGTGTCCGGCGCCACGCATCCGCAAGCCCGCGGCCGGCGGCAATCCGACTCCCCCGCCGGGCAGCGGTACGTCCCCCGCGCCCGGCGCGACGACGCCACCTCCCGCGAGCTCCGACTCCGGCTCGTGCACCATGCTCCCCGCGGGAAGGTCCTGGCTGGCGCCGGCGCTCGTGTCGCTCGTCGGCCTCGCGGCGGCCGTCCGTCGCCGGCTCAGCGGCGCATCGGCTGCCGAGCGCCGTAGGTGATCGAGCGCCACAACCACTCGACCGGACCGAAGCGATGCCGCGCGAGCCACGCGGCGCTCGCGATCGACAGCGCGACGAACACGAGGATCGCGACCACGGCCGCCTCGGCCTCGCCGGCGCGATCGCTCGGTGCGGGCCCGCGACCATGGAGCGCCGACGCGAGGGCGACGGATCCTGCGAGGTAGCTCGTGAGGGCCGTCCGACCCACGGAGACGAACGGGCCGAGCCCGCGAGCGACGAGACGCGAGCGATGGCACACGAGCACCGTCGCGCCGTAACCGAGCGCGAGCACGACGACACCGACGTTGGACAGAGGCTCGGACCAGCGCGTCACGCCCGTGCGGCCCGTCCAGACCATGGCGACGCCCGCCACGAGACCGACGACGGCCGTAGCGGTGACGAGCGCGCGACGTTCGCCGCGGAGGAGCCGCGAGCGCCAGACGCATGCGCCCAGCGCGAAGAGCCCGAGCGTGCGCGGCGCCCAATACAGCAAGAGAGCGGACGTGCGCGGGATCTCCGAGATGCGGAAGGCGAGCGCCTCTCGGTACGAGCCGTAGCCGTAGACGAAGGTGGCCTCCGCGACGTGCCGCTCGACGTCCTCGAAGCTCGAGAACGGCGTCGGCCAGGCGATCGGCAAGAGGTGCACGACGAACATCGCGAGCGCCACGCCGAGGAGCGCGCGCGTCGACAGCGCGAGCAGCGGCACCGCCACGATGCCCACGAGCGCGTAGAAGGCGAGGATGTCGCCGGCGTGGACGAAGACCATGTGCAAGAGACCGATCCCGAGCAGGGCCGCGAGGCGACGCGCGAGCACGCGGCGCCTCGCGTCGGCGGGCATGCGCTCGTGCAGCGCGGCGAGGCCGACGCCGAACAGCAGCGAGAAGAGCGCGAAGGGCGCCGACTGGATCCCGATCTCGACGACGCGCGCGACGATCCGATCGATGCCCGAGCCGTCCGGCGATCGCGGCAGGTACTGCTCGAAGATCGAGACGCGATAGGCGGTGACGGCGTTGACGACGAGCACGCCGGCGAGCGCGATCCCGCGCAGGGCGTCGAGCGCCACGATCCGGTCCGACTCCGCGGCGGGCGCGTCGCACGACGCCGCGGTGCTCGGTTCGACGCCGTCGCCCGGCCTCACGCGCCCTATGCCGCGAGCAACGTCGGTCCGAGCGCGTCGAGGAGCCGCCGTGCCTCGGCGGGCGCCGGCATGCCGAGCGCGTCCTCCACGTCGGCGCCGAGACCGCTCCCGAGCTCTCGAGCGAGGCCGTCGAAAGCCTCGCGACGGACACGCGCCAGCCGCGCGCGGTCTTCGTCGCCGAGTCGTGACTCGATCCACTCCGCGATGTCCCACGAGAGCTCGGCGTGCTGGGTCTCCTCCTCGGCGATCGTCGCCATCACCGCGCGGACGTTCGCATCGCGCGCACGCGCCGCTTGGACGTGAGCGACGAGAGCGCCGAAGGTCTCGCGGACCTGCCCCTCGCGCGCGTTCTCGAGCCCGATCGCGAGCAGCGTCGGAGCGTCCGTCGTGCGCTCGATGCGAGGCGCACGCGGAGCGACGCCGTACGCGCGCGCGAGGGCGCCGACGGCACGCGCATGGCGGATCTCGTCGCGCGCCGCCTTGCGGATGCGGTCGAGCAGCTCGCGTGGCGCGCCGAGCTCCTGGAGCCGACGGTAGAGGCGCCGGAAGGCGACGACGCTCGCCGCCTCGAGCGTCGCCATCGCGGCGAGGTGCTCGCCGACGGCGTTCGCGCCGCCGCGCGTCGTGATCTCGTCGACGCAGAGCCCGTCCGGCCGGCGACCGGCCACCGCGCAGGGCGGCTTGTCGGGGAGGACCTCGCGGGACAAGACGGACACGTTGCCCGCCGCGTCGACGTGGACGACGACGCGCGCGAGCTCGGGGCCGCAGTTCTGGTACTCGAGCAGCGTGAGATCGTGGCCTCCGGCCCGCGTGCGGTACGTCGACCGCTCGCCGCCGTTGGACGCGCACGAACGCTGATAGCCGGCCTTGCTCGCGGCCCAGAACGCCTCGTGGACGGTGTCGAACGTGCCGATGAGCGCGCGGGTCTCGTCGTCCGTCACCGCGACGCCGATCTCGTCACCGCGCGTGTAGAGGATGTACGTCACGCCGCAGGTCATGCCCGTGTACGGCGTCACCGGGAACCGCGCGGTGCACTCCTCCCGTGTCGGGGGGAGCACGCGGAAGCCCTCGACGGTCGCGAGGCATGCCGCCTGATTCGACGCCTTCGAGCAGAGCGCGCCGACGGTCTCGCCGGACGTCGCCTTCCAGCCGTCGGCCGGCTCGTCGGGGTTGACGACGCCACCTTCGTTCCCTCCGGCGGACTCGAGGAGCGGGAAGGCGTGCTCCGTGCGCATCACCGCCCCGTCGATTTCGGGCGACGCACGCAGGCCTGCGAGCAGCGAGGCCACGTTCTCGACGTCGCAGAGCGACGTGAAGTCGGGCGTCGGGCCGTCACCTCCGCTCGAGGATCCTCCGCTGCTGCTCGAGGCGCCTCCGTCGGTTCCGCCCCCACACCCCACCGCTACGCCGGCCGCCGTCGTCGTCGCACATGCCGCGACGAGGATCTCGGAGAAGACACGCCGAAGACGCCCTTGCATCGTGCCCATGCCCCGAGAGTAGCAACGCCGGTGCCGCGATGTCCCACGGTCGAACGACGAGCAACCGCGCACCGCGCGTGTGCCGGTCCGTGCCCCCACCCGAACGACGGATCACGGACGTCGGCTCGGGTGCTCGCAGGCTCGTCGGGCACCCGGTCAGGTCATGCGGTGCGCCGAGGTCGAGCTGCCGCTCGATGAGCCTGCGCGAGGGCTCGTGGCTTGCATCGTCGATGTTCGGCGCCGCGTGTGCTCGGCGCCTCCATCGGACGACGTGATGGGCGCAGCCCCGGACATCTTCGTCATCAGCGATCTCCACCTCGGCGACGGCGGCCCGCGCGACAACTTCGAGGCGAACGGCAAGACCAAAGAGCTCTTCGGCTTCCTCGACCACGTCGGCGCCGAAGGCGGCGAGCTCTTCGTGCTGGGCGATCTCTTCGAGCTGTGGCAGACGAGCCTCAGCCGCCTCTTCGTGAACCGACGCGAGCTGCTCGACCGGTTCGCGAGGCTCGACCTCGTCTACGTCCCCGGCAACCACGACGTCGACCTCGCCCACTTCATCGGCACGGGCTTCATCGCTCACCCGTTCTTCGGGCACATGCGCGCGCCGTTCTTCCGGCCGATCGGCGGCAAACGTTTTCGCTTCTTCCACGGGCACGAGGTCGATCCGTTCAACGCAGGCGACGACCCGGGCTTCGGACGGATGCTCGCCATCTTCGCCGCCATCTTCGAGGATCGGAACCGATCCCCGTTGCTCCGCAGCGGCGAGGCGGTGGAGGAGGTGCTCGAGCAGTTCGGTGACTCGATGCTGATGCTCTGGACCGGCGCGATGGCCGCGCTCGGGCAGAAGCCCGCGAAGGAAGACGTGGAGCCGAAGGCGGCGCTGACTCCGGCCCAGAACCCCGACCGACGCACGGAGCACGTGCGCGAGGTGAACGCCGATCGCGAGCGTCGCGGCTACGACGTCGCCGTGCTCGGGCACACGCACCAGGCCGGACGCATCGGGGAGTGGTACTTCAACAGCGGATCGTGGACCGGCCGGAGGAACCCGTTCCTTCGGATCTCGCCCGACGGTCACGTCCGCTACTTCGAATGGGCGGAAGGTCGTGCCGTCGAGCGCGAGGTGCCCGTCCTCGCCGCGCCCGAAGCACGCTCCGCGCGATCGACGACGAAGCACCCGCTGGCCGCGCCCATCGCGGCGGTGCGGACGCTCTTCCCGAAGCCGACGAAGCCGGAGCGGTCGCGATGGGCGCTCCTCGTCCAGGGAGCGCTCGCCCTCGCGCTCGGCCTCGGCTCGCTGACCGTCACGATCGGCCACGGCGCATCGGCGGGGCTGCGCGTCCTCGTGACGGCATTCGGCCTGTACGCGCTGATCGAGGGCGCGCTCTCCCTGTTCGTCGCGAGGCGCGAGCACGGGATCCGACGCCTCGTGCAGCAGGTGCGCGGCGTCGCGAGCCTCTTGCTCGGCCTCGTGGTGCTGAGGCGCGGATACGCGGTCGAGGTCTTCGTGATCCTCGTCGGCGTCTATGCGTTCGCCATCGGCGCGCTGCGCGTCGCCGCGGCGGTGGTGCTCAAGCCCATGGTCGACTCGCGCTGGCTCTTCCTCGTGGGAGCCGGCTCGATGCTCGCCGGCCTCGTCCTTCTGCTGTTGCCCGCGTCGGTCGCGCTGCTGAAGCTCGGGCTCGCCGCCTACCTCTGCTATTACGGCGTGACGCAGATCCTGGCGGGGATCTTCGGGCGGCGACACGCGCGAAGAGCGCGGAGAGAGAGCACCGTCGCGTCGATGGCGAGCGCACAGCCCGTCACGGCGTAGCGAGCACGAGCACGAGCACGAGTGGAGGGGTGCTATGCTCCCCGCCCGATGCCCGTATCCGCCGCGCACGCCAAGGATCCCGTCATCGCGGGGCCCCTCGGAGGGCTCGCGCTCTCGGGCGTGCGCGCGGCGACCCCGATGATGATCGTGCGGGCCATCAAGTGGTACCGCGACCTGGCGCGGCTCGGGCTGCACCTGCCCTTCTTCCTCGTGCACGACATCGGGCTGCTCTACGCGGCTCCGAAGGAGCAGCTCGACATCGGCGCGAGGGCCGGGCTCGACGCGGTGGTCGGGCGCGTGCCGCGCGCGGCGGAGCTGCTCGGGACGTATCGCTCCGTGCTCGGCGAGATCTCGCAGAGCGAGGCGAGCGCGCGGGCGCGCAGCATGCGGCTCGGCGACGACCTCGTCGTCGTCGTCCTCGCGCGCATCCTCGGGTCGCTCGTGCAGCGGACGACCGTGAAGGCGCCCTATCCGCCGACGCTGCCGCTCGATCCCGAGATGGTGCGCGACCTCGATCCTCAGCTCCCGCAGCTCTTCTCGGCGGTGCCTCGGAACTTCGAGATGGCCGCGCTCGACGCGCTCGCGCGCTCACGCCTGCACGTGCTGACGCTCGCCGACGCGCTCGACCTCGACACGCTGCGCTTGCTCGGGATGCTCGGCCCCGAGTCGACCGCTGCGGGCGCGCTCGCCCACGTCGATCTGCTCGCGGCGATCTCGAGCCCGGCGGCGAACGACATCGTCAACTTCTCCCTCGAGCTGCTCCCGAGCGTGCTCGAGACGCACCGGGCGAAGGCGACCGGCACGCACGCCGTCCACGGCTACGCCGGCATCGGCAACAAAGGCTCGCTCGACTCGCTCGTCCTCACCGAGCTCGCGTGGGACGAGGAGGAGTTCGCGCGCCGAATGATCGAGAACGAGATCCTCTACTACACGCGCGAGCAAGCGCCCGAAGAGGCGCGGCGGCTCCACTACCTGCTCATCGACGCCTCGGCGTCGATGCGCGGCGATCGCCAGGTCTTCGCGCGCGGCCTATCCATCGCGCTCGGCAAGAAGCTGCAGCTCGCGGGCGAAGAGGTGTGGATGCGCTTCTTCGACTCGCGCCTCTACGACGTGCAGCGCGCGCGGCCCGGACAGCTACCCGCGGCGTACCTCCTCGGCTTCAAGGGCGAGCGTGGTCGCAACCCCGCCCGTGTCTTCGCGCAGCTCGCGACGGAGCTCGCATTGCTCCGCGCACGCGACCAGCGGGATCCCGTCGTCCATCTCATCACGCACGCCGCGCTCCACGTGCCGCGGCAGCTCGTGCAAGAGGTCCGCCGCCAGGCCCACCTCTTCGGCGTCTTCATTCTCCCGAGCGGCGGCGAGCTCGATCTCGAGTACCTCGATCTGCTCGAGGGCCACGCCGTGGTCGACCACGCGACCTTGAGCGAGAGGAAGGCGCGCGCCGCGGCCGCCACGAAGATCGTGGACGCGGCCGCGGAGCTCAACGAGCGCGTCCCGGCGTCCCTCGGACCGCGCGGCAGCCGGCAGAGCAGCGACGACGCCCCGCCTTCGCTCCGCCCGCCGCGAGCGTCCATCCCGCCCGCCGGTCCGCGCTGACCGGTCCTTTTCGTCGTCACCGTGAGGCTGATGGTCGGCGCTCGCGGCCCATGACCCACACGTCATGGTCGACCAACGAAGTAGGCGCTCGGCGCTCGGAAACGCCAGCATTTCAGCGACCCGCCTCGAGGCATGCACGTTGCTCGAGCGCGCGGCCATGCGACATACCCTCGCCTCCTTCGTCCTTCTCTCCCTGCTCACGCCTGCCACCGCCCTCGCGAGCGAGCCCAAAACCTCGCCCGCGAACGTCGAAGCGTCGGACCAATCGTCGACGCAGGCCTCGTGTCCGACTTGGCGTACGCGTCGCGACGTCTCGTTCGGCGTTCGGCCGGGCGTCTTCTACGACGGGCACGGAGCCGGCATCACCGCGGGCGCCGACGTCCTCTATCGCCGCGGTCTTCTCGTCCTCGGCGTCGTCGGTGAAGCCGCGGCTGCTGCTTTCCTGATGCCCTATCGCTACGCGGGAGGCGGAGGCGCGGTGGGAGTCTCCGCTCCGACGGCGTCGTGGTTGCGCGCGGACCTGCTCTACGTGATGGGAGCGCACGCCTATTCGGGCGTCGGTGGAACTCCCCCGTGGACGGCGATGCACCTCTACGCCGAGAGCCCGTCCAGCGCCACGCTGCCGTTCGCGGGTGCGCGGCTGCGTGTGAGCGCGAACCTCGGCTCCAGCGCTCGTTTCCAGATCGGGGTCGAAGCGCTCGCCGAGACGGATTTCGTCCGCGTGCGGCGCAACTACCAGATCACCGAGTGGAGCCTGTTCCACCAGGAGCGGCGGACGGCGACTCGAACCGTCGGAACGGAGCGGGTCGGCGCTGCGCTCGTCCTCGGAGGTGCGTTCGATCTGTAGCTAGCGACCGAGCTCGCGCAACAGCCGCTCGCCCTCCTCGCGGCTCGCGACCTGCACCAGCGCGATCGCACGCCCCTCGATCGTGCGGTCCGGGACGCACCAGGGCTCGTTCTTCACCGACTCCGGCTGCGGGAGCTTCTCGTAAGCCGCCACCCAGAGCTCGCCCTTCTGGAAGGCGTTGATCAGCTGCGCGCCGTGACCGCCGAAGTGGATGACGCCTCCGGAGGGCTCCACCATCGTGAAGAACGCGTGCGAGCCGCCCATGCTCGAGCACTCCTCGATCTGCTCGTCGTGGACGAGGAGCGCACGGTGCGTCGCGCCCTTCATCTTGGCGAGCACCTCGGACCGATCGACGTGCTTCGGCTGGACCTGCCCTTCCTCGACGAGCCAGCCCTTGCCGCCCGACGCGTCGCCCGCCTCGCCGGGGGGATCCGTGCTCGAGGCGTCCACGGCCGGGACGGTCACGTTCTCGGGTTTGTTCTCCGGCCCGGTCGATCGGCAGCCCACGGCCCAGAACATAGCGGCGAGCGCCGCGAGGAGCGAGGCGCGTGCGGAGCTCATCGGCGACCTCGCTTCTTGCCGCGCCCACGCGTGCCGTGGACGATGCGCGTGGGATCGCGCGGAGGCTTCTTGCCCGCCTCGATCGTCTGCTTGATGCGCTTGATCTCGTAGCCGAACGGTTTCTTGAGCTGCGGGTCGTCGAGGTTCGCGAGGATCACCTCGCGCATCTCGGGCACGGTCACCTGCTCGGCCCAGATCTGGAGCCGATCGAACATCGGGATGCCGAAGCGCCTGCCGATCGCCTTCGGCGCGACCTTCAGCGCCTCGACGAGCGCCTTGTGCCCCGGGTAGCGGAACGCGGATCGCGGCGCGTCGTGCGCGAGGAAGAAGGCGGCGTGGAGCAGATTGATGGGCGCGTAGTAGTCGTCGACCGCGAAGGTCTCGAGCCAGGTCGGCTCCGCGAGCGCGAGGATCACGGCGGCCGCGTGGAAGTAGCGATCCATCCACGGCTCGAGCCGCTCGGCGAGCGCGCCGTGCATCTTGCAACCGAGCATGGCCAGCGCGAGCGGGACGGCCTCGCGCACGCGGAAGCGGAAGTCGTCGGCTTTGTCCTCGAGGAGGACGAGCGCCCGATCGCGCACCGCGTTTTCCTTGGCGACCATGCCGCGCGCGCCCACCGCGAGGACGCCGCAGACGCTCAGGAACTCCTTCGGCGTCGCGCCGCGCGCCTCGTCCGGCGAGAGGCTCGCCATCCGGTACGCGAGCGGGTCGACCTTCGGGCCGTACCGCGCGCACTCGTGCGCGAAGGCGATGGCGAGCTGGAGGTTCATCCGCGGCCCCGGCAAGCCGGACCCGACCTCGAGCTGTCGAAACAGGTCGGCCGTGTCACCTGCGACCGCCTTGTCCAGCGCCGCGACGAGGTCCTGGCTCCGTAGCGCGGGTGCCTTCTTCATCCGCGCCGTCGTAGCACAGCCCGGTCGCCGCCGTTCCGGAGCTCGTCCGGCCGGCGGCGACTGGGCTTCTGTCTCGGCGGTAGCCCCTGCTGGATTCGAACCAGCGACCCAGACATTAGAAATATCTCGCTCTATCCAGCTGAGCTAAGGGGCCGTGCTTTGACGAACGCAAGATAACTCGCCCGGCCCGTCCATCCAACACCTGCCCGGCGTCTCCGCCCGCTGAACGCGGCTCGCCCGGGGGCGGTTGTTCAGCAAGGCTGAACTTCGCCTCGCCCGGCGTTCGGCCGTCCAGGATTCTGGACACCCTGGGCGGCCCTGCCGCCCTGCCCGGTCCCCCGCTCAGCGCGCCCCCTTCTCCACCGCCTCGAGATAGCGCTCGATCAAGACGTCGACGCGGCGCTCGAATCCTTCCGAGAGCTCGCGCGACGGCCTCTTGCCCAAGGCGCCCGCGAACGCGCGCTCGCCCACGGTCCAGAGCGTCGTGAAACAAACGAGACGACGAGCAAGAACTCGAGGTCTTCCCGAAGGGCCGACGAGCGCGAAGCGAGGACGTCCGTGAGGAGCTTCAAGCCCCGCATGCGGTGCGGAACGAAGTCGCCTGCGGCGATGCGCCCGCCGAGCAAGGCCCGCACGAACAGGCGCACGTTCGCCGGATCGGACGTGGCGCGCCGAACGACCTTGCGGTGCGCGGCGAGCATCGCCTTCACGTCGGCCTGCGACTGGACGAGACCCAAGAGCTCCGGCACGAGCTCGTCGCGGATGGCGTGGAAGCGCCGCTCGAGCGTCGCCTCGACGAGCGCCGCGTACGTGCCGAAGTAGTGGGTGACGAGCGCGTGGCTCACGCCTGCCTCGTGCGCCACTTCCTTCAATCCGACGACGTCGGGCGACTGGCGCGCGAAGACCCGCTCGGCCGCGGCCAGGATGAGGGCGCTCGGGAGTGCGGCGCGTGCGCGTGGGAGCCGGTGGACCCGCCAGCACTTCCGCGATCTGCGTCGCGCCCATCGCCGGGGAAAGGCGACGGCCCCCCTCGCGAGCTTCCGCTGGGAGGAGCACTGGGAGACGCCGGTGAGCGCGGTGCGCGAGCGGCTCCACTGCCCCGCTTGAGATGAATTTGAGACGGCGATCGCGAGCTGCGCTCGTCCCTGCGTCCTCGAGGGAAAGGCGCGCAGTTTCGAAGCGATGGAGCGACGTGAGCGCCACGCTCCAAGCCCGAGGCAAAACGCTAGCTGGGCCTTTTCAATCGCCTCGAGCGCAACCAAGATGCGCGGCCCATGGCGGTGCGGGGAACACTCTTCTGGGGACTCGGGTTTGCGCTCGTTGGACTGTCGCTCGGTGCCGGCTGCGCGCCGCACGTCGTCGAGGAGGAGCCGGTCGACGCGCTCGACTCTGCGCTCGCCCAAGAGGACTTCGACGCGACGGTGCAGCACCTCACGGCGCTGCCGTGGCTTCCGTGGGCGTACACGATGGACGGCTGCTACGCGCGAGCGCTCTACTACTCGATGCTGCTCGCGACGAAGGGCGTGCCGACGAACCACATCTACGTCATCGCCAAGCCCGGCGCGCCGCTCGACGGCATCTGGGCGTGGCACGTCGCTCCCGCCGTGACGAAGGACGGTGATCCGAACCACGTCTACGTGCTCGATCCCGTCTACGACCAGACGAAGGCGCTCACGAACATGGAGTGGGTGGCGCACCAGGGCTACACGGACCCGGAGTCGAGCCGCTACCCGTCGCTCCACATCCACCCCGGCAACTCGTACCTCGATCAGTACAACCGGCGTAACCCGCTCGTCGATCCGGCCGAGCCGGACGCGAGCCGCTACAAGGAGCCGACGTTCGCCGAGATGCCGGCCTTCGAGATGCAGGACGTCTCCCACGCGTGCGTCACCATGCACCGGTACATCGACTGGGAGCCCGGCTCGTCGACCGACGTTCGCAGCGAGAAGCACCGCTCGCTCGCCCGCGAGACGCAGCGCCTCGTCAGCCAGCTCGCGACGAGGGGCAAGTTGAACGGCGACCCGCGCTCGCTGCCCGCGAACTGCACGCGTGGCGAGACGCTCGACGACGAGAACTTCGTCGAGCCGACCCGCGTGTTCGCAGAGTGATCCATCGGCGCCGCTGCGCCGGGCGACCGGCGCAGGTGGCGTCGGTCCGTGCACGGCTCAGCCGCGCAGCAGCTCCTCCCAGTGCGTCGGGAGCACGGCGCGAGGCGCCACGTCGGCGCGCGTCGAGCGAGAGAGGGGCGCGAGCGACGCCTTGTAGAGCGGCGCGTTCGCGACCTCGAAGCCGGCCGCCATCGTGAGGCCGAGCTCCAGCTCGCCGACGTTGGGCCATCGCGCATCCGGCGAGCGGAGGAGCGCCGCGTGCACGGCGCGTGCGATCGCCGGAGGGACCCACGGCGCGGCCTGTTGGACGTGCGGGACGCTGCTCTGTCCGACGAGGAACGCCATGAAGGAGCCCGGCCGCGCGAAGGCGACGGCCCCCGTGAGCGCGTGATAGAGGACCATCCCGAGGCTGTAGACGTCGGTCCGCTCGTCGACGCGCTTCGCGTTCTCGGCCTGCTCCGGTGACATGTAGTGCGGGGTCCCGAGCAGCGCGCCCGAGGTCGTGAGCGAGTCGATGCCCGCGTTCTGCACCTTCGCGAGCCCGAAGTCCGAGACCTTCACGACGATGACGCCGTCTTCTTCCTCCAGGAAGAGGTTCGTCGGCTTGATGTCGCGATGGATGATGCCGGCGGCGTGTCCCGCCGCGACGCCGCGGCACGCCTGGACGACGATCGGCACGGCCACGCTCGGCTCGAGGACCTTCACGCGTGCGAGGAGCTGACCGAGGTCCTCGCCGCGCATGCGCGGCATGACGAGGTAGGGAGCGCCGGTGGCGTCGTCGACCCCGGCGTCGACGAGCGAGACCACGTTCTTGTGGCGCAGCCGCGCCGTCGCCTCGATCTCGCGCTCGAAGCGCGCCCGCGTCTCGGCGGCGGCCGCGGGCGCGCCGGGACCGACGAGCAGCGTCTTGATCGCGACGACGTTGCCCCGATCGTCGGTGGCCTCGAAGACGGCGCCCATGCCGCCACTGCCGAGCTTCTGGCCGAGCACGTACTTGCCGCCGAGGACCGTTCCCGAAGGCAGCGACGGAGCCGACGGACGTGCCATTTCGAGCATCGTACTCCTTCCGGCGAACGCCGTCGCAAGCTCGGCGCTCGTGCGAGCCTGCGCGCGTCGTGCGCTCGCGAACGCGTGCCCGCGGTGATACGTGTCGAGAGCGTGACCGACTTCGACTTCGACTTCGCGATCGTCGGCTCGGGGTTCGGAGGCAGCGTCTCGGCGCTGCGCCTGTCCGAGAAGGGCTATCGCGTGGCCGTCATCGAGATGGGCAAGCGCTGGAAGAAGGAAGACTTCCCGCGCACGACCTGGAATCTGCGCAAGTACCTCTGGGCTCCGCGCCTCGGCCTGTACGGCATCCTCCAGATGACGCTCGTGAAGGATGCCTTCTTCCTCCACGGCGCGGGTGTCGGCGGCGGAAGCCTCGTCTACGCCAACACCCTGCTCGTCCCGCCGGCGGAGGCGTTCGACGATCCCCGGTGGGTCGGCCTCGACTGGCGGTCCGCGCTCGAGCCGTTCTACGCGGTGGCGAAGAAGATGCTCGGCGTCGTCGAGAGCCCGGTCGTCGTCGAGACCGATCGCATGCTCAAGGAGGTCGCCGACGAGATGGGCCGGGGCCACACGTGGAAGCGAGCCGACGTGGGCGTCTTCTTCGGCGAGCCAGGCAAGACCGTGCCCGACCCGTTCTTCGGCGGCGAGGGCCCCGAGCGCACGGGCTGCACGATGTGTGGAGGCTGCATGGTCGGCTGCCGCGTCGGAGCGAAGAACACGCTCGATCAGAACTACTTGTATCTTGCAGAGAAACGCGGGGCGGTCATCCAGCCCGAGTCGCGCGTCGTCGACATCCGACCGCTCGAGGGCGGCGGCTACGAGCTCACCATCGAGCGCTCCACGGGCATCCTCCGCAAGCGGCGCACGCTCCGCGCCCGCGGCGTCGTCGTCTCGGCGGGCTCGTACGGCACCGTGGAGCTCCTCATGCGCTGCAAGGACAGAGGCTCGCTCGCGAAGCTCTCGGACCAGCTCGGCCGCTACCTCCGGACGAACAGCGAGGCCCTCCTCGGCGTGCGCTCGGACGATCCGAACGTCGACTACTCGAAGGGCATCGCGATCACGAGTGGCGTCTTCGTCGACGACCACACGCACATCGAGGTCGTCCGCTACTCCGCGGGCTCCGACGCGCTCGCGCCGCTCGCGACGGTGCTCACGGACGGCGGAGGATCGGTCCCGCGCTGGCTGCGTTGGATCGGAAACGTGATCCGCCACCCGATCCAGTTCCTGAAGACGGCGATCCCGTTCGGCTGGGCGAAGCGGACCGCGATCCTCCTCGTGATGCAGCCAGTCGACAACCACCTGTCGTACCGCCTTCGCCGCCGCTGGTACTGGCCGTTCTCCAAGAAGCTCGACAGCGGTCCCGGAGAAGGCACGGGCGGCGGACGGCCGCCGACGTACATCCCGGTCGCGAACCTCGTCGCGAAGAAGCTCGCGAAGAAGATGGGCGGCATGCCCCAGAGCGGCTTGCTCGAAGTGCTCTTCGACAAGGCGACGACGGCGCACGTCCTCGGCGGCTGCCCGATCGGGCTCGGTCCCGAGGACGGCGTCGTCGATCCGAAGAGCCGCGTGTTCGGCTACGACGATCTCTACGTCGTCGACGGCTCGATCATCCCCGCGAACCTCGGCGTGAACCCGAGCCTCACGATCACCGCGATGGCCGAGCACGCCATGAGCCACGTGCCTCCGCGCAGCGAGCGCACCGACGGCGTGTGGGCCGCGCCGGGCGAGTCGACACGCTGATCGTCTGGATCATGGACTAGCCTCGCCCGGCTGGATCACGCGCACGTTCGAACGTGCCTTCGCGATCCGTCGGCCTGCGAGAATTCCGCGTTTGTGCGCGGATGTGGCCATGGCCCACACCTTGCTAAACGCCTGTCCGGAGGGGGGCTTTTCGAACAGGGTGGCGCGTGGGCATGACCAAGTTTGTCGGAGCGTGTGCTTTCGTCTCGATCGTCTCGTTCAGCGTCGTCGGGTGTGCCTCCTACCTGGACGAAGCCGACGAACCGATGGAATCCACCGACTCCGAGCTGAAAGGCCGCAAGGTCTCCCTCAAGTACGAGGGAACGTGCGAGTTCTTGCGGAACTGTTCGAGCTACTCGAAGAAGCTTCCGCCCGGCAAGGTCACGTGGGGCTGCACCGGCGTCGGCGCGTGCGACGACAACGGACTGTGGGTCGCAGCTCCCAATCGCTCGTACTGCGGCAAGACGGTCGAGATCTGCAAAGGCTCGCGATGCACGCTCGCTCTCGTCAAGGACGTGAGCGTGACCCGTGACTGGGAGGCGAGCAACGGAGTCCTGAAGGCGCTCGGCCTTCCCTTCGGGCTCAAAGGCAAGTGCAGCGGCTACGGCGGCGGCAGCGTCACGGTCTCTACGGTCAGCGGCAAGAAAGCGCCCATGTCCGTCGAAGCGCCGGAAGACGAAGCGCCGGAAGACGAGGCGGCCGAAGACGGAGAAGGCACCGCCGAGACGAAGAACGAATCCGGCGAGTAAAGCCTCCTGCCGCTCGTCACTCGTCGCGTCGTCGCGAGCTCGAGCGCCCGCGCGTCCGGTCACGCGCGGGTGCTTCCGTCCGTGCTGTGCGCGCTGTTAGCCTAGCGGCGCGATGATCACGTTCAGCAGCGACCCCCAGCGCGCCGAGCACGAGATGCACGCGGTGATCTTCTACCTCGTGACGTTCGGCTACATCGACGGGGACTTCGACGCGGCGGAGAAGAGCTTCGTACGAGAAACCATCCGCAAGCTGATCGAGCATCGCGCCGACGAGGCGATGCCCGACGCCGCTCCGGAGGTGCGGGCGGAGGTCGTCGCGAAGTACACGCGGCACTTCCACGAGGTGTTCGAGGGGATCGATCAGAACGTGAAGGACCTCTTCACGGAGAGCGTCTCGACGAACGAGGATCCGAAGGCGTTCGTGCACTCGAGGCTCAAGGTTCGCTGCTTCGAGATCTTCCAGAGCTTCGATCGGCAGGGTCAGGAGCAGCTCATGAGCCTGATCGACTCGCTGCTCCTCGCCGACGGTGTCGCCCATCCAGCCGAGGTCCAGTTCCGGAGCGAGCTCGCGCAGCTCCTCGAGGCCGATCTCGACGTCCAGCTCGAGGAGGAGGGCACGGACGCCGCGGCGAGCACGAAGGTCGCGGTCGCGAAGCCGATCGACGCAGGGTCGTCGCAAGTCGATCACCCGTTCTTCAAGCCGTTCGAGCACCACTTCTCGAAGGACACCGCCGTACTCCAGCGGCAGATCGCTGCCGATCGGCAGCTCATCGATCGCGCGCTCGCCGTTCTCGAGACGCAGCGTGCAGCCGGCAACGGACGCCTCGCAGGCAAGAAGAACGTGTCCGAGCTCGTCGGCACCGAGCCGTTCCTCGACGGACACGTCTACGTGCGCATGCCGCGCCCCGGGACGCGCACCGAGCTCACCGTCCTCGGGGATCTGCACGGCTGCTACAGCATCCTGAAGGCGACCGTTCTCCAGAGTCGCTTCTTCGAGCGCGTCGAGGCGTACCGCAAGGACCCGGTGAACGTGCCCTACCCGCTCTTGGTCCTGCTCGGCGACTACATCGATCGCGGTCGATTCAGCCTGAACGGCGTGCTCCGCACGGTCCTGCAGCTCTTCGTGACCGCGCCCGATCACGTCGTCATGCTGCGCGGCAACCACGAGTACTACGTCGAGGTGAACGGCACGATGTACGGCGGCGTGAAGCCCGCGGAGGCGATCAACACGCTCAAGCCTCTCTTGCCGGTCGACGTGTTCCGTCACTACCGCACGCTCTTCGAGGCGATGCCGAACGTGCTGCTCTTCGACCGCTTCATGTTCGTCCACGGCGGCATCCCGAAGGATCGACTGATCAAGGAACGCTGGAAGGACCTCTCGAGCCTCAACGATCCGGACCTGCGCTTCCAGATGATGTGGAGCGACCCGAGCACCGCCGACGTCATTCCGGCGGACCTCCAGGATCAGGCCTCGCGCTTCGCGTTCGGGCAGATGCAGTTCCGCGCCTTCATGCAGCGCATCGGCACGAACACGCTGGTGCGCGGTCACGAGAAGGTCGTCGAAGGCTTCTCGACGGTCTACGACGACGACCTGGGCCGGCTGATCACCGTCTTCTCCGCCGGCGGAAAGGACAACGAGGACCTGCCACCCGACAGCACCTATCGCGAGGTGACGCCGATGGCGCTCACGATCACGCACGACGGGACCTCGGCGCGCGTCGTGCCGTGGTCCCCCGACTACAAGAGCTACAACGATCCCGAGCGCAACGCGTTCTTCAAGGTGCCCCCGGAGATCGAGCAGCGAGCCTGACGCTCCCGTCGATCATTCGAAGTCGACGATGCGCTCCTCCCCTCGAGGGACGCCGCCCTTCAGGAGGACGACCTTCACTTTGCGCGCGGTGCCGGGGATCGGCACCTTGAGCGTCACCGAGCCGGGGCGCGCCGGGAGGAGGACGTTCGCGCGGTTGTAGATCTGCCCGTGCATCACGGCGGCGATGGCCGCGCGCCACGGCCAGCCGACGCCGGTGTCGTTCGGTACGGGCTCGACGCCGACGACCCATGCCTCCGCGAGCGGGCGGTACGCGCGCGGCCGTGTCTCCGGGAACGGCGCGAGCTTCTCGAACGTCGCGCCGGGCTCGTACCCGACGAGGTCGACGCCCACTACGGGTGTCTGCGTGATCGTGCCGGCCGGCACGTCGAGACGGACGTCGACGACGCGCCCCTTCCACTTGCGGGCGTTGCCGGGCGAGACGCTCGTGAACGACGGCGGCTCGTCGATCACGATCGGCTTGCCGTGCATGTCGAGGTGGAGCGCGCCGCCCTTCTTGTCGCACGGGCTCTCGCCGAGCGGAGCGAGGGTGCTGCACGCGCCGCAGTTGCAGCCGTCGCAGACCGGGAGCTCCGCGTCCGGCCCGCCGATCCCCTTCTCCGCTCGCAGCCACTGCTCGACCGTGATCTCGTCGGGCGTCCCAGGGCCGCTCGCCTCGACCGCCGCCTTGAACCGCGCGGCCGCCTCCTTGCCGACGTAGCGGAAGTGCCAGTGCTCGTACCGGTAGCCCGTGCGCGGATTGATGTTGACCGGGATGTCCCATCGCGTGACGCAGCTCTGGCGCGGGTGCCGGTCGTCCGGGTGGATCGGATAGGGCATGACGAAGCCGAAGTCGGTCGCATGCTCGCGGATGAACCTCCCGGCCTCGGTGCAACCGAAGCCCGCGCGGAAGACGCCCCGCTCGTCCTTCGCCCATTCCTCGGTGAAGAGATCGACGGTCGTGCCGAGCTGGTGCTGGCTGTGGCCCGGCAGCGCGGACTGCTCGGTGGCCGTGCAGAAGTTGCTCTTGCGCGACCAGTTGGTGAACGTGCCGCACTGCGTCCCGTAGCTGCGAAACGCCGACTCGACCTTGCCCGGGAATCCCCGTGCCTTCATCTCGGCGAGCAGCTCGTTCAGCGCGGCTGCCGCCTCGCGACGCAGGCAGTGCATCCTCTCGCACTCGCTCGCGGTCGCGGGCTTGCCGGTACGGATGTCGACGAGATCGCGCGGCGCGTACTCGGGCGGAAGCGTGCCGGTGGGCGACCGGTTCACGATCGCGAGCCAGTCGTCGCCGTCGACGAACGAGGTCTTCACGTCCACGTCGGCGACCTGCTTGCCGAGCACGGCGCATCCGGCACGCTCCGACGTGCGCGCGATGCCGAACGGGTCGGTCGGCATCACGCTCGGCGCCCGTGCACGACCGCTCTCGCGCGGCTCCACGGCGGCGGACGCGTCGCGCGAGGGCTCGACCTCGATCACCGCGCCGTCAGGCGACGCATCGCCTTCGATCGCGGCGGCATCGCGTGAGGGCTCGCCGTCGATCACGGCGCTCGTCCCCGACGTCGATGCGTCGTTCGCCTCGGCGGAGGCGCGACGCCCACAGGCCGGCAAGAGCGCGGCGACGGCGAGGAGCGCCGTGCGGCGCGCGCCCGGGATCCCCGGACGGATGAGCATGCTGCGAACGCCGGCGCGCATCGGGGTCCGTTATTGCCCCTTCCGCGCGCGGGTGTCCACCCGACCGGGAGAGCGGCTCGGAGCGGCTCGGGCGTTCTCGCGCCGGCTCAGATGTCGTTCGGATCGGTCGCCCGGCGCCCGCCGTTGCGGCGCCGGCCCTCGGGCCGCGGCGTCTCGCGCCGATCGGGCCCCACGCGCCGGTCGCGACCGGAGCGACGCTCGACCTTCGGCGGTTCCTTCTTCCGTGCCACGGATCCTTTCTCCCGGAACCTCGGCGGGAGGTCAAATTCGTGGCAGAACGTTCGACTGGCGCAGGCGGGCGGAACGGCTACCGTGAGCAGCGCATCGGAGAGGCGTCATGACGACCCGCAAGATCCTCGACCCTTCCAAGATCCATGCGGCTGCCGCCGAGGCGATGCGCTCTTTCCATGCGGACACGGTCCGCGAGGTCGAGCAGGCGATCGCGACGCACCCGGTCGTGGTCGTCGGCATGGCGCAGAACCCCCACGTCAAGAACGTCCGCAAGGCGCTGGAGGACGCCGGGATCGACTTCCACTACCTGGAGTACGGCAGCTACCTCAGGGGATGGCGGCGGCGGCTCGCGATCAAGCTCTGGAGCGGATGGCCGACGTTCCCGCAGGTCTTCGTGCGCGGCGTCCTCATCGGAGGAGCGGACCTCACGAAGGCGGCGATCGCCGATGGCACTTTGCGCGCACGCATCGCGGGCGACGCTGCGAACGCGAAGCCGTCGCCGGCCTGACGCCCCGGGCGCAGCGTCGCAGGCCGACGCTCATCCCTCCACGGAACGGATGCCGAGCGCCTCGCGGAAGGCGGCAACGAGCGCCTCCGACGTCGGGCCACCCGTGCCCCGGTAGCCTTCTCCTTCGGGCCACGCGCGCGACCCTCGATGCGCGAGGTTCTTCACCGCCACGAAGACCTCGAGGCGCTCGTTTGCGTTCAGCGGAGCCGCGTAACGGGCGATCGTCTTCTTCAACACGGCCGGATCGCGCAGCGGATCGGCAACCGCATGGAGCCGAGCGAGCGCCTCGTCGGGGGAGATGCCGTGGGTCGCGGCGAACTCTGCGATGGCCGAGCGCTCGGCGTCGATGATCTGTCCGTCTGCGATGACCGCGAGCCCGAGCACGCTGGCCTTCGCGCGCGCCCGCTCCTCGCGCAGCGCCGACTCGAGCCCTCCGCGACCGAAGAGCTGCGTGATCGCCTTGTGCAGATCGCGCAAGTAGCCGACCCCCGACGACGCGAGGAGAGCGATGAACGCACCGAGCCCGGTGACCAGGTTCGGGGGTATGTCGGTGTTCTCGATCTCCTCGTCGGGCGGCATGAGAGCTCCTCGGTATCCTAGAGCCCCGTAGTGCGACCGCGCGAGAGCACCGTGCGGCTCGGGACGCGAGCGGACCGAGACTTCTTCTTCGCGGCCATCTCGATCGCGCGATAGTCTCGTCGAAGCGTCGACGGCGCCGACACGCAGGCGCCGCACCGGACGAGCACACGTCCTGCATGGTCGACGACCGGACGTCCGAGCCCACGGCCATGCGACGTGTGGCTCGGCGCGAGGTCGAATGCCGCGCTCCTCCATCCTCGCCTGTGTCGGCTGCGCCTTCGTCGCGATCGCGGCGTGTAGCGAGCCGCAGATCGACGGCGAGAGCAGCCATGCGGCGCTCGTGCCGTGCTCCGGGCCACAGACCGTCGAGGGCTACGACGTCTCCGATGCCCCGAGCTTCCGTCGCGACGTCGCGCCGGTGTTCGAGCGGCGATGCAATCGCTTCGCATGCCACGGCGGCTCGTACAACCACGGCATATGGCTGCGCGGCGAGCCGTCCGAGGTGCATGCGCGCATCGTCGACGTCCCTGCGGTCGGCGCGGACATGCCGTACGTCGCGCCCGGCAAGCCCGAGGAGAGCTTTCTCCTCCGCAAGGTGGAGGGCGACTTCTGCGGCATCACGCACCGCTGCCGGCGCGAAGCCTGCGGAGCGCCGATGCCGAAGGGTGGTGGCCCCTTGCCGAGCGCGGAGCGCGACGCGATCCGGCGATGGATCGCGGCGGGAGCGAAGGACGACTGAGCCTCGTCGAGCTTCCAGCCGCGGTCAGCGACCCGGGAACCGGCCGCATGCGGCGAGCAGGTCGAGGCGCGCCTGGCGCGAGGCGTCCTCGGCGATGGCTGCCGCGGTCTCCGCCTCGTGGGCGCGGCGCTCCGCGTCGACGACCTCGATGTTCGACGTCGCGCCCGCGCGATAGGCGAGCTCGGCGAGCTCGAGCGCCTCGCGCGCGAGCTTGGCCGCTTCGCGTGCGCCGGCGAGGGCCTCGTCCGCACGACGCATCGCCTCGAACGCGATGCGGACCTCCGAGCGCGCCTGGCGGAGCACCCCCTCGAGCCGTGCGCGCGCGGCGGCCTCGTTCGCCTCTCGCTCCTGCGTCAGGCCGTAGCGCGTGCCGCCGTCGAACAACGGGATCTGCAGGAGGAGCTGCGCCTGCCAGCCCGTCTGAGGCTGCGAGAACGTCGGCGGGTTCTGGTAGAAGGGCTGCGCGACGGCGGAGAGCATCGGCAGGTACTCGACCCACGAGTCGCGTGCCGTCTTGCGGGCGAGCTCGACGCGGTCGCGTTGGGCGATGACGTCGGCGCGCAACGTCGTCGCCTCGGAGAGGGCGACGTCGACGGTCGGAGGCGCGCCGAACGACGGCTCCTCGGCCGCGTCGACCGCGCCCTCCTCTCCGAGGACGACGCCGAGCGCCTCCTGCGCACGAGCGAGCGCGACGAGCTGGTTCTGCACGCGCACCTCGGCCGTCGCGCGCTCCTGCGACGCACGCACGGCGTCGAGGTTGTTCCCGACGCCGCCCTTGTAGCGCGTCATCGCGAACTCCTCGTGCGCCTTCGCCGTGGCGAGCGCGCGCTGCGCGCTGTTCAGCACGCGTCGCTGCGCGATGACGGTGAGATAGGCGCGGGCGGCGGCGAGCGCGATCTCGCGACGCGTGTCCGCGAAGGAGGCCTTCGCGACGCCGACGTTCTCCTTCGCGCGCGACCACCCCACCCATTGGCGCGGAGCGAGGAGCGGCACGGTGAGCTGGAGGTTCCCGTGGAGCTGGTTCGCCGAGAGGATGACGCGACCGTTGAGCTCGCGATCGTCGTCGAGCCGCGTGTAGATGCCGTTGGCGTTGAGCGTCGGCAGCCACGCCGCGCGCGCCTGCTTCGCGAGCGCCTCGGCGCGGAGGATCTCCTGCTGCGCGACCTCCGCGCTCGGATTGCGCGCGAGGGCTCGCCTCACCGCCTCGTCGAGGGTGACGGCGATCGCCGGCTTCTTCTCCTGCGTCTCCGCCGTGACGGAGGCGGGCGCCGCCGTGGCGGATGCGGGCGCGGGCGCGGCCGTGGCGGGCGCGGGCGCGGACGCGGGCGTGGCCGATGCGGGCGCGGTCGCAGGGGGCGACGGCTCGGCCGCGAGCGCGGGTGCGGTCGAGAGCAGGAGGGCGACGGCGACGACCCTCGCGTCATTCAGCATGGACGAGCTCCTTCGGCTTGCGCTCGAAGCGCGCGACGAGCGTATAGAGACATGGGATCAAGAAGAGGGTGAAGAACGTCGAGACCGAGAGGCCGCCGATGACGGCGCGCGCGAGCGGGAGATTGGTCTCGCTCCCCTCGCCGATGCCGAGCGCCATCGGGATGAGGCCCGCGACGGTCGCGACCGTGGTCATGAGGATGGGCCGTAGGCGGGTCTTCGCGGCGAGCACCGTGGCCTCCATCAGCCCCATGCCGCGGCGCCTGAGGACGTTCGCGAAGTCGACGAGCAAGACGCCGTTGGACACGACGATGCCGACCATCATGATGATGCCCATCGCGCTGTTCACGCTCAGCGTCGTGTTCGTCGCCGCGAGCATCGCGAAGACACCGCTCACGCCGAGAGGGACGCTGAACATGATCACGAGCGGATCGAGCAGCGACTTGAACTGCGACGCGAGCACCATGTAGACGAGCGCGAGCGCCATCAGTCCGGCGAGCCCGACGCCCTCGAAGGCCTGCTTCTGCGCGAGCGCCTGCCCGGCGAGCCGCACGCTGAAGCCGTCCGGCGCCGGCGTGTCGTCGAGCACGCGCTGCACGCCTTCGCTCGCCGCGCCGAGATCCTTGCCCGGCGCGACGTTCGCCGTGACGTCGATGACGCGCTGGAGGTACTTGCGCGCGATGACGACGGGCCCGCTCCCGCGCTCGACGTGCGCCACGTTGGAGAGCGGGAACGTCTCACCGCCGGGGGTGCGGAGGAAGATGTCGCGAAGATCGGAGAGGTTGCTGCGGTACGCGTCGGCGAGGCGGACGTTGATGAAGTACGAGTTGCCCGTCTCCGGATCGGTGAACGGGATCGGCTGGAACTGCGTGTTGCCGACGAGGCTCGTGAGGACCGTCTGCGCGATCTCCTGCTCGCTCACGCCGAGCACGCCGGCCTTCTGCCGGTCGACCACCACGTCGAGCTCCGGGTAGTTCTCCTCGCGCGAGATCTGGACGTCCGTGAGCAGCGGCGCGCCGGACGCGTCGCGCAGGTCACGGAGCTTCTGGGCGATCTCGCGCGCGTACGCGGCGGCCTTCTCGAGATCGTAGCCGAGCACCTCGACGTCGATCGGCGCCGCCGACCCGAAGTTGAGGATCCGCTTCACGATACCGCCCGTGTAATAGAACACGCCGATGCCGGGGAGCTCGTCCTTGAGCGCACGACGCACGCGCTCGGTCGCCTCGACGTCCGAGAAGCTGCGTTCGCTCTTGGGGACGAGGTTCACGCGGAGGTTGCCCGCGTGCGGCCCGGTGTTCGACGTGAAGATCGCCGTGCGTCCGCCGGGCAGGCCGTTGTCGCTCAGCATCGTCGTGTACCAGCGCTTGCCGCCCTCGGTGAGGGTCGCCTTCGTGATGGCTTCGATGCGCTCCGCGAGCTCCTCGGTGCGCTCGACACGCGTGCCGATCGGCGCTTTGTAGCTGACGCTGAACTGGCCCTCGTCCGAGTCGGGGAAGAACTCGGTCCCGATGAAGCGGAGGAGGAAGAACGACGACGCGAAGACGGCCATGATCGCGGCGACGACCGGGAGGCGGTGCCGGAGCACCGCGCTCAGCGCTCGCGCGTAGGCCGCGTCGAGGCGCTCGAGCGCACGCGTGAGCGCGCCGCCCACGCCCCGCACGGCGTGGTCCGCCTTCAGCCAGTACAGGCAGAGCAGCGGCGTGACCGTGCGCGAGACGAAGAAGCTCATCACGAGCGCGAACGTGATCGTCAACGCGAGCGGGACGAAGAGGTTCTTCGCGACGCCGGTGAGGAAGACGACCGGGAAGAAGACGATGACCGTCGTGATCGTCGAGACGAGGATCGGCATCGCCACCTCCTGCGCGGCGGCGAGGACGGCGGCGCGCCGATCGACCACGCCGCCCGGAGCCGGCGCGGACAGGTGGCGATGGATGTTCTCGAGCTCGACGATCGAGTCGTCCACGAGGCGGCCGACGCCGAGCGCGAGACCGCCGAGCGTGAAGACGTTCAGCGTCTGCCCGGAGAAGTAGAGGAGGATGAACGTCGCGACGATCGAGAGCGGGATGGCGACGGCGACGATCGCGGTCGCCCGGACGCTCACGAGGAAGATCAGGATGACGCCGATCGCGAGCAGGCCGCCCTGCACCGCCTCGTGCTCGAGCGCGGCCACCGCCGCCCGGATGTACTTCGACTGATCGAAGGAGATCTCGAGCTTCACGTTCGGCGGCACGCCGCGGAGGTTCGGCAGCGCCGCGCGGACGGCATCGACGGCGCTGATCGTGTTGGCGCCGGGCTGCTTGAAGACGCGCAGGTAGACGCCACGCTGCCCGTTGACGCGGACGATGTTCGCCTGGTCGGCGATCCCGTCCTCCACCGTCGCGACGTCGGCGATGCGCACCGGCGGCGCGCTCTGGCCGCTCGCGCCCGACGGCGAGCCGGGCTTCACGACGACCTCCTCGAGCATGCGGACGGCGTCGACCTGCGTGTTGGTGAAGACGTTGTACTCCTGATCGCCGGTCTTCAGCGTGCCGCTCGGCAAGAGGAGGTTCGCGCCGCGGACGGCGCTCACGACGTCGAGGATGCCGAGGTTGCGCGCGCGGAGCTGATCGCGGTCGACGAGCACCTGCACCTGGCGCGTCTGGCCGCCGCTCACGGTCGCGCTCGCGATGCCGGGCAGGCGCTCGAGCTGCGGCTCGATGACGTTGTACGCGAGATCGTAGAGCTGCTTTTCGTCGAGACCCTCACCGTGCACGACGACCTGGACGATCGGCATGTCCGTGACGTCGAACTTCATGATGTACGGGCGCTGGATCCCGGGCGGGAGCACGCTCTCGACCTGCGCCACGCGCTGCTGCACCTCGAACTGCGCGGTGTCGAGGTTCGTGCCGTAGTTGAACCAAACGCTGACGATCGACGCGCCCTGCTTCGACGTGCTCTCGACGCGATCGACGCCCGGCGACGACGCGACCGCGCGCTCGATCGGCTGCGTGATGCTCTTCTCGATGTCCTCGGGACCCGCGCCCGCGTAGAACGTGACGACCCGGACGACGGGGATGTCGATGTTCGGGAACAAGTCGACGCTGAGACGCCCCACGGACAACGCGCCGAGCGCGATGACCATGAGCGACAGCATCAGGATGAGGATCGGGTTCCTCAGAGCGAGCCGCGTCAGCCACATCGCTCACCTGAGCTCGCCGTGTTCGCCGAGCGCGCCCGCGTCGACGCGGCCCTTCCACGGGTCGACGTCGCGACTGACGCGCACGACCGTGCCGTCGGAGATGGCGTCCATGCCCACCGTGACGACCTCCTCGCCGGCGGTGACGCCCTTCTTCACCTCGAGCCAGGTGCCTTCGTCGACGCCCGTCTCGATCTCGCGCCGCTCGACCTTCTCGGTCCCTTGGCCGTCCTTCTTCAGGACGAAGACGTAACGCTTGCCGTTCGTGATCTGCACCGCGGTCGCGGGCACCACCGGTGCGGCCGGGTGGACGTCGACGACGATCGAGCCGCGACCGAACATGCCGGGCCGGAGCTCGCCGCTCGTGTTGTCGATCTGCACCTCTGCGTCGAGCGTGCGCGTCGCCGGATCCAGCGTCGGCGCGAGACGGACGACGGTGCCCTCGATGCTTCGACCGGCGAGCGCGTCGACCTCGACGTGCGCCTTCTGACCGACGCGTACGAGATGCACCTCGCGCTCCGGCACCGTCACGAAGACACGGAGGACGTCGATGCGCGCGATCGTCACGATCGGCGTCCCCGTCGTGGGCCCCACGAGCGCGCCCGGATCGAGCCTGCGGGCGGCGACGACGCCGTCGAGCGGCGAGGTGATCTTCGTCTCGCCGAGACGCGTCGCGTACGCGGCGACCTGCGCCTTCGCCGCCTCCTCCTGGGCCTCGGCGCTCGCGAGGGCCGCCTGCGCCTGCTGGAGCTCTTGCTGTGACACCACACCGCGGGGCGCGAGGCTCGTCAGCCGGTCGAGGTTCTTCCGCGCGAGCGCCGTGCTCGCCTGCGCCTGCGCCAACGTGCCGCGGGCGGCGACGAGCTGATCCGGCAGGTCGCTCGGCCGCACGAGCGCGAGGAGCTGGCCACGCTTCACCTTGTCGCCGCGCTCCACGAGGACGGCGTCGAGGTAGCCGAGCGTCTTCGAGCCGACGTCGGCCTGGGCAAGAGGCCGCAGCTCGACCGGAGCGCGCACCTCGACGGGAACGTCGCGAGCGACGACCTTGCTGACGACGACGAGCGGAGGCGGTCGTGTCTTCGGCGCGGCCTCGCTCTTGTTCGAGCATGCCGCGATCGCCCCGAGCGCGAGCCCGAGCACGGCGACGACGCACGCGCGCACGACGCGCGGAGACGCGGTCGCCCCGGGCGTTGCCGAGGAGCTCGTGATCGAGACGAGAGACGGCTTCACGTGCCTCCTGCTGCCCGCCCCCGAACGGCGGCGCATCATAGCGAAGCGAGCGCGAACGCCGAAGCCGTCGCGCGAGCTCGCGGGCGAGAATCTACGAGCCGTCGCTCTCGGGGGCCGAGCCCGCCTCTCGTGCCGACGAGCGCTCCGCTCGTCAATCGGAGGCGAGGCCGACGATCACGAAGATGGTGGTCGCGACCGCCGCCACGACCGCGACGCCTAGACCGACGTTGGCGAGCATCTGGGCCCGCTCGCCGGCGTTCGCGTCGAGCCGATGCTCCGGCCCGCACTGCCGGGCATGACCGCAGCGTTGCACGAGATCGTCGTAGATCGCCTCGGAGCTCAACCCGAATCCGATGAACGTGCCGAGACCGGCGGCGGTGAGCGCACCGCTCCCGATCGCCGCAGGCCAGACCCACTCGCCCGAGCGCGCCTGCTTCTTCGGCGGCGGCTCGTCGCGAAGGACGGGACGGACCGAAAGCCCTCCGTTCTCGGGCTCTGCCTTCGGCGGCTGAATCGAGAACTCCATCACCACGGTCGCACCCGCGGCGACCGTGACCGTCTGGCGTTGCTCGCCCCCGCTCTCGTCCTTCACCGCGACGGAGGCGACGCCCGGATCGTGCAGCACGGTGGCGCGCCCGTCTTCGGAGAGCGAGACCTCCTTCTCGTCGATCGTCAGCGTGACGCCCGCCGTCCTCGAGACGTGCACGCGGATGGTCCCGAGCTGCTTCCGCAGGGCCGCTCCCTCGGCGGCCGCGGCCTCGGCGGTCGGCGCGTACTTCGCCTCGCCGCTCGCGACGCGGCGCCGAGCTTCCTCCTCGGCGTTCGCATACGCGACGGCCGCGTCGGCGCGCCGGCCGAGCTCGCGAAGACATCGCGCGATCATGAGCTCGGTGTTGGGGCTCGCGACCAGACCGTGGGAGCGCTCGAACGCCCGGAGCGCGTCGTGCCAGCGCTTCGCTTGGAAGTGGCTGGTCCCGTCGGCGAACTCTTGCCGAGCGATCTCGATCTTGTCCGGCTCGGGCTCGGCGAGGGCGGGACACGTCGAGGTGACGACCGCGCACGCGAGCAGCAGCGAGAGCAGCGGTCGACGGCCGGCCCGTGCCACCATGGCCTCGGCAGCATACGCCGACGGGCGTGCGGTACAAGCAATGCTATCCTCGAATGGATGGCTGGTCCGTCGCCGAGAGAGGGCTCTGCGCGGACGCTCGGCAGGCCGCGCAAAACGATCTCGACCTCCGTCGGTCGGGTGCGCGCGCCGGCGAGGCGTCGTCCGTCCGCTTGGCTCCTCCTCGTCGGCACCGCGACCGGCGTGCTCTGCGCGGCGGCCGCCGGCTGCGGAAGGGACTTCGACGCGCTCTTCACCGATCCGTCGACCACGAACGTGCCTTCGGAGGCCGACTCCGCCGTCACGGATGGAGGCACTGTCGAGGAGGACGCGACGAGCACCGAGGACGCGAGCGACCCGCGATGTGCGCCTCCGGCGCCTCCGGAGGCGTGCGTCGAGGAGATCGAGAAGGACGACGGCGAGATCACGAAGACTTGCTCGGGGTGCGAGTGCCCCTGCGCTCCGTTCGAGTGCGAGAACAAGGACGGCAAGGAGTGCTCGACCGAATGCTCGAACGGAACGACCTGCCAGACGCGTTGCAAGTCGGACGAGTGCAACCTCGAAGTGAACGCCGCGACGGGGTCGTTGACGTGCACGGACAAGGCCAAGCAATGCGTGCTGAAGTGCCGCGCCGGCTCGCGGTGCGAGCTCTTCTGTGAGAATTCGGGCTCCTGCACCGCGACGTGCGACAAGGGCTCCGAGTGCCTGGTCCGCTGCCCGGCCGACGGTGGGAAACCGGACCGATGCAACGTAGTCTGCCAGGAGGGGGCGCCGCAGTCGTGCCCTCAGGGCATCACGACGTGCAACCGAGCCTGTCCCTGAAGCTTGGACCTCGTTACCACGTGGTCGACGAGATCGCCGCGGGCGGCATGGGCGTCGTGTTGCTCGCGCTCCGCATGGAGGAGAAAGGCGCGGTCCCCGTCGCGATCAAGCAGCTCCACGCGCACCTCGCGGACGATCCCGAGGTCGTCGCGTCGTTCGTCGACGAGGCGCGCATCGCGTCGCGCATCGTCCACCCGAACGTCGTCCGCGTGCACGACGTCGAGATGATCGGCGACCGGCTCGTCATCGTGATGGACTACGTCGAGGGCGTCCCGCTGAGGGAGCTCGTTCGCAAGCACGGCGACGCGCTGCCCGTCCCGGTCGTCCGCCGCATCATGGTCGACGCGCTCAACGGGCTGCACGCCGCACACGAGGCGAAGGACGCGTCCGGCCAGCCGCTCGACGTCGTTCATCGAGACGTGTCACCGCACAACCTCCTCGTCGGCGCGAACGGCGTGACGCGCGTGACCGACTTCGGCATCGCGATGGCGGCCGGGCGTCTCGGCTCGACGAAGACGAACGGCGCCGTGAAGGGCAAGCTCCAGTACCTGTCGCCCGAGCAGGTGTTCCGCCAACCGGTCGACCGCCGTACCGACGTCTTCGCCGCGGGGGTCGTCGCGTGGGAGGCGCTCGTCGGACGCAAGCTCTTCGACGCCGGCTCCGAGGGAGAGACGCTCGCGATGCTCATCCGCGATCCCATCCTCCCGCCGAGCACGCATCGCTTCGACGTGCCGCCCGATCTCGACGAGACCATCCTGCGCGCGCTCGAGCGCGAGCCCGACCGTCGCTTCGCCAGCGCCTTCGAGTTCGCGCGCGCGATCGAGCGCGGCGGGCCGCTCGCGACACGCGAGGAGGTCGAGCGCATCGTGCTCGCGGAAGTCGGAGACGTGTTGACGACGCGCCGCCAGCGACTCGCGCAGGCCGCCTCGTCGCCGTCGCGGAATCCCGCTCGCATCGAGGTCGAAGACGCCGACGTACCGCCGAAGATGACCGCGACGACGCTGACCATGTCGCGGACGTTCTTCCTGATGGGACGCCAGCGCTCGGTCTCGCCGATCGTGCTCCTCGTCGTCGGCTCCGTCTGCGTGAGCGGCGGCCTCTTGGCGGGCTTCTCCGTCCGCGCGACCCCCGCTCGCCCTCGCGTCGACCCGAGCATGACGGTGGCGCCGATGACGCCCGTCGAGGCCGAGCCGGAGGGCGAGGAGCAGAGCGCGGCGGCCGCGACCACGAAGGCAACGCCGCTGCCGAGCGCCGTGATTCTGGGCGCGTCGCAGTCCGACGTGCCCGAGGTCGCCGAAGTCGCCCCACCCGCGACGAGCGCCAAGCGCACGCCGACCGCGCATCCGAAGCCTCGGCGCTCCCACGGCGGCGCTCGGCGCCCGGCCGCGAGCCGCAGCCAGCCGTTCATGCCCGACGATCTCTGACCGTCGCCTCGTGTCGGCGTCAGCCCTTCACGCCGCCCGCGGTGAGGCCGCTCAAGAGCTGGCGCTGCGCCACGTAGAAGAGCGCCATCACCGGGACGCTCACGAGGACGGCGCCGGCGGCGAACGCGCCCCATTGGGTGCTGTACTCGCCGACGTACGACTGGAGCACGACCGGCAACGTGAACGCGCTCTCTCGGCCGAGGAGGGTCGCGGCGAGGATGAACTCGTTCCACGCGCTCATGAACGCGAACAGCGCCGTGACGGCGATCGCCGGACGCGCAGCGGGCAGCGCGACCTTCAAGAACGCCTGGACGCGCGTGGCGCCGTCCACCATCGCCGCCTCTTCGAGATCGACAGGGATGGCGAGGAACGCGCCGCGGAGCTGGAAGATCGCGAAGGGCACCGCCGTCGCGGCGTAGACGAGGACGAGGCCGGAGCGCGTGTCGAGCAGGTGGAGCGCGTCGAGGATCAGGTAGAGCGGGACCGCGCTCGCCACGCCGGGGAACATCTGCGTGAGGAGCATCCCGCGGAGCCCCGTGCGCTTGCCCACGAAGTCGAAGCGCGCGAGGGCGTAGGCGGCGGGCGTCGCGATCGCGACCGCGGTGAGCGCCGTGGCGCACGACACGACGAGCGAGTTCACGAGCTGCCGCGCGAAGAGCCAGCCCTTCTCCGGATCGCCGACGCCCGTGACGAGGCGGAAGTTGTCGAGCGTGAGATCCTCGGCGCCTCGCGGAAGGGGCAGCACGCGCGCCTCCGTCCCGCCGGTCTTCGAGAGCGCGAGCGTCACGACCCAGAGCACCGGGTAGAGGGCGTACGCCACCGCCGCGACGAGGACGGTGTGGACGAGGATCGTCTCGAGCAGACCGGGCTTGCGCTCGTTCACGACGCCGCCTCCTTCGCTTCGCCGCCTCCGACCCGGCCGAGGACGCGCGACATGATCGCGAGCAGACCGAAGATGATGACGGCGTACGCCGCCGCGTACCCGAACTGCGAGTTGCGCGCGAACGCCCAGCGATACGCCTCGCTGACGAGGATGTCCGTCGTCCCGTCGGGCTCGCCGCCCGAGACCAGGAAGACGACGTTGAACATGTTGAAGGTCCACACCGAGCCGAGCACGACGGCCGGGAGGAGCGTCGGCTTGAGGAGCGGCAGCGTCACCAACCGGAACGCCTGCCATCGCGTCGCGCCGTCGACCTCGGCCGCCTCGAGGACGTCCTTCGGGATCGAGGTGAGCGCGCCCATCACGACGACCATCATGAACGGGAACCCGAGCCACACGTTCGTCGCGACGTTGGCGGTGAACGCGGTCGAGAACTTCGAGAACCACGAGATCGGCTCGACGCCGAGCGTCGCGAGCAGCGCGTTGATGGCGCCGAACTGGCGATGGAACATCCCCTTCCAGGCCAGCGCGGTGACGTACGACGGCACGGCCCACGGCAGGATCAACAGCACGCGATAGACGGCGCGCAGGCGGAGCATCGGGCGCGCGAGCGCGACGCCGAGGGCGAGGCCGATGGCGACGTGGAGCGTCACGTTCACGACGGTCCACGCGACGGTCACGAGCAGCGTCAGGTAGAACGATCCGTGCGACAAGAGCGGCTTGCCGCGCGCGGTGAGGATGTCGACGTAGTTCGCGAGCCCGACGAAGCGCGGGTCGTCCCGCGTGCCCGCGAAGAACGACGTCACTGCGCCCGCGAGGAGCGGGAGCACGACGAGGACGAAGATCGTGATGGCAGCGTGCGCCACGTACTTGTACGCGGGCTTCGACGCCTCGAGCTCGCGCCGGAACCCGGGCGCACGCACGCGGCGCACGATCGCGACCGCGGCCGCGAGGAGCCCGAGACCGATCATGATCACGAGCGGCGCGGGCGACGGCGACGGCGGCGGCGGGCGCATGACGTCGTCGTAGCGAGCCTTCGCCTCCGCGAGCGCATCCTTCGGCGTCGCGTCTCCCCGGAGGACCTTGCGGATCGCCTGCTCGGCGGGCACCCAGACGGGGTTCATCGCCGTCGACACCGGCATCGGGATGGCGTCGGCGCTCGCGTCACGGAAGGCGCGGAGGAGCGCGGCGTGTCGATCGTCCGCGGCGGGCCTCTCCCCGTCCGCGCGTGCCCAGTACGCGCGCGTCGCGACGACCTGCTTGCCCGTCTCGGCGCGCTCGCGAGCGGACTCCGAGCTGCCGAGAGCGCGCGCGAGGGCGCGGGCGTCTTCGCGCTTCGCGCCGTCGGGCGACAGGAACGCGCCGTCGACCGTGAGGAACGGGCGCATCCTGCCGACGCCTTCGATCTCCGGCAGCGGCGCGACCGCGTAAGGCAGGTCGTCGCTCAAGTCGGCGGCGAGCCACGGACCGCTGATGACAGCCGCGACCTTCCCCGTCGAGAAGAGCGTCTTGAGCAGGTCGCCGCTCGCCTCGTCGGGCGCAGCCCCGGACGTGACGAGCTCGCGCGCCTTCTCGAGCGAGCGCTCCGCCGCGGGCCCGATCATCGCGAAGCCGCCGTCGAAGAGCGCGCCGCCGTACGCGTGGAGGAGCGCCGCATGGTAGTAGGCCGAGTGGGACTCGTACGCGAGCGGCCACACGCCCGCGCCGAGAGCTCCCTTCTTCGCGGCGAGCTCCTCGAGCGTGCGCGGCGGCTCGGACAGGAGCCGCGTGTCCCAGTAGAGCGCCACGCACTTGCTCGCGAGCGGCACGGCCCAGCGCACGCCTTCGTGCGTGACGGCGTCGACGGTGACGGGCTCGTACGCGGGCACGTCCTCGTCCGGGAGCGCGTCGCCGACGGGAGCGACGAGCTTGTGGAGCAGGTACTCGCCGAGGCGGTTGTGCGGCCCGATGAAGACGTCCGGCCCGTTGCCGCGCGGGATCGCGGCCTCGAGCTTCGAGAGGTACGCCTCGTACGGGACGGCGAGCGTGGTCACCTTCACCCCGCGCTCGGCCTCGAAGCGCGCGACGACCTTCTTCAGCGCTGCCTCTTCGCCGCCGCGGTACGGGTGCCAGAGCACGACGCCGCGCGGCGGCTCGCTGCACGCGGGCGCGAAGAGGATCGTCGCCACGATCGCGAGGACGGCGAGGAGCGCATGGAGCGCTCGCCCGGCGCGCGAGCGCTCCATCGTCGACCTTCCGGGTGCGTGCTCGGTGCTGCTCATCGCACGGCCTGGGGTGGGTCAATCGCCGAGCGCGCGATCGGTCTTGGCGTCGAACAGGTGGATCGCCGAAGGCGCGGCCGCGAGCGGGATCGCGGAGCCGGGCCTGACGGACCGCGCGTCCGCCGCGTCGAGCCTCGCGACGAACGTGGGACCACTCGAGCGGATCCATCCGTGCGCGAAGGCCTCGGACCCGAGCGCCTCGACGATCTCGACCTTGAGCTCGGCGACGATGGGCGCGTCGCCCTTCGCGAGGCAGAGATCGTGCGGGCGTACGCCGATCGTGACCTCGCGCCCCTCCACGAGCGCGTCGCCGAAGCGCTCCTCGTCGACGCGCGTGCGCACGCCGCCGCCCTCCGCCCAGAAGGCGCCGCCTTCCTTCGAGAGCTTGCCCGCGACGAGGTTCATCTGCGGCGAGCCGAGGAACGTCGCCACGAACTTCGTGCGCGGCCGCTCGTAGATCTCGAGCGGCGGCCCTTTCTGCTCGACGAGGCCTCCGTTCAAGACCCAGAGCGAGTCGGCGAGCGTCATCGCCTCGACCTGATCGTGCGTGACGTAGAGCGTCGTCGCCCCGAGCCGATCGTGCAGCCGGCGGATCTCGACGCGGACCTCCGCCCGCAGTGCCGCGTCGAGGTTGGAGAGCGGCTCGTCGAAGAGGAAGATGGTCGGACGCCGTACGATCGCGCGCCCCATCGCGACGCGCTGACGCTGGCCGCCGGACAGCTGCTTCGGCAGCCGATCCATCAGCTTCTCGAGGCCGAGCATCGCGCTCGCCTCCCGGATGCGCGACTCGATCTCGGCGGCAGGCGTCCCGCGCAGCTTCAGACCGAACGCGAGGTTCTCGCGGACCGTGAGGTGCGGGTAGAGCGCGTAGCTCTGGAAGACCATCGCGACGTCGCGGTCGCGCGGCGGCAGGTTCGTCACGTCACGCCCCGCGAGCGTGATCGTGCCCTTGTCGGCTTGCTCGAGGCCGGCCACGAGCCGGAGCAGCGTCGACTTCCCGCATCCGCTCGGGCCGACGAGCACCGCGAACGTCCCTTCGGGAATCTCGAGGTCGACCCCGCGGAGGATCTTGGTCGCTCCGAACGACTTTTCGATTCCGCGCGCGGCGCAACGCAACTTTCGCTCCGCGGGCTCCGGCACGGGCGTCTCCGCGGCACGGAGGGCGCTCGAGCCTGCATGCCTGTGCGGCGCCTCGGACATCGGAACTGGGGATACTAGCTGGCTCACCGCCGACCTCGACGCGAATGCCGGCCTGTCCGCCCCAGCGCCGGCGGCGGGGTCGTAACTCATTTTGGAGTGACGTTCGAGCAGTTTTGCGAGCCGGCGGGCGAAGAGACGGAAATGGGGCTCTTCAGTCCTCGGTCCTCAGTCCTCGGTCCTCAGCGGGCATCCCTCGCGATTCCCGGGAGGTTTTTGAATCGCCTGCCGGCCTTCTCGTTCGCTTCGAGCCTTTTCGCGCGGATTGCCGCGACCTCGACTCCCTGAGCAGGCTTCCAGGCTCCTGAGCATGCTTGCAGTCCTCGATGTGCCGTCCGCGAGGCGAGGACCGCCCCCCTCGGATCGCCGATGGAGCCCGCCACCGACGAAGGGGCGCCGGAAGCACGCCCATCGAAGCACTGAGGACTGGCTGCGGACTCTCCTCTCTGATGAGGCCCCTGGCCTCATCCGAGAGTCCGCAGCCTCGCCCTCATCCGCGGCAAGAGCTCCGGCTGGCGTTCGGCGAACACCGCGAGCCACGGGATCACCTGGACGTTGCGGACGAGCGTGAGGTCGCGCGCGAGATCGCGGTCCCAGGGTTGGTCGTACGCGTCGAGCATCGCGTCGATCGCTTCTCTGTCCTCTCCGAATAGGTCGGCGCGCGAGCGGAGGCAGGCGATGTCGAACTCGACGGGGCCGACGAACGCGTCTTCCCAGTCCGTCCACACCGCGCCGCGCGCGGTCGCGAGGACGTTGCGGATGTGCGCGTCGCCGTGCACGGCCTGGAAGGACGCGCTCCGCCCGCGCGCCGACTCGACGATGCGCTCGGCCCGCTCCCAGGCCGCGTCGAGACGGGAGAGCTCGCGTGCGTCGAAGACCGAGCTGCGTCTCACGCGCTCGAGCACCTGCCGCGCCTCCTCGAAACCTCCCCACGTCGGGAGTCGATCCGTCGGATAGCGCGCGAGCAGCCGGTGCGCGCCTGCGAGCGCGGCGCCTGCCGCTCGCGGCTCGGGGTGCTCGGCGACGATCTCCTCGAGCTCCCAGAACGAGACGACGAGCCCCGCGCGCTCGAACGGCCCGGCGTCGATCCGCGTGCTCGGACGCGTCACGCTCGCCCCGCGCGCGCCGAGGAAGCGCGTCACCTCGACCTCGCGCCGGAGCCAATCCATACCGACGCGCACCGCCGACGTCGCGAGCGCCACGCGTGCAACGAGGCTCTCGCCGGGAGCATCGACGGGATCGAGCCTCAGCACGAGGTTGCTCCGCTCGGCGAGGACCACGGGCTCCGCCGAGAGCCCGAGCTCCCGGGCGAGCTCGCGGACGACCGCGATCGCGCGCGGAGCCGTGATGTCGTCGGCTTCGTCGCTCATTTCGCCGGCGGCCACTCGAGCTCCATCACGCCGCGGAACGGCGTCGCGCGCCAATGGCCCCAGAGGGCGCGGAGGCGTTCGCGCACGCGGTCGACGAAGGCCATGTCGACGCCGAGCTGCTCGACGTAGAGCGCAGGGTCGAGGCGGCCGTTGTGGACGGACTGCATCGGACCGACGAGCGTCTCTGCGCGCGCGATGCCGGGGCTGATGGGGTTCGCCATCGTGCGGTCGGAGAGGTCCGCCATCGTCGTACCGCGCGCGAGCAGACCCCAGAAGCCGTCCTCGATGCCCGCCTCCGCCTCCACCGCGTAGTGCACGAGATCGTGGAGGAGGTAGCTCCGTGTCTCGAGCTCGACGGACTCGGTCGATCCGTCGTCGCGGCGGATCGTCAGGCGATGGCGATCGTCCGTGAGCTTCGTGATCTCGATCCGCATCGGCCCACCCGTAAGTCGAGCTCCCCGGACCGTCAACGCGCCTGACGGTCGGCAGCGAGCGACGCACGAGCATGCAGTGCTACCATCGGCCTCCATGCATCGGCTCGGGGGAACGGTCGTCGTTCGCGCGCTCGGAGGGTACGGCTCGGCCCCATGAGCCCCACCGCTGCTCGCCGCATCGTCGTCGTGTCGGCCGCCGTGGCCGTCCTCACGGTCGCGGCGGTCGTCTTCGCCTTGATCTCGTGGAAGCGCAGCGACCGCCTCCGCGACCATGTCCTCGTCCAGGTCGCATCGGAAGGACCGGGCTCGGTCGAGAAGAACCTGGAGGTCGCGACGACGCTCGAGTCGGCGCTCGCCGGCGTGCCGGGCGTGGAGACGATGCGCGCCGAGTCGACGGCGCGCGGCGTGACGCTGACGCTGAGCTTCCCGCCGGCGCGCGCACCCGAAGAGTCGCACGCTCGCATGCGACTCGTTCAGAACGCGCTCGAGCCTGCGTCGAAGCAGCTTTCTTCGGACGTCGGCACGCCCGTCGTCGACACGCGACCGGGTGATCTCGTCACCTGGTGGATCGCCACCGAAAGAGACATCGTCACTCGGCTCGCGTCGATCCCCGGTGTTCACGACGTCGAGACGTGCGGAGGGACGAGGGAACGCACGGTCGTGACCCTCGACCTCGCACGCATGCAGGCGCTCTCCGTCGAGCTCGAGGACGTGGAGCAAGCGATCGTCGACGTCGAGAGATCGGCCGTCGCCGAGCTGGACGTCGCCGCCGTCGCGAACGCGACGCTCGAAGTCGCGGGCCCTTCCGGCGTTCTTCGCATCCAGGACGTCGCGGTCGTTTCACGGGAGCCGGCGAGATCGTGCGACGCGTGGCTCGCGGACGTGTCGCCCGCGACGATCCACGTCGTCACGGCCGAGCGCTCCGTCGAGCGCAAAGCCGTCCAGATCGTCGCCCTCGACGCGGACGCCCTGTCGGTCGACGACTCCGACCACGCCATGGTGGTCCGCGTGATGCTCCCGCTCGGGATGACGCGAGAAGAGCACGCGCGCGCCATCTCGGCGCTCGTACCGTCGCTGCGCGAGCTCCGCGGCCTGAGCTTTCGAGGAGCGATCCTTCGTGACGGCGGTGACTGCGACCTCCTCTTCTCTCGCAGCCCGCGCTCGCGGGACGACCTCGCCGAGCTACGTTCGCTCGTCGCGTCTCGCCCCGGGCTCCTGTGGGGCGGCGTCCGAGGCGGCCCGAAGCTGCTCCGCCGGCTGACGGTCGTCGTCCAGAGCGACGCTCCCGACGCCCTCGAGCCTCTGGCGGCGGACGTGCGCGAACGCATCGGAGGCATCAAGGGCGTAGGCCCGCTCGTGAGTCGGCCGATCGAGCGATTTCCACGCACGGTCGTGGAGACCGACCGCGCGGAGGTCGCCGCGGCGGGCCTCGACGCGCGCGCCGTGGCGAAGCCCGTCGCCGCGGCGTTCGAGCGCCTCTTCGTCGAGCGCGTCGAAGTCCGCGTACGACCTTCGGGAGCGGAGGCGCTCGGGCTCCTCCGAGTGCGCGGCGAGCCGCTCTCTCGGCTCGTGCGCGTCACGACCCGCGCGGAGCCTCACGTCGCGCTCCGGATCGATCGCAAGCACGCCGTGGAGCTCGCCTGGGAGGCCGACGACGACCCCGCCCTGCTGACACGCGTACGTCGCGCCCTCGAGGGCATCCCGTCCGCACAGGCACGGATCGACGCCCCGTGAGCGCGCTCGGTCGAGCTCACGCCGCGGCAGGACGCATCATGGAAGCGAGGGCCATCGCGACGTCGACGACGCGCGCGGCCGCTCCTCGCGGCACGCACGCTCGTGCCCGCTCGCCCATCCGCTCGAGGACCCCGAGCGCGCGGAGGGCGGCGATCGTGGCGCCCACCTTCGTCGGATCGACGACGACGCCGGCACCGGCACGAACGACGTGCCCCTCGTTCGCCTTCTCGTTGCCGGGCACGGCGGCGGCGATCACCATCGGGCGCCCCGCCGTCATCGTCTCCGTGACGGTGAGGCCTCCCGCCTTCCCCACGACGACGTGCGCCTCCGCCATCCGCGCGGGCATGTCGCGCTCGAAGCCGATCACGCGCGCAGATACACCCGCCTCCGCGGCGGCGCGCTCCACACGCCGCTCGAGCTTCGTGGACGCTCCGCAGACGACGGTGAGCTCGACGTCCGGAAGGCCCGCGAACGATCGCACGATCCTCACCATCGGCGCAGAGCCGAACCCTCCGCTGGTGACGAGGACGCGGAGCGGTCGCGCGCCCACGCGCGAAAGCGATGGGACCTTCTCGAACGCCTCCCGGACGGGGATGCCGGTCGTCACGATGCGACCGACCGGCGGCGCCGCCCGAAGCCGCGCTCGCGACGACGCGAGATGCACCTCGAGCTCGATGCGCGCCCGCTCGCACGGTACGGCCCAGAGATCGACCCCGTCCTCGGCCCAACACGCATGCGTCGTGTAGTCGGTCACGACGCCGACGAGCGGAGCCGAAAGCGTTCCCCGACGACGCGCACGGCCGAGCACCACGAGCGGCAGGTGATGCGTCGCGACGACGACCGCCGGCCCGAGCTCCCGCACGCGAGCAGCGACGCCGCCGAAGACGAGGTTGTCGATCTCGTGACGGATCGGCTCGAAGAGACGATCGCGATGGTTCGCGTTCGCGTACATCCGCCCGTACAGCTCGGGCGCCGCGTTCTGCCCTGCGAGGTGCGCCGCGAGGTAAGCGTCTCCGGCCCAGCGAGGCGCCCACTCGAAGGCGTCGATCACCTCGACCCGCAGCCCGCGCGCACGCGCAGCTTCGGCGACCGCGAACGCAGCCGCCTTGTGACCACCACCGACCGGACTGTGGACGACGACGAGAGCGACGCTCATGACGCGAGGCTCGCCGTCGCAAACGACGGACCCACGCCACGCCGGCGACAAGTACGCGAAGCAAGTGGTTCAACCATTCAACCATCTGCGCAATTTCGCGCCACGGTGCGTAAGAGCGTTTGCAGACAGCAGTCTCCAGACTCCAGTCCGTCATCCGCCAGCGACGGGCCTCGCGCGGAACCGAGCTGCTTTTCGAAGGAGAGCCCGAAAGGCCGAGGAGTTGCGAGGTGGTAGCGGTCCCGAGCCAGGACCTGCTGGAGCCTGGAGCCTGGAGCCTCGAGTCTCCAGACTCCAGTCCGTCATCTGCCAGCGACGGGCCTCGCGCGGAGCCGAGCTGCTTCTCGAAGGAGAGCCCGAAAGGCCGAGGAGTTGCGAGGTGGTAGCGGTCCCGAGCCAGGACCTGCTGGAGCCTGGAGCCTGGAGCCTGGAGCCTCCGCCCAGGTCGCCTCACCCGAACAAATCGCGAAGCTTGTCCATGAACCCCTTGCGCACCGGCGTCACCTCCTCGCCGAGCTCCTTGGCGAGCTGCTCGATGAGCTCGCGCTGCCGGGGCGTCAGATTGTTCGGGACCTCGACCGTGACCTCGACGCGCTGATCGCCGCGTCCGATGCCGGTCCGGCGCGGCATGCCCTTGCCGCGGATGCGCAGGATGGTGCCGGGCTGCGTCCCGGCCGGGACGCGCAGCTTCCCCTTCCCGTCGAGCGTCGGAATCTCCACCTCCGCGCCGAGCGCGACCTGCGGGAACGTGAGCGGCACGGTGCAGAGGACGTCGTCGCCCGAACGACGGAAGAAGGGATGGGGGAGCACCTTGATCTCGAGCTCGAGATCGCCGGCAGGCCGATCCGGGCGCGGGCGGTTGCCGGCCCCGCTGATCACCTTGGTCGCCCCGTGCTCGACGCCGGGCGGGAGGGTGACCTCGATGGTGCTCTCGTTCGTGACGAGGCCGCTGCCCTTGCAGGTGCTGCACGGCGTGGTGACGACGTTGCCGCGGCCCTTGCACCGCTGGCAGATGCGCTCGACGGCGATGGGGAGGATCCCCTGTTGGAACCGGACACGGCCTCGGCCGTTGCACGCGCTGCACGTCTCGGGGATCGACCCCGGCGCGGAGCCCGATCCTCGGCAATCGCCGCACGAGACGACCCGGTCGTAGCGCAGGGTCTTCGTCGCCCCGAAGGCGGCCTCCTCGAAGGTGATCTCCAGCTCGCGCTTGATGTCGCCACGGTCGCCTTTGCCGACGCCGAAGACGCCGAGCAGGTCGCCGAGGATGCCGTCGATGGCGATCTCGCTGAAGTCCACGACGCCGCCCGCGAAGGGACCTCCCGCTGCGAACGGAGAGCCGGGCTCCTCCGCGCGGTGACCGAAGCGGTCGTACATCGCGCGACGCTGCGGGTCGCTGAGCACCTGATAGGCCGCGTTGATCTCCTTGAACCGCGCGGCCGCCTTGGGGTCACCGGGGTTGCGGTCCGGGTGGTGCTGCGCGGCAAGCCTGCGGAACGCCGCCTTGATCTCGTCCTGGCTAGCCGTCCGCGGTACGCCCAGGACTTCGTAATGGTCGCGTTGCGAGGCCATGGCTCGAAGGTGATTACGTAGGGCCGCTGCGAGCCGGGCGCCATCTCGAAAGAAGCAGCCCGGAAGGAAGGAGCCCGCCGGAAAACGGGCGAAGGAACCGGGTGCCGGAGCCCTCGCGCGGCCGAGGTCGCGCGGACGCGGAGGCTACGGCGAAGAACGGCATAGGTAGCACAGCTTCCTCATGCTCGCGTCGTATGCTAACGGATCGGCCTCTTCCATGAGGTCCGCGTACAGGCGCATCTCGGCTGCAGAGCAGCACGCTCTCTTCGATCGGATCGTCTCCCGATGCCGGCCGACCCCCGGCCACCCGACGCCGGTGGTCGTCTTCGATCTGGACGGAACGCTCATGGACAACCGGCCGCGGACCGCGGTCATCCTCCAGGAGCTCGCCGCCGAGCTCCGACGCGAGGCGCATTTCGCCGCAGAGCTGCTCGCGTCGGTCCAACCGGACAACCTCGCATACCTCCTGTCGGACTCGCTCCGGCGGCTCGGCATCGATCACCCGGAGCTCCTCGAGCGCGCGTCCGCCTTCTGGCGAGAGCGCTTCTTCTCCGACGACTACCTGAAGCACGACATCGCGATTCCGGGCAGCGTCGAGCTCGCGCGCGCCTGTCACGAGGCGGGCGCCACGATCGTCTACTTCACCGGCCGCGATCTGCCGTGCATGAGCCTCGGCTCGTTCCAGAGCCTCCGCGATCTCGGCTTCCCGATCGGGGTGATCGGCACCCAGCTCGTGTGCAAGCCCGACGCCAAGATCCCGGACGAGGCGTTCAAGCGCGAAGAGGGCCCCAAGCTCGCGCGCATCGGCCGCGTCGTCGCTGCGTTCGACAACGAGCCGGGCAACTGCAACGCGTTCCTCGAGATCTGCCCCGAGGCCGACGTCGTCTTCGTCGACACGCAGCACCTGCCGGGCGCGCCTCCGCTCTCCGAGCGCGTGCACGTCGTGCCCGATCTCACCGGTCCTTGGGCGTCGCGATGAGGTGAAGGCGTGCGCGCACGTGCGGCGTCGCTCGTCCTGATCGCGCTCGCCGGCTGTCGGGTCACGACGTCCTCGGTCAACGACACGCCCGATGCTCGCGAGAGCCCGCAGGCGAGCGCCCAACCGGCGCTGCTCGCCGTCGGCCCGACGTCGACGACGAGCGCTTCACCGGCCTCCGTGCTCGAGGGAGGTCCGCCGCCGGTGCCCCTCCGCGGCGACGAGGTCCTGCCGGCCGACAACCTCTCGCGAGAATCCGTCGGTTACACGCTCTCGGCGGTGTTTCGGCAGGTCGACGTGATGGGGCCGATGCGCGCGCCCGAGGTCAACGCGGCGGGCATCGACGCCGCGCGCAAGGCGACGGAGCTCCGCCTCGCGATCGACATGTCGCCGACGCGCCTGCGCGTCGGTCTCGTCGGGCAGGGGTTCCTGCTCCCCCGCGACTCGGAGCTGCGCGCGCGATCCGATCGCTACGGTCACGTCCTCTTGTGGTCGGCCTCGGGCGCGACGCACTACCGCCCGCTCGCGCCCGGCACGCTCCGCGCGCTGTTCGGCGAGCGTCGCTTCGACGTCGCTCCGATCACGCCGGCGGAGCTCGTTCCGCGCGAGGAGGTAGGCCGGAGGATCGGCATTCGGACGCGACGCGTGGACGTGACGACGCGCGCGGCCAACGCCTCGTTCGAGATCGGCAAGCTCGACGGCGCCGGCGAGGGAGGCGTCCTCCTCTGCCGGATGCTCCTCGACTTCATGAGCGCTCCGCCGCGCACGGGCCTGTGCGCGCTCGACGAGGTGCCGGTCCGCGCGGAGCTCCGCTGGACGACGCAAGGCGCGCTCGTCTTCGAGCTCACGGGCGTTCTCCGGCGGAGCGACGTCCCCGTCTCGTCCTTGCTCGTGCCGCCGTCGACGGCCACGTTCACGTCGAACCCGCTCCCCACCGACGGCGTCACCCAGCTCCTCTCACCTCAGGAGCTCGGCGCCCTACGCACGGGCGACGTCGACGTGCCTCCGTCGCCGAGCCACGAGGGCGGCGACGCGCTCGTCCTCGTGAACCCCACCGTCCAGCTCCGGCTCCTCTACCTCGACGGCGTCCCCGTCGCATGGGTCGGCCCGAGCTCGCGCGGCGAAGTCCACGGCCTCCACCGAGGCCGCTACATCGCGCAGTGGCGAACCTTCCTGGGCGACGTGCTGGACCCGGCGACGCCGCTGACGGTGCCGGGCACCACGTGGGTGGGCGGCGCGCCGGATGGAGGGCACTAGAGAGTCTTCGGTCCTCGGTCCTCAGCTCTTCGCTGAGCTCCCGACGAGCCGTGAGCCGGGCAAGGCCAAGCCCCGACGCTACTCGTAGTCCTCCTTCGTAAACGTCACATCCCCCGTCCCCGCCGCCTCGGCGCGTGCGCGGAGCGTCTCGACCACCGCCGTGACGACGTCGATGCGCGTCGTCGGGAGGTAGTACTCCTCCTCGTCGACCTCGGGCATGGCCTTCAACCGAGCCTCGATCGTCTCGCGCTCGGCGGGATCGAGCTCGAGGTGGGCGTGCCATCCGGGCTCGTCCGTCATCGTGATCGCCTCGCGGGCCATCCCGATCGGATTGAATGCAAGATACACGTTCGTGAAGTAGAGGCGCCAGGCGTCGTAGTCGCCCTCCGCGAACCACTCGGCGCGGAACATGTGCCTCATGATCTCGCCGAGGTACGCCCCGACCGCAGGCGCGACGAGCTCGAGGCTCTCCGGGCGCTCCTTCACCGCGTCGCGTGCGTCGCGGACGTACTGATCGAGGAGGCTCAGCGTCTCCGGAGTCCCGTCGAGGGAGACCTTGTACTTGGTGGCGACGAACCGGATGCACGCGGCGACCAGCTCCGCGACGCGAGGAGGCGGCGGCGGAAGAGGCGGCGGCGGCTGGGCAGCGGCCTCGGCCTCCGCCTCGTCGTGCGCGTCATAGCTCCCGGCTCCGTTGGCGACCTTCTTGGGCTCATCCGACATCGCCAGCTCCTCGAACGCAGTGGGTCACCGACCTTTCGCACGCCTCGTGCCCCAGTCCAAGCCCTGCGAACGGATCACCGGGGGCCGAGGTCGGTCCTGTGCGCGGGCACACGGGACGCATCACGGCCGGGGCGCGGTCCGCCGAGCTCGCGCCGCCAGCCGAAAAGCCGGATGGGACGCTCGAGCTGCCTGGGGCGGCCGTGCTCGTCGCGCGCTGGCGCTCGGCCGCGGACGGCCGGCCGACGCACCGCGCGACGCCCTCCGATGACCTTCACCCGGAAATCGCCCCGAGCCCGTTCCGACGACCTCGACGACCGTGGGACGCGCCTGCGCGAGCGAAACGGCGATACGGGAGCGCCCGACAATTCCGCTTCCCCGGAGAGCAAAGGCGGCCTACCTTGTGAGGTCCATGCGGATCGGTGTGTTCAGCGACGTCCATGCGAACCTCGAGGCCCTGTCCGCAGTCCTCGAGGCGTATCGAAAGGAGAACATCGACGTCTACTACTGCCTGGGCGACACGGTCGGCTACGGCGGCTCTCCCAACGAATGCGCCGATCTCGTTCGCGAGATCGCGAAGGTGACGATCCTCGGCAACCACGACGCGGCCGTCTCCGGCCGCATGGACTACTCGTACTACTACGAGGCCGCGCGTCACGCGCTCGACGTCCACGCCGCGATGATCTCGCCGGAGAACATGGCGTGGCTCAAGGCGCTGCCGTACCAGCACAAGCTCGAAGACGTCGACGTGCTCCTCTGCCATGGCTCGCCGGTCCGCCTGGAAGAGTTCGAGTACATCTTCGCGCCGGAGCAGGCGCGCGAGTGCCTCCCTCTCTGGGACAAGCTCGGGCACATCACCCTCATCGGGCACTCCCACCTCTGCAAGGTGTTCGCGCTCACGCGGAACAGCGTCGAGGAGATGCCCGCCGTCGACTTCGAGCTCGCGCCCGACAAGAAATACATCGTCTCGGTCGGCTCGGTCGGCCAGCCGCGCGACTTCGACAACCGCGCGAGCTACACGGTCTACGACTCCGACAAGAAGCGCTTCGAGTTCAAGCGCATCGAGTACGACATCGAGCTCGCCGCCGACAAGGTCCTCCGCGCACGCCTCGAGCGCAACTTCGCGCACCGCCTCTTCATCGGCGTGTGAAGGTCCGTCGCCCGTGCATCCACGGGCCGGCTGCGCTCCGCATCAACGCGCTCCCGCGTCGAGACGGCCCAAGGCCGGAGACGGCGGGATCCGCGGATGGACGGGCGGCAGGACACGCGAGGCGCCGTCGGCCTCGCGGACGACGTCGCGCGCGAAGGTCGCGACATCGAGCTTGACGTCGTAGGTGCGCCCGGCGCTGCTCAACCTGCCTTCGAGGCTCACCGCCACTTCGCCCCCTCTCCGATCCGGCGCACGTGCGGTCGTGATCTTGCAGTCGCACGTCGCGGGAGGCGAGACGATGGGCGCCTCGCCGGGCAGCTCCAGCTCGAGCTTCTCCAGGCTCGCGACCGGAAGCTCGGACTTCGCGCTCGTCTCCTTCTTCGCCTCGAAGACGACTGCGACGCCGACACGCGGGCGCTTCTGAGGGGACGCCGCGATACGGGCGATCTCGCTCTCCGCGACGCTCCCGAGCTCGACGCGCATGCGCTGTCCGGCGAGCGGCGACTCGCGACCGACGACGACCACGACGCCGCGCGCGAAGTCCGCCGACGGATCGATCTCCGGCGACGGCGGATCGGCCGTCCCCGAGGCGCCGCGGACGACGAGCTTCGCGCGCGGACGCGGCAGCGGCTCGAGCCCCTCGAGCGGCGCGGACAGCACCGAGGCCCACCGCGTGACCTCGCGGCGGCACTGCGGGCGCTGCGTCGGCAAGAGCGCGTCGCACTTCGCCGGATCACGAAAGACGAGCGCCTCGCACGTCCCGCGCTGGGCGGCTCTCGCCTCGCCTGCGCAGAGCCTCGGATCACGCGCCGCGATCGCGACGCAGCTCGGATTGCGCCCTCGCGTCACGATGCCCTCGAACTGCATCGGACACGCATCGGGCGTCTGCGCGACCATCGCGACCCAGCTCCGGCACCGCGCCCGGAGCGCGCTCGAGTCGATCCGATCACACACCTCCTGCTTCTTGTCCTTCGCCGCCTCGAGCAGGCGGCAAGCGTCGCGAAGGAACGTCTCGTACCCGATCGCACCGAGCGCATCACCGACGAGCGGATCGAGCTTCGCGCGCTCGGCGACGCACGTATCGACGTTCACGAACCGCTCGAGCTCGGCTTTCAGATCCCCCGCCGGCGCCGGAGGATCGGCAGGCTCCCCGATCACGCCCGCATCGATCACGAGCTCCGCCAGCTCCGACACGGCAGGCGCCGGCGCGCCCGGCTCGGGCGGCGGCGCCTTCTTCTCCTCGCACGCAGCGCACGCGGCGCACACGGCGCACGCGAGCGCGGAGGTCAGCAGCTGCGACGCCGACGAGCGCATGGGGGCGGGATAGCACAAGTGAGTCCTCGGTCCTCAGTCTGGGAAAGGCTCCAGGCTCCAGATCCGAAGAAGGCTCCAGGCTCCGGGCTCCAGGCTCCAGATCTGAAGAAGGCTCCAGGCTCCAGGCTCCAGATGGGATTCTCGAGCGAGCGCGAGTGAAGCCGAACGTGGCAGGCGGCCCCCGCTGAGGACTGAGGACTGAGGACTGAGCTGAGGACTGCCCTCCGGTCTCACCGGAGCGTCGCGACGTTCAACGGAACGAGCAGCGAATCTCGTGCGTCGTGATGACGATGACGTCCCCCTCCGTGAGGGCACGTCTCGCGATGCGCTCGCCGGCCACTTGCACGCCGTTGGTCGAGCCGAGGTCGACGACGTACCAGGCCGAGCCGACGCGCTCGACGACGGCGTGCTGGCGGGACACGTTCGGATCGTCGAGGCGGAGATCGGACTGCGCCTTCGAGCGGCCGATGAGGAAGCGATCCTTGTCCACCGGGTATTGCCGTCCCTGGTACGTGAGGACGAGGCGCTTCGCCTGGGACGGATCGCGCATGGGCGGGCCGGGCATCGGCGCCATCCGCGGCGGGAGCGGCGGGGGCACGGGAGCGCGCGCACCGTACACTTCGGACGAGCGCGTCGAGGGCCCGGGCGGCGGAGGCATGCGGCCGAACGCGGCGGGGGATGCCCCCGATCGGTTGAAGGCGTTGCGGCGAGGAGCGGTGCGCGTCTCCTCGTCGACGTCCTCGATGGGTCGGCCCGCTGCCGGCCGCGGGAGACCGCGTACCGACGTCCTCGCGAGATCGTCGTCCTCGATGTACCCGGGCCCCGGCGCGTACGAACGATCGAGCGGCGAGATGACCGCGTCCCGGGTCTCTTCGAGCGGGTCGTGGTGCCTGGGGATCGCGGGCCGGACGGGCATCGGAGCACCGCCCGTCCGCCCGCCAGACGGCGTCTCGGGCACGTGATAACCCCGGACACGGGCGTAAGCGGCCATGGCCTCGTTCACGAGCTCGTCGATCGGCACGCCCAGCTCGCGCGACATCGACTCGAACGTGTTCCAGATGATCTCGCGCGACTGAAAGGTTCTCTCGTGCGAATCGCGTGACATCAGCTACTCGACAGGGACGGATACCTCGATGTTCGTGAGGCTCGACCGCACGTTCGCGGACGCTCGCTTCCAACATCATCGCACGAGAGCCGACCCACGACATCGTCATCGATGCGCCGGCACCGCACGAGAGGAGGACATCGGAGCGCGGGGTGCGACCACTCGTGCGTGCCGCCGCGAGCCGCGCGTGCGACCTCAGCCACGTCGCGAAGTCGTGTGCAGCCGCGCCCGCGCTTCGCGCGCCGGCACCTCCGCCGTGGCAGAATGAGCCCGTGAGGTGGCTCGCGTGGATGGCTCTCGTGCTGGCGACGGCGGTCGTTCCACCGAGCGTCACCGCTTGCTCTTCCGACGAGCCGCCCGAGGAGGCTCCCGATCCGGACCTGCCGATCGTCCCGACGAACCCCGACGGCGAGCCGTATCCCACCGATCACATCGGCAGCCGCAAGCGAAGCGGCTCTCGCCCCGGCGATCGGATGCCGAACTTCACGTTCCAGGCGTACCGGAACGGGCGCGCCAACGGGCTCGAGACGCTGTCGCTCGCGGAGTACTACGACCCGCAACAGAAGCGGCACAAGGTGCTCCACATCCAGGTCGCGGCGACGTGGTGTGCGATCTGCTCGAGCGAGCTCGAGGCGACGATCGGGATCGTCGACAAGGCCAAGGAGCTCGGCATCGAGTTCCTCGAGATCGTCGTGAGCGGTGCCACGGCAGGCATCGGTCCGTCGCTCGCGGAGGTGGACGCGTGGATCGATCGCCACGGGACGAACTTCCCCACCGCCATCGACGTCCGCGCCCGGCGGCTCTCCGTCCTCGGCGTCAACGGAGCCGCGATGCCGCACGACATCCTGATCGACACGCGCACGATGGAGATCCTCGACTCTTCCGTCGGCGCGCCGCTCGACGTCGGGAAGTACGTGCTCGCCGGCCTCGATTTCGTCACGAAGAACCCGCCGTCGTACTGACGGCCGCTTGGTCACCGCACGGCGATGGCGACCGCGACCGCGCGAAGAGCGCCGGAACGCCTCGTCCTTGACACTGAACAGATTGGCAGTATAGATTCCTGGTCCAGCCCGGGGTTTCTGGGCCGCGCGAACGCCGCACCACCCGATGTCGGGATGCCGGGATCTGCCCGACACCCGTCGCATTCGAAACGGTCCGCTGGACCGAGATGAAGGAGCGCCATGGAGGACAAGAACCGTCAGAAGGCGATCGAGCTCGCCGTGAGCAGCATCGAGAAGGAGTACGGCAAAGGCTCGATCATGCGCCTGAAGGACGGCGAATCGATCCTCAACGACGTCGAGGCGATTCCCACCGGCTCGATTGCGCTCGACATCGCGCTCGGCATCGGAGGCTATCCGAAGGGACGCATCATCGAGATCTACGGCCCGGAGTCGAGCGGTAAGACGACGCTCACGCTCCACGCGATCGCGAGCGTGCAGAAGGCAGGCGGCGTCGCGGCCTTCATCGACGCCGAGCACGCGCTCGATCCCGCGTACGCGCGCAAGCTGGGCGTGAAGACCGACGAGCTGCTCGTTTCGCAGCCCGACTACGGCGAGCAGGCGCTCGAGATCGCCGACATGCTCGTGCGCTCGAACGCCGTCGACATCATCGTCGTCGACTCGGTCGCAGCCCTCGTCCCGAAGGCCGAAATCGAGGGCGACATGGGCGACAGCCACGTCGGGCTCCAGGCGCGCCTGATGAGCCAGGCGCTCCGCAAGCTCACGGGCACCGTCGCGCGATCGAACTGCCTTTTGGTCTTCATCAACCAGATCCGAATGAAGATCGGGGTCATGTTCGGCTCGCCCGAGACGACCACGGGTGGCAACGCGCTCAAGTTCTACGCCTCGGTCCGCCTCGACATCCGGCGCGTCGGCCAGATCAAGGAGGCCGGATCGAGCGACAAGAAGGACCCCGTCGCGATCGGCAACCGCACGCGCGTGAAGATCGTGAAGAACAAGCTCGCCCCGCCCTTCCGCGAGGTGGAGTTCGACATCCTCTACGGGCAGGGCATCTCGAAGTCGGGCGACATCATCGACCTGGCGACGGATCTCGGCATCGTCGACAAGAGCGGCGCGTGGTTCTCGTTCAACGGCGAGCGCATCGGCCAGGGCCGCGAGAACGCGAAGGCGTACCTCGAGCAGCACCCGCAGCTCATGGACAAGCTCGAGGCGATGATCCTCGCGAAGCACAACATCAAGCGCCCCGGCCTCGTCCCCGAAGTGGACACCAAGTCCGACGCGAAGGACGGCAAGGACACGAAGAGCTCGAAGGCCGATCTCGCCCCCGACGGCAAGCCGGTCGTCCGCATGCCGGCCACGAAGAACGGCGTGGCGGACGAGAAGCGAGCGGGGAAGGCGGCGAACTGAGCGGGGAGGCTCCAGGCTCCGGGCTCCAGGGAGGGCTCGCAGCAGCACCTCCTGACAGGACGATCTGCGCCTCGCGCTCCGCTCGATCACGATTCGGTTCCAGGCGCCGAGGTCCACGGAGGGCTCCGGAACCGTCGGACGCGGCTCGCAGCAGAATCACCTCGCAGGCGACGACACCCGCGGATGCACGTGAGCCCCTCTTCTTGTCCCAGTTGCCGCTGTAATTCGGTGGGAAGGCTGTCCCCGAGAGACCTTTCCACAGCGAGAATTCCATCGCAGCTCGCGCTTCCCTCGGCAGCTGACCGTTGCTCTCTTACTGGAGCCTGGAGCCTGGAGCCTGGAGCCTGAAAACGCTGAGGACTGAGGACTCATGAAGCTCTACGTCATGCGACACGGCCCCGCCGAGGATCACTCGGCTACCGGGCGCGACGGAGACCGCGCTCTCACGCCCGAGGGGCGGGAGCGGACGCGGAGCGTGGCTCGGGCGCTCCTCGCCGAAGGGGAGGCGCCGCTCACGATCGTCTCGAGCCCGCTCGTGCGTGCCGTTCAGACGGCCGAGATCGTCGCCGTCGTCACCGAGCTCGAGAAGCGCGTGCGCGAGGCGAAGGACGCAGGCGGCGCTCCGGGCAGCGTCGAGATACGCCGCGAGATGGCCCCTGGGGGTGACGCGCTCTCGCTGGTGTTCGAGCTCGCGCGCTCCGGTCGCAAGCGCGCCATGGTCGTCGGGCACGAGCCCGATCTGTCGATGCTCGTCTCCCGCTTGGTCGGGCGTCCGCCGCCGCAAGGCATGCTCAAGTCGATGGTGGTCGGCGTGAGAGTCGACACCGGCAAGGACGGCGGGTCGTCGCAGCACGAAGGTCTCTCGTGCGACCTTCGCTTCGTCCTCGACCCGAAGACGCTGCACTGGCAGCGCGACTGACCACCCCACGCGGTGGATCGAGCCGAGGATCGATCGTGCCGCCGAGGAACGGCTCCTCGCGTCTGCGCGCCTCGTCCGCGACGACGCTTGAACCTCGAAAACGCCCCGGTCAAGGACTTCCGCATAAGGTCACGAAGTTGGACCAAACGACACTTCCCTACCCTGGGGTGAGGGCATTTGCCCCCACCCCTATCCAGTGGTATTTCAAGGGGAAATTGCGTTTCCTTGACACTCCGGAGCCTCTCCCTTACGCCGCATAGAGACCCCTCCGATGAGCGCCAAGAGCTGTGTCCCTGTGCTTGATCACCGGCTGGCTCCCCGCTGGTCACGGGGCTCTGCTGCGCTGGCTCGTGCCGCGCTCGGATGGGGCGTGGTGTCCGGCCGGGGTCGTGGCTCGAGAGGGCAGGCGCCGCTCGTGACTGCGGCGGCCATCCGCGTGCCCGAGCGGCTCAGCGGTCAGCTCGCGCTCGCGTTCCCGTCGGCTTCGCCCCAGCTCTTCGTCCACGAGGGAGCGCGGCAGGCCCTCGAGCGCCGCCTGAAGGCAGCCTGCCCGGGCCGGTCGGTCGTGCTGTCGATCACGGACAACCGGCACTCGATCATCTCGCACTCGATCAAGGACGGCGTGCTCCACGCGCGCGTCCATCACATGTTCCTCGACGCGCCTCCGCGCGTGGTCGACGCGCTCGTCCGCTACATCACGCACGACGACCGGGAGGCGAGCCAGATCGTCGGCCAGTACATCGAGGACAACGGCGCGCGTCTCGCACGGCGACGCGCGCGGGCGATTCCGCTCGTCGCCAAGGGCAAGCACCACGACTTGCTCCAGATCTTCAAGGACCTGAACGAGCGCTACTTCGGCGGCAACTGCCACGCGCTCATCACCTGGGGCCGGAGGACGCGTCGCAAGGGAAACAAGCCGCGTCGCGCGATCAAGCTCGGAAGCTACTCGAGCCTCGAGCGCCTGATCCGCATCCACCCGGTCCTCGATCGGGCCTGGGTCCCGCGGTACTTCGTCGCGTACGTGGTCTACCACGAGATGCTTCATCACATGATCCCGTCGGCGCGCGGCAACGCGCGTCAGGCGAGCTCGAACATCGCGTCGGCCAAAGGGCAGGTCGCGCGGCGGATCCTCCACCCACCGGAGTTCCTCGAGCGCGAGCGCGAGTTCCGCAACTACGAGCGCGCCCTCGAGTGGGAGCGTCGCCACATCAACCGCCTGCTTCGCGCGTCCGGCTGATCCCCGCGAGGCCCGAGGCCTCGACTCGGGAAGACGAACGCCGGCATCGCTGTTGTCCAGCCCGCATGGCCCTCCGCAAAGCCGTGCTAGCCTCTGCCGGCTCCGTGGAGGGAGGCAGGACATCGTGCGCAGCCCAACGAATCGTATCGTCGACGTCGTCTTCGCCGGAGCGCTCGCCGCCGTGATCGCGGCGTGCGGCGGGTCGAGCACGGCCCCCAGCACCCCCACGTCGGCGAGCGAAGGCGAGGGGGCGGCCGCTGCGGGCGACGCAGACGCAGGCACCGAGGAGGAGCGGCCCTTCGCAGGAACCACCGCCGAGGCGACCGAGCTGATCTCCGCGGTCGTGGACAAGAAGCAGCCGGAGATCACCACGTGCGTCCGCGACTTCCGCGCTCGGCAGAAGGACGCGCCGAAGAAGGTGGTGGTCTCGTTCGGGATCGATCAGGAAGGCCGTCTGCTCGGCGTCACCACCAAGGGCATCAAGGACGAAGAGCTCAAGTCGTGCGTCGCGGACGCGCTTCGTGGCGCGCCGTTCCCTCGCAGCCATGCGGGGGTCATCACCGTGACGAAGACCTACGAGGACCTCCTCGTCCAGTGATGGGGCGTCGCCGTGAGGTTCGGGAAGCGTCGGTCGGTGCGTAAGGTCGCTCTCTTCGCATCCCTCGCCGCATCGCTGACCGCCCTTCCGGCATGCAAGAGCACGCCGCGGACACCCGTCGGCGTGGACGACGAGCGCCGCCGGCCCATCGTCAAACCGAAGCGCCCCGATCCGCCCGTCGTCGGAAACCTGGTCGCCTCCGTCGGACAGCGCACGATCGGACCTTTCCTGGCGCGGCGCGGGGAGGGAGAGGACGCCGCCGGGCTCGTCGCGTGGGTCACCGCCGCGGAGGGCACGAACCGCCGCGTCCTCGTGGTGCCCGTGAGCGGGAACGGCGCTCCGCGCGGTCACGAGACGGTCGCCGCGTACGTGTCGTTGGACACGACGATGCTCGTCGTGCGGCCGATGCGCGGCAATGCGCCGGGGTTCGTCATCGCGTGGACGTCGCTCACCGACCGGGGCAAGTCGCTCTGGACGGTCGTCGTCGGAGACGACGGAGCGCCGCGCGCGAAGCCGATCGAGCTCACGCGCACGACGGACGACATCATCTGGGTCGACGTCGTCCCGACGGACCACGGCGCGGTCTGCCTCTGGGCCGAGGAGACGCGCGGCAACGACGCGAACCTCGTGGCCGCGGCGCTGAACCCCGACGGACGGGTGCGCGGCGTCCCCACGCGCGTCGCGACCGGCATCGTCGGGTGGCACGCCCTCGAGCTATCCTCGGGCATCGGCGTCTCGACCGTGCTGCCGGTGCCGAACGCGAAGCCGAAGGCCCCGAGCGGGCTCCTTCGCGACGCGAGGCCCGGCGGATCGCTCTCCTTCCTCGTCCTCGACGCCGACGGTCATTCCACCGGAGCGCCGGTCGTCGTCACGACCGCGCCGATCGTCAGCGGCGACGTCGAGGTCGTACGCGAGGGCTCCCGCCTCGTGTTCGCGTGGACGGATCGGACCGCAGACGAGCCGGCCGTCGTGATGGCCGCCATCGACGGCGACAAGGTCGTGGAGCCGGCGCACAAGGTCGTGGAGGCACGAGGCGGAGCGTCGCTGCTCGCGCTGGCGAGCGGCGAGGCCGGAACCGCCGTGATGTTCGAGGCCCCAGCGCGACGGCGCGGCGAGAACCGGCGCGTGCACGTCGCGAGGGTCGACGAGAAGCTCCGGCTCACCGGCAAGCCGCTGTCGCTCGAGGTCATCGGCCGGGGCCAGCCCGAGCTCGCCGCCACGTCGACGGGGTTCGCCGTCCTCGCGACGCTCGCCGACTGCGAGCCCGACTCGCCCGAGTGCGTCAACGCGAGCGCCGTCGCGACGGTGCTCCGGACCGGCGCGGACCTCACCGTGGTCCAACGCGAGCCGCTCACCTTCACGAGTGATCCCGCGACGCTCGGCTGGGCGATGAGCTGCGAGGCGGAGAAATGCCTCGCGCTCGCGGCCTCCCCAGGGCCGCCCGGCACTCCGTCTCGCGTCCGGACGGCGGCGATCAATCCGCGCGTCAACGTCACGCCTCCGGAGGCGAAGCCGGACCACCCGAAGGACGCGCCGCGGATCGCCGACATCACCGCGGTCGCAGCCGGCGAGACCGTCGTCGACCTCGCGACGACGCGCATCGGCGATCGCACGATCCTCGCCATGCTCTCGACGAGAGCGGAGGTGCACAAGGGCGAGGCGAAGACCGCCACGACGACGCTGACGACACGCGTCGTCGGCGATCAGGGAGAGACCTCGACGCCGTCCTTGATCACGGCGCGGGCGCTGCCGATCGGAGGCGTCGCCATCGCCCCCGCAGCGAAGCCGGAGGAAGGAGGCGCCCTCGCGTGGGTCGCGCGCGCGGGCGGCGATCCCGAGGTTCACATCGCGCGCATCGACGCGCGCGGACGACGCACGCAGGACCTCCTGCTCACGACCGTGAAGGGTGACGCGAGCGACGTCACCCTCACGTGGGCAGGCGATGGGTGGATCGTCGCTTGGGTCGACTTCCGCGACGGAAACGGAGAGGTCTACGCGACGAAGGTCACCACCGATCTGAAGCGCGTCGCGCGCGACGAGCGCATCACGACCGCGCCCGGCGACGCGAGCGACCTCGTGGCAGTCGCACACGGCTCGCAGGTCTGGCTCGCGTGGGCGGACCCGCGCGAGAGCCCGAAGGACGGCGTCGCCGACATCTACGTCTCGGCCGTCGCCATGCGCGACGCCAAGCGCGTGGTGGCCGACCATCGCCTCTTGCCCACGGCGGCCCACTCGCGGACGCCCCACCTGCTCGCCGGACCGGAGGGCGTGCTCGTCGCGTGGATCGAAGAGGCGCCGCTCGGCGCGGAGACGCCGAGCTCGAGCGGCTACGGCGCGTTCTGGGTGCGCCTCGACGCGAACGGCAAGCCCGTCGACAAGCCCTCGCGCATTCCCCTCGCAGGCGACGGCGCCGCGACGTCGGTCGCGATCGAGCCGGCGTCGAACGGAGGTACGGGGCTGCGCGCGGTGGTGGCGAGGAGCACGCCGAGCGCCGTCGCGCTCGACGGCATCGATCTGTCGGTGTCGCCGCCGAAGGCCAACGCCCTGCTCGCGCTCGACGGACCGCCGTCGCTCGACGTGGCGCTCGTCCTCGACGGCGGCGTCCTCTACTTCAACGACGAAGGGCCGCGTCCGCAGGATCGACGCGCTCGACGCGCACGGATCGCTTGGACCGATCCGTGACGAGGCGCCGCTCCTCTCGGCTCCCTCCCCCGTTCGTCCCGCGATTTCCGGCACTTCGACGTGCGCGTCGCGCTCTCCGCGCTGCGGCACGCGTGCATGCGCTTTTCTCGCAACCGGCACGCCGAGCGGCCGACTCAGGCAGACGCGAACGCACGGTGTCCGGGGCAGGCCCGGCGCCGTCGCTCACGAGGAGAGCCATGGAAACCCGCAGCATCCCGCCCCGCCCCGACGTCACCTTCGCCACCACCTCGCCCCGCGTCACGCCGACGGCGCCGCGTGCCTCCCGCTTCGGCGAGATCCTCTCGAACACGGTGGTGCGCTCCGCCGAGTCGGCCATGCGGATCCTGCCGGGCTCGCCGATGATGGCCGTCGCGGTGCGCGGCGCCGGCGGGCCCGGGGCGCTGTCCGTGCCGATGACGCCCATGTCGAGCACGGCCGGCCCCGAGGGGCCGACGACGGCCGCGACGCGACCGGGCACGAGCGCCGCGCTCGCCGGCGTGGGCCTCGGCGGCCTCGGCCCCGTGGGGCCGACCTCGGGCGGCGTCGAGGGCGCCGGCAGCATCGAGACGGCGCTCCAGCAGAGCCAGGACATGAACCTCTACCTCTTGCAGATCCAGGAGGCCGTGAACGCGGAGAACCGCTCGTTCACGACGCTCTCCAACGTGCTCAAGGCTCGGCACGAAACCGTCAAGACGGCGATCGGCAACATCCGCTGAGCTCTGGACGCCCGCGCCTCCGCGCCGCGCGGAGACGAAGGCAGGTCCGCGCTGCCGGCGCGGACCAAACGCTGTACATTGAGGAGGTCCCATGGGAATCGACGGCATCGGCAAGGGCGGCACGCCGCCGCTGACCCCCGACACGCAGGGCGCCGGAGGCGTCGCGAACAAGGGACCGGCGGGCGAGACCTTCTCGGCCACGCTCGACAAGGTGCGAGGAGCCGAGCAGGTCGACCCGACGAGGCAAGCGACCTCGGCGGAGGCGGTACGAGCGGCAGAGGGCCCCTCGCCGCTCGAGCGGCTCCGAGCCGGCGAGATCGACGTGAACGGCTACGTCGATCTCAAGGTCGAGGAGGCCACGCGCGGGCTCGAGGGTCTCTCGCGCGCCGAGCTCGAAGACATCCGCACGATGCTGCGCGAGCAGATCGCGACCGATCCCGCGCTGATGGATCTCGTACGCACGGCGACGGGGCGCGTTCCCTCGCCGCCCGAGGAGTAGCCGCTCGCGCCCTCGCGCGGATCGGTACGTCCCGCCGTCGAACGCGCATCCATCGGACGCGGTCCACGATTGGGCTCGCGCGCGAGGCCTGGTACCGTCGAATCGTGCTCGGGCGCCGCAACTTCCTCCTGGAGCTCGCCGCTCTGACGATCACCGGCTGCGCTCGCTGCGAGCGAGACGCCGACGGCAGTCCTCCCCCCACCACGAAGGCCACCGCGACGGTGCTCCCGTCCGTCGTCCCAGAGCAGCCGCCGATCCCCGAGGGCGGCGTGGGAGCGCGCGGACAGGTGAAGACGGAGACGTGGACGTTCGGAAAGGACGGACGCGCGGTGACCATCGTGCCCGCGTGGACGCCGCCAGACGAGAAGCTCCCGATGCTCCTCGCGCTGCACGGGCGCGGCGAGGCGAACAAGGGACCGGCCCTCGGCGTGATGGGTTGGCCGAAGGACTACGCGCTGCTCCGTGCGATCGAGCGCGTCTGCGCGCCGCCGCTCACCGCCAAGGACTTCGAGTCGTTCGTCGAGAAGGACCGCCTCGCGCGGCACAACGAGGCGCTCGAGAAACGCCAGTTCGCCGGGCTCGTCATCGTCTGCCCGTACTCGCCGGACGTCGACCTCCGCAAGCCGGCGCAGATCCGCGCGTACTCGGACTACATCACGGGCGAGGTCATCCCGCGCGCGAAGAAGGAGCTGCCGGTGCTCGGGACGCCCGGCTCGATCGGCATCGACGGCGTCTCGCTCGGAGGTGCGCTCTCGCTGCGGATCGGGCTCAACAACGCCGACGCCTTCGGGGCCGTCGGCACGCTCCAGCCCGCGATCGGCGTCGACCAGGTGCCCGAGTACACCGAGCTCGCGAAGGCCGCGCGGGCGCGCAACCCGAACCTCAAGCTGCGCCTCCTCACGAGCAAGGAGGACTTCTTCCGTGGCGCCATCCGCAGCACGTCGCAGGCGTGGAAAGCTGCAGGGATCGACCACGACTTCGAGGAGCTCCCGGGCCCGCACGACTATCCGTTCAACCGCGGGCCCGGCGCGATCGAGATGCTCCTCTGGCACGATCGGCTCCTCGCGCGCGCATGAGACCGCGTGCGTGCGCGTGAGGGCACGGCCTCCGAGCGTCGGAGCCGCCGTTTCTTGCGCCTCGACGTGGAGCGAGCGAACCTCGAAATGTGAGGCGAGCATCGATCTCCGTGCTGCTCCTCTCCACGACGCTCCTCGCGGTGGCCGCTCCGGGGAGCGAGGCCGTCGCCGGACCTGCGGACGGCGGCGACGAGCCGCTCGACGCTTCGGTGCGCGACGCTTCGCTCCGCGATGCGTCGGCGCGCGGCGCTCCGCGCCGTGATGCGTCGGCGCGCGACACGAGCGGCGGCGCCTCGAGCGCTTGCCCGAGCGACATGGTCGAAGTTCGCGGCTCCTACTGCCCGGAGCTCGAGCAGAAGTGCCTGCGCTGGCTCGCCCGCGAGGCGGGCGGCGTGGAGCGCTGCGCGCAGTTCGCACCGAGCGGTCCGTGCAAGAAGCCGGTCACGAAGAAGCACTTCTGCATCGACAAGTACGAGTACCCGAACAAGGTGGGTGAGAACCCCGTCGTGATGAAGACGTGGACGGAGGCGCAGGAGATCTGCCGCTCGTTGGGCAAGAGGCTGTGCACCGACAGCGAGTGGACGCTCGCATGCGAAGGCAAGCAGCGCCTGCCCTACCCGTACGGCCGACGTCGCGACGCGAAGGCCTGCAACATCGACCGGAAGCTTCCGCAGGTGAACCAGAAGGCGCTCGCCGATCCGCGACGAGCGCCGGCCGAGGTCGCCCGGCTGTGGCAGGGCGAGCCGAGCGGCGCGAGGAAGAAGTGCGTGAGCCCGTACGGCGTCTACGACATGACGGGCAACGTCGACGAGTGGGTCGTCAACGAGAGCGGCAAACCGTATCGAAGCGGAAGCAAGGGCGGCTACTGGGGCCCGGTCCGCGCGCGCTGCCGCCCGATGACGACCGCGCATCACGAGACGTTCCCCTTCTACCAAACGGGCTTCCGCTGCTGCGCCGACGTGCAGAAGCTCTGAGGGGCACAGGCGGCCTTCACCTGTCTGCAAGGTAGCCGCGGATCGTGCGAAGGTGGTCGACGACCCGAGCACGATCCAGAAGCCCAATCGCGGCATCGACGGACGACCGCAGGCTGGTCGAGGCGAACGCGCTCGGTCAGGATCGGCGGCGCCTCGATCGCAGAGAGCGCGCTCGCCTCGACACGACCGATCGATCGACGTACGCGTAGATCGACCGCGTCGCGACGCGCACGACGAGCTCGCCCTCGACATCGTCGCCGACCGAAAGGAAGAGCGCCGCCTCGTGGTGGAACGTCGGACGGAAGAGGCACTCGCCCCCGACACGACAGCCCGCGCTCGGAAACCCGAGAAGCGCGCGTATGGCGTCGTCGTAGAGCTCGTGCGTTTCGTTCATTCGAGAACTCGTGCCCCAAAGCTGAGGACCGAGGACTGTCTTCCGAGGCCCGAGTCCTGAGGCCTACTTCTTCTTCCCCGCCCGCCTGGGCTTCCCCGCCGGCGTCTCGCGAATGTCCGCCTCCTTCCGCAGCTCGGGCATCTTCACGAGCTCCTCGATGTTCGGGACGATGACGATCTCGATGCGTCGGTTCTTCGTGCGCCCGCGCTCGGTCGCGTTCGAGGCAGCGGGATCGAACTCGGCGTAGCCCGCGGCGGAGAGGACGTCGGGCCTCACGCCCTTCTCGGTGAGCAGCTTCACGACGGCGACGGCGCGGGCGGTCGAGAGCTCCCAGTTCGAGGGGAACTCTTTCGTCCGAATGGGCACCGTGTCGGTGTGGCCGGCGACCTGGAAGCGGCGGCCGCTCACCGTCTTGAGCGCCTCGGCGACCTCGGCGAGCGCCGCCTTGCCGTCGTCCTTGATGTCGGTCTTGCCGGTGTCGAAGAGGATGTCCGTGCCCAGCGCGAGCACGATCTGACCGCGCCGGATCGTGATGTCGAGCTTTCCGGCGTCGATCATCTTCTTGAACTTCGCGATGAACTCGTCGAACAGCTTGGCCCTCGCCTCGGCCGCGGCCTTCTGCCTGCGGAGCTCTTCGAGCTCCGCGCGCGTCGCCTCGTCCAGCGCGCCGGCTCGATCCTCCGCGTCGGCGAGCTTCTCCTTCAGCTCGTCGACCTCCTTCCGAGCCGCGGCGAGCTTGTCTTCGCACGAGGCGCGCTCCTTCGCGGCCTCGGCCATCGCCGCGTCATGCTGGCTCTTCGGGACGACGCACCCGGCGAGGGCGAACACGAACAACGCGCTCGAGATGGTCCATCGCATGGGCCCGAACGGTAGAACGGCTGGCGAGCCGCGTCACATGTGATCCACGAGGGCCTCCTTGCTAGGATGGCGCCCGGATGGCCGAGGTCGCATTTCCCAAGCTGTCGCGCCGCGCGAAGGACGCGTGGCTGCTGTCGCTCGACGACCTCGCGCGCGAGGACAAGCTCGGCGACAGGCGCAACGTCGGCGGGAAGGCGGCGCGCATCGTGTGGCTGCGCAAGCACGGCTTCCTCGTCCCGGAGACGTGGGTCGTCCCGCAGAAGGCATTCGCCGCTGCGCTGCGGCACCTCTCGCCGGCGTGCGAGCCGCGGTCGCTCCTGCGTGCAGCGACCGGGCGTGCCGTCTACGCCCGCGCGGCGGATGCGCGCGAGGAAATCCTCCGCGCGCCGTTGCCCGAAGGCCTCGCAGAGGAGCTCGCCGCGCTCGTCGACGCGTGGGAGTCGAAGGCGCCGTGGGGGTTCGCGGTCCGATCGAGCGCGACCTGCGAAGACGGGCCACTCGTCTCGATGGCCGGTCTCGCCGAGACGGTGCTGGGCGTACGCGGCGCGAGCGAGCTCGCGAGCGCGGTGCGCAAGGTCTGGGCGTCGATCGCATCGGGGCGCGCGCTCGGCTACCTCGCGACGCACGGGGTCCGCGACGTGGGGATGGCCGTCGTCATCCAGCCGATGGTCCGGGCGACCGCCGCCGGGGTCATGTTCACGCGGAAGGCCAGCAGCGGTCCGCGCGAGCGCATCGTGAACGCAGGCGTCGGCCTCGGCTCGCCCGTCGTCGATGGCGTCGCGACGCCGGACATGCTCCGCATCGCCGAGGACGGCTCGATCATCGAGCAGACGATCGTGCGCAAGACGCGCGCGATGGTCGTCGGATCGAACGGCCTCGTCGAGATCGCGGTCGACGCGCCCGACGAGCCGGCGCTCTCGCCCGGTCACATCGAGGCGCTCGCCGAGATCGCCTCTCGGCTCGAGCGGCTCGAGGACGTCCCGTGGGACGTGGAGTTCGCCTGCGAGGGCGACCGCGTGTGGATCGTGCAGGCGCGCCACGTCACCGGCCAGGGCTTCCCGGACGGCGGCGACGCGAACACCGTATGGAGCAACGTCAACGTCGGCGAGGCGCTCCCCGGCGTGGCGACGCCGTTCACGTGGTCTGTCGCCGGCGCGTACAGCGAGTCGGGCTTCCGCAAGGCGTTCGGCACGCTCGGATGCACGGTCCCGAAGAACGCCGTGCTCGTCGGCAACGTGTACGGGCGCTTCTACCTGAACCTGACCGAGTTCATGCGCATCGCCGCGCAGGTGCCGTGGCTCGACCCGCGCACGCTCGTCGACCTCGGCGGCGGCTCCGGCGGCGAGGAGCTCGCGCTCCAGGTGAAGGAGGTCTCGCGCAAAGGCTTCTACGCGAAGCTGCCGCTCACGGCGGCGCGTCTGCTCCGAGAGCAGCTCCGCCTCGACGACGACGTCGCTCGCTTCGAAGAAGAGGCCGAGCGCGCGCTGCGCGATCACAACGCGCTCGACCTGGCGATCCTCCCGGACGAAGGCGTCGGACGGAAGTTCCGCGACGTCCAGGCGCTGCTCGAGCGCACCGGCGACGTCATGCTCACGTGCGCGTCGAGCGCGCTCGGGACGCACATCCTCCTCAAGATGGTCCTCTCGCGCGTCGTCGACGGGCACGCGGACGCGAGGAGCGCGCACATCGAGCGGCTCGCCCACGACCTCACGAGCGGCATCCGCGATCTCGAGAGCGCGCGCCCGGCGATCGGCATCATGCGCATCGTCAACCTCGCGCGTCGCGACCCCGAGGCGCGCCGCATCCTCGAGCAGGAGGGCGCGACGATGGACGCGCTGCCCGACGGGCCGACGAAGCGCGCGCTCGCGAGCTTCCTCGAGCTGTACGGCGATCGCGCCGTGCGCGAGGCGGAGATCTCGACGCCGCGCTGGAAGGAGGATCCGCGCCCGGTCTTCGCCATGATCCGCGTCGGTCTGCGCGGCGACGCGCGCGAGGTCGAGCCTCAGCTCGCCCGCGCGAAGGCCGCGGCGGACGCGGAGATGCAGCGGCTCTTCCGCAAGCTGAACTTCGTCGAGCAGACCGCCGTCCGGCATCTCGTCGCCCGGGCGCAGAAGGCGGCGCGCCTGCGCGAGCGCATGCGGACCTGGGTGACGCGCGTGCTCGGGATGATGCGCGACGTCGCGCTCGACGCCGATCGCCGGCTACTCCGCCTCGTCCCCGAGCTCGCCGAAGACTGGGCCGCGCTCAGGAAGAGCGCGTCGGCGAGCGGCAACACGCCGTTCGGTCACAACTCCCTCGCGACGACGCCCACGGTCTTCTTCCTCACGATCGACGAGGTCGTGCAGGCGCTGCGCGCGTCGCGTACGGATCTCGCCCCGCTCGTGCGCGCACGCCGCGCGGAGCTCGCGCGCGATCAGGCGCGCCCCGATCCGCCGCGCACGTTCATCGGCGCTCCGCCGCCCGTGCAGCTCCCGCCTTCGGGCGGCACGGTCCTCACCGGCACGGCGGCGAGCTCGGGCGTCGTCGAAGGCAAGGCACGCGTGCTGCTCTCGGCCTCCCAGATGAGCGAGCTCCAGCCCGGCGAGATCCTCGTCGTGCACACGACCGACGTCGGGTGGACCCCGCTCTTCTGCATCGCGGCGGGCGTCGTGACCGAGCTCGGAGGCCCCTTGAGCCACGCAGCCGTGGTGGCGCGCGAGCTCGCGGTGCCGAGCGTCGTCAACGTCGACGGCGTCACGCGCGCGATCAAGACGGGCGACCGCATCCGCCTCGACGGCGATCGCGGCACGATCGAGCGCCTCCCGCCGAAGGACGGGAGCTGAAGCCCGCGACGCGGATGGCTGCGCGCGAGAAGGTCTGGGTGGTTCGGCCGGGCGACGGCGCGACCGTCGCCGACATCGTCCGGCGCGCGGGCGAAGATCCTGCGCGCGCGATCGAAGAGGGGCGCGTCTTCGTCGGCAAGCGACGCGTCGCGCGATCGGGGCAGCCCGTGCGCCCGGGCGACGTCGTCCGGATCGGCGCGCCCGCATCCCGACGGTCCGAGCCCTCTGGGCAGCGCGACGACGAGCCCCGCATCGAGATCCTGTTCGAGCGTGACGGGCTCGTCGCCGTGAACAAGCCGGCAGGGCTCCCGACCGTCCCCGATCGCGGGGGCTCCTCGCACGCGCTCGTCACGCTGACCGCGCGCGCGATCGGGGCGAAGGCCGGCGAGCTCCGCGTGACGTCGCGGCTCGATCGCGACGTGAGCGGCGTCGTCGTGTTCGCGCGGACCGCACGCGCCGAAGAGCGCCTGCGCGAGGCCCGCGTCGAAGGGACGTACGAGCGCCGCTACGTCGCGATCACCTCGTGCCCGCCACCCGACCAAGAAGGCGTCTGGAGCGCGCCGATCGGACGAGCCAAGGCACCGCACCTCCGCGCCGCGCGTGGGCCCGACGCGAAGGAGGCGTTCACGCGCTGGACGATGGTGGCCCTCGCATCGCCGTCGCCCGCCGCGGGGCACGCGATGCTCGCGCTCGATCCCGTCACGGGGCGCACGCACCAGATCCGCGTGCACGCGAGCGACGCGGGCGCGCCGCTCCTCGGCGATCGCGACTACGGCGGCGTCACGCGCCTCACGCTCCCGAGCGGCCAGGTCCTCGCCCCGGGACGCATCGCGCTCCACGCGGCGCGCGTGGTCGTCCCCGGCGAACGCGGGCGCGTCGAGGCGCTGGCGCCGATCCCACGGGAGCTCGAGGAGATCTGGGCTGCCCTTGGCGGCGCGTCCGAGGCGTGGAATAGAGCCATGTCGTGCGAGACGCCGTCGTTGGAACCCGTGCATTGACGAGGCGGGCCTTCGCCCTTCTCGCGGGCGCCGTCGCCGCCGTGGGCGTGCTCGCCGTCCTCTCCGACTCGGCGTCCGCGGACGTCGCCGACGCGGGAGCCGCTCCGAGCCGGCCGTCGTCGAGCGCCCGGATTCCGCCGGACCCGCCGGCGCTCTCGGAGCGCATGCAGTGGGTGTTCGATCTCCGCTGGAAGCACGGCGAACCCTATCTCCTCGAGATCCAGAAGATCGACATGGGCAAGCCGCGCCCGACCCCGCGCATGATGGGCCGCTTCGCGCTCGAGCTCTACGAAGGCCCGACGCTCGTCGAGCGGGTACGCTTCGACTTCCCCGGGCTCGGCGCGCCGGAGGTCGCCGACGCGGGCTGGAAGACCCCGCCCCGGTTCGAGCCCAAGCTCACGACCCGCATCGGCGTCCTCTTCCCCGCGACGAAGCGCGGGAACCGGCTCGAGCTCTGGGATCGCGCGACGGACCGGAGATGGCCGCTGCCGTGGCCTCCGAACGAGGGGGTGTATCGGGATGCGAGGGGCGGGCCCGTCGATGCGGGGGACCGAGGGTAGGTCTCTCGCATCGAGGATCCAGGCTCCGGGCTCCGGGCTCCAGAGAGCCGCGCTGCGACCGAATGGCTGGGCTCAGCCGTGGGGACGGACGGTCGGCCGCCCGCGGGCGTTCGTCAGATCGAGCCGGGCCGTGAGCCGTAGATGCTGGACATCGGCATGATTCTCAGTCCCGTTCGCGGCGGTTGGCGAGGAACCTCGGCAAAACCGACGACTTGTGCGACCCTTCTCCCGATGGACCAGGCCGAGACCGCAGACCAGCACTCCCTCGTCGGACAGACGATCGCATCGAAGTACAAGATCGTGAGCCTGCTCGGCGAGGGCGGCATGGGCTGCGTCTACCTCGGCGAGCAGCAGCTCGGCACCACGACCCGCAAGGTCGCGGTGAAGACCCTGCACAAGCACCTCTCGCACGATCCGTCGATCAAGGCGCGCTTCCAGCGCGAGGTCGGTACGGTCGCCGCGCTCGAGCACCCGAACACGATCCAGGTCTTCGACTTCGGCACGATGGAGGACGGGACCCTCTACATCGTGATGGAGTTCGTGCAGGGCCGGAGCGTGGCCGACATCCTCGAGAAGGACGGCCCGATGCCGCCGGAGCGCGTCGAGAACATCCTCCGGCAGGTCGTCGGATCGCTGGAGGAGGCCCACGGCCACGGGATCGTCCATCGCGATCTCAAGCCCGACAACGTCGTGCTCTGCGAGCGCGCGGGGCAGAAGGACTGGGTCGAGGTCCTCGACTTCGGCATCGCGAAGCGGTCGAGCGAGCACGATCCGAACGAGGCCAAGCTCACGCAGCAGGGCATGGTGCTCGGGACGCCGCCGTACATGAGCCCGGAGCAGTTCACGGGTCAGCCGATCGACGTCCGGTCGGACATCTACTCGCTCGGCGTCATGGCCTACGAGATGCTCACCGGGCGGCTGCCGTGGGAGGCGAACACCGCGTGGGAGTGGGCGTCGAAGCACATGACGGAGCCGCCCATCCCGCTGGAGCAGCAGCCGTACGGGGCGAACGTCCCCGAGCGCATGCGTACGGCGATTGCCCGCGCGCTCGCGAAGAACAAGGACGAGCGCTTCGCCTCCGTGCGCGAGTTCTTCGACGTGTTCTCCGGAGGCGTTGCGCCCATGTCGATCCGAGGCGCGCAGGCCGTCGCCGGCGGCGCCGGCGGAAGCGGCGGAACCGCCATCCTGAACGCACCGGCGGCCCCCGGTGACGCTCCCGTCAGCGGACAGGCGCCGCGCGTGAAGACCGAGCTCGGCGCGCCCGTCGTTCCGCCGATGGATGCGCCGGCGTTCGGAGCGAACGGAGCGCCCGCTCCCGGGCCGGTGGCCGTGCCCGCGGCGCCGTCCCCGTCCGCGTCCACGTCGACCGGCAAGAAAGGCGGCCCGCCCGCGCTCGTCATCGGTCTCGGCGTGCTCGCGGTCCTGCTCATCGGCGGCGCCGTGCTCGCGGGCCTCGCAGGATCGAGCAGCAAGAACCCGGTGCCCACCGAGTCGAGCCTCGACCTCGGCGGAAGCTCGGGGGCCGCCAGCGCAGAGAGCACCGGCACGATCGGCACGGTCGACACGCCCGCGACGGACATCCCGACGGCGGCTCCGACGCTCGACACGTCGGGCGCGAACATCGCGCCCAACACGAACACGAACACCAACACGAGCAGCGGCGGCGCGAAGACCACCCCGACGCCCACGCCGAAGCCCACGCCGACCCCGGTACCCACCCCCGTTCCCACGCCCCAGCCGCAGGAGCCGCCCGAGTGCGCGCGCTATCGGGCCGAGAAAGCGGCCGGTCGTTCGCCCGCCCTCCTCAAGGCGCTCGAGTCGGCGTGCAGGAAGGCCGGCGGCACGCCCTGAGCGCGCGTCCCCACGGTCGCACACGGCACTTCTGCTGCGGCGTCGGACGAGGCTCGGCTCCATCGGACGAGCGCCGAGGACGGTCGAGCCTGCCCTCCGCCGGCGTCGTCCCGCGCCCCGCCCGGATGCCCAAGTTTTGGTAGGCTAGCCGCTCCACGTCGCCGCCATGCAGTGCCCCTCGTGCCACGCCCCCGTCCAAGGCTCGCCCCCGTTCTGCGGCGCGTGCGGCGCGCCGCTCCCGAGGGTGGCGGGGCCCGATCCGCTCATCGGGCGCGTCTTCCAGGGCAAGTACAAGATCGTCCAGCTCCTCGGCGAAGGCGGCATGGGCGCCGTCTACGTCGGCGAGCAGGTCCTCGGCGAGAAGATCCGCAAGGTCGCGATCAAGACGTTGCACGCGCACCTGTCGCGTGACGACAAGATCCGCGCGCGGTTCCAGCGCGAGGTGGGGACCCTCGCGGGCCTGCAGCACCCGAACACGGTGCAGGTCTTCGACTTCGGCGTGAGCGAAGACGGGATCCTCTTCATCGTGATGGAGCTCGTCCAGGGCCGGAGCATCGCGGACATCCTCGAGAAGGACGGCCCGCTGCCGCCGGCGCGCGTCGAGAAGATCATCGACCAGATCGCCGGCTCCCTCGCCGAGGCGCACGCGCAAGGCATCATCCATCGCGATCTGAAGCCCGACAACATCGTCCTCACCGATCGCGCGGGTCAGCGCGACTTCGTGAAGGTCCTCGACTTCGGCATCGCGAAGCGGAGCGGCGAGGAAGATCGCAACGAGGCCAAGCTCACGCAGCAAGGCATGGTGCTCGGGACTCCGCCGTACATGAGCCCCGAGCAGTTCACGGGCCAGCCGCTCGACGCACGCAGCGACGTGTACTCGCTCGCGGTGATGGCCTACGAGATGCTGACGGGCACGCTGCCGTTCGATGCGGCGACGGCGTTCGAGTGGGCGACGCTCCACATGACCGCGACGCCGAAGCCGATCGAGACCGCGCCGAACGGCGCGAGCGTCCCCGAGTCGATGCGCGCGGCGATCATGCGCGCGCTCGCGAAGAACCCCGAACAGCGCTTCGCGTCCGTGAAGGAGTTCGTCGACCGCTTCTGCGGACGCGCGGGCCCGAGCCCCGCGGAGCTCGCGCAGAGGGCGGCGACGCGCGCGGAGCCCGGCGTCGCCGCGGCCTCGCCTGCAGTCGCAGCCTCGCCGGCGGCGCCGGCGGCGGCCCCTCCAGCCGCCGGATCGGATCCGGGAGCGAGCCTGCGCGGCAAGACGCAGATCGGCGAGCCGCTCGACTTGGGACCGGCCCTCGCCTCCGCCGGCACGTACGGCGCGAACCCTTACGGCTCCGCGCCGGGCGGAACGGCCGCCGCGCCGCCGCTCGCTTTCGCTCCGATGGGAGCGCCCGCCGTCCCTCAACCCCCCGCGCCCCCGTACGGAGCGCCGGCGCCCGTCGTGCATGCTCCGCCGAGCCGGGGCGGAGGCGGCGGAAACAAGGGCCTCATCCTCGGCATCGCGGGCGTGGTCGGCGTCGCCAGCGTCATCGCGATCCTCTGGGGCGCCGGCGTGTTCGGCGGCGCGTCGCCGACCACGCCCGATCTGCCGCCGCCCGATTTCGGCGGAGGGACGACGGCGACGGCGACGACGCCGGAGGTCCCGACGGACATCGCTCCGACGACGACGCCGGCGACGCCGCTCACGAACACGGCCGCTCCTCCGCTGCCGCAACCCACGAACCAACCGAAGCCCACGCCGACGCCGGCGCCGACCCCCGCGCCGACGCCGGCGCCGACACCGACTCCCACGCCGACGCCGACGCCCACGCCTGCGCCGACGCCGACACCGACGCCGACGCCGATGCCCACGCCGACGCCGACGCCGATGCCCACGCCGACGCCGGCACCGACGCCCACTCCGCCGACGCCGGTCGAGCCGCCCGAGTGTCAGCGCGCGCGCGAGGCCCGCGCCCAGGGCAAGTCGGCCGGGCTCGTGCGCGCTCTCGAGGCGGCCTGCCGGGCGAAGGGCGGGACGCCCTGACGGAGCGGGATCCTCACCCGTCCTTCCAGCACCGCGCGAGCTCCATCATCATCTTCTCGGCGTTGACGAGGCCGTTCGCGGTGCCGTCGAACCTGCGCGACAGGCGCATGTCCGGCGTGATCTTGTACGGGCTGTTCTTCTCCTTCACGAGCGCGAGGATCTTCTGCGCGTCGAGCGGGGTGTCGTCGCGCAGGTGCAAGGTCACGCTCCGCGCGTTGGCCTCGCAGCCGAGGACGCGCATCCTGCGGAGCTCGCACTTGAGCGTCATGAGGCGGACGAGGCACTTCGCCTCCGGAGGAGGCGGCCCGAAGCGGTCTTCCATCTCGACCGCGATCTGACCGACCTCGGCCTCGTCGACCGCGCTCGCGAGGCGCTTGTACATCGACAGGCGCACGCCGACGTCGGCCACGTAATCCTCCGGCAAGAGCGCCGTCACGTCGAACGACAGATCCGGATCGACGTCGTGGACGACCGGCTCGCCGCGCAGCTCGTGCACGGCCTCGTCGAGCATCTGGCAGAACAGGTCGAGGCCGACGCTCGCGACGTTGCCCGACTGCTCGGCGCCGAGCAGATCGCCCGCGCCGCGGAGCTCGAGATCGAGCGAGGCGATCTTGAAGCCGCTGCCGAGCTCGGTGTGCCGCTCGAGCGCCTCGATGCGCGAGCGCGCCTCGTCCGTCATCGCGTTCGGCGGCGGGACGATGAGGTAGCAGTACGCGCGCTCCTTGCTGCGACCGACGCGTCCGCGGAGCTGGTAGAGCTGCGCGAGGCCGAACAGGTCGGCGCGGTCGATGATGATCGTGTTCGCGCGCGGGATGTCGAGGCCGCTCTCGATGATCGACGTCGCGACGAGGATGTCGTAGCGGCCCTCGACGAAGTCGAGCATCGTCTTCTCGAGCGCGCTCTCGGGCTCGTGCTGGCCGTCCGCTCGCGCGCGGCCTCGCGAGCCGCGCGCGCCGCCCATCTGTCCGTGGGCGACCGCGATGCGCGCGTTCGGGAAGAGGCGACGGACGCGCTCCGCGCGCTCGTAGATGCCTTCGACGCGGTTGTAGACGTAGAAGACCTGTCCGCCGCGCGAGAGCTCCCGGCCGATGGCCTCCTTGAGCACCTGATCGTCGTAGGCGGTGACGAACGTGCGCACGGCGCGCCGGTCGACGGGCGGCGTCGTGATGAGCGACAAATCGCGGATCCCGCTCACGGCCATCTGGAGCGTGCGCGGGATCGGCGTGGCCGAGAGCGTGAGCACGTCGACGTTCGTGCGGAGCTGCTTGATGCGCTCCTTGTGCGCGACGCCGAAGCGCTGCTCCTCGTCGACGACGAGCAGGCCGAGCGACTTGAAGTGGACGTCCTTCGAGAGGAGGCGGTGAGTACCGATGAGGATGTCGACCTTGCCCTCCTTCACGCCCGCGAGCACCTCGTCCTGCTCGCGCTTCGATTGGAAGCGCGAGAGCGCGCGGATCGTGATCGGGTACGACTGCATCCGCGCCTCGAAGGTGCGGTAGTGCTGCTGCGCGAGCACCGTCGTCGGGCAGAGGACGGCGACCTGCCGGCCCGACATCGCGACGCGGAACGCGGCGCGGAGCGCGACCTCCGTCTTGCCGAAGCCGACGTCGCCGCAGACGAGCCGGTCCATCGGACGCGGCGCCTCGAGGTCGCGATTGACGTCGTCGATCGCACGGCTCTGATCTTCGGTCTCGTCGAACGGGAAGGTCGCCTCGAAGGCGCGGTAGTCGTCGTCCGCGGGCGGGAGCGCCACGCCCGGCAGCGCCTGGCGTTCGGCGTAGAGACGGAGGAGCTCGTCGGCCATCTGGCGGACGGCCTTCTTCACGCGCGCCTTCGTCTTCGCGAAGGTCGCGCCGCCGAGCCGGTCGATCTTGGGCTCCGCCCCCTCGCCGCCCGAATACTTCTGGATCTGGTTCAGGCGGTAGACCGGGAGGTACAGCTTGTCGCCGGCGGCGTACTCGACGACGAGCAGGTCGACGGTGAGACCGCCGACGTCCCGGTGGACGAGCCCCTGGTAGCGGCCGATGCCGTGATCGACGTGGACGACGTAGTCGCCCACGTTCAGGCTGCGCAGGTCCTCGATGAACGGCCGCGCGGCGTCGCGCGTCCGGCGCTCGCGCGCGCGGTGGACGCGGCCGCCGAAGATCTCCTCCTCGGTGATGATCGCCCAGCCCTCGCCGGGCAGGACGACGCCGCGCGCGAGCGGACCGACGATGACCTCCGCGTCACGATCGTCGCTCGAGCGCTCGGCGAGGAGCGCCGCTTCGAAGGACGTACGCACGCGGCACCGTACCCCCTGGTGCTCGAGGAGCTGGCAAAGGCGCTCGGCCTGCGTCTGCGCGCGCGCGGTCAGGAACACGCGCAGGCCGTTGTCGCGATAGTGGAGGATCCGACGCGCGACCGGGGCGATCGGGTTCGACGCGGCGCCGATGCGGCCCGACTTCTTCGACGCGCGCGCGTTCTTCACGGCGCGCGTGAGCTCCTCGTTGTCGAGCGCGGCGAGGTGCAGAGGCTCGTACGTCGTCTCGAACGCGGCCAGCCCCTCGCCGCTGCCGGAGACCGCCGTCGCGTGGAGCGCGATCACGCGGCGCTGGGCGAGCATGGCGACGGCGTCGTCCTCCGACCCGTAGTGCGCGCCGACGATGAAGCTCGGCTCGTTCGCCTTCGCCGCCGCGTCCTGCTCCACGCGCTCGAGCTCGTCACGCACCGCGCGCGTGATCTCCGGCGGCGACGCGAGCACGACGCGCGCCTCGTCGGGCAGGTAGCGCCACAGCGGTACGAGCTCCTCGTAATAAGCTGGCAAGAACGCGTCGGCGCCGAAGAAGGCGCGCCCCGCGGCGACGTCCTCGACGAGCGCACGCGTCTTCGTCGTGGGCCAGTCGATCATGTCGGCGAGGTGCCCGATGCGCCGGCGCGCGCGCTCGACGTACTCCTTCGCGAGGATCACGTCGCGCGCCGGCGGCAGCCACACCTCGGGCAGGCTCGCGTCCGCCGCGTCTTTCGTCCCGTCCTTCGGGTCCTTCGCAGCGCTCTTCGTCGTCTGCGTCGTCGGGTCGAACGGTTTGATCGACACGACGAGGTCGCCGTAGAGCTCGACGCGCACGGGCTCGGAGGCGCCGGGCGGCCAGACGTCGAGGAGCGAGCCGCGGACCGCGAACGAGCCCGGGTCCTCGACGACGGGTACGCGCAGCCAGCCGGCGTCGGCGAGGTCGCGGACGAGCCTGTCGCGGTCGAGCTCCTCCTCGTGGACGATCCGGTGCGTGTGCGCCTGGAGGACGTCCGGCGGCACGAGCTTGCGTACGAGCGCGCTCGCCGGCGCGACGAGCACGCGCCAGGGTCGCCCCGCGGCGAGGTGCGCGAGCGTCGCCATGCGGACCATGGCTTGGCGACGGTCCGGGTTGACGTCCGCGTACGGCGACGACTCGGGCATCGCGAGCACGAGGACGTCGTTCGCGTCGTCGCCCTCTCGGGATCGTCCGAGCAGGAAGGCGACGTCGTTCGCGATTCGGCTCGCGGCGTCCGCGTCCTCCGCGACCACGAGCACCGGCGGCGACGACGGATCGCGGACGAGCGCGGCCACGACGGCGGCGTCGGCCGAGCCGCGCACGTCGGCGACGTCGATGCGCGCGTCCTCGCGGGCGGCGATGGCGGCGAGGCGCGTGACGACCACGCCTTCGGGCGGCAGCACGTTCGGGAGCGGATCGAGCTCGTCCGCGATGGCGCGGGCGAGCTCCTCCTGCCGCTCGGGCGAGAGCGCGTCGGTGCGCTCGGCGATGGTCGCGCGGAGCTCGGACATCGTCAGGGTCCGCCTATGTAGCTCACCAGCGGCGCGCGAGGGAGCCCGACGAGCGTGCTCGAGAGCGCGGCAGAGCCGTCCGATCTCGACCAGCCGAGCTCTTCGAGCGGCCTACGATGCCTTCGCGAGCGCGCGGCCGAGGAAGCGGATGGCGTCGGCTTGCCGCTTCACGGCGGCGGCGTCCGCGTGTCCGGCCCCGGGGATGGAGTGGAACTCGTACTCGATGCCGAGCTCGCCGAGGACGCCGTGCAAGTAGACCGCGCCGTCGTGCAGCTTGAACTCGTCGTTCTCTCCGCAATCGACGAAGACCGCGAGCCGCGCGTTGCGGATGCGATCGACGTTGCGGCGCGCGAGGCCGTACACGCTGTTGTCGGCGTAGCGCGCGTCGTCCTCTCCCATCGCGCGATGGAGCTCGCCCAGGATCGAAGGACGGTTCGCCTCGGGAACCGTGCTCGGCGTCTCTCCCGGGAAGATCACCGGGCAGAGCGCCGCGACGGCGACGTAGCGTTCGGGATTCCGGAACGCGATCTTGAGGGCGCCGTAGCCGCCCATCGAGAAGCCGATCGCCGCGCGCCGCCCGTCGAGCGCCACCTTCTCCGCGACGACGGCGGGCAGCTCCTCGGCGACGAGCTTCTCCCAGCTCGGTCCGCCAGGGTGATCGATGTAGAAGCCGCCGAGCGTGTCGGCGCTCGCGCACGCGATCGCGGCACGCGGGAGCTCCCCTCGCGACCACGCGAGGTCGTAGGCGGACTTCGCCTCCTCGAGCGACTTCGACGACGACATCGCGCCGTGGAGATGCAACACGAGAGGCAGGCGCTCGTCGGGCCTTCGATCCGAAGGGGCGAGAAGGCGATACTCGACGCGCTTGCCCGTCGATCGGGCGTCGAAGGCATCGGTGATGAGCTCGCTGCCGGCAGTTGCCATGCCCCACCTTTATCACGGCTTCGCGACGCGCTGCTCGCCGGCACGGCCTCTCACGATGCATGAGCCGGCATGACCGTCCGTTTGGTGCGCGTCCTGGCGAGTCGCGGATTCGCCCCGGGCCGGAGTGCTCCCAGCTCCAATCAGCCGCTCGGCGAAGCGAGGCGCGTGTACACCGCCGCGAGCTTCGAGACCGAGCGCTCGAAATCGAGCTCCTCGACGCGCGCGGCGTAGAGCTCCCGCGCGCGTGCGAGCTCGTCCGGCGACTCGACGAGCGCATCGATGCGCGCAGCGAGCGCGTCGATGTCGCCGACCGGGAACCGGAACCGGTCGTCGATCGCGAGCTCGCTGGCAGCGGTCTCCGGTCCGGCCGCGACGAGCGCCGGCACGCCCAGGCCGATCGCCTCGAGCACCGCTATTCCCTCGAGCTCGACTTCGCTCGCGTGCACGAACAGGTGCGCGGAGCGCAGCTTCGTGAGGAGCTCCTCGCGCGTGAAGAAGCCGACCTCGGCGCGACGTGGGAGTTGCTCTGCGAGCCGCGACACGGTCTCGGCATCCGGTCCACGCCCGGCGACGACGAGCTTGATCCTCGCCGCGTTCCGGCATCGCCGGACCGCCTCGATGATGTCGGCCTGCCGCTTCTCCTTCGCGAACCGGCCGGCGCACATGATGACGAACGGCGCGTCCGCGTCGGTCGCCGGCTGCGGCGGTGGCTTCTTCGCATGCTCGATCACGTCGGTCGGAATGCCGTTCGTGATCACCGTCGTGGGCGCCCCGAGCCCGTGCGATCGGAGCTTCTGCTCCGCGAACGCGGTCGGGCAGACGACCATGTCGGCGCGGCCGTAGAGGTGGTCGATCCAGAACCGGTAGAGGCGCTCGCAGAGCCAAGCCGACTTGATGCCGACGTTGTAGAGGAGATTCTCCGGCTGTACGTGGAACGCGGCCACGACGGGCTTGCCCGCGCGGCGCGCCTCTTCGAGCGCGACGAAAGAGAGCCAGAAGGGAAACTGGAGGTGGACGACGTCGGCGGCCGCCACGGCCTTGGCGATCGCCTTCCGGTCGGGCTTCGCCATCACGAAGCCCATGGTCCGCATCGCGTGGACGGGCAGCACGAACCCGCGAAGTCGGACGCCTTCTTCGCCTTCGTCGGGATCCGCTCCGATGACGGCGACGTCGTGCGTGCGACGCAAGCTCGCGACGAACCTCTCCGCGGACGTTATGCCGCCGCCGATCCGACCGTGGACCGTGTCGGCGACGAACGCGACCCGGAGCCGATCCGTCGCCGTCGATTGCACCGTCGACGTCGCGACGGCGGTCATCGCTGCACTTCCTCCCTCGCGAAGAACCGCCGCAGAGGGGCCAAGAGCGAGAGAGCGCGACGCGGGTGAGCCACGGCGCGCGTTCTGTCCTTGACCATGTCGAGCGAGCCCCGCGCCGCGAGCGACAAGCTGCGCGCGAGGGCCACCGGCCTCGAGAGGGAACGCTCACGGCGTGCGTGGCCGAGCGCGATGTGCGTAGCTGCGCGGGCCACGCGGAGGTACTCGGTGGCGAAGGCGCGCGCCCTCGACTCTTCTGCCGAGAGGATCGCCATCGAGACCTTGCGCGAGCGGGAGTCTTCCCAGTAGCGCATCAGACCGTCGCGCAAGAGGCCCGCTCCGATGTCGTCGCCGCGCGCGAGCTGATAGAAGGCGCGTGCGAACGCCTCCCTCGAACGCAAGAATCGGTAGCGCCGCCGCTCGTACTCGGCGAGCGCGCGAGGCGTGAGCCCGTCGGCCTCGAGCACGGACGCGAGGGTGAGCGCGTCGTGCACGGCGCACGTCATTCCGGTGGCGGTGAGCGGATGGGAGCATCCGCCCGCGTCACCGACCAGAACGGCGCCGTCGACGACACACGAGCGGGTCGTGGAGTCGAGGTTCGCCGCGGCGACGAGAGGCTGCTCGGCGAACGCGGCGACGGAGACCTCGAAGAGCGCACGTGGGACGGCGCCCGCGTAGGAGTGACGGATGTACTCGAGCAGGGCCTGCCGGCCGCGAGGCGCTTCGAGCGGCACGTCCACGTTCACGCGTGCGCGTCCCGGCCCGATCGGGTAGGCGAGCACGGGGCCCGGTCCCCCGAAGAACACGTGCCCGCGATCGCCGTAGGGGAGCATCGCCGCGTCGATGGTCGTGCCGAACGTGTGCGAGACGAGCTTCACCTCGGCGTCGAGGCCGACGAGCGAGCGAAGCTTCGAGTGACGCCCGTCGGCCACGACCAACAGGCGCGACGAGAGGGTCTCGCCCGACGCGAGACGGAGGCCGACGATGCGCGTGCCTTCTCGGACGACGTCGACGGCCTTGTCGGCGACGAACCGAGCCCCGGGCCGCTTCTCGAAGGTCCGTCGGAGCGCGCCGACGAGCGCACCGTGCTCGAGCGCGAGCCCGGGATGCGCGCCGTAGTCGAGGAGGAACGGGGGAGCGCTCGCGTCGGCGTACGCGGCGAAGCCGGAGACGCCGATGGCGCCCGCGGCAGACACGTCGGGAGAAAACCCGAGATCGTCGAGGGCCCGACACGCGATAGGATGAAGAAGCTCGCCACGCAGGCTGCGGGGCTCCGGCGACGAGCGAGGCTCTACGATCACCACGTCGAAACCGGCCCTCGAAAGTGCCGCCGCAGTGACCATGCCGGCGAAACCACCCCCCGCAATGACGACATCGAAGGTAGGGGGACTCACGTTGCTCCTGTAAGCGGCCTCGAACACGTCATCGCGAAGAGAGCCCAGAGAGGCAATCGTGTCGCAGCGATTCCTTACACCAGAACGCCTGAATGAGCTGCTTGTTGCGACGAGCCGCACGTTCGCCCCGGCGATCGCGCTTCTTCCGGAGCCCACGCGCCGCGTCGTCGGCCTCGCTTATCTCCTTTTCCGCATCGCGGACACCCTTGAAGATGCCGCACCTTGGTCGAAGGTGGCGAGAATCCGCGCTCTCGACGAAATGACGCGGCTCCTCGACGCACCGGACGCGACGGGAGCCCAGGCGACGAGCGAGCGTTGGCTACGCGACAAACCCACGCCGCACGCCGGTTATCAGGCGCTTCTCGAGGCGACGCCTGCCGTCTTGGAAGCCTTGTTCGCACTTCCGAACGAGGCGCGTACGATCGTTCGCACACACGTCCGGCGGACCGCCGTCGGCATGCGGGAGATCATCGAACGGGCGCCTTCGGACGGGACGGTAGAGCTTCATTCCCTCGAGGAGCTCCGTCACTACTGTTACATCGTCGCCGGCATCGTCGGCGAGCTGCTCACGGCGATCTTCATCCATCACGCGCCGGCGCTCTCGAAGGTCGCACCGGTGCTCGTCGAGCACCAGGCCGCCTTCGGCGAGGGGCTCCAGCTCGTCAACATCCTCAAGGACGCGGGTGACGACGCGCGCGAAGGGCGCACGTTCCTCCCCGCGGGCGTGCCGCGCGCAGACGTCATCGCCCTCGCGCGACGCGACCTCGATCGAGCCGACGCCTACAACGCCGCGCTCGTCGAGGGCGGAGCGCCGCCCGGGTTCGTCGCGTTCACCTCGCTGCCTGCGGAGCTCGCGCGCAGGAACCTCGACCTGCTCGAAGAGCACGGCGCCGGCGCGAAGGTCCCGCGCGCGGAGGTCATGGCGATCTACGCGCGCTACTTGGAGAAGGCCTCTTCGGCGAGCGCCCAGATCGGGAAGTAGTGCCGGTAGTTGTCGTAGTCGATCAGGCACGTCTTGTTGAACACCCCGACCAGCGGCTCGCGTGCCCAGCTGCCGTCCGGCTGCTGTCGTTCGACGAGCAATCGTGCCGCGCGCGCTCGCGCGGCTCGGTCCGGATGGCGCGCGCGGGCGAGCGTCATGAGCGCCCACGACGTCTGCGCCATCCCGGGCTGCGCCGAGGGGATGAAGCGGCGCTCGCGGCAGGAGTCGCCGTGCTCGCCCCAGCCTCCGTCGGGACGCTGCCGGTCGAGTAGGAAGGCGCACGCCTTGCGAATGGCCGGGTCGTCCGGCGCGGCGCCGGCGGCCAAGAGGCCGCTGACGCCGAACCACGTACCGTACGTGAAGCAGACCGCCCACGAGCCTTCGAAGCTGCCGTCGTCGCGCTGCGCGCGCCGGAGGAAGCGTTCGCCGCGTTTGATCGCGCGCGACGCCCGCACGCCGAGCCAGCCGCCGAAGCGCTTCTTCGCGACGGCGAGCGCTTGGATGCACGCGCTCGTGCACTCGACGTACGAGTAGTCGACCATGATGTCGCCGAAGACCTGCGACGGATTGAGCAGCTCGAGCCAGTCACCTCCGCGCTTCCTCTCGTAGGTGGCCCAGCCGCCGTCGTCGTTCTGCCACGACAGGATCAGCTCGACGGCGTCGCGCAGGAGCGACTCGGGGATCGCGGGCGAGTAGCGTCCCTCGAGGGCGAGCGCGCACTTGAGGCCCTCCGAGGTGCAGTCGGTGATCGGCCAACCGTGCACGCGGTTCGAGAACGGCCAGCCGCCGCGCGAGCGATGTCGGAAGAAGCGCTCGTAGCTCGGGACGTCCTCGAGGATCTGGTTGTCCCGCACGTAGCCGTAGGCGCGAGCGAGCATCGCGTCGTGCGCGCTCGTTCGTCTGGTGGCGAGGATGGCTTGGATCGCGAACGCGGTGTCCCAGAGCTTGCTGCTGTTGTAGCCCTGGAACACGACGCCGGCGTGCCCTTGGAAGACGTACTCTTCGCACGCGGCGAACGCGCGCTCGAAGCGCTCGCCCCGAGGCTCGTCGAACAGCCACACGAAGGCGTTGAGCACCTTGTTCACGGGCCCGATGTCGACGTACGACGTGACGTCGTCCTCGAACGCGATGTGCTCGCGAACGGCGGCGAGGGCGCGCTCGCGCACGGCCTTCGGCGCGCGTCGATCGTACGCGTCCATCGCGCGGTTCGCGGCTGCGAGCGCGGGCGTCATGGGGCGGTAGCTGTCGCACGCCGCGACCGTGTCGCGGTGATCCCGCCAGCGGATGCGACTCCACTCGCCGCCATAGAGCTCCTCGCGCAACGCGCGGACGAGATCGTCCTCGGGGATCGTCGCGCGTCGGCCGGACAGCCACGCCATCGGCAGGTAGACCTGCCGGCAGTGGCACCACAGCCGCCCGGGATGGAACGGCACCCTGTACGGCAGGATCCACAGCTCGGGCAGCGTCGGATGGAGCCCGTCCCAGTCGTAGAGCCCGAGCACCGCCAAGACGAGCTTGCCCCAAGACGCCGCCGCGAGAGGCGAGCCGTTCGCGCGAATGAACGCGCGCAGCCGCCCGAGATTCGGATCGTCCGCCGGGACGCCGAGGATGCGCAGGCCCACGTACGCGAGCGAGCTGCAGAACACGCTGCCGCGCGAGTCTTCGGCGTGCAGCCCGATGCTGCCGTCGTCACGCTGCGTGCTCAGGAGATAAGCCACCATCCCGTCGCGGCGCGCTCCGGTCGGGACTCTGCCGGCGGCATGGCAGAGCGCGAGGTACATGGGCAGGAGGAACATCGGCCCGCCGTACTCGCCAGGCCACGCGCCGTCCTCTCCTTGCAGCCGCTCCAGGTTCGCGAGCCCGCGCGTGATCGCGCCTTCGATCGTCGAGCCCCCCGTATCTGCTCGTGTGACGGTCGTGGAGAGCGTCATGGCCCGGTCGTTATAACGCAGACGTGTCGCGTCGCGGCGAGCCTGACCAGGGCGAGTCGTAGATTGCCGCGCTCGCGACAAAACGCGAGCGCGCCGGTCGACGAAGCTTGCGCCGGGCCCGCCATGGCGGTCTCATCGAATCATGTTGCCCGTTCGCGTGACCGTGACCGTCGGTCGAAAGGTGGTCGCACTGGATGACGTTCGCGACCCACGGGTCGTCACGGCCCTCCGCCAGGCAGCCAAAGACGTCGGCACGCGGCTGGCGACGGTGAAGTGCCCTGCGCACGGCAAAGGTCCGACCGACGTCCGGCTCCACTTCGACGCGTCGGGCGCGGGCGATCTCGCGTACGAGTCCTGCTGCGAGAAGCTCGGCGAGACGATCGCGAAGCTCGTGTGACGGCCTCCTCGAGGTCGGAGCTACGCCGTCTGACAGGCGCACCCGAGCTTCGTCACCTTCGTCCCTCGCGAAGCGGCTGCCCCGACCGCGCCCACGGGCGGAGTCGGGGCACCCCTCGTGACATGAAACGCCGGCCGGCTCGCGGGCTGCTCCTCAGCGGAACAGATTGCAGTACTTGGAGTTGTTGCTCCCGCAGCCGGGCGGAACGCAGTGGCCGTACTGGTAGCCGAGGCTGCCTTCGGCGTCGCACTCGTACGTGTCCGGGAACCCGCCCTTCACGCAGTCCTCCTTCGTCTTGCACTCGGCGACGCAGACGTCGTTGTCGGCGGCGTCGATCCGGCAGACCCTTCCCGACTGCTCGCACAGCCCGGGCAGCTCCATTCCGCACGGCGTCGCGAAGTTCACGCACGTACCGTGGTCGAACTCGAGATTCGTCACCTGGCGATAGACGCACGCGGCGCCCATCTCGCCGTAGCTGTTGATGGCCGCGCAGTTGTCGAGGCAGAACCACGGAAGCTTCTCGAGCTTGGCGGTCTCCTTCGGCAGGCACGTGCCGTGACCGACCGGGGCGAAGCCCGAGCCGTACCCGCCCCAGCACGTCAGCTCGTCGCCGCACTCGTAGTCGTTGTTGCACGGGCAGCCGATCTCGGGCTGCACGCTGCACGACTTGCAGATCGGAATGTCCTTGCCCTTGAACTTCTCCTTGGCGCAGACGACGTCCGGTCCGTGGCAGAACTGACCGCCCGGCGACTTGTTCGCGAGGAAGGAGCCTTCGCCGTCGGGATAGCCACCGTCCTTGGCCGCGTCCTCGGCGCGGACGATGTCGACGTCGGCGCACGGGCAGCCGACGTCCCCGGGGTTGCCCTCGCACTCGGGGTATTGCGGCGACGGGGGCACGTACGGCTGACACTTCGGAGCGCCGACGTCGCGCGGGCTGCACAGGGAGAGATCGGTGCACTTGCCCGCGTGATAGGCCTCCATCAGACGGCGCGAATAGAGCGCGTAGTTCTGAGGATTCCGGTTCGCCACGTCCGGATGATGCTCGGCGAGCTTCAGGGACTCCTCGATCGAGTAACACTTCTGGAGGCCGTCATCGCCGCTGTCGATCTCGCACTCCGAGTGGGTGTCTTGGATGTTGCCCCCGGGCTCGCCCGTCACGTCGTGCATGAACTCGTGCACGAACAGGCGCGCCTGGTCGAAGAGGTCCTTCTGGAAGAACTTGGGACACACCTCGATGCCGTACGGATTCGCGGCGTGGGCCGACATCGCCTGAGCCCTGCAGTTGCAGGAGATGCGCCTCTCCTTCCAGCCCGGGCCGAGATACATGTCCCAGACCTTCTTGTACGCGTAGTGAATCTTGTTGAAACGCGAAGCGCTGTACGGGCCGAACCAGTTGTGGAGCGAGGCGTGACCGTCCTGTTCGTAGGACGCGTGCTCGCCGGTGAAGTACGTGCGCCACAGCTTGTCGCGAGCTTCGAAGGTCTTCGCCTTCTCGACCTTCTCGAGAACTTGGAGCACGCGCCAAACGTTGTACGCAGCGAGGTCGAGGGCGGTGTTGATCGTGGCCACGTCTTCGGAGTCGTAGCAGGCGAAGATCTGGATACCGCCGCGACCAGGGAAGTCGCACGGCATCACGAGCGGCTTCGTCAGCGTGTCGGTGAGGACGTTCTTGCCGGCGTCGTCCGGGTGCAGCTTCCAGCTGTCGAAGACGGGCGCCGCGGTGATGTCTTTCGGCCCGACCGGCGCCGGCGCCCCCGCGCCAGGCGTCTGCCCACCCGGATTCGCGACCGCCGCCTCCGGACTCGGCGTCGCCTCGAGGGTCGGGCATTCGTGACACGCCGCAATCAGGACGACGGCAGCGGAGAGAAGGAGAGACGTCGTGTAGTGAGCGAATCGGGCCATGGTTGGGCCCGCGCAAGCACCAAGTACGCCAATCGGTATATCCACCGAAAAACAAGCCGTGGATCTGGCTCGCCGGAGGAGTCCTCGTCGGCCCCTCGCAAAAATTCGAGACTTCGCGCGAGGTCGCTCTCGAAAATTCGCGAGGGTGACGAATTTTCGCGCGGCGTCGCCCAGCGCTCAGCCCGCCGCGAGATACGCAGCGACCTTCACGAGGGCGAGCGCCGCGATCGCGGCGACGGTCGCGATGCCGTGCCACGCGTCGACTCGGGGTGAGCCACGCTCGGACGGACGCTCGGCTGGACATAGAAGGGCATCGGAGGCGGCCGGCTGGACGCTCTCGACGTCAGCGGCGCCGGCACGCTCGGTAGCGCGCGGTTGGTCCTCCCGAGCCGCTCGCCCGACGCGCTCGGCAGCGGGTGGCGGGCGATCCCGAGCGCCTGGCCCCACACGCGAGCGCGCGTCGCAGCCTCCAGCCGCTCGCGGGCCTCGAGCCGCTCCCGAGCCGCGAGCGCCGCCCCGCGCAGGTCCAGCGTGGCAGCGGTCATGGGACCTCTTCTCTGCCGTGAGCACCGGACGGCCGCGGCGGTACGGCCTCTGCGGTTTCGTCGTCGCGACCGACGGTCGTGGCGCGCGACGGAGATGCCTTGCGCGCCGCGACGACCTCTGCACCGGAGGGTCGCGGTACGCGCACGACTGGACCTCCCCGAAGGCGTCCGCGCCAGCCGCCACGTAGCGATAGACGTTGCCGCCGGCCGTGATGCTCTCGACGATCTTGCCGTCCGCGACCCCGCTGCGATCGCGTCGAAGACCCCCGACGGCATTCGCAAGTGGAGGCCGGAGCTGTCCGCCGAGCTCGAGGCCGTCATCCTCCGCTGCCTCTCGCGCGATCCGGACGCGCGCCCTCACGCCTCCGAGCTCGCCGAGCAGCTCCTGCCGTTCGCTCCACCCGGCCTCGAAGAGCTGGTGGCGCGGACGCTGGCCACACGGGTCTCCGAGGAGGAGAACGAGGACTTCAGCCTGACGGCGGTCGGGCGCGTGATGCGGCAGAACGAAGGCAGAGAGCCATGGGGCCGGCGCGAGTGGGCCCTCGCGGCCGTCGTCGGCCTGCTCATCGTCTTTGCGGGCATCGGCGTCTCCGCGATGACGGGGCGAGGCCGAGGTCCGGTCGATCCGCCCACGTCGTCCGTTCCCAGCCCCTGAGCCGCGTCCGGTCGAAATGGGTCGAGGGCGGCCACCGAGCGATCTTCGCTCGGCGCCGCCTCGCGGCTCGCTCCCGAGAGCTCTCGGAGCGATCAGAACGGCCGATAGCCCGTCGTGGCCCGAGGTGAGCCTGCGCCCCATCCGCCGAACGAGTCGTTGAACGTGCGCATGAGCCAGGTCGCCTGATCGTAGCCACCGCCTGGCCGGACCCAGTCCCATACGCCGTTCGACTGGACGGGAGAGTTCTCGAAGAACTGCGTGCCCGGCGGGTAGACCTCTCGGAGCACGAACCGGTCTCCGCCCGGTCCCTCGTAGATGGGCGCGGGAGCGTAGTCGGACCTTCCGTCGGTCACGGGTGCGTACTCGCCCGTGAAGCCGCCCACGAGGCCTGAAAAGCCCACGTCGTCGAAGCCCTCGAAGTCACTACCGCCGAACCCGCCGAAGTCGCCACCGCCGAATCCACCGAAGTCGTCCATGCCGCCGCCGACGGAGGCGAGCTCGTCGGCGCAGAGATCGTCGAAGTCCTTTGGCATCGTGAGGCTCCTTCTCCCCCGGGAGACGAGCACTGCATCGATCGTTCCGTCCTCTCGTGCGCGAAAGACGCCGGTGGACCGCCGCGAGGTGTGTTCGCGGGGCTTCAGGTGTACACGAGAGAGGTCGCTCGTCCGTCGCACCGGACGTCCGCACGAGGTCGGCATGCAACGTTCTACGCTCCTCGGGCTCCTCTCCACGCTGGTCGCGCTCTTCTTGCTCTCGTCGCTGCCGGCCTGTGAAGAAAGGCCCAAAGAAGCGCCGCGCCCGGTCACCACGTACACGCCACCGGCCATCCAAGGAGCCGTGACGGACACCGCGGGCAAGCTCTCGGCAGCGGACGACGCACAGCTCGAGGCGCGGATCGCCGATTACCGGAGACGCACGGGGAACGAGATCGCCGTCTTCATCGTCGGCTCGCTCGCCGGGATGCCGATCGAAGACGTCGCCTATGGCGCGTTCAACGTCTGGGGCATCGGCAAGGCGGGGGAGGACAACGGCGTGCTCCTCGTCATCGCGCCGAACGAGCGCCGGATACGCATCGAGACGGGAAAGGGAATCGGGCACAAGCTCACCGACCTCGAGGCGGCACACATCCTGCGGGAGCGAACCGGGCCTCTGCTGAAGCAGGACCGACTCCGAGACGCGATCGACGCGACGCTGGACGCCATCGAGGCAGCACTCGACGGGCGGCCTCCGCCGCCGTTGGGGGAGGTGCTCGCGCCCAAGGACGCCGGAGCAGCCCTCTCGCCGATCTACGTCGTCGATTACGCCAGCGCGCTCGACGATGCCGTGCTCTGGCAGCTCGAAAACGAAGCGCGATCCAGTTTCGCGTGGCGCTGGTTTGCAATCGTCATCGTTCCACGCACGGCGAACATCGGCTCGATTCGGTCGGAGGTCGTGCGACGGCGAAGGGACGCCACCCGCGCATCGTCGACCGACCACGTCGGCATGGATCGCAACGGGTACATCGTCTTCCTCGACGCGACGAACCGCGACGTCAACCTCGTGCCGACCTCCAATCCGCCGAAGCTCGCCCCCGATCTGGAAGAACGGCTCGCCGAAGCCGCGCGAAGCACTTCGAGTCTCGAGGACGCGGCGCGCGCCGTCGCCAAGATCGCCGCGGCCGAAGCCAAACGGCTCGACGAGCTCGATATTGCCGAGACACGGAAAAGGTTTCGTGAGCTCGAAGAAAAGAAAGACGGGGGAAACTGGCTGCTCGTCCTCGGCGCCGTGGCTTCTTGCATGCTGCTCGGAGGCCTGATCGCCTGGCGGATTCGGCCGCCCCGCGCATCGAGGGACGAGTACGGGGGTTACGATTCATCCGACAGCTCGTCCTACTCGTCGAGCTCGTCGAGCTACACCAGCTCGTACGATTACGGTTCGTCCTCGAGCTCGTCCTACTCGTCGAGCTCGTCGTCGGACGAGAGCTATCGCGGCGGCGGCGGTACTTCGGGGGGCGGAGGCGCGAGCGACAGCTACTGAACGACGCGTCGTCGCGGCTCGAGCCAGCAGCTTCCCCGAGCTGAGTGCGTTCGTCGCGCGCTTCGCGACCACGAGAGCGCCCGATGACGTCAGGCGCTCTCGGTACACCCCGGGTGCGTCTCAGCGAGCCCCGGTGAGGTGCTTCTGGATTGCCGGCAGAAGGGCCGCAACCTCCGGCTCGACCTGCTCCGCGGTGAGGACGACGTCGTCGCCGTCGCCGCCTTCGTAGCTGATGCGAAGGCACACGGCGTTCTCCGTGCACCCCACGAAGCTGCCTTCGGGGAGCCCCACGAACTCGCCGCTACGCGAGCGGTTGGCGGTCATGATCTGGAACGTGTCGCCGGGGCGCGGCTCGAAGCCGTAGTAGAGGCTGATGCGCAGGTGACCGTCGACCGCCAGCGTGTCGGCGGTGGCCGTCGAGTAGTGGCCGGGACCGGCATGGACCACGGGCGCCCCCGCCGCGTCGACCGCGAAGCTCGCGGGCGTGAGGCCGCCGATGCCGACGTCCATCGTGACGCTGGTCTTCAGGATGAGGTCTCTTCTCGAGATCGACTTCGGGTTCGAGAGGCTGATCCCCTCGCCGTCCACGACGAGGCTCTCGCCGAGGTCGGGCGATGCGCGGAAGATCCTCTGTCCGTGATCGGCGACGATCTCGTGACGCGAGCGGAAGACGACGCCGCCGATCACCTCGAGCCGGGCGGAGCCGCGGATCTCGAGGTCACGGATCGTGACCGTCTCGGAGCCGCCGCGCGCGGTCGGATCGACGAGCACGTCGTCGTCACCGTCGAGCACGACGTCATCGTTCGGGCCCGGCACGCGACCGGTGCTCCAGTTGCGGGGATTGAACCAATTCTTGTCTCCACGCCCCACGAACTCGACCGGCCCCGAGGCGAAGAGAGCGCTCTCGGTTCGTCCGAACGTCTCCTCGTCGTGGCCTTCGGCGAAGCATCCGACGGCGAAGAGAGGAAGGAGGGCGGCGGAGGAGAGGAAAAAGCGGGGGCTCGTTCGCATGCCCGACGCCTCAGCAGCCCGCGTGCCAAGCTGTACGGATCGAGATAGCGTGCCGAATCGCCGACTTGGCGCGCCCGAGGCCGTCACAATCCCTCGTGACTCGCGAAGACTTGGGCGCAGATTCTTGCGACCGCCGCCGCCGTCCCCGCGAGCTTTCGGATGGTGGAGACGCCGCCGGCACGAAGGAGACGCGGGAATGTGGGAGTGGTTTCTGCACTACTGGAGCTGGGTGGGGCTCGGGGCGGCCGTCGTGCTCGGCGTGGCGATGTCCTTCACCAAGGTCTGTCGCTCACGGCCGTAGCTGCCGCGGCGGCGTGGTCCCGTGTGGATGGCCTGGGCGTTCGCGCTGGCCTACCTGGTGCACAACGTCGAGGAGTACGGCGTCGACTCGGAAGGCCGCCCGTTCGCCTTTCCGACCGCCTTCTGCAAGAAGTTCGGGTTCGACTCGCTGGCGCAGTGCCCGGTGGAGCTGCCGTTCTTCGTGGCCGTGAACGTCCCGTTGTTCTGGATCGTTCTGGATCGCGCTGCCGCTGGCCGCGGCGTGGAGGCGCCGTCATCCCGCCTTGGGGTTCACCGGGGCAGGGATCGTGTTCGTCAACGCGTTGTCGCATGTCGTCGACGGGATCGCGCACGGCTACAACCCGGGGCTCTTGACCGCCGTCGTGATGTTCCTGCCACTCGCCGTGTGGTCCGCGGTGGCGTTCACCGGAGCCGGGAAGCTCCTGCGCCGGCCGGTGTTGGGCGTCATCGTCGCGACGTCCGTGGTGCTCCACGCCCTGCTCATCGGCCTGATCGTCGGCCAGATTCGTGGCACGGTCGGCTCGGTCCTCGCCTGCGTCCTGCAAGCCGTCGTAGCCCCCGTCATCCTGCTGGGCGTGCCGTGGCTCGCGGAGCGCAAGTGGCCGCCCACGCCGCCGCTCCCGCAGGGCGCGTAGGGCTTCGAGACCGAAGCCGCAGGAGGGCGGCGCTCCGAGCGCGGCCGTGCGCCCCGATCGCCTCGGGGCCGATTCGGGTTTCACCCCCCGGAGGTGACGCTGGCGGTCCCGGCCCAGAAGTCCTCGGCGACGACGTCCCAATCGATCGACGCCGGCCAGCGCTCGAGCGCGCGTGCCGACGCATCGCGCACATGGCGGACGAGGCCCGCGTCGAGGCCGACCTCTTCGCTCGCAGCGACGATCTTGTCGAGGAAGGCGAGGCACATGTCGAGGCGTGCCGCGCCGCCGTCGTACGTGCGGCGCTCGAGCGCCGCCGTCAACTCCGGCAACGAGCCGCGAAGCGTCTCGACGATGCCCTCCGCATAGGGCCGGAACCGTCGGAGGTCGATCCCGTGACGGTGGGCCAGGGCCGCCGCGTGCAGGTAGGCGTACATGCCGGCGAAGTACACGTCGAGCATCGCCAGGTCGAGCGCCGGCGGCACGACTTGATCGGTACCGATCACGTCGCTGCGCCCACCCATGGCGGCCATCAGCGGGGCGAGCTCGCGCACGTCGGCCTCGGCGCCCGCGTAGAGCACCTCGCAATGTTCGGTGCCCACCATCGACGTCGGCACCATCACCGCGCCCGTCACGTAACGGACGCCGGCTTCGTTGGCTCGGCGTGACGACTCGCGTGCGTCCGCCGGAGTGCCCGTCGACACGTTCACCAGCTACGCGAGCTCGAGCGCGACGGCTTGGTGAGCCGCACGACGTATCCCGGGTTCCCCCTGCGCGTCGAATACGCCCTGACCGATCGCGGCAAGGAGCTCAACGACGCCCTCGAACCGGTCGCGCAATGGGGCGACCGCTACGCCGCCGACATCGCCGCTGCACGCGCCCGCGCAGCTTCGAACGGTACATCGGGGCGTTAGCACCGGCGGCCCTTCCGAAGCAGGCCCGGCGTGCGCGCACTCCGACAGCCACGTGCGCGCACGCGCTCGGGACGTGCGCACGACCGCCAACTCCGCGCAACGACACGCTCTCGTCCTTGGCAGATGCCTTGCTGAAAGCAGGGCATCCCGCGCAACGGAGCGCGGCAACAGGAGAGCCCCAAGCAATGAAGACGATGTCGATGGTTCGTGGTTCGGTGGCGGCGGCGATGATGGCGCTCGGCCTGAGCGTAGCAGGGACGGCGGCCGCTCGCGACGAGGCCTCCGAGTCGACCTGCGTGCCCGATCCCGGCAACCTGAGCGCCATCATCTGCACGATCGGCAGCGGGAGCGGGCCATCGACGTTTCTCGGCGCCTTCTCGATGACGGGCGGCGGGTGGGTCGAGTTCTACTCCGACGACGACGGCGAGTGGTGGATCGAGCACCACAAGGACGGCTCGACGACCGTTGGCTGGGACGTGAACTACCTGACGGGCCCGAACCTCTCGTTCGGCAGCAAGGAGGGCTCCTACGCGGGCAAGTCGAAGCCCTCGCTGAAAGGGAAGGCGACGAAAGGTCCGAAGCGCTCGTTCGCCGCCGCGAAGGCCGCGGCGTCCGTGAAGACCGGGACGCTGACTTCGATCACGGCGCCCGCGACGGTGATGTCCCAGACCGGCGGCCCGTCGATCGAGCTGTCGCTCGGCGGGAGCGGACAGTGCAGCGCGAACATCATCGTGCAGAAGAACGGCCAGTTCGTCAGCTCGACGGGCATCGTCCCGGTGGCCTTCCCTTCGAAGCGCACCCTCAAGCTTCCGCAGGCCGAGGGTGACTACACGATCACGCTCGCCGGTCGAGACGGATGCCTCGGCCAGTCACGAACCACGAGCGTGAAGGTGACGCCCGTGCGGCGGATCTCCTTCAGCGGCCTCGCCGTGAAGCCCTGAGCGCTCGCCCTCGAGACGCCTGTGCGGGCCTCCCGGCCCGCCAGGTGTGTGCCTCAGGGAGCCGACGCGAGGATCGCCTTCGTCAGCATGGCGTAGGCCTCGCGCCAGTTGCGCTCGACATCGGGCGTGAACTCGTCGCCCAGCGCCTCGCGAAGGGTGTCGATGAGCGCCTCGCCGACCCAGGGGTACATCTCGTCGGTCACGCCGTAGCCCGCATGGGACTCCTGGAGCTCCCGGAGCTCCCGCTCCACCCAGGCCGCGTCCTCGATGTGGTCGACGATCGTCGTGAGCTTCTGCGCGAACATCTTCCGCTGCGCACCCGGTGACGAACGCACGAACAGCTTCGCGACCGAGGGATGGCGCTGGAACAGGAGCTCGTAGAAGCGCTTCGGGAACGTGTCGTCCTTCGCGAGGACGGTCTCCAGGCTGTCGCGGAGCACGATGGGATCGATCATGACGTCTCCTCGTCCTCCGGCGCCGCGGAGAGTCCGTGCTTCTTCAAAAGGCGGATCAGCACGTAGCGGTTCTTGAGGCCCAGCGCGCGCGCCGTCTTCGAAGGGCTCCGACCGTTCTCCGCGAGCGCCTTCGCGATCGTGTCGCGGTCGAGCTCCGCGGGCGTGACGACGCTCTCCGACTCCTCCGACTCCTTCAGCTCCGCTTCGACGGCGGGCGTGAGCCCGATGAAATCGGCCGGGGCCGTGCCGATCGCGAGCCATACGAGGCGGTCGAGCTCGCGGACGTGATGCGTGAATCGATGGCGAAGCAGTCGAGCGACGAAATCGGGCGCGAGCCGTGGCTCGGCGATCTCGCCTCTCCGACGCTCGAAGAAGCGGTCGGCGATCATCGGATTGCGCTTCGCGATCCGTCGCAGGATCGCGTCGAGGATGAGCGGGATGTCCTCGCGCCGCTCCGGGAGCCCGGGGATGTTCACACGATGCGTGAAGCGCGCGAAAAAGTCGTGCTTGAGCGACTCGAGCGGTCGATTCGTCGCCGCGACGAGACGGAACGACGAGCGCCGCACCTTCGACTCGCCGAGACGCTGGTACTCACCGTCGTCGTCGAGCACGCGGAGCAGATGCACCTGGTGCGCGTTCGGCAGGTCGCCGATCTCGTCCAAGAAGAGCGTCGAGCCGTCCGCCTCACCGATGAGGCCCGCGCGCTCGGGCATCCCCGGGTTCGGGTAGTTCTTCACGTTGCCGAAGAGCTCTGCGTCGAGCAGCGACTCCGGCATCGTGGCGGCGTTGCGCGCGACGAGCGGACGCGAACGTCGCGCAGAGAGGCCGTGGATGGCGCGCGCGGCGAGCTCCTTGCCCGCGCCGCTCTCACCGAGGAGCAGCACGTGACGATCCGTCGACGCCGCGAACGCGAGCGCCGTACGCAGGTTCCAGGCGGCCTCGCTCTCGCCGACGAGCCCGAACGGATCCGGTGCGCCGAAGTCGAACCGCTCGGAGAGCTCGACGAGCCCGGACAGCATGCGCGGGCGCCGCGTGACGAAGTACACGGCGGCGTTGTGGAGCTCGAGGACGTCGCCGGGGCCGATCTCCGCCGAGGTCACCGTACGTCCGTTCACGCGCATCGGCGCCCGCCCCAGCGATCGGACCTCGAGCGCTGCCGGCCCTTTCGGCGACACGACGAGGTGGATGCGGGAGATTCGGCTGCTCGCGATCGGACCGCGCGGCTCGACCGTTCCGGGCCGCATCCGCACGGGCGTCGCCCGCGGCGCCGGATCGTCGGCCAGCGGCGCGCCCCTCCCGATGCACAAAGGACGGTCGATCGGGATCGTCTCCCCGAGGCGGTCCGGCTCGTCGAGCGACCACGCGAGCACCAGGCACGTCACGACCTGCCCCGTGGTCGTCCGCCGTGCGGTCTCCCACGGCAACGAGAGGTCCGTCACGGCAGACTCGTCACGCATATGGACCGTCCAACATACTCGGCGCCCACGCCGGTCGTCCATCGGACAGTCTCGTGCCTCTGTCGGGATGCCTCGACCTCAGACGCGCCTGGCCGGTCCGAGCAGCCGGTACGCCGCCGGAATGACGACGAGCGCGACGACGAGGCCCACGATCGAGCCGAGCGCACCGACCTTGCCCACGTCG
>Ga0207864_1000063_pt1 | contig 178320 bp, 134 predicted proteins | sample HigsolmetaAR202D_FD_184834 | JGI IMG/M metagenome (GOLD analysis project Ga0207864, IMG submission 184834) | Ionic liquid and high solid enriched microbial communities from the Joint BioEnergy Institute, USA - AR20-2-D (SPAdes) (version 2) ...
TATCGGCCCTCACCCCCCGGCCCCCTCTCCCGCACTGCGGGCGAGGGGGTGAATGTTGAGCTTGTATGCGATTTCGCGTAGCGAAATCGCATACAAGCTCTCTGCGTTCTGTGCTCTCAAGGATACTCCCGCGATGGTATGCGAACGATCGCCTTGTGCTGCCGACACGTCTTTTGGCTAATGCATAGCGGCGGGAGAAGGGCGTATGCGCTCCCCTCATTCGCGCTGGTCCAGACTGGCTTGCTCACCATTAACTTCCCGTAGCTTCGCAGCGAGAAGGTTTCGAACGGCTTTAGGCAATGAAACGCAGCGTTTCAACCTGCTCGGTGCTTGCACCGGGCAGGTTACAGCGAAAGCAGCGAAGGCAGCGCAAGCTGCGAAATACTAGACCGAATGGATGGTTAGGATGTTGATAGCCGGAGGCGGACGCGCCAAGGACCGAATTGCGCTACAGGCCTTTTCCGCCAGAGTGCTACATGCAGCAGTGGGATCGAAACTAAAAACAGAGGCCAGACAAGCTAAGATTGTCTGGCCTCTGTTTGGCTTATGGCTGGCGAACTATTCGTAGAGCAGCGGCTTGATCGTATCGGAGTCGATGTTGGACTTATCGTACCAGTGGAAACCGGTGTCGATCGTTTTGGGCAGGGTCTCGCCATTGATGGCCTTGACCGCCGCCTCGACACACTTGTAGCCGATGCCGATCGGGTCTTGGGTGATCGCGCCCGCCTCGACACCGCTGCGAATCGCATCCATTTGCTGCTTACCCGAGTCGTAGCCGATCACCACCAGCTGATTCTCTTTGCCTAGCTCTTTGACAGCATTGAGCACACCGATAATCGAGCCTTCATTGGCCCCAAAGAAGCCCTTTAGATTGGGGTGGGCCTGCATAATGGCCTTGGCGAGGTCGGTCGAAGCCAGATGGTCGCCACCGCCATACTGAATATCGACGATTGTGATGTTGGGATACTGCTCTTTGATACGGTTGACGAAGCCATCGCGGCGGTCGATACCAGTGCGGCTGGTCTGGTCGTGTACGATCAATGCCACCTCGCCCTCGTTGCCGATCAGCTCGGCCATTTTATCGGCGGCGGCAGCGGCAGCAGCGATATTATCGGTGGCAGCCGTTGTGACGGGGATATCGCTATCGACGCCCGAGTCAAAGCCGATCACCGGGATGTTAGCGGCTTTGGCACGCTCCAAGAGCGGCAAAACCGCTTGGGTATCGAGAGCTGCTAGACAGATCGCTTGGGGGTTTTTATCGAGTGCAGCTTGCAAGATCTCGATCTGTTTATCAACTTGGCTCTCGCTCTCGGGTCCTTCAAAGGTTATACGCACATTGAAATCGCTTGCGGCCTTTTCGGCGCCGCTTTTAACAGCCTGCCAGAATTGATGCTGGAAACCTTTCGAGACGATCGGGATATAGGGCTGTTCCCCTGACGAGCCGCCAGCTGTATTCGACGCAGATGAGTCACCACCAGCGCTGGGAGCGCTTCCACCGCAGGCAGCCAACAATAAAGCAATAATCGCCAAGAGTGTGGCCAGCCGTAATGAACGGAACTGTTTCATACCTGTCTCCTTTTCTGCGAACAACTCTGTTACGCTCAAACACTGAGCATCTAGCTGATATAGAACTGGGAGAACGCGATGTACGAAACGTAGTGGAAGAGTGTTAACGTTGTCGTTTGCGACGCACAATGTCGAGATAAACAGCGGCGATCACTATCGCACCAGTAATAACCGTCTGCCACTCTTGAGGAACCGAGAGGATGCGCAGACCATTGGTCAGCGTGCTGATCACAAATGCGCCGATGATCGTGCCCATAATCGAGCCTTCGCCGCCGCTCAGCGAAGTGCCACCGATCACGGCCGCTGCGATTGCGTCGAGCTCGTAGCCTTGCCCCAAGGCTGGCTGGGCCGAGTTCAGGCGCGAGGCCATCAGCACCCCAGCCAGACCGCTAAAGACACCACACAAGGTATAGACTCGGATCTTCCAGCTATCGACATTCACGCCCGAAAGGCGGGTCGCCTCTTCGTTGCTGCCGAGCGCAAAGGTATAGCGCCCCAAAACAGTTTGGTTGAGCAGCACGCTTGCGATCAGGGCAGCGCCGAACATAATCAACACGGCATTGGGAATGGTGAAGCCGGAGATGATCGCGCCCAAAACCGAGCCCATAGCGATCAGCGAGAAGGCGGGCGTATCGGTGAAGTAGATCGGCTTGAGGCCCGAGAGGATCAGGGCCAGACCTTTGGCGATATTGAGCATACCAAGCGTGGCGATAAAGGGTGGGATCTTTAACTTGGCGATCAGCAAGCCGTTGATAAAGCCGCACAGACCGCCCGCCGCCAGCCCGCCGATCAGACCGACCCCGATCGGCAGTTGGTTGTTGGTGACCAAAACGCCCACGATCACCGCCGAGAAGGTCATCACCGTGCCGATCGAAAGGTCAATACCGCCGGAAATGATGACAAAGGTGACGCCCAAGGCCAACACGCCATTGACGGCGGTAGCGGTCAAAATGCTGACGATATTGCTAAAGGTGAAAAAGTTCGGTGAGGCAAGCGAGAAAATGATGATCATCACGATCAATGCGCTGAACGCCAACACGCGCTGCATGGCGTTAGAGCGCATCGAAAAGCGAAGTGTTCCGAGGCTGCTTGTCTGCATGGGCAACTCTTTCTGCTAGACACTCTGGGTTTAGCTTACAACCGCCTCGCGTTGCGTCGCGTACTGCATAATGCGTTCTTGGCTCGCTTCGCTAATAGGCATCTCGCCAGTGATCCGACCTTCGCACATCACAATCACGCGGTGGCTCATGCGAAGGATCTCGGGCAGTTCAGACGAGATCATCAAAATAGCTTTGCCCTGGGCCGCCAAGCTATTGAGCAGGTGATAGATCTCGTTTTTCGCGCCTACATCGATTCCACGAGTCGGTTCGTCGAAGATCAGAATATCGCTATCGGCCGTCAGCCATTTGCCGATAATGACTTTTTGTTGGTTGCCACCCGAAAGATGGCGCACCGCTTGTTGCAGACTAGGCGTCTTGATGCCCAGATTCGAGACCTGCTGATCGGTTACAAAACGGGCACGGATGCGATCGACTAGGGTTCTGAAGCGTAAAAAGTCCTTGAGCGAAGCCATCACGGTATTGGCTTCAACATCCATTCCCAGCGCCAAACCATAGCGCTTGCGATCCTCTGAGAGATAGCCGATGCCAGCCCGCACAGCATCGTAAGGCGAATTGATGGTCACTTTGCGGCCGTGCACAAAGATCTCGCCTGAATCGCGCGGGTCGGCCCCAAAGATAGCGCGCGCCACCTCCGTCCTGCCAGCGCCCATCAAGCCCGCTAGGCCCAAGATCTCACCGCGCCGCAGCGTAAAGTTGATATCGTGCAGCACTGGAGCGCGCGAGAGGTTGCGCACCTCGAGAGCGACTTCGCCATACTCTTCGGGCACTTCGGGAGTGCTCTCGTAAATCGTGCGCCCGACCATCAGATTGATGATCTGGTCGATCGAGCTGCTGGCCGTGGGCAGAGTCGCAATGTAGCGGCTATCGCGCATAACGGTCACGCGGTCACTGATGCGCTTGATCTCGTCCATGCGGTGCGAGATATAGACGATGCCCACACCGCGCTCGCGCAGCTGCCCGATAATCCGAAAGAGGTCTTCGATCTCGGCGTTGGTCAGAGCGGCCGTCGGCTCATCCATAATCAAGACCCGAGAATCGAAGGAGAGCGCTTTGGCGATCTCGACCATCTGCTGCTGAGCTACACTCAGATCGGCCACGCGCGTGCGCGGATCGAGCTTGATATGAAGCTGGGCAAAGAGTTCGCTGGTTTGCTGGTTGATCAGTTGTTCGTCGAGCAAGAGCCCAAAGGCGCGCCGTGGCTCGCGTCCGATGAAGATGTTGTGGGCGACCGAGAGATGGTTCATCAGGTTGAGCTCCTGATGGATCATCGAGATACCGAGCAGTTGAGCGGCACGGGGATTGGGGATATCGACTTCGCGTCCGTTGTAGAAGATCTTCCCCGAGTCTTTCTGGTAAACGCCAGCCAAAATCTTCATCAAGGTCGATTTGCCAGCGCCGTTTTCGCCACACAGGGCATGCACCTCGCCCGAGCGCAATTCAAAAAAGCCATCAATAAGGGCTTGAACACCCGGAAAGCTCTTATTAATGCCTTCCATAAGCACTAATTGATCGCTCGAATCGCTCATACATGCTCCAATGCATAAACAAGCAATACCAACAAGCGGATAGTTTGACAACAAAAGGTTTTTGATTAAATAAATGTGTGTATAAAAATAAACATAACATAGCGCAAAATTTTTGTCAATCTATAAGCCCTTCAAACGGCGAAAAGCACCATAAGCAGCACGTCTGTAAAGTCTAGACCTATTTTTTAGATAAAAATACCCATGAACATGTCTCTCGCAAAAGACTACATAGCTCTCCGCTAAGACACATTCATGGGTATTTAGCAGCCTAACTCGTCTTATTTAGTTAGCTTCCACTCGATCAGAGCAGCCGCAACCCACGTTGGGCTGGGCGTATTGTAAAGCTGCGTCGCATCGCTCGGCACCAGATCGAGGATCTCACCCTTCATGGGGCCGCGCAGGAAGCGGAAAACTTGGCCTGCATCGCGAGCATCGCTCTTGGCCTCGACACAGTGCTGGTTATAGCCCCAGTAATCGCCGCGTCCCAAAATATCGATGCCCTCTTGAATGGCTTTGCGAGCCAGTTCCAAACCGCCATCTTCGGGCGCAAAGGAGTTCTCGGGCGCATCGCCGTAGCCGATACCGTGGTGGAATGGATCGGCAGTCGAAACGATCACACTATTCTCGGCCAAGCGTACCAGCTCCTCGATGCCGGGCAGATTCTCGGGCTTGCCGCCTGCCAAATAGGGATAGCGCTCGATCACACGCGGGCCTTTGATGCCGCGACGTTTGGTTTCGGCGGCCCAGAAGTGGCGGAAGCTCATCAGAGCGTGATCGCCGCGCCACTCGTTGCGGCCACCCTCGATGCCCGGGCCTTGAATGCCCCAGAGCGCCCACTTCGAAGGATCTTCGCCAGCGGCCACACGCACACGCGCCTCTTGCATTTCGTCGTTGAAGGCGTGCAACACGCTCACCACCAACACCTGATCGGCACCACTGTCCAAACAAGCATTGACACAAGCGGCGATCTGGTGGCCACACTCTAAAACGCCAGCGTGTGGGAAGACCAACACGCCACCCGCCGACAGAGTCGGCGCAAGGTTCCATTGGCGGGCTTGTTCAAGCCGCTCAAGCGTGCCTTTCTCGCCCATCTCAGCGTGTTCACGGTTGTAGAGCTCGTGAATCGCGATTTGAAGGGCGTCTCGATCCAGATCTTCATCAGAGATAGACATAGTCATGCTCCTTCCGAGCAATTGATGCATATAGCAATGGGCGAATCGTGTGGAGAGGTTGTATCATATTTTGTGTCTCTCTGCAAAAAGCAATGCACAATCGCAAACGGGAAAGGCAAAACGGTCACCCCAAAATGCTTGTGCTCGCCCAGCCCATTTGCTAACTACATTGGCGGAATAGTCCCTAACTTCCATTCGGTCCTAACCGCGTCCGCCTCCGGCTACTCAACAGGGCTAGCCCGCCCTCATCCCCGGTCCTTCTCCCGCAATGCGGGAGAAGGGAGGAACACGCTCGCCACGCGAGACACACGAGGCGCAGAGTTTTTTAGAGAGTAGTCTGAGATGTTTGAGTGATCGCTTTAGAGCTTGAGTATGCTGAAACTGCCGAACCGTGCCCTTCGACAAGCTCAGGGTACGGTTCGGCGGCTGTGTTTGTCGAAGGATACGGCTTTTTTAGCAGACAGGCTGGGGAAGTGACCATCACCCTCTCTCCTGCTTAGCGGGCGGATCGGGAGAAGAGGGTCTATGCATTCCTCGAAAGGCATTGAGGCGCGCTGCCGAAGGCGAACCGCCCGAATGGTTGGAGAGGATGTTGATAGCCGGAGGCGGACGCGCTAGAAGCCGGATAGTAGGTTGAGACCTCTCCGCCAATAAGTGAACAAGCGGATTTGAAATGAGATGCTCGAGAGAATGGCCAAGCTATAAACTTTCCAAGCTCTCTTTATCTCTCAGTATCTCTCTGTGCCTCGTGTGGTAAATAAACATGCCGCTGTGGTGAATATACGGTACAATAAGCCATTCCATAGGGTGGTCTCCGCCTAGGATCGAGGGGCAACCTTTGATATGCTAAAAACAAGTGTGGTTATTCCTGTCTATAATGGCGCGCGCTTTCTTCCCGCCTGCTTGGAAGCGCTGCAACAGCAACAAGGCGCTCAATGCCAAGTGATCGCGGTCGACAACGCCTCGAGCGATGGCTCGCGCGAACTGATCGCGGCTAGCTTCCCCGAAGTGACGCTGATTCGCAATGCGCGCAATGAGGGCTTCTCGCGCGGGGTCAACGCAGGTATCCGCTATGCCCAAGCGCAGGCCGAGCCAGCCGAGATCGTGATTCTGCTTAACCAAGACACCATCGTAGCGCCCGACTGGCTCGAACAGATCCTGCAACCTTTCGCCGATCAAACGGTCGGTGCGGTCGGCTGCAAGATCTACGATCACGATGGCCAGACGCTTCAGCATGCCGGCGGCCTGATCGACTATCCGCGCGCGACAACGCGCCACATCGGCCTCGGCGAGCGCGATGAGGGCCAGTACGATCGGACGGGCGATCTGCCCTATGTGACCGGGGCGGCTTTGGCACTGCGTAGCAGCGCGCTCGCGCAGATCGGTCTGCTCGACGAGCGCTTTTCGCCAGCCTACATGGAAGAGGTCGATCTCTGTTGGAGGCTGCACGCCGCAGGATGGCAAGTATGGTACAATCCAGCAGCTCAGGTGCGACATTTTGAACACGGCAGCCCACTCAACATCATTCCGCGCCTAACCCTGTTGCATCGCAATCGGCTGCGTTTTGTGTTCAAACACTATCGCGCCGAGCAGTTGCTCGACGATTTCTGGCCGGCCGAGCGCCGCGCCTTGTGGCAGGCGATCGATACTTTCGATCAAGCCGCCCTACAACGCGCCTACCTCGATGCGCTGATTCAGTTCGATGACTTTTGCGCCGCGCGTACCGATATGAATCTGCCGCCCTTTAGCAATCAGCAACGGCGCGCCTTGCAACGAATGTTGCGTGAATTGCGTAGTGATCTGATCAAACTGCGTCGCTTACACGAAATATCGCGCCTTGATACAAGGATTCAAGCGCTCTAGAGCGTGATTTCTATAGATCTTATGTCTACAACAAAGCTTCCTCCCGTTGCCATCATCATCTTGACTTGGAACGGGTTAAAACTGACCAAAGCCTGTCTCGAGAGCCTGCGCGCCCACACCAAAGATGTCGAATACCGCATCATCGTGGTCGATAACGGCTCGACCGACGGCACCGTCGAATGGCTGCAAGCCCAACCCGATCTCACGCTGATTCTCAACCAAGAGAATGTTGGCTTCACCCGCGGCAACAACCAAGCCCTGCGCCAACTCAAGCCCAACGAAGATGCGCTGCTGCTCAACAACGACACCGAGATCATTCAAGACGACTGGCTGGCGCGTCTGCGGGCCAGCGCCCACTCGCAAGAGAAGGTCGGCGTCGTGGGCTGCAAGCAGATCAGCCCCGAAGGCCTAATGATGCATGTTGGCACTTATATGCCGACTCACACCTTGCACGGCTATCAGATCGCGGGCGATGAGGTCGATGTCGGCCAATACCCCGGACTGCGTGAAGTCGAAGGCGTGGTCGGCTCGTGTATGTACATTCGGCGCGACTGCCTCGATACAATCGGCCTGCTCGACGAAGCCTTCTTCTCGTATTACGAAGATACCGACTACTGCTTCCGCGCCCTCAAAGCGGGTTTCAAAGTGCTCTGTGATGGCGATGTCACCATCGTCCATCATCAAAACGCCAGCACAGCCATCAATGAGGTGAGCTGGACCAAGATGTTTGGGCGCGCCCAAGAGGTCTTCTTAGAGAAGTGGACCAACGAGTACGGACGCCAATACAAACATAAACTCTTCTGGCACGGCATGGTCAACGGGCCGGGCAGCTACCAACTGCTATCGCGCCACTTTGTGCTAGCGCTCGACGAATTGGGCGTCGATATCCGTTTGGGCTTTTTGTACGGCGTCGACGCTTGGGAAGGCGATAGCCGCGACCCACGCATCGAACAAATGAAAGCGCGCCCCAAAGATCTCAAGATCCCCCAAGTCGTCTGTCATCAAGGCGATGTCTTCTACAAAAATAGTGGGCGCTACAAAATCGGCTTCACCATGATGGATGTGGATGGGCTTGATCCTGAGTGGGTCGCCCAGTCCAATCTGATGGATGAGCTTTGGGTGCCAACCCGCTTCGCCGAAGAGACTTTCCGCGCCAGCGGCGTTACCGTGCCGATCCACCGCATTCCCTTGGGCTATGATCCAAACTACTTCCATCCTCAGATCAAAACCCAGCGCTTTGGGCCGCGCTATACCTTCCTCTCGATCTTCGAATGGGGCGAGCGCAAAGCGCCCGAGGTGCTGTTGAAAGCTTGGGCCGCTGCCTTCACCAAAGACGACGACGTTCAACTGGTGCTCAAGATCTTCAACAACGATCCAGCGGTCGATGTCGCAGCCCAGATCGCAGCGCTCGATCTGCCCGACACGATGGCCCCGCTGGTGATCATGTACAACGAAGATATTCCGACCTCGCAGATGGGCACGATCTATCGCGCTGCGGACTGCTTTGTGCTGCCGACTCGCGGCGAGGGCTGGTGTTTACCCGCTCTGGAAGCGATGGGCTGCGGCTTGCCCGTGATCGCAACCGACTGGGGCGGCCTGACCGAATTCAACCGCGCCGATCCCGCCAGCGGCTTCGATGGCCCGGTCTCGTACCCGCTGCGGGTGCGCGAAGAGATTCTGGCTATGGCACGCTGCAACTACTACCCGGGCTTCCGCTGGGCCGATCCTGACTTCGATCACTTGGTCGAGCTGATGCGTTATGTCTACCAGCATCAAGACGAAGCGCGCGAGGTCGGTGCGCGCGCGGCCAAATATGCCGCCGCCAATTGGACGTGGAAACACGCCGCACAGAAGATTATCAAGCGTCTCGAAGCGATTGAGGCGCTCTCTTAGCTGCTGCTTGTGCTGCAAGTGGAGAATAAACAATGACAATCATTTGGTCTCGAACCAATAGCAAAAATGCCGCCGCTTCGATCGAGGCGGTTGAGCGTGCGCTAGCCGATGCACGCAAGCTGAACGATCTTTCCGCTGAAGATCTGCTCGGCGATCCCTATCTGAAAGAGCAGGTGCAGAGCCTGCGCAACGAGTGGGCGATCGATATGGCGGCGACACACCCGGGTGGCGACGGCGCCCTGGGCAAATTGGTGAGCATATTCCGCTCGCTGGTGCGCCGCGCAACTTGGTGGTATCAACTGCCGCAGTGGCAGCAGGTGCATCAGTTCCACGGCACCAGCGTGCGTGTGGTCGATTCGCTCTTGGGAGGCATGGGCCTGATGCGCCAACGCATTTTGCTCTTGGAAGAGAAAGCGGTCAAACTGAAATCGCTTGAAGAGCAGTTGGGCATCGCCTACGAGCGCCAGCGCGTGCTGATGGAAGAGGTCAGCCGCTTGCGCAACGAAGTCCAAGAGCTTAAACAACAGATCGAGACAAAGTCCTAAGCTTCGAGCGACTGCATTTCGATTTTTCCTACCCAGAACCTCTACCCCGTTGAACATGGGCTTGGGAAGTTCACCTAAGCCCATAAAGCGCTTTCAAACGCAATTCCTAAACAACTCAATACCCAGGCGGATCGTGTTGCCTCTTTACGCAATCTGTTGAATACACTTCACATTGCTATGTCGGACAGTTTCAGTAAGCCTAGCTTATCTTTTTGGCGGCAGTTGTCAGTGCTCACTACTCGCTATCGAATCGGGTTAGATTGTTGTGTCCTGCTCGCAGTGGTTCTGTTGGTTTTTTGGCCCAGCCTCTATTACGGCTACTACAGCGAAGATTTCGATTTTGCGCTCCACCATGCAATGCGGCCTATCGCTAAGTTCAACGAGCTCTTTCTGCCCAAGCCGCTCAAACTTAGCGACGACACGCCTGCATTCTACCGCCCGCTCGGCTTTTTGGCGTGGCGCATCGCTGGCCTGTTCGGAGGCACAAACCCCATCGCGCAGCACGCCCTCAGCCTAGTGGTGCATAGCATCAATACACTGCTCGTCTATGCGCTCTTCCGCTCGATTCGTGGCTTAGATCACAAGACAGCTTGGTTTGGTGCAGCCTTATTCGCCATCTTCCCTAGCCACAGCGAAGCGATCGTCTGGTCTGCCGCCCACTTCGATCAATTGGCGCTCTGTTTCAGCTTGCTGACCATCTTAACAGCCATCAAGATTCGCAACGACCTGCTGGCGGCGCTGCTTAGCTCGGGCATGTATCTGCTGGCGCTCTGCTCCAAAGAGGCCGCCATCGTTGCATCTGCCCTGCTAGTGCTCTGGCTGATCATCCAATGGTTGAACACGCCGAACAGGCAGACATTCGGCCGCTTTATCGCTCAACACTGTTGGCGACTCGTAGCGCTTGGGGCGCTCTCGATCGGCTATCTGCTCTGGCGGATCTACCTCTTCGGCGATTTGGGTGGCTATCGCCAAGAAGGGGTGCCGCTCCACGAACGTCAAAGCCTCAGCGATCTGATCGAGCATGGCAAGGGTTTGCTCTATTTCGCCCTTTTGCCGCTCGATTGGCCGGGCTTGCTACGCCATAGCAGCGCAATCGGACTAGTGCAATGGCTGGTCGCCCTGCTCGTTACCAGTCTCATCGTCTGGATAGCTCTTTGCATCAATCAGCAAGACAAGACAGTTGGTCAAGTCATAATACATCCGCTTGCTTTCTTCAGATTGCTGCGGCTAGGTTTTAGCCCAAAAAGAAGGTCTTTGGCGCGTCCGCCTACGGCTACCAACATTCCGCCCAACAAACAAGGGTTGTATCTGCGAGTACCGATAGACTTCCCCAAAACCGACAATTCCATCGGATTTCGTATAAGCCTACTAAACTTCGTCTTGGGCTTGGGCTGGATCATAATCGCGATAATGCCAGCCCTCAGTCTCGTCAACAGTTGGTACTGGCTCGTCAGCTCACGGTTTTTCTACATCGGCTCGGTCGGCAGCGCCTTGCTTCTCGCACTCGGCCTGAGTTGGCTGCTAAACCATAACAACCCGCTTCTCCAGCGGGCCGCCTACGGCGCTGCATGCGGTCTGATTCTGCTCAGTTGTGCCGGATTATTGGGTGTCAACCAGCGCTGGCAGGCCGCCAGCCACGAGATTCAGGCGATCTTGGACGACCTGCACAAAGCGGTGCCAGAACCAGGGCTGCACGCCACCTTTCTATTGCCCAAACTCCCCGATAACCACAACTCGGTCTTTATGTTTCGCAACGGCACCAATGCGGCTATTCAGCTTAGCTACAATAACCCAAGTATCCAAGTTGTGCCGCTCAACAGCGAAAAACCTGCAAATGTTGCCCGCCCAGATCGGGTCTACGCCTTTATGATGAACGAGGGCCAACTCATTCCTCATCCCGAGCAAGACTACTTCTCTGGCTTGTATGCTCGTCTGGGCTATACGCCTGGTCTGCCCGAAGTCGATTGGCAAGGGGAATTTGGGCCGTTAGAACACAACGAGTTTCATCAGTGGCGCTGGTTAAAAGAGCAGGGCTGTCTGGTTCTCAGAAGCGAACGCGAGCAGGTCATCGACCTAAAAATGATACTTTGGACGCCCAAGCCGCAGCACGAACTGACGATCGCACTGCAAGGGAGCAGGCTGGCACAGCTTCCGGTCGGGCCAGAGCCACAAGAGCTTCAGTTGGCAAGCATCGCCCTTCAGGCTGGCGAACAGTGCCTCCTCTTTCAGGCCGACCGCGCCCAAAGCATCGACCAAAGCCTTCAGAACGGCGACCAGCGCGTGGTGAGTGTTGCGGTGGCTGATGTTATAATAGAGCTCGCAACACGCCTCTCTGCTCCATACCAACCCGAACATCCACTTGAGGTGGAGCTTGATGGACAGATCGCATTTTTGGGTTACGATATCTACCGCGCCGATGGGGCACTCAGGCCCGGACAGCAGTTCACGCTGCAAACCTATTGGAAAGTGTTGCAAACGCTGAAGCATGATCTGCGTTTGCAGATTCAACTCTTCGATCGCCAGGGCCAACTGCTCTATCAGCTCGAGCGCAGTGTCGTAGACGACCATCTGCCGCCATCGCAATGGAACGTGGGCGAACTGTTGCGCGGCCTAACAACCGTTAGCCTGCCAGAAGATCTGCCAGTTGGCCCCTACAGCGTCCAACTCCAGCTTTTTGATCCGGTCAGCCAAAAAGTGTTAACGCTGACGAACGCGCCAGAACAGCACGCTCGCTCCGGCATTCTGCTCGGAAGCTGGTAAGTAATACGAAATTCGGCTGAACAGGTTGTGTCTTGGCACTCGATAGATTTGATGCCAAATCCGTACGCTTGCTTGGCTTTTCAGAGGGTGCTTGGGCGCAGGCAGACGAGCAGCCGGATGTATTGAGCAACGTGTTGATAGCCGGAGGCGGACGCGCTAGAAGCCGAATGGAAGGTTGAGACCTTTCCGCCAAGGTACTAAACCACCTGAAGTGAACAAGCAGATTTGATATAAACTTGCCATATTTAAGGAAACGTGGACTTAGTGATGTCTCAAGACTCGTTCGCTGCACGCTATCGGTGCGACGATCTTCCAACCTCTATCAGCAGCGACGCTTGTCTTCTGCTCAATATCGAGTGTACTAATCTTGGGCAGGTGGCCTGGCAGTCCAAAGGGTCGCAGCCGATCACAATCTCGTATCGTTGGCACGACCGCAACGGACGCCCGATCATTGCCGAAGGTTTGCATAGCGAATTACCCGAGCCGATCGCAGCAGGCGAGAGCCGCAAACTGCGCATCGCCATCGAGCCGCCCGCACGTCCCGGCGACTACCTTGTAACCGTCGATCTGATTCGCGAAGGTGTCGCTTGGTTTAGCGAATTGGGGGTTCAGCCGCTCCAATTTCCGATCCGCGTCACACCACCGCGCGAGGTCGCCCAACGTGTGACCATCGTGATGATCGATAGCCGACTGCACGATGCGATGGGCAACTATCTGGTCGAACAGTTGCGCTTTTTCAAAGAGCGCGGCGCCCACGTACTGGGCTTGGTCGAACATCTCGACGAGCGCCAGCCCGATTGGGTGCGCGAACTGCTCTTTCGGGTGCGTCTCAGCGACTTGCAGGGCAGCGGCGACGATCCGCTGACGCGGCGCGCCTACGAACACTTTTACAGCAGTAATCTGTTCATCTTTAACTATCCAACCTATTACCAACTGATCGAGGCGATTCGTTTGGTGCAAGGCGGCCAAGTGATCTTCGACTATCACGGCGTAACGCCGCCCCAACTCTGGGGCAACAGCCGCGGCCTCGACGATCTGATTCGCGGTCAACAGCAGGCCAGTCTGGCACGCTACGCCGATCACGTGATCGCGCACAGCAGCTACGCCCGCGAAGAGCTGGCCCGCCATAGCGGAATCGCCCCTTCCGAGATCAAGCTGCTCTCATATGTGGTGCCGACCGAAGAGTTCCGGCCCGGCCCACCTGATCCAGCTTTGATCGAGCAATATGGTCTGGAAGGCAAACAGGTGCTGCTCTACATCGGGCGTATGGCGGCCAACAAGCGTGTGATCGATCTTGTGCGCGCCCTACCCTTGATTCAGCGCAACTGCCCCAATGTGGTTTTAATGGTCGTAGGCGATATCAAAACCCAACCCTACCCCCAACTGGTGGCTGAGGCGCGCCAGACCGCTCAAGAGCTGGGCGTCGAGTCAAGCCTGATCTTCACGGGTCAAGTCGATGATCTGCCAGCCTACTACCGGCTCTGCGATCTGTTTGTGACCGCCAGCCAACACGAAGGCTTCTGCATTCCTGTGATCGAGGCGGAGTCCAGTGGTAAACCTGTCGTCGGCAGCGCTGCGACTGCTCTGCCCGAGACGATCGGCCCGGGCGGACTCACCTTCCCAGCTGGCGATATCGAAGCCTTTGCGGCGACCGTGGTGAAGCTGCTAACGAGTCGAAATCGGGGATAAACAATGAGTGAGATAACCAGCCAATTCGCTGCTGAGTATACGCTTTTAAGCCCTCCCAATGCGCAATCAAATGACGAGCTTCGTTTTCTCGATCTGCGCGTCAGCAATACAGGCAGCGCAGCTTGGCCCCATCAGGGCAATAATCCGATCACCCTCTCGTACCGTTGGCGCGATAACAACGGCCGCCTGCTGCCCGGCGAAGGGCCACATATCCGCCTGAGCGCGAGCCTAGAGCCGGGTCAATCGGCTACGCTCGAACTACCGATCCACACTCCCGCTCGGGCCGGCTTCTACACCCTTGAGATTCAGTTGATTCAAGAGGGTGTCGCTTGGTTCGACGAGCTTGGAGTAGCGCCCCTGCAGCAGCCTTTTCAGGTGCTCGAAGCATCAACAAGCGGGCGGGTGGTCTGTTTGATCAACAGTAGCTGCCGTACACGCGATGCGATTGGCCAACATATCGTCGAGCAGATCCGCTTCTTCAAAGCGCGCGGCGACCGTGTGCTGGCCATCGTTGAAGATATCGACGAGCGCTGGCCGCGCGAGGTGCGCCAACACCTCGTCAGCTGCGATCTCGAGACCCTGCGCTCGGGTCAGCCGAGTTTGGCCCAGCGCCGCGCCTACGAGCACTTCGCCAGCGCCGACCTTGTGATCGTACACTACTCGGCCTATTATCCCTTGGCCGAAGCGATCCGTATCATCAATCGCGGCCAAGTGATCTTCGATTACCACGGCGTGACGCCCGCTTCGATCTGGAGCGGCATCCAAGGCGGCGAAGAGCTGGCCGCAGGCGAGCGCAACCTGCGTCTGGCGCGCTACGCCGACTTCGCGATCGCGCACAGCAGCTATGCCCGCGACGAGTTGATACGTGGCAGTGGCATCAGCGCCGAGCGCATTCACCTCATGCCCTATGTGGTGCCGCTCGATGCCTTCAAACCGGGCCCACGCGACCCTGATCTAATCGAAAAGTATGGTCTGGAAGGCAAGTCAGTGCTGCTCTACATTGGGCGTATGGCGGCCAACAAACGGGTGATCGACCTTGTGCGCGCCCTGCCCTTGATTCAACGCGCCCACCCCAACACGGTGCTGCTCTTAGTCGGCGATACCACAACGCCACCCTATCCTCAGCTCGTGGCTGAAGCCAAGCAAGCCGCCGAAGAGCTCGGCGTCAGTAAGGATGTGATCTTTACCGGACAAGTCGATAAGCTACCCGCTTACTACCAACTCTGCGATCTGTTTGTAACCGCCAGCGTTCACGAAGGCTTCTGTATCCCTGTGATCGAAGCCGAAGCCAGCGGCAAACCAGTGGTGGGCAGTGACGCCACGGCCCTGCCAGAGACGATCGGTCCGGGCGGGCTCACCTTCCCAGCCTACAATGTCGAAGCACTTGCAGAGCAGGTTATCCACCTCTTGAACTCGCGCACGGTGCAGCCATCACCGGCTTGAGGAGTCTAAGCAAGATGCATACGTGGCTCGAGCGTAGCTACAATCTGCGACCGCTGATCGCTTTGTTGCTTGGCGCAACCAGCTTGGCGCTGCTACTCTACGCTTGGCAGAGTCCGAGGACTCCGACCGCTGCTTGGTCGCTCGGTTTTCACTACCCCGAAGAGCAGGCCAGCGAATTTCAAGCTTTTTCTAAAGCGCAAAGCCACTTCTTCGTGCAAGATCTTGCGGCTGGCAGCCAACTTCTCCACGTAGCAGTCAGCTCGCCAACGCCGCTCCCCGAACGAGCACTCACGATCAGCTACAACCAAAAGCCCGTCGCTCAAGTTGAGATCGGCCCGCAGCAGCGCCAACTCTATCTGCTGCTGCCTAGACGCGAACAGGTAGCGAGCGACGGCTTTTTGATTGGCTTTAGCAGCGAAACGATCCGGCTCGCAAACGACAATCGAGAGCTAGGGCTGCTCTTCGGTGATTTCCTACTGCGCAAGCTCCAAAGTGACCAGACAGCGATCGCCACCCTGCCATTGCTAGCGGGACTGATCTGTGCTGCTGCTAGCATCGCACTCTGGCGCAGCCGTTTCGCCCTGCCGCTTCAGGCCAGCACGCTCTGTTTCGGCACACTGACGCTGGCTTGGGCGCTTGCGATGAGCTGGGCCGCGATTCAGCGCTATGAACTGTTTGAAGCCAACACCTACGACTTGGGCATCTACGACCAGAATCTATGGCTGATCAGTCGAGGTTATCCGCCTTTCAATACTGGCATGGGCATTCACCTCTTGGGCAACCACGGCGCATTGATCCTCTACCCCTTCGCGCTGCTCTATCTGATCGCACCCCATGTCTGGGCGCTCCTGATCGCGCAGGTAGTGCTGCTTGCCGCCGGGGCAACTGCCATATTTTTGATCGGCAGCAAGCATGGACACGCTTGGCTAGGCTGCCTAACCGCCATAGTCTACTTGCTGCACCCTGCCAATCAAAATCTGATCTTGTTCGATTTTCACCCCGATGCAATCGGGGCGACGGCGCTACTGTTTGCGCTTTGGGCCGCCGACCAGAAGCGCTGGCGCCTAGTGCTGCTCTGTTGTGTGGTCTTGATGACCTGCAAAGAGAATTTCGCCTTAACCAGTTGTATGCTAGGTGTCTGGCTGCTCTTGCAACGCCAATGGCGCTATGGCGGTCTATTAGTCATCGCCAGTCTGGTCTGGTTCGCGATCGCCACCCAACTGCTGCTGCCCAGCTTCAACAACCAAGGCCATTCGATCCACTTGATCGAGCGCTACGGCCAATATGGTGGCTCCATAAGCGAGATCATCGTCTACTTTTTCAGCAAGCCGCTGCACTTGCTTGAGCTGCTGCTCGGCCAAGAGAATCGCAGCTATCTGCTGCTTTTGCTCGCACCCTTCGGCCTGCTCTGTCTGCTACGCGCTCACATACTGATCATCGCTTTGCCAGCGCTCTTGCTCAACATGCTCAGCACCGCAGCGGAACAACGCAGCCTCTACTACCACTACGACGCCTTGGTTGTGGCAGTGATGGCGGTGGCTAGCCTCTATGCTCTGATCTGGCTGAGCGAACAGCGTCTTGGCCAGCGACTGCTGCCCTTGACCGGAGCGATCTGCGCTGCTGGCTTGTTGCTGTGCTGTACGGCTAGCGATCTACGGCTTGTAGAACTGCAAGAAGATCTGGCTTACAGAAGCGCCCGTCTGCACTACTACGATTACGCCCTCTCCTTCATTCCTGATGATGCCAATATCGCTGCCGATCTGCAGTTGCAGCCTCATCTGTCTCATCGCCAGCAGGCTTTTCTGTTTCCAAGCCCATTCAATCAAGCCGTCTACTTCGATCCGGCGGGCCAGCCCTTTACAGAACGTATCGACTACATTTTGTACGATACCAAGCGCGCCAACAGCCATTTGATCGATGACGATGAAAAGAGCGATATCCTACGAGAATTGCAGAGCCGAGGTCTCTTTCAAGCGAGCTTACAGATCGACGGCTTTTTGGTCTTAGAACGCAAGCCTTCGGCGTTGCCCGATCGCTGTTTTGGGCGCGATTGGCAATCCAGCGATTGTCTGATCCAGCCTTAAACCTAGGCGATCTCACCACATCCGTTTGCATTCTTCAGCGCTCTGGCGGCGTGGTCTTTGCCCCAAATAAGGTAGCGACCGCGTCCGCCTACGGCTATCAACAGCCCGTCCGTAAGCAGGCTGTTGTAGCTGTGTGCCGAAAGACCGCCCCAAAATACAACAAAGCAGATTTCGTATCATTCCTCCTCGCTAAGCGGTTGATCGTATACAATACACGCTAGAACTCATTTTTGGCTCACTAAGGGCTGAAGCGCACAAACAAGCAGTTCCGTATTCAAGGCATAGCAATTCCGTTGGATCATTGAGTTTTCGAAGATTCTCATGGTGCAGACAGCGAATGCATCGTTGAGGCGGGCAAGCCGTTTGTAGCCGTAGGCGGACGCGGTAAGGATCGGATTCGAGCCAAAGCCCTTACCGCCAACAGTATGAGCTGGTTGAAGTGATCAAGTGAATTTGGTATAACATAGCTTCTCAAGCGGCGTTACCGATCTGATCAGTTGTGGAATATGGGTTCTTCTAGTGGGACAGGAAAAATCAATGAACGTGCTTCCGCTAAACTCCGATCATCTGCCTGAACTCTATAGCATCTACCGCACGGTCACGGCTCGCGCCGCTCACTGCCGCTTTGTGCCCAGCTTCGAGCGTTTCTCACTCGCTCTGAGCGAACCGCGCTATAGTGCAACCAAGCTCTTTGTGGCCGAAGAGCAGGGCAAAGCGCTCGGTTTCGCCGCCTTCGAGCCACGTTCGCCAACCGAAAACGGTCTGTCGCGCGCCAGCATCACTGCGCTGTTCAGCGAACATGAAGAGGTAGCTCAAACACTGCTGCAGGAGCTTCTAAAGCTCGCCGATCAATTTCAGATCCAGCAATTGGAAGCCTTTCCCGAGCACCATTTTCACTGCCCCGTGCCCGGCTACAATGCAGGCTGGGACGCACTATCTGATACAATGCCTATGATCGCTCGGGTATTAGCGCGCAATGGCTTTGTGCCGACCTATCGCGAATTACTCATGATCTGCGATTTTAAGCGCTTCCCTCCTTCTGATGGCGAAGTGCCGGAAGGTCTCAGCTTGCGCAAGCGCGTGCCCGCTATGGGCGGCTGGGAGCTTTTGCCCTATATCGATCAGCAGCGCGTCGGCAGCGTCCACTACGATACCCTCGCGCGCTTGGTCGACAGCGAAGATGCCAACAAGGTCGGCTATATTTGGGGTATCAGTGTGATTCAACCGATGCGCCGACGCGGCATCGCTCGCTACCTGACTCGTCGGGTGATGACCCACTTTTATGAGCTTGGTTGCAGCGAGTGTTGGCTTAGCACCGGGGCACAGAACTTCCCTGCTCAACCGCTCTATTTATCGCTCGGTTTTGAAGTCGCCGATACGACCGTCAGTTTCCGACGGCTTCTATAAGATATTGCTTGCTCTATGACACACAGTTCAAACACAATCGGATTTGTGACACCACGTTACGGTGTTGATATTTTGGGCGGTGCCGAGCGCCACGTTCGTTCTTTGGCCGAACAGCTGGTGAAGGGTGGTTGGAAGGTCGAAGCGCTCACAACCTGCACCGAAAGCCTGATCGAGATCCGCAATACCCTTCCGCCAGGCACAAGCGAGGTCAACGGCGTTACTGTGCGGCGCTTCCCCGCCGATCAGACTGATATTGCGCGCTACCATCGAGTTGCAGCCTTGGCCCAGAGCGGCGCCAAGGTCAGCTATAGCGACCAGCTCGAATTTATGCGCCATTCGATCAACAGCGGGCCGCTCTACGAATATCTGCGCAGTCACGCCGACGAATATCGCTGCATCGTGTTTGCGCCCTACCTGTTTGGAACCACCTATTGGGGCATTCAGGCGGTGCCACACAAGGCGATCTTAATGCCCTGCCTTCACGATGAGCCCTACGCCTATTTCGACCTGATTCGCGATATGTTTGAACAGGTACAGGGCATCTTCTTCAATACGCCGCCCGAATACGAGTTCGCTCGCAATAAACTCGGCTTGATCAATCCCAATGCCCAGATCGTCGGCATGGAGTTCCCCGATCAGCCCAAGGGCGATGGCGAAGGCTTTCGCGCCAAACACCAGCTCAAAGGCAATGTTTTGCTCTATACGGGCCGTCTGGAAGAGGGCAAGAATATCCCCCTTTTGCTCGACTACTTTACGCGCTATAGCGATGAGCAGCCCGGCAAATGGACGCTGGTGATCACCGGACGCGGCCCAGTTGAGATCCCCAAACGGCCCGATATTGTTTATCTGGGTATGTTGCCTGAAGAGGAGATGAAGGATCTCTCGGCGGCCTGCAGCCTCTTTTGTCTGCCTTCGCTCAACGAGAGCATGTCGATTGTGCTGATGGAGACTTGGCTGCAAGATCGACCTGTGTTGGTGCACGCCGACTGCGCCGTAACCCATTACCATATCAAGCAGAGCCAAGGCGGTTTGGCTTTCGATAGCTACGAAAGCTTTAAAGCAGCCCTCGAGCGCATCGCCGCCGAGCCAGAGACCGCCCGAGCCATGGGCCAGCGCGGCCACGCGTATGTACGCCAGACCTTCAATTCGGAAGCGGTCTATGCGCGCCTCACCAAGGCCATCAACGACTTTACCGCCCCGCGCAGCCTCTATGACCAACTCAGCCAGCAAGCTATCGTACACGCCCGCTCGTTCTCGCGCGAGCGCTTCGACGAACGTTTCGAAGCGATTTTAAAGCAAGTTGAAGCCGAGACAGCCGGACAAGGCCTTACCCCTCAGCAGATCAGTGCGCTGCGCCAGGCTGCTCTCGTCGGTATGCCCGACTATCAAGTGCAATCGGGTGCGCCCTTCGGTTTAGGCAAGCTGATCGTCTGGTTGCGCAACCAGCTCACATCGCACCTGCGCGAGCCCTATCTCGATCCGATCATCGCCCGCCAAGAGCACTACAACCGCCAATTGCTCGACGTGATCTTACCAGCCTTGGAACGAAGCGTTCGCTCGCAACAACGCCTTGAACGCCAAGTGCGCATGCTCGAACAACAGGTTAGTGAACTGCAAAAGCAATTGGCCTCGAGCGAAAAAGCCACAAATGAGCTGCACAAATAGTGCAACTGGTGCGAGCGCTGCTGTATCCGATAGCTTATAGCAACGTTCCTGAGAGTATGGTATACTAGTACATTAGGAGCAACAGCGTCAACATACAACTGGCGCTGTGCTAATTATTTTCCCCAATATTTGGAATGCCAGAGAGGAGATGCTTCGGCATCACCCTGTGTCGACAATACAGGCGTCTGCCGCTGCAACAAAACAATGGGCGCTGAGCGATTACAAAAAGTGTTAGCCAGCGCTGGCATAGCCTCGCGACGAGACTGTGAGGAACTGATTGCCAGTGGAAGAGTAACAGTCAATGGGCGCGTGATGCACGAATTAGGTGCGCGCGTTGACATCGCTGTTGATACGATTGAGGTTGATGGCAAACCCATTCAACCACCAGGTGAGCGTACCTACATTATGCTTCACAAGCCGGTCGGTGTAGTCTCGACCGCCGATGACCCCCAAGGTCGGCCTACCGTAGTCGAATTAGTTGAAAGCAATGCACGGCTCTTCCCTGTTGGGCGGCTCGACGTCGACAGCGAAGGTCTGATTCTGCTGACCGACGACGGTGAACTAACCCATAAGCTGACCCATCCTAGTTTCGAAGTCGAAAAAGAGTATCGCGCTCTGCTGAACGAAGCACCTTCAGGCGATGCCTTACGCCAGTGGCGCGAAGGCGTCATGTTATACGGGGAGCGAACCGCTCCGGCATGGGTAGAAGTGCTCGAGCCAGCAGAACAAGGCGTCTGGGTTCGTGTTGTGATCCGCGAAGGTCGCAAGCGCCAAATCCGCGAAGTCGCCAAATTACTCGGCTATCAAGTGTTGCGCCTCCAACGCATCCGTGAAGACACGCTCTTGTTGGGCGATCTGCCCCTCGGTTCTTGGCGACACCTCACGCCCGAGGAGGTTAAAGCCCTGCAAGACCATGTGGCTGAAATTTCCCGTACAACCAGCCGTTTAGCCCGTGCCAACCGCCGCAACGAAGAAGAAAGTGACGAAGTGAAAGAGCGCCCAAGCCGTCCGGCTCAGCCCAAATATATTGACGAAACCGATGAGCCGGAAGATGGCATTGTGCGCCCACAACGTGGCGAACAGCGCGAATTCCGTCCTCGCACCCCGTATGGCGAACGTTCCGGTCGCGATTTCGATCGCAACAATCGATCGGATTTCCGCAGCGATCGCCGCGATGAGCGCGGTTCCCGCAGTGATCGCCGCGATGAGCGCGGTTCCCGCAGTGATCGCCGCGATGAGCGTGGCTTCCGTGGCGAGCGCAACGACCGTGGCTTCGATCGCCGCGATGAGCGTGGCTTCGATCGTCGCAATGATCGCGCTTTCCGTGGCGAGCGCAACGACCGTGGCTTTGAGCGTCGCGATGATCGTGGTTTCCGTGGTGAGCGCGGTAGCGATCGTGGCTTTGAGCGTCGCGATGATCGCGCTTTCCGTGGTGAGCGCGGTAGCGATCGTGGCTTTGAGCGTCGCGATGATCGTGGTTTCCGTGGTGAGCGCGGTAGCGATCGTGGCTTTGAGCGTCGCGATGATCGTGGTTTCCGTGGTGAGCGCGGTAACGATCGTGGCTTTGAGCGTCGTGACGACCGCGGCTTCCGTGGTGAGCGCGGTAGCGATCGTGGCTTCGAACGCCGCGATGATCGTGGTTTCCGTGGTGAGCGCGGTAGCGATCGTGGCTTTGAGCGTCGTGACGACCGCGGCTTCCGTGGCGAGCGCGGTAGCGATCGTGGCTTTGAGCGTCGTGACGACCGCGGCTTCCGTGGCGAGCAGCGGCCCGAGCGCAGCGAACCCCGTTCGGATTCGCGTTCGGATTCCCATCTAGCATCTCGTAGTCCCCGCATTGCGCGCGGAAGCTTCCGCAACCCGATCGCAGGACGACCAGCCTTCCCGCTGCGCCGTCGCTCGGGCCGTCCAAGCGACGATGAAGAATAAGGCGTCGTCGGATCTGTAGCTTATTGGCCCTTTAGCTGTCTACAACAGAGCAACGTTGTAATGAGCCAGCATAAAGGGCCATAACTCGATCGCTGTGTTAGAGCGACCACATCGAATTGAGGCGTTTAGCCCCTACTGCGTCCGCTCAGCTTGTCGAAGACATAGATCGAGAACCAGCATACAGCGTTGTAACGTGTCGCTACAAACAGACTGAACAAAACTCGTTTGACGTAAAGGGCTAAGATATCGTAAAACTGTTCTGACACTAATTCCAACTCGGATAATACCGGTTTGGAATGCGTTCTTGTTTGTAGTGGAACTCGTTCTAATCGCTTTTCGGTATCTGTTATAATCAAACAGCTATGGCCGAACTCGTCACAATCAAAAGCAATAAAGACGGCCTACGGGTCTACCTCAATCAAACAGCCGAGTGGTCACACATTATCGAATCGCTCCGTCAGCGGCTCGAACAAAGTGGCACGTTTTTTCATGGTGCGCGGTTTGTACTCGATATTGCAGACCGTCCCGTTACTGAAGAGCAGCTCGCCGAATTACTTACCCTTTTGCGCCAGCATGGACTGGCCCCCGACTCGCTCGCCACTACCACGCGTGAGGGGCGAAGCGCTGCTCGGCAAGCTGGCATCGCGGCAGGACCGTTAGCACGCCCACCAGCACCAGCTCCCGCTAATACCGAAAGCGATGCTCTGTTGGTCTGGAGAACCGTTCGCTCTGGTCAAGTCGTTCGACATACCGGCCATATCACGATCATTGGTGACGTCAATGCCGGAGCCGAAGTGATCGCCGGAGGGAATGTTGTTGTTTGGGGGCGACTACGTGGCGTTGTACACGCCGGAGCACTAGGAGATCATAACGCGCTGATTTGTGCACTTGAGCTAAACCCTACACAACTTCGTATCGCCGATCTTATCGCACAACCCGACACAAGTGCTGCACTGCGGATCCCCGAAGTCGCCCGTATTGAGGACGGACGGATCGGTGTCGAGAGTTGGGAAGCGTATCGCAAAATCTAGCTGAGATCGTCGACGTTTTGGAACCTTATTTGCAAACTCAGCACTACTTGGAGGCCCTATGTCGCGCGTTATTACGATCACTTCAGGCAAAGGCGGTGTAGGTAAAACAACCACAACGGCAAACCTTGGTACAGCGCTGGCGCTTCAAGGGCATCGAGTCGCTGTGATCGATGCTGATATTGGCTTGCGTAACCTCGATGTCGTTATGGGTTTGGAAAACCGCATCGTATATGATCTCGTAGATGTCATCGAGGGGCGGGCGCGTCTGCGCCAAGCGCTTATTAAAGACAAACATCTTCCAGAGTTATGCCTCTTACCAGCAGCCCAAACTCGCGACAAAGATGCTGTCGGGCCTGAAGAAATGATTGCTCTTACCGACCAACTTCGTCAAGAGTTTGACTATGTATTGGTCGATAGCCCTGCTGGTATTGAGGGAGGCTTCCGCAATGCCATCGCCGGAGCAGATAGTGTTTTGATCGTTACCACGCCGGAAGTTTCGGCGGTTCGCGATGCAGATCGCATCGTTGGTTTGGTTGAAGCCGCTGAAAAAGGCCCTCCCCGTTTGATTATCAACCGTATCAAACCTAAGCTCGTCAGCCGGGGTGATATGCTCTCCATGGAACAGGTTGTGGAGATTCTGGCGATCGACCTGATCGGTGTGGTGCCAGAAGATGAAACAATCGTGACATCGACCAACCGTGGTGAAGTCGCTGTCTTCGACCGCAGCTCGACTGCTGGCCGTTCATTTATCGACATCGCACGCCGCGTGGCAGGAGAACAGGTGCCGATTATGGCGCTTGAAGATAATCAGGGAATGCTGGAACGAATCTTTGGCTTATTCGGGCGTCGCGCTCGTACCTAAACTGCGGAGGATGCGATGAGCTTTTTCGATAATCTGTTTCGTGGACGACGCGAGCGCAGCGCTCAAGTCGCAAAAGAGCGCTTGTTAACGGTTTTGGTCAACGATCGTGTCAAGCTCACTCCTGAGATGATGGATCAACTCAAAGCAGAGTTATCGGCTGTGATCGCCAAATACGTTCCCTCCGTAGAACCAGGCGAAATAGAAGTATCGCTCGAACGAGCAGAACTGAGCGACCATCTAAGAGCTGATATTCCGCTGCGAAGAAGTCGTTCAGAATCTTCTTCTTAAAGAATTAATATTTTTTATGTATAACGTACCCTGCGGGCAACCCCAGGGTAATCGTATACAATAGAGCTAAGTGCTTCCACGGTGGCAGCAGAGACGAGTACAAGGTCGAGAGTATGGAGATCGAATCAAAGCCTATTCGCCTTTCTACACGTGGGAAAGTTGTAACAATAGCGATCATCACGCTACTGACAATTTTTCTCTTGCATGAAGTCGAGCATGTTCTAGGGCCATTTATTGCCGCTATCATTACGGCCTATTTGTTTAATCCACTAATTGGCTTTGTATCACGGCGTACCAACACTAACCGGATTATTTGGATTGTTGTGCTCTATGTCCTCGCTGGGGCGCTTATCTATGGCGTAACGACCTTTATGTGGCCTCGCATCACGGCCCAGTATTACGGTCTAATCAACCAAATCCCAACGATCGTCACTACCATCCAAAACCTGTTTGGCGAGAACCAAGAGCTACACTTCGGCGGTGTTGTATTCGATCTCACTCCAATCGCAGAAGAGATCGCAAACTTTGCAAAAAATATTGGTGGTCAGTTACCAACAGCCGTTCCCAGTCTGGTTTTTTCGGCAGTAGAAACTGTTGTTTATCTATTAGTCTATCTGATCATTACCTTTTACCTCTTACTGCAAGCCGAACAGTTGATGCAGTGGCTTTATGGATTGATCCCTGCACCTTATCGAGCTGAAATCCGTGGTTTGGTTCGAGAAGTTGACCATGTGCTAAGCGCCTACATTCGTGGACAGCTCGTGCTGATCGTGGTCATGTCGGTCCTGATGTACATCCCGCTCTCGATCTTGGGCATACGTTACGCTCTGCTGATTGCGATTCTAAGCGGCATCTTAGAGATCATCCCCTTCATCGGGCCATGGTCGGCCGCTGGCATAGCCATCTTCGCAGCCTTGATTCAGGGTCACGAGCCATTTGGCCTTTCGGGCATCGTGCTCGCAGGTGTGATCGGCTTAATCTACCTTGTGATGCGTCTGATGGAAGATAACTTCATCATTCCGACCTTGGTAGGCCATTTTGTAAAGCTTCACCCAGCCATTATCATCTTCGCGATCTTGGCAGGTGCGGCCTTAGGAGGCGCATTCGGTCTCTTTGTCGCCATCCCCGTGGCGGCTGTCATTCGCATCTTGTTGGTCTATATCTACAACAAACTGATCGATAGCGACATGCCGATCACTCCCCATAACGATAACCCACCAGGAGCGAAGGTGAGCGAAGAGGTCAGTCAGAATGCACCTGTGGCCGCCCCACAAGCGGCGCGCCAAGGGCGTCTACGCACACCTAAAGGCGTGCGAGGTGCGCGTATAGCAAAACGGTAATAGGCCATGGTGACAGTTCGTGCGGCAGAACCTGAAGATCTTGAGGTGTGTCTTACCTTCCCAGCAACCTACACCACACGAGTAGCTTGGCAGCTTGCCATCGATGGGGACCCCAGTCGCAACGGCCCATTGCATATGAGCTTGCAGCAAATGCGCTTGCCGCGTTTGCTCACGCTCACATTACCGTCGGCTCTCATCCCTTTGCAAGCAACTTGGGACATGCAAGACCTGATTCTACTGGCACTCGACAACGAGGTCGCTTGTGGTTACCTCTGTCTGCAACTGCTGCCCGACCAAGGCCAAGGCTTAATCACCCGTTTGCTGGTTAACCCGCCCTCGCGCGGCAAAGGGGCAGGCACCGCCCTCGTGCGCACGGCGCTTGGCTGGGCGTCGGCGCAAGGATTGATGCGCCTGCTGGCCTACACACCACTGCGCAACACCCCCGGGAGCACCTTCTATCAACAGCGCGGCTTTCGCATCTGCGGCATCAGCGAGCACTTTTACCCAACCCGCGAAGATGCCCTGCTCCTAGAGCGCTGGCTCTGACTCCAGACCGCTTCTCTGCTGCTTGTTCAACAAAAAGAGCGCCACCTACAACTCATAAGGTGGCGCGTTTTCTATTTGTTGCATTAAGCCGATGCGTTCATACCAAATCCATTTAAAGACCTGCATGCTCTTCGCTCAGAAAAACGAAAAGCCGGGAAAGATCTAGTCATACCAAATTCGTTTAAAAACTTGCCCACTTGGAGTGTAAGAAAACAAAAACGAGGAAAGAGTTGTGTGACATTTCGCGCGATAACGCGAAATGTCACACAACAAAAAGAGACAAGTTCCACTCTGCCGAAGGCCAAATAGAATGAAGCAAGCGAATTTGGTATCACGTTCCGCTCTGCCGAAGGGCAAAGAGAACCTAATCAACCGGATTTGGTATCAGTACGCTGGCGGTCTAGTCTCTAACCCAAAAAAGACCTCTAGCGCGTCCGCCTACGGCTACAAAAGCGACTAGCCTCGCAAAAGGCGCACTAACTCGCAGCTTTCGCTGCGACTTGCTTGCTGCTTGCAGCAAGCATATAACACATCCCCTCAAAAACATACACTCTCACAACAAGGGAACGAACAAGCTCTATCCTAGCTGATACCAAATTCGTTTAAAAACTTGCCCACTTGGAGTGTAAGAAAACAAAAACGAGGAAAGATTGTGTGACATTTCGCGCGATAGCGCGAAATGTCACACAACAAAAAGAGACAAGTTCCACTCTGCCGAAGGCCAAATAGAATGAAGCAAGCGAATTTGGTATGAAAAGTCTCGCAGTGAGCGGGCGTGCTTCGTAGCACAGCCAGCTAGAAGCCCGTTTTGTTGGGCGGGATGTTGGTAGCCGTAGGCGGACGCGCCAAGGGCCGCATGGCAGCTTGAGCGCTCGCCGCCAAAAGCGCTAGGTGACCTAAACAAACAAAAGAAGCGCTGCCCCAAACAGTTTGGGACAGCGCTTCCGTCGAGGTTCTCAGGCCAATGCACTAGGCGCTCTTGGCGTATTGAGCCTCTTTGCGGCGATACGACTCGTCGAGCAGTTCGACAATGTAGCGCACTTGAACATCTTTGCCGCGCTTACGCAGTTCGGCGGCCAGCTGCATAGCACAGCCCGGGTTGCCCGTTGCGATCACTTCGGCGCCCGTTGCGAGCGCGTTGTTGATCTTGCGTGCGCCCAACTGACCAGCCAGCTCGGGCTGCAGCACATTGTAGATACCCGCCGAGCCGCAGCAGAGCGAGCTTTCGTGCATTTCGCGCAGCTCGAGGCCAGGAATAGCGGTCAGCAGCGCGCGCGGCTGCAGCGTAATGCGCTGGGCATGCGCCAAGTGGCAGGGCTCTTGATAGGTCACCGTCACGGGCAACTCGCCCAAGCCCTCGCGATTCAGGCCGATCTGAGCCAGATATTCGTGTACATCCTTGACCTTGGCAACAAAAGCGGCCGCGCGCGCGCTCCACTCGGGATCGTCATGCAGCAGATGGCCGTACTCCTTTAAGGTCGAGCCACAACCGGCCGCGTTGATGATGATCGCATCAACACCCAAGGACTCGAAGGCAGCGATATTGCGGCGAGCCAAGTCGCGACCGCCCTCCATATCGCCGCTGTGAACGTGGAGCGCGCCACAGCAGCCCTGATCGGGCGGCAGAATCACATCGCAGCCGTTCTTTTGCAACACGCGAATGGTCGCCTCATGCACACCTGCAAAGACCGTCGACATAATACAGCCCGTCAACACCGCAACGGTGGCGCGGCGCTGGCCCTCGGCCCGATAGATCTGGCCCTTGGGCGTCATAAACTTGCCGTCGATCTTGGGCAGCATGTTCTCCATCTCGTCCATGCCCATCAGCTTGAGCAAGCCACTCTTGCGGGCGATCCACTGCGCGCCCGAACGCTGGTAGAGCGCCATCGAGCCAGAGAATGCCCGGAAGAGCGCCATATGCTTGAACAGGCCGTTGAAGACCACACCGCGCAGCATACGCAGCCAGAAGGGGTGCTTGCGCAGCGTTGCAGGTGGATTGGGAGCGCTGGCGATCTTGTTCTGCTGGGCAGGAACGCTACCGGTTCGGACCTGCTCGATCTGAGCGCGGCTGGCCTCGAGGATCGAGCCGTACTGCACGCCGCTCGGACAGACCGCCTCACAGGCCCGGCAGTTGAGGCACTGCGCCATCTGCTCTTGAAAAACTTCGCTCTCTAAGCCGATGCGTCCTTCGCTGACTGCTTTTATCAGATAGATGCGACCGCGCGGCGAAGACATCTCTAAACCAGTCTCGCGATAGGTCGGACAAGAGGCCAGACAGAGGCCACAGTGGACGCACGAGTTGATAATGTCGTCGCTGGGACGATCGATATCGCTAAAGCCAAGCAGCGGGATCTGCTGTTTGGTTGGGGTTTCTGACATGCTCATAAAGCTTGCGCCTCCGATTGGCACTTGTGGGTCGCGGCTCAAATGCAGTCTTAGCGCATTAAGGTATCGGCTAAACGACCCGGATTAAGGATTGCTTGTGGATCAAATTCATCTTTAATACGCTGCATCACATCGATGCCCTCGGGCGCACGCCCCCAGACGGGCAGTTGGCCGCGCGCTTGGCCTGCCAAAGCGTTCAGGCGGGCGCTTGGGGCGCGCTGGCCGAGCGCAGCCGTAAGCTGTGCATAAGCGCGCTTGAGCTGTTCGCCCTCGCCGCGCAGACGCAGATAGGCCACGCCGTTCAAGGCGCGCGCATCGATCGTCAGGGCCGCTAGCTGGTCGCGCAGCTCTTCGCAGGCGATCAAGGCCGCGCCCATTTCAGATGGCAGACAGATCAATCGCAGCACCACCTCATCATCGGCCACTTGAGCGGTCTGAGGCAGGTCGTTAACGCCGGCCCAGAAGGCCGTGTGCTCGGCGTCGCGCAGCACCTCGAGCGAATGCACCCCGCTGGCGCGGGCCAAGTTCGGCAGGTCGCGCACATGGCGCTCAACTGCGGCAGGCAAGCCTTCGGCGCAGACCGCGACCGCCTTCAAACCGCGCGCCTGCTCGGCACCCGAAAGATATTCGACCGCGACCGGCAGCAATTGACTGGCGTGAATGGCGTCGACAAAAGCGTTGGCCTGTTCGCTGCGCTCGAAACCGCACCAGACCGTGGCAGCCGCACGTGGGCGCGGGATCAGCTTAAAGTTGGCGCTGGCGATAACGGCGAGCGTGCCCAAACTGCCGAGATAGAGCTTCATCATATCGAAGCCGCTGACGTTTTTGACCACCATACCGCCTGCTTTGCTGATCCGTCCGGTCGCCTCGACCACACTGATGCCGATCAGCAGATCGCGAGCGGTACCGTAGCCCAAACGGCGCGGGCCATCCATAAAGGTCGCCAGCAAGCCGCCAATCGTGGCACGGCGCGGCAGCGGGCCGTCGAGCGGCAACATCTGGCCGTGTTTGGCTAGCAGATCGTCAAGCTCGCCCAGCGTCATGCCTGCTTCCACCGAGATCGTCAGATCGTCGGGTTCATAGACCAGCACCCGCTTGAGGCCATCGGTGCGCACCACTAGATCGACCTGCTGAGGGGGATTGCCCCAACTCTGTTTGGTGCCAGCGCCCCAAGCCACTACTTTGGCTTGGGCGGCATAGGCCAGCGCCATCACATACGAGAGCTCCTCTTGACTGGCAGGGCTGACCACAAGCTGGGGCACCTGCTCGCCGATACGAAAGTTGGCGCAGGCTTCGGGCGTGCTGAGAATCTGCTCTGGACCAAGTTGCGTGCTTAGCTGCTGAAGCAGCTCATTCTGTTCTATCATCATTGTCTGCACACTCCCACAGGCTAGAGCCAAAGCTTACCACGCTCTTTAAGCTCGCTCCATTCGACTCCTTTCGCTCGCAGAGCCGCTAATTCGCCGCAACCGCGCCCCTTGGGGAAGACCTTGCCGGGGTTGAAGAGGTCGTAAGGATCGAAGCTCTGGTGCAGTCCCGCCATAGCGGCTAGGTCTTCGGTCGAGAAGAGCAGCGTCATAAAGTCTTGCTTTTCGACGCCGATGCCGTGCTCGCCGCTGATCACACCGCCTTGATCGATCGAAACCTGCATCACGGCCGTGCCCGCTTCGAGGGCGCGCTGATTCTGGCTGGCGTCGCGGCGGTTGAAGAGGATGAGCGGATGGAGGTTGCCATCACCGGCGTGGAAGACGTTGGCGATCGGCAGCTTGTACTCGCGCGAGATGCGCCCGACCTCTTCCAAGGTGTGGGGCAGGCGGGTGCGCGGCACAACCGTATCGACCAGATAGTAGGTCGGCGCAAGGCGTCCCATCGCGCCAAAGGCGTTTTTGCGAGCGGCCCAGACTTGGTTCTGCTCGGCGGGCGTGCGTGCCGGGCGCACTTCGATAGCACCGTAGCTGCGACAGACCTCGGTGATCTCAGCCAGCACCTCGTCGAGACCATCTTCAACACCATCGACTTCGATCAACAGCGCCGCGCCCGCCGATTCGGGCAGGCCCAGCTTGTACATATCGTTGACCGCCTTAATCGCCAGTTTGTCCATCATCTCGAGCGCCGCTGGCAACAAACCGCTAGCGATCACGCTCGACACGGTGGCCGAAGCTCCGGCGATATCGGGGAAGAGCGCCAAAACGACACGGGTCTGTTCGGGCAGGCGGGTCAGCCTGAGCCAAGCCTCTGTCACCAAGCCGATCGTGCCTTCGCTGCCCGTCAAGACGCCGGTCAGGTCGTAGCCGCTCATATGCGAGACGCCATCGCCGGTCCAGATCACTTCGCCGTTGGGCAGCACCACTTGAACGCCCAGCACATGGCTGGCGGTCACTCCATACTTCAGACAGTGCGGGCCGCCGCTGTTGTTGGCGATATTGCCGCCAACCGTGCATGCCCGTTGCGAGGATGGATCGGGAGCGAACTGATAGCCGTAGGGCTTGAGGTATTGCGAAAGCTCAAAGTTGATAACCCCTGGCTGAACACGAACGCGGTTATTGCGCGTATCAACCTCTAGGATTTTATCCATACGAGACGTGCTAATCACGATGCCACCTTGCATCGGCGTCGCACCACCGGACAACCCAGTACCAGCGCCTCGGGGCACAATCGGCATACCAGCACGAATCGCAACCTTTACAACACCCGCGACTTGGGCGGTTGTGGTCGGCAGCACAACAACGTGCGGCGCGTGAATGTCCATCACGCAGCCATCGGCGTCGTAGGTCATCAGCGCATCGGGCTGATCGACGACCCCTCGTTCTCCCACTATACGGCGCAATTCCTCAATGACTTGTGCGCGGTTCATGACACCCTCGTCGTGTGAAATATCTAGCGGAATAGGCCTATTGTAGCACGCTTCCGAACTCCTGGCTGCATAGAAGTGTTGCGCTTTGCGCCAAGCATTTGGTATACGGTATACAAAAATGTCACCCAGAATCGCATTTATGTGCATTTCACATCGAAAGAATGCGGTATGATAGCCCCACTTCAACTGCTGAAGGCAATAGCCAAGGAGGGCTAGCATGCGGATTACCGACATTCAGACCTATCCGGTTTGGGCTGGACATCGCAACTTTCTGTTTGTGACGGTCGATACGGACGAAGGTATTTGGGGCGTTGGCGAAGCTGGCATCACCGGGCGCGAGCTCGCGGTGATGGGCGCGATCGAGCATCTCAAACCGCAACTGATCGGTCAAGATCCCTTCAATACCGAGCATATCTGGCAACTGCTCTGGCGTGGCGGCTTCTTCCCGGCCCAACGCATCGTCGGCAGCGCGATCGCAGCGATCGACATCGCGCTCTGGGACATCAAAGGCAAAGCGCTGAACCGCCCGATCTACGATCTGCTGGGCGGCAAAGTGCGCGACAAAGTGGTCTGTTATCCCCACAACTCCGGCGAGAACCACGATATCAGCGGCCTAGTCGAATCGTGTCTGAAATCGAAGGAAGAGGGCTGGAAGTTTGTGCGCTGGGGCTTGCCCATCGCCGAAGGTGGCATTTTAGAGCCGCGCCAAGCAGTACGCACCGCGCTCAAGCAGTTTCAGGCCGTGCGAGAGGCGGTCGGCGACGAGATCGAGATCTGCTTCGATGTGCATACCCGCCTCGACTTGCCCGATGCGCTCGAACTCTGTCGCGAGGCCGAACAGTTCAAGCCCTACTTTATGGAAGATCCGCTCCGCTCTGAAAACCCCGATTCGTTCAAAACGCTGCGCCCACGGACTTCGGTGCCGCTGGCCGCTGGCGAGCAGTTCAGCTCGAAGTGGGAGTTCCGCCAGCTGATTGAAGAAGAGTGGATCGACTACGCCCGCATCGACCTCTGTATCTGTGGCGGCTTTACCGAAGCGCGCAAGATCGCGGGCTGGTGCGAGACTCACTACATCAAAATCGCGCTTCACAATCCGCTTGGCCCAGTCTCTTCGGCAGCCTGTCTGCAGTTCAACCTAGCTGTCCCCAATTTCGGCGTGCAAGAGCAGCCACGCCGCCCCGGCACCGTGCTGACCGATGTGGTGGTCGAGCAGCCCGTGTGGGAAGATGGCTACATCTTAGCGCCCACCAAACCCGGCCTTGGCATCGAGTTCGACCGCGAAGCCGCCAAGCGCTTCCCGATGCAGCAGCGCGATCTGCCTCTGGTCAAACGGCTCGACGGCTCCTTCACCAACTGGTAAGACCAAATCCAGTAGATCACTTTCTTTTTTGGCCTTCGGCAGAGCAGAACTTGACCATTTTTGTTAGGTGACATTTCGCGCTGTTGCGCGAAATGTCACCTATCTCCTCCCCGCTGTCCCGCTGTTTTCGCTTCCACGCATTGTGAAAAGCCAAGCCTTTAAGCGGATTCGGTACAAAACGTAAAGAGCCACTGCTTCTGATAGCAAATCCGCACGGTCGCTTGACTTTTCATACCAAACCCACTTGATGGCTTTCAATTTGGCCTTCGGCAGAACGGAACGTGACCATTTTTGTTGTGCGAGATTTCGCGCCATAGCACGAAATCTCGCACAACTCTTTCCCCGGTTTTCGTTTTCCTGCATTGAGATAATACACGTCTTTTAACGGATTTGGTATCAGGAAGCGCTTGGAAGCAGGCGGATGAGCAGCCGAATGTAGTGAACAAGGTGTTGATAGCCGGAGGCGGACGCGCTAGAAGCTGAATGGAAGGTAAGGAGCTCTCCGCCAAGGTAATAGCTGAAGCGAACTAGCGGATGTAATATGAGATTATGACAAGCCCATACAGCGCTCGAAACTTTTCTCCTTCTAAAGTCTGATTACATGGTAATAACAGCATGCTATATTTAGCTAGGCTATTATATAGCTTAACTAAATAATTTAGTCATTCAACAGTGAGGTCGAAGACTTGCGAGTAAGAAGGCTCTCCCGTCTTCGACTTTTCTATTGTTTAGCCTATGTAAAGTAAAAAACTATGCAAACAGAACGAGCAGCGCAAGAAGATCGGTTTAGTTCGACGTTTCACCGACTGCACTGGGAACTGTACAAACACACGATGGAGACGTTCGAGACGATTCAGCTCACCATGTCGCAATATGTGACACTGTGTAATCTCGAACGCCTAGGTGGCAGTTGCACGATGTGCACCCTAGCACAAGAAACGTTTCAGAGTGGTCCGACCATGACTCGCATTATCGACCGTATGCAGAGCGCAGGTTTGGTCTCACGCGAACGCGATCCTCACGACCGCCGCTCGGTCTTGATCAGCATCACAGAGGCGGGCAGAGCAAAAAAGGCAGAGGCAGAAGCGCTGAGCCGCATCAATATCTCGATTATGACTCGAGCCTGCAGCGATCAAGAGCTTGAAACCATCAACAACACCTTATGTAAACTCCTCGACGGCATGAACGACGTGCGCGCCTGTCTGCACAAAGCCGCCATTCCACCATCTTAGCGACCTAGCATTCATCTTCTCGCTGAAAATAAACAAAGGACATCAATGGAAAATACTCTCATGCAACAAAATGCGACAGCTCGTTCCGGCACATCGCGCCAAGAACTGGCGATTATTATCACCATGCTGATCGCTTGTTTTGTCGTCATCCTCAACGAGACGATTATGAACGTGGCGCTACCCAAGCTGATGGTCGAATTGAGCGTTAGCGCCAGCACTGTTCAATGGCTCGCGACCGGATTTATGCTGGTTATGGCGATTTTGATCCCGACCACGGGCTTTTTGATCAATCGCTTCTCGACCCGCACGCTCTTTATAGCCGCGATGGGCACCTTTTCGATCGGCACTCTGCTCTGCGGTATTGCACCTAGCTTCATCTTTTTGCTAGGCGGGCGTATTCTGCAAGCCTGTGGCACAGCGATTATGTTGCCGCTCTTGACAACCACCATTCTGGCCTTGATTCCGCCCGAACGACGCGGCAGCATCATGGGCACCATGAGCATTGTGATCTCGGTTGCACCTGCGATTGGCCCGACTATTTCGGGCATCATTATCCAGTCACTCTCATGGCGCTATATGTTCTTCTTTGTCTTACCGATCGCCCTGCTGATTCTGGGCTATGGCTATATGAAGCTGCAGAACATCAACGAATCCAAGCCGACTGTGCTCGATAAGCTCTCGGTTGTCTTGGCAGCCCTCAGCTTCGGTGGCATCGTTTATGGCTTTAGCAGCGTGGGAGAGGGCGGCGGCAGCTTTGCCAACACTCATACCCTTATCCCGCTGAGCGTAGGTTTTGTCAGCTTGGGCCTGTTTGTGTGGCGCCAGTTCACCCTTAAAGAGCCGCTGCTCGATCTGCGCGCTCTGCGCTACCCGATGTTTGCGCTCAGCGTGGTGATTATGATGATCAGTATGATGGCGCTCTTCTCGACCGCCATTCTGCTGCCGATTTATCTGCAAAGTGTGCGCGGCTTAGCACCGCTCGAAACCGGCCTCTTCTTGCTGCCGGGCGGTATTATCAACGGTCTGGCCTCGCCAGTGGTGGGACGGCTCTTCGACCGCTTTGGACCGCGCTTCTTGGTACCGATCGGTACGATTCTGATGACGCTTACGATCTGGAGCCTGACTCAGATCAGCGCCGAAACCAACACCATTTTGTTGCTGATGGTGCACGTCTTGTTTAGCTTGGGCTTGGCGATGCTCTTCACACCGGTCTTTACCACGGGCATGAACCAACTGCCGCGCCATCTGCACGCCCACGGTAGCGCGATCGCCAGCACCCTGCAACAGGTTGCGGGCGCGGTTGGAACAGCGCTCTTGGTGGCGATTATGTCGAACGGTGTGGTAAGCTACCTCTCGCAGGTGAGCGTCGAAGTGACTGCCGAAGTGCAGCGCGCCGCCCAGATCTCGGGTCTGCACAGCGCCTTCTGGCTGGCGACTATCATCGCGCTAACAGCCTTCATCTGTTCGCTCTTCCTGCGGCGCACTCACGCACCCGACGGCCAAGGCGAGCCGATCGTAGCCCACTAACTCTTTCATTCAATTCACCACACGAGACACCGAGTAAAAAACCGTACCCTGAGCCTGTCGAAGGGTACGGTTTCTTAAAGTCTCTGTGTGACTCGATGCCTCTCTGTGGTGAATAAAGCGAAAAAAGGAGGTTCGGCGAAGTGCCGAGCCTCCTTGTGATTCAGACGAGCTGATTCTAGACGTTATAGACAGGGGTGAGCCAGTCGCGGTACTCAGGCTTCTTGCCGCGCACAACATCGTTGAAGATCTGATCGAGCTTGCTGGTGATCGGGCCCATCTTGCCGTCGCCGATTGTGTGGCGATCCACCGATCCGATCGAGAGGATCTCGGCGGCCGTACCGACCATAAAGATCTCGTCGGCGATATAGAGCTCGGTGCGATCGACCGGGCGCTCGACAACCTGCAGACCCAGCTCGCGCTTAGCCAGCTCGAGCACCGAGTAGCGCGTGATGCTCTCGAGAATGGCGTCGGTGGTGGTCGGAGTGACCAGCACGCCATCGCGAATCAGCATCACACAAGAGCCAGGGCCTTCGGCGATCTTACCAGCGGTGTTCATAATAAAAGCCGTATGGTAGCCGTTGATATGCGCCTCGGCCATCACCAAGCTCGAGTTGCGATAGTTGGCGATATTCTTGACACGCGGCGGCATCACATTGTCGGAGATGCGAGTGTACGAAGAGACACAAGCGGTCTGAACCCAGTTTTTGCCTAGGTGCGATGGGTTGGGGCGAGCGGTGATCGCGATATCGACCGGCTCGAGGGTCGCTTGGGTGCAGCTCTCGAAGTCGCCGCCACCTTTGGGATAGCAGTAGGGGAAGATGTAGGTGTCGGTGCTGGCGTTCAGAGCGCGCAGCAGCTCGAGCACGGAATCTTTCAGCTCGGCGACGCTATAGGGCGACTCTTGGCGCATCAGCTTCTGCGAGCGCAACAAACGCTGCAAGTGAGCGTCGAGCTGCCACACATAGAGCTGCTTTTGCTCTTCGTTCCAATAGGCCATAATACCTTCAAAGATGGCGTTAACGCCCGTCCAGAAGGTGCTAGCCAGATGAACGGTCGCGCTCTCCCAAGGAACGACTTTGCCATTCCACCAAAGATAGGCCGGAGTACCAGAGAAATCAGGTGCAAACGTCTGAATTTTTTCGCTGTCTGCCATTGTTGGCTTCCTTATTGTAGTGTGTACGGATATGTTCAGTCTTTTGCAAACATGCACAACCGGTGCTAGACCATAAGGTGCTACCACAGCGGTTATATGCTATGTACAACAGAGGCTTGGCAACGTTCCTATCATACCACAACTGGCATAGTTCTCAGCGTAACAAGCTCGTTTGCCGCTTTAGCTCCAAAACTGCCTTAAAAGCCACAAACAAAGCAGAGACGTTTCCAACAGCGCGTTCCTATGGTTTTGTCTCGGCTTATGCGCATAACACAGCGCTTGATCAGCTCAGCAGGCAGGCGACGAGGTCTCTCCCGCCAAGCAGGCTACAAGCGCGTCCGCCTACGGCTATCAGCATCCCGCCCGCAACCCGAAGTCGTATCGCTGTGTGCCGAAAGATCCCCTCAAAACCCAAAACGATTGTGTATCAATCAAAACGAGGTCTCGATGAGCAGGCTTTCCTCATCGAGACCTCATTTGTAAGCGCTCTAGGCTGATGCGCAAACTAATCGGTGTGGAAGACTTCCTTCATATTGGCCCACCACTCGCCTTCGGCGCGGCCTTCGACCGGCTCTTGCATGGGGTCGGTGTGGGTCCACCACTCTTGGGTCTTAGGATCAGCGGCCATCTTCGCCATATCTGCCTCGAAATCGTCGCCCACATATTCGAAATAGGCGAAGAGCAGATTGCCATGGCGGAAGATCGAGTAGTTGCGCATATTGCACTCGTGGATCTTCTGCAAGACCTCGGGCCAGACGGCGGCATGAATCCGCTCGTAGGCTTCGATCTGATCGGGTTTGACGCCGATCACTTGACCGTAACGTTTCATAAGAGCTAGCTCCTTCTGGACTTATAAACAAATCAGCTTGATCGTAGCAAATCCGATTACTTTTTTGGCCTTCGACAGAAGAGATGTTCCGCTTCTAGATGCTGGAAAGCTAGGTGAAGAGAAAGGTCTCTCACCTAGCTTTCTGGTTTAAAGCAACGTTAGCACTGGGCGAGCAGATTAATCCTTCAAAAAGATCTCGACCACAGGCACGATCACGTTCGGCTTCACAACGGGCAGCTCGAGCGCAACCGAGCCCTTGCGCACAGCGGCTATCACATGGTCGGTCGCCTCTTGGTGCTCAATGATCTTGACTTCGCTCGCGTCGTGCAAGAACTGAGCATACTCGATCTTACCGGCCAGACCGTCGAGGTGAATGTGGCGGAAGGGCCAGTTGAAGATATGCAGATAGAGGCGATTGCCCTTCTGGGTGTAGCGCCCATCGAGCGGCGCGGGGTACTCGCTCTGAGTCGCTCCGTAGATCGAACGGGAGTTGTAGCGCATCCAGTCGGCATAGACCTTGAGCGCCGCTTCGGCACGATAGTCGAAGGTGCCACGCCCGGTCGGGCCAACGTTCATCAAGAGGTTGCCGCCGCAGGCGACGCTATTCACCAACATCTGAATCAGTTGCTCGGGCGACTTCCAGGTCGACTCGTCGCGGTGGTAACCCCACGAACCGCTAAAAGTCTGGCAGCCTTCCCAAACCACCGGCTTGCCATCGACATGCACCCATTCGCGCGGCTGAATCTGCTCGGGGGTGTGGATATCGGCCTTTTCGGGCGGCAGGTCGAGGCGGTTGTTGATCAAAATGTTCGGCTGCAACTGGCGGGTCAGCTCATAGAGCGCTTCGCTCTCCCATTCCAGGTGGCCCTTGCCGGGCAAGCCCTTGTAGTCGCGACCGGGATACGAGAAGTCGTACCAAATGATATCGATCTTGCCGTAATTGGTCAGCAACTCGCGCACCTGCTCACGCATGTAGGCGGCGTAGCGCTTCATGTCGCGGCTCTTGTTCAGCTCGGCGGCATCTTCGCGATCGCGCAGCGGGTGAATGCCGTCGATCGGAAAGTCGGGGTGGTGCCAGTCGAGCAACGAATAGTAGAAGCCAACCTTCAAACCAGCTTCGCGGAAGGCCTCTACAAAGGGTGCGATCAGGTCTTTGCCATAGGGTGTGTTGGTGACCTTATAGTCGGTCTGCTTGGTGTCCCAAAGACAGAAGCCTTCGTGGTGCTTCGAAGTCAAGACCACATACTTCATGCCAGCGGCCTTAGCGGCAGCCGCCCACTCTTTGGGATCGTAGAGATCGGGATCGAAATGATCGAAATATTTTTGATAGTCCTCGTTGCTGATGCGTTCGAAGTGGCGCACCCATTCGTGGCGGGCTGGCAGTGCGTACAGACCCCAGTGAATGAACATGCCAAAACGATCGTGAACGAACCAAGAGGTATCGCCAGCAGTTGGAGCAGGTTGCAACATTGCTTTTCCTTTATGTTGAAGCTACAAAGGCGCTACAGCGCGCCGAAGGGCAGCGGGCGATTCCGCCCGCTGCATGCACAATTAGAGAGCACCAGCTTGACCCATTCGCTTAGCGAAGCGGTCAACCATGATCACCAAAATCAAGCCGATCACCGACTTAAACAAGCCGATCGCCGATGCATAAGAGTAGTTCGGTACAGCCGAGGCGATACCAACGCGATAGACATAGGTATCGATCACATCCGAGGTGCGCAGGTTGAGCGGATTCTGCATCAACAAAATCTTTTCGAAACCAGTGCTCAAAATACCGCCCATACTCAAAATCAAGAGCAGAATCGCCAGCGGCATCAGCTCGGGCAAGTCGATATACCAAATGCGCTTGAGTTTGGAAGCGCCGTCAACAATAGCGGCCTCGTGTAAGGTTGGGTCGACACCCGAGAGGGCGGCTAGGTAGATCACACAGTTGAAACCGAGCGTCTGCCATAAGCCAGACCAAACATAAATATGGGCAAATAGCTCGGGCCTGCCCATAAAGTTCACCTGCTGAAAGCCCAGTTTCTGAATGATCATATTGATCAATCCAGTGTTGGGGGCCAAGAATTGCAGGATGATACCAACCATTACAACGGTTGAAATAAAGTAGGGGGCGTAGGTCACCAACTGAACGGTAGACTTAAACCAACGCTTGCCAACGTAATTCAAACAGAGCGCTAAGGCGATCGGGAAGGGGAAGCCTACCACAAGCGAATAGACGCTCAGGACCAATGTATTCTGCAAGGTGCGCTGGAAGTCGTAGGAGTTGATAAAACGATCGAAATGGCGCCAACCAACCCAAGGACTCCCTGTAATTCCCAAGGGCGCTTGGAAATTTTTAAAAGCGATCTGCACACCGTACATCGGCCAATACTGAAATACTATCAGATAGATGATCGGCAAAAGTAAGAGCACAAAGAGCTGCCAGTGTCTGGCGAGTTCTCGTAGAAGCTTTTTTCGTGTCTTTTGTTTTGGGGCACTCTGAGCTAAGGGAACTTGCATCGCAACATCTCTCTTTCTGGAACCTTACGTTAGCCTTTAATCGAACCGAGCATGATGCCCTTAACAAAGTGACGCTGCACAAAGGGGTAAACAATCATCAGCGGAGCAGATGCTACGACAATCAAGGTGTACTTCAGCAACTCGCTCATTTGTTGACGCAAAGCCAATTGTTGCGGATCAATATTAGACATCATATTGGGGTCGAACTGATTCTGAATCAGAATCTCACGCAACACGAGTTGCAAAGGCCAGAGCTCTTTGCGCTGCAGATAAAGCATCGCGCTGAAGTAGGAGTTCCAGTGGCCGATCGCATAGAAGAGCGCGATTACAGCCAAAATCGGGCCAGCAAGCGGGAGCACAACCTTCCAGAGATAGCCGAAATCGTCGCAGCCGTCGAGCTGAGCCGCCTCGAACAGTTCGCGCGGAATCGTCGTTTGGAAGTAAGTGCGCATAATCAGCACGTTCCAAACAGAAATCGCGCCCGGCAGCAAGAGCGACCAGCGCGTGTCTAACATACCAAGTTCGCGAATCACCAGGTAGAGCGGAATCAGACCACCGCTAAACAGAGTGGTGAAGTAGAACAGGAAGGTGATAGTGCGTCGGAAGGGGAGATCAGGTCGCGATAGCGGATAGGCCGCTAAAACGGTCATAATCACATTGATGATCGTTCCAACAACGGTGTAGTAGATCGAGTTGCCGAAACCGCTCATCAAGTATTTATGCTTAAACACCGCCTCATAGCCAGCTAAAGTCGGCTCAACCGGCCATAACCAAACCTGACCAGAAGTAACAGCTCGCGGGTGGCTAAACGAGGCACTTACAATGTAGATGAGTGGATAGAGCACCACAATCAATACCACTGTAAGAATCGCATAGTTTATGATCGTAAAGATCTGATCTCCGCGGCCTTCTCGAATACCACGATGTTGGGTCAACATACAGGATTCCTCATAAGAAAATGACAGGCGCGGTGCGTTACGCACCGCACCTGTCTCAATGCATAAGCCTAGCAACAATGCGCTTGCTTATTTTTGTTTTGAATCGTAGGCCTTCTGGCACAGCTCGAGGTAGCGAGCCAAACCGGCCTGATCGAGAGCATCGAGATAGCTCTGCCAATCAGCATCGTTATCGATGTCGAGGTCACCGATGGTGAAGCGAGCCAACATCTCCTCTACGATCTTCTTGAGAGTCTGCTCGTATTCGGCAACTTCCTGAGCATCTTCCGCGCTAAAGTAGAGCGGCGGCACGGCCAGAGCCGGATCCTGAGCCATCGGGGTCAGCTTGGCCGACTCGTTGAAGAGCACGGTCTCCAGCTCGAAGGGGTTGTCCGACATCTGAGTCAGGCGGAAGTCGCTCGAGCGGAAGCTCGGGTTAGCCTGCATCCACTGGTCGTTCTGGATGTTGCCCCAGCTCTTGAGGGCGACATAGAGCGCCTGCTCGCCATTGATACCCTTCTGGCCTTCTTCTGCCCACTCCCAGCCGATACCTTGCGGGCCAAAGTAAGCCGAGAGCTCGATCTCTTGCTGGTAGAAGCCATCGGCCCATCGCAGAGCAACAGCCGGGCTCTTGGCAGCGCTGGTGATGATGAACTTACCAACCGAGAAGGGGTTATAGGGGTCGAGCGGTTGAACCGCAAAACCGTTTGGTCCCTTCAGCGGGGGAACAACGACGTACTGGTTCCAGCGAGCGCCTTCGACGTTCTCGATCGGCAACCAGCCCGGATAGCCCCACGGAATGCTACCAACAACGTTGTCTTCGGCCTGGCCAACACGCTGCAGGGTCGGCGTATCCTGAGTGAAGCCGTTCGGATCAAGCAGACCTTCCTCATACAGCTTGTTCAAGAAGCGCAGACCTTCGCGCCACTCGGGCTTGTTGTAGGTCACATCAACCTTACCATTGTTCATAAAACGACGTGTGGTAGGGTTGTAGAGGAAGGAGTTCATAAAGTAGAAGTCGAACTGGCTGTTCCAGCCGTTGACGTTGGTGGTCAAAGGAATCTCGTCAGCGATACCGTTGCCGTTCGGATCCTTCTCTTTGAAAGCGCGCAGCACTTCGACGTACTCGTCCAAAGTGGTCGGCATCTCAAGGCCCAAGGTGTCGAGCCAGGGCTTGTAGATCCACAGCTTTTGGGCGACCGAACAGTGGTAGCAGTCGTTGATCTCGGGCAACGAGTAGATGTTGCCGCTCGGAGAAGTAACGACATCCTTGGCCAACGGATACTGAGCGAAGGCGTTCTTGATGTTGACGCCGTAGGTCTCGATCAGATCGTTGAGCGGAATGAAGATGCCTTGCGAACCGTAGAGCTCGATCTGAGCAGCGGTCATGCTGAAGCCCATGATCACATCGGGGATATCGCCGCTCGACAGCATCAAGTTCAGCTTTTGAATGCCATCTTCGCCCTCGGGCAATACGATCCACTCGACATGAACATTGGTCTTCTCTTCGTACCACTTAGTGAATTCGTTGGTAGCAAAATCCTCCACACTTGGCTGGTTTGCAACAGCCACGCGCAAGGTCACCTTCTCATCAACGATCGGGAAGTAGCCTTCAGGAACTGGCTGTCGGCTCAGCTTGCCATCGCGAGGATCATCATCTGTGGGGACCTTCTCAAGCGCAGGAGGAATGCGAACTTCAATATCACCACTAGCAGCAGGAGCATCAGTAGAGGTAGAGCCGCCATCCGAAGCAGCGGGAGCGGCAGAAGAGCCACTGTCAGTACTAGAGGGACTGCTTGCTGGCGCGCCGCCACAGCTTGCGAGGAAAAAACACACAAGCAGGACAGCACTACAGCTTTTGAGTAAACGTAACATTCCGGGTGTACTCCTTTGTAGTTCTCGGCCTTTAAATATTACTCAAACGGTGCACCTGAAGCACACCGAACGTACATACTGAGGAAACTCCACCTACAACCATGGAGATGGTATAACTGTTATCCCATGTACAGACAGGACTTCCAAGCGGCGGGGCTTGGGTTTACAGAGAAAAATTGAACTCAGTAGTGAATTCATTAGCGGATACTTGTATGTATACACTAGCTTTATAAACTTGTCAAGTTGAATGAACTAGGAACGAATTCATTATAATTTTGATAAGCAACATGATCATTCAGCGCTTATTATGCACGTTTGCAGCTTATCTAGCGATTTTTCTAGCACAAAACGAAACAAAACAACGCGGCAACAGTATAAAGGAAAAGCCAACAACGTCATGCAGGTACCTGTCGAAGGATTCTTCTCAGTCGCAATGCCTACGCCCCCACAAGAGGCTCCATTTCGCCACGCAAGACCACACCAAATCCGATCACTTTCTTGCTTTTCGGTCTTCGGCAAAGAGGAAGCTAACTCTTTTTGTTATGTGAAATTTCGAACTTCAGCACGCTGGCGGCTTGCTCCCTTCCCCAAAGAGGGCTGCTAGCGCGTCCGCCTACGGCTACCAACAGTTCGACCGTAAGCTCACTGTTGTAGCTGTGTGCCGAAAGGCCACCTCAAAATCCAACGTTTCAAGCAGATTTGCAAACGGTAAAAACTAGACTGAAACGTGGTAAGCATATTGACAGACTTTTCTTGACATTTTATAAAATAGATATCCTAGTACGGTTTGATGCTTCAGAAACGGGTTTAGGCCAAACCTGTTCCGCAGGCGTATGCCAAATCCGCTTAGAGGCTTGCGCCATTGCAGCGTGCGAAAGAAAACTGGGGAAAAGGTCAAGTTCTATCCCGCTGAAGACCAAAAACAAATACTATCATCAACCGGACTTGATAGTAGGTGTGGAAGATTCTGATCAAGAGAGTAAATCTTACCAACATTACAAAGATATAAAACAACGCTTGCCTAACAAACCTTGACAAAGCACCTTAGTCCGGTATACTTTGAGCAGTTGAACTCACTTTTGGATACAGCAATGAATACAAAATCAGATTCATTAGATCCTTTTGATCTGGCTAAGACCAACGTGGCTAGTAGCGTTATTTGGCAGGCGTTTGCGCCCTTTACCCAAACGGCTGATTCGTTAGTTGCCCATGCTTACGAGCTGATTTGGAAGCAGATTGTTGAAGGTGAGCGTCAGCCGGGTGAACGACTGATCGCTGGCGAACTCGCTCGTGAGTTGAATGTGAGTCGTACGCCTGTACAACAAGCGCTCTACCAATTAAGTCAAACCGGACTGGTCACCATGACGGCGGGCAAGGGTTTTCATGTCACGATCTTCAACGCCACCGATGTACGTGACTTGTACGATCTGCGCACGATCTTAGAGGTCGCAGCGATCACAGCCGCTGTTCCACACGTGCCGCTTGAAGAGATCAAGGCCTGTCAAAGTCTCATCGAACGTATTCGGCAGCTACCGAAAGCAGAACAAGGCTCAGGATTTGTATATTCTGATATCCACTTTCACCACTCGCTGATCGCCCAGCATAGCGGCAACCGACGTTTAGCCGAGGCGGTTGCGCTCCAACGCGCCCAGATGAGCCTCTTCATAATCGATGGCACACGCCAGCCGGGTGGCATCGAAGCGGCGCTGAGCGAGCACGAATTGATCATTGAAGCCATGCTCGAGCGCGATATAGCCAAGGCAGCGCGACGCATGGAAGAGCATATTCAGCGCGTAAAAGAGGATGTGCTGCACGAACTCGCCAATATGCGCCCTCCACGCGTGCGCCGCTTTCGTAGCGTCGATCTAAGCTGAGGCGGCAAGCGGATCTATCTAAATGATGGCCGCATTTAAATTTTGCAGAATAGCATCGACGCTTTCGCTTAGGCTGAGATCTGTTGTATCGAGCCAATAGCCAATTTTGGGTGTTTCGGTGCGCAATATCCGGTCAAAAGCTAAAATCTCTTCACGGCTGCTGTAGCCGCTCTTTGGACGTGCCGCTTCTCGTTCGGCGATCACATAGGCTTGAGGGCAGAGCACAACCAGTGCGAGCGGCTTGGCATGCAAGCGTACTACCTCTTCGAGGTCAGGCCCCAACACGATATCTTGATAGACCACTGTAAAACCCGCTTCACGATAGAGCGAAGCGCTTTGGGCTGCGAGCTGATAGCGCAGATGCAGTTGCTGTTCGGCCTGTTTGGAAAGCTCAAAACCCATAGGCGCCTGCCCCTGCACAATCATTCTACGAAACAGATCACCCCGCAGATGAACGCTCGGCGATATATGTTCAGCCAAAGCCTGTGCAACGCTCGACTTCCCCGACGCCATTAGACCTGTTACGAAGATCAGATCAACCATAATATCTCCTCTATTCTCTATCGGTAGGCACGGGCGTAGTTGCTTGAAGGTGTGAGAGGTATAGCATATTTTACAGCAGTGGGCTCTATTTTGAGTCCTTTCATACCAAATCCGGTTGATTAGGTTCTCTTTAGCCTTCGGCAGAGCGGAACGTGGCTCTTTTTGCTTTTCCCGACTTTTCGTTTTTCTGAGCGAAGAGCATGCAGGTCTTTAAACGGATTTGGTATCAAAACTCTTCCCCCGTTTGGTTTTCCCGCGTTGCGAGGGTCCAAGTCTTTTCTTGGATTTGGCGATACGAAATACCGTTGAATCGTGAGATTTTGGACGGGCCTTTCGCTGCAACTAGAAGCGCATTGTTACGGGCGGGATGTTGGTAGCCGTAGGCGGACGCGCTTGGAAACTTTTTTGGGCAGAAGACCAAGCCGCTAGAGAAGCGAGCTCGACAAACAGATCGAGCGTTTAGAGCGCAGGCTGCAAGAGCGGTGCTTGAGCTAGCAGGATGCGGTATAATGCGCAACAAGAGAAAACAGAGTAAGAGATACGCGATCTATGCGCATTTTGAATGTTGGGCTGGGCGGCGTCACGCGCGAATTCCGCAATTGGCCAGAACGCATCCATGCCCTTGCAATGGCACGACGCGGCCACCACGTCGTCGCATACGGCTATCACGATCCATCAAACCCACTGCTCAAAGCCGAGCAAGAGATTATCGACGGTGTTCTGGTGCGGCGCTTACCGCGTCGGCATTGGCCTACCCCTGAGCTCTGGCGCGCGCTGGAAGAAGATGGGCCTTTCGATCTGGTTCACTTCGAGCACCCGCGCAATGTGCTGGCCTATGGGGTTGCGCGCTGGTGCAAAGAGCGCGGCATTCCAACCATCTATACGTGGCTTGGGCCGTTTCACGACCGCTACTTGATCGATGACCGCGAGCAGCCCTACGACGAGCGCCCCAAATACGAGCGAGTAATCTATACGCATCAACAGCTACTCAAGCGCATTCTGCTCGATCTGCGCCCATCCAAAGGCTTGAAGCACTTTCAACCTAAACAGATCGCCAAAACCGTGCTCGACCACTTCCGCAACTATTGGCTGCACTACCCCTTGGCCGAAGCTAGCGCGCTGCTGCCCTGTTCGTACCACGAAGAGCAGATTTTGCGCGAGATGGGCATGCAGCAGCCGAGCTATGTGGTGCCGCTCTGGATCGATGAGCCTTATGTGAGCGAGCTAGCCGCGCGACAGAGCACCCTGCAGGAAGAGCTGCCCGATCTGGAACTTAACGGGCCGACGGTTTTGTATGTTGGACAACTGACGCGCCGCAAATGTTACGATCTGATGGTCGAAGCTATGCCCGCCGTCGTCCAGCAGCATCCCGATGTGACCTTTTTGTTTGTGACCCATAACCCCGAGCAGCAGGCCCATCTGCTAGCCTTGGCCGAACAACGGGGCGTCGCCAAGCATCTGCGCTTTCTGGGCCGCCTGAGCGATGCAGCGCTCTTCGCGCTCTATCGCGCCGTCGATGTCTTCGCCTTCCCAAGCCGCTACGAGGGCTTCGGCCTGCCGACGCTCGAGGCCATGGCGGCGGGCTGTCCCTTGGTTAGCACCGATATACCGGTGATCAACGAAGCGGTGCAGCATAACGAAAACGGCTGGTTAGTGCGCTATAATGACGCCGCCGATCTTGCGGCGGGCATTATTCGTCTGCTGGGCGATGAGGCTTTGCGCGATCGGCTGATTATGGGCGGCTACGCGACCCTACGCGAACGCTATAACGAAGAGCTGTTAGCGAGTCGGATCGAATCGATCTTTGAAGAGCTGGTAGTCAATCACGCTATGAAGGCCTAGAGTCCAATCCTGGCTATGGACAAAGAGAAAGTTAGCCAAGCGCTGGCCGCTCGACAACAAGAGCGCCAAGCCCTGCTGGCTGCTTGCCAACGTCTGCTGCAGCAAGACGAGTGGATCGAAGCCGCTTGGCTGTTTGGTTCGAGCAGCCGAAGGCAAAACGATGCGCTTAGCGATCTTGATCTCTGGACGGTGGTCAAAGACGAAGCCATCGCCGGATTAATAAACGAGCGGCGCGCTTATGTCGAGCAACTTGGGCCCTGCCTGCTTTGTTTGGAGTCGCCGCGCAACGCTCCGGCAGGTGGCGCTTATCTGATGGCGCTCTATCGCGGAGCATACGGCCCACAACAGATCGACTGGTATTGGCAGCCCGCCAGCACAAGCTGCTTGCCCAACGACGCGCTTTTGTTATTTGAGCGTCGGCCCTTAGTGCGCTGTCTTGAACGCAGCACGCTCGATCTCGTGGCGGGCGAGCGTGATGCAGCCAACAGCGTTCAACAGCGAGCGAGCTTTTTCTGGGCCATGAGCTGTATCTGCGCCAAAAAGATGGCGCGCCACGATCAGCAGAGCGCTCAAGCTATTCTGCAGGCGCTGAGTTTGGCACTGCACGACTGCCAACATTTTTTGCAGCAACCAAGCGATCAGCATCTCGCTGAGACGCTGCCAACTTTAGACCAAGAGGCACAGTTTCAACTCTTGATCGGGCTGGTTAAGCAAATGGAAACCTACAATCCGCTGATCTTCGCTGATGATGACCCGATTACAGCCAGCTTTGCTGAACAGTTCAGAGCCTTCTTGCCGCTCTGTCAAGCCCTAGCCATAATGCCCAAGCTGCTGTGTTAGCATGCCTGCGGCCAACTATAGAGGAGCATTCTGCACTATGGCAGAGAAACAGAATCCTAACGCGCCCGAAGCGCACTACGACGAAGCCTATTTCGTCGCACAACTGAATAAATCCGATGCCAAAGTCGCCTGGCAGTATGGGCGGATCTTTGGCTTAGCTGGCATTTCGTTTGCTAAAAAGAAGCTGCGTGTGCTCGATGTGGGCTGTGGCGCAGGGCCAGCTTTGCGTTTTCTAGAGAAAAAAGGTCAAGAGGCGGTCGGCGTCGATCTCGTCTACTATCCGCTGGCCGAAGCGAGCCGTCTGGTGCACCCCGCTGTCGGCTTGATTCAGGCCGATGTGGGCAAGTCGCTGCCCTTCGCCAACGATAGTTTCGATGTTTTGTTGTTGAGCGAACTGGTAGAACATCTGCCCGATGAGCAGCCTTTGCTGCGTGAATGTCTGCGCGTGCTGCGCAAGGGTGGTCAAGTGGTGGTAACGACTCCTAATCTCTGGGATGCCCGCCGCGCCCTCGCGCCGATCACAGGACGTGTCTGGAGCGGCGATACCGATCCCACTCACTGCAATCTCTTTACGCCGTCTCGCTTGGGCAAGGCGCTTAAAAAGGCGGGCTTTCGCGATGTGCATTGGCGAACGGGCATTAAGCCTATGCGCTGGCTCTCGTCACGCCGCTTGCGTATGCGCTTGGCGCTGCCCTACCCGCCCGCGATCGGCAACGGTCTGCTCGCTGTAGGAACCAAATAAAACCGTGACGCGCAAACAACGTAGCTGTCTGCTCTGGGTTATAGCCTGCCTCGGACTGTTGGGGATCGTGTTTATGCTCAACGGCTTATACGCCCTGCAACGCCCCCAACAGCCCAGCAGAATCGGCCAACTGCTCGACGCCCGTCAGCGTTGGCTCCAGCGTCCGTTTGCTGCCTATGCGATCGAGCTGGAACGGACAGAAGGTCCGTATAGTTGCTTCCAAAGCTTTGTAATGAACGCTGATGGCGAGGTTGAACAGCTCCAAGGTGATTGTCGGGGCGAACCTTGGAGCGTCGAGCGCTTGTTCGATGAAGTCGAGCAGCACCTCACAAGCGTACACTGCGCCCCCAATGGCTGCGCCTGCGATGGTCGCATCTTGGTCGAAGCTAGCTACGATCCCCAATTGGGCTATCCGACAGAACTGCGCTATACCGCTGTCCCTCAGTTCGATATCAGAGGCTGGTTTCGCAGCGCCTTTTACCAGGCGCATCCACGCGAACTGCCCCACCTAATCGTCACTTCCTTCCGTCCGATCGAGCCCTAACGCAAGCTCTCTTCCTTTTGAGCGAGCGGCTGCCAACCAGCTTGTTCCATAATCTGCTGCGCCTCTGCACCCGTAAGAAAGCTGTACAACTCGGTGAGCGACTGGGCGGCGTGCTCGTCGCGAGCGCGCACGATATGCCACTCCTGTTGGAAGGAGACATTTGCGAGCGAAAGCTCTTCGAAGCTTCGATCACAGGGAAGACAACTCTGGGGAATAAAGGCGATGCCGAGTTGCGCACGAACCGCTTCGATGCTGAGAGTGATACTTTCGGTTTCGAGCACGACGTTGAGTTGAGCAGGATTAAAGCCCCGTCGCCGCAGCCATTCGTCAACCTGGCGACGCAGGGGGGCACCTAAAGGGGGCAAAATTAAGGACTGCTCGACAAAGACATCAAGCGAGAGAGGCGCCAGATCGAGCACGGGGTGCTCGCAGTGCGCCAACAGCACAAGCTCTTCTTTGGCGAGCGAACGAGCCTCCCAACCGCGCCGCCGCTGCGCCTCTTCGATAATCAAGAGCTGAAGCTGCTGTTGAGCTAAACGTTCGAGCAAGAGACGTAAGGGAGCGACCTGCACTTGGATCGAAACAGCTGGAAAACGAGCGTGAAAGGCGGCTAAGATCTGGGGCAGAATGATCTCCACGCTCCCAGAGCTACAGCCCACAACCACATGTCCGCCGACATGACCTTTCAGCGCTTTGATGCTCGCCTCAGCCCGTTCGGATAGCGCTAATAGCTCACGTGCGATCTGCAAGAGTTCCTCACCCGCGTGGGTAGGAGCCATGCGTTTACCGATCCGGCGAAAAAGCCGAACGCCATCCAGTTGCTCTTCAAGCGCGTGAATATGCTGACTCACCGCTGGCTGCGACATATGCAATTGCTCAGCAGCAGCGCTATAACTTCCAGCTTCAACAACGGTCACAAATGTTCGCAGATGAAAAGTATCAAGCATAGCAATTGGCATCTGATCAACAGCACAAGGCTGTTTATCTGCAAAAGGACACAGGGGCTAGAGCTGAAACAGACAAGTCCCACTAAGCGATTAACGGATATTTGGCCTTTAACTCGTTAGAGTGTCTTATAAGTATTGTAGACAATCTAGCGCTGAAATGCGAGGCCTCTTAGTGGTTACGTCGGGACAGGGCTGCTCATAGGCTTCAGATAGACTATCGGCAGCGTGCAAGCTTGTTAAATGAAAAGCAGTCCCATAGCCGCAATCGCATAGACTGCCAGCAGCTGTGCGCCCTCAAGCCAATTGCTCTCTCCATCGAGCGAGACGAGTGTTGCCAAAAACACACCCAAGCTCAGCAGGGCGACCTCGAATAAGCTGAAGAAAAGCGTCATTTCGTTGCCGAACAATAGGCTGACAAACACCAGTAAGGGGGCCACAAACAGAGCGACTTGTGTACTCGAGCCGAGCGAGATCGCCAGCGAGAGATCCATCTTGTTTTTATAGGCAACCTGAACCGCAACAATGTGCTCAGCGACATTGCCGATAATCGGAATAATGATGATTCCCAAGAAGAGCTCGCTCACGCCGAGCGCCGCCACGACTGGTTCAACCGCGCCTACCAAGAATTCGCTCAAAAAGACGATGCCCAAGGTACTAGCCGCAAGTAGAGCAAGCGTGGTCGATAGGCTTTTTGAAGCCGACTGAGTTTGATAGGCTTCGTGCTCTTCAACACCCGTTGTCACGTGCATCTGATGATCGGGTTGTTGAAACGAGAAGACTAGGCTAAGGATATAGAGGATGATCAGAACGGCAGCCACGCCTAAGCTGAGCGCGTCGAGGGAGGGATCAACAACGATAGTACGGAATACATCGATCTGACCGTTCTGAAGCTCGTGAATAAACTCAAATAGGGTAGGAATGATCAAACCGATCACGGCCAAGGTCATCATGGTGGAGTTGACCGAGGCGGCGCGCCGATCGAAGCGCTGAATGCCATGGCGCAGACCGCCAAGCAACAGGCTAAAGCCTAGAATCAGCAAAATATTGCCCAGAATCGAGCCCGTGATCGAGGCTTTAACCAATTCGATCTTACCAGCCCGCAAGGCTGCGATCGTAATGATCAATTCTGCAGCATTGCCTAACGTCGCGTTGAGGAAACCGCCTACGCGCGGCCCAGTAAAGTGCGCCAACTCCTCGGTCGCTTCACCCAACAAACCGGCGAGGGGAATAAGCCCCAGACAACTTGCTACAAAGATGATGATCGGCTGTGGATAGAGGAACTTGGCGAGAAAAGCAATGACCACAAAGACCATCAAGAAGCGAAGATACTTCACGCCTGAGACCTCTTTCTTTCAGTGCGCGCTAGCGAAACCCAACGATCTCTCTATCAATCATAGCACCAAAATTAGAGGTGTATGCATGCTTTGTGGCCTAAACAAGCGTCTCAAAGTAGAGAAAGCCTGTTTTAGAGCTAGGGCTGCCACTCCAGAGTGTCAATAAAGTGCAGGAGCTCTTCCTTTGTAAGCCCTTGGGCATCGATCACTAAAACCTGTCGCTCCTCGCGACGGGGAAGATTGAATAGAAAACGCTGCGGATCATTCTCATTCTGTGGCAGTTCGGTCAACTGCCGATCATCGATGTCTGCCTTGAGTAGAACGTGGGCTTGATAGTGTTGATTACGAGCTGGCACGATCTGGACATATTTGTTGTTGTAAAGCTCGAATTGACCATCGGGATGTAGTTCCCGCCAAGTCATCACAACTTGTTTATGCTGGCCCTTATAGCGAATAAGAAAAGGCAGCAAGTTGCCGTTGGCAGGCAGACGCTGAACGATGCGGGTCTGGTCGGCATCAAAGGCTTGATCGGGCAGTTTGACCCCCACCGCACGTAGCACTTCAGGAGGAGCCAAACGAATAGTCATATCGAGCGGATACTGCAGATCGTGTACTTCGCCCGTCGCGACTTCGGGGAACTCTTCAAAGCCATTCCAAGCGCGTCGCGCCTGAAAGATACGATCGATCTCGCGCCGATCGTAGATCCACTCTTCGTTCAGCAGTTGCCAAGTGCGCAGACTGGCCTGCTCGATCTGAGCAGTGCCATCGAGCTCGGTGACAAGGCGTAGGCGACCATCTTCAACATCGATTCCGAGCAGCACGGTGATTCGTGGGCTATAGAGTGGATGATCTTTGGGGAAGCCGATCGGACTCTGGGTTACAAGGCTAATGATTTGCACTGTTCGATTGCCGAGCGGCTGGCGCCCAAGAGTCTGAAGTTCAGAAGCCTGTAAGGCCTCTTGCAAATAGGCCAAGCCGACGCTCCATGCGCCGCTCGTTAAACGCAAGCGCGCCGTCTCTTGAAGCTGCTCGGGCGTCATACGCCGCCGCACAAGCTGCTCGCTCTGAGGGGTGAGGCCCAAGTTGCCGTACAGCGAGTCGAAGTAGGACGGTCCGAGCGCATACCAGAGCTCGCGCACACCATCGCTGACTTGCAGTTCATACAATGCGCCGCCCGCTGCGTGTACGGCCTGCAGACGATAGCGGCTTGGGTTAGCCGTGTCGTACCAAGCATCGAGGTGAATGGGGGCGTACTTACCGTTGGGGAAGTACCAACGCGCCTCCCAACGCGCATGCCAGATTCCTGAGCCAGCGGGCGCCTGAAAGTGCAGATCGTAGGCGCGCTGGATCATGCTGCGTAACTCTTGCTCGCTCATACTGCTTTGGGTCGCTGTGGTAGTGGTCGGTCCATCGAAAAAGCCCGGCAATATCAAAGCAGCGATCAAGCCCACCACAATCGCAGCCAATGCCGACAAGCGTGCGGGTCGCCCCGAGAGCATGCGTTGCCACCAAGCCTGCTTACGGCTATCCTGCTCGATCATACCAAGTAGCTCGCTCAGCAAAGCGCTCGGAATAAGCAACGGCCTGAGCGCGCTGCGCAGATTGTTCTCCAAACGCTCGTACAGTTCATTCCAAGCCCGCAGATAGGCTTGACATTCGCGACAGAGCGCTAAATGACTGCGCAAATGCGGCTCCAACAAATCGCGATCGTTATGAATGCGCATCGCTTTGCGCACGTCAGTGCAGAAGTCGTTGGAGACGGCATAAGGCAGCTTCTGATCGCCAGCCGCCGCTAAAGCTTCCATGGCCGCGATGCGATTGTTGACCACCTGTTCTTGGGCAATACCGAGCGCTTGCCCGCTGTGAGCATCGTCGTAGCCCAGTTGCGAGGCAAGCGCGAGAATGAGACGTTGCGGAAAGACTAGATCCTGAAAAGGAGAGGAACGGTCGGGGCCAGCATAAAGCACACCCTCTTCGGCCTGAGCTTGAAGCGAAAAGCGCAACAACTTTCGGGCGCGTCGTTTATGAAGCCGTTCAGCTTCTTGAAGGAGCAGTGCAAGTAAGCTATGAAACGATGCATCCTGAAGCTCTTTTATGGCTCGCTTGGTCATACGACGCATAAGCTGATCGGCCTCGCTGAGCTGATTGGTGAGCAACACAGCCAGGCGATACAACGTTGTACCATGCTGACGTAGCATTTCTTGCATCTGTGCCGATAGTAGACTAGTCATGGAAATCTCCATATACCAGTAGAAGCTAAACGAGCTCCACTTATGCTGATGGCTACTCCTAGAGACGCCTTCGCCTCTTGAGCTGTTACATAACAACAGCTAGAGATCGCGCTTTATCGCGTTAGAGAGCGCTTCAAGAGCAGCATCAAGGCCAGCAACGTCGGGGCCGCCGCCTTGGGCCAGTTGGGCTTGACCGCCGCCTCGGCCGCCGACAAAACTCAGGCCCTCGCGCAGCAGCTTGCCCGCGTCGAGCGAGAGATCGGCGCCGCGTCCTAGCACGATCTGAGCTTTGTTATCGGCGCTGGCTAAGACGACCACAGCGTCGCTGCCAACAGCGATGATGCGCTCGGCAAGGCTGCGCAGTTCGGCGGGCGAACGAGCATCGAAGCGACGCACTAGCAAGCGCGCACGACCGATCGTTTCAGCTTGAGCCAGTAGCGCTTGAGCTTCGTAGCCGAGCAGCTGTGTTTGAGCCGCCTCTAGGGCGCGGCGCGCTGCCGCCTCGTTGCTTCGTAGGCGCTCAAAGGCCTCTTCGAACTGTTCAATGCCCACACTTAGTTGTCCGGCAGCGCGCCGCGCCATACCATTCAGGTCTTGATAGGATTTGAGGGCGCGTTGGCCACACAGAAACTCAACGCGCGTGCCGCCCTTCTGGCGCGACCAGTTTGTCACCACAATCATGCCCACGCTGCCTGTCGAGCGCGGGTGGGTGCCGCCACAGGCCGAATAGTCGAAATCGGGCACACTCACCACCCGAATCGGGCCTTCAACGCTGGGCGCTTTGCGCAAGGGCAGGCGCGCCAGTTCTTCGTCGCTGACAAAACGGGCCTCGATCGGGCGATCCTCCCAGACGATCTGGTTGGCCAAAGCGACGGCCGCTTGTACATCTCGCTCGTGCAAATTGGCGCTATCCAGATCGATGGTGCAGCTTTGCACACCCAGATGGAACGAAACGGTCTTGAGATCAGCCACTTCTATAAAGGCCGCCGAAAGCAAGTGCTGGCCGTGGTGCTGCTGCATATGGTCGAAGCGACGCGCCCAGTCGATCTCGCCCCTAAGGCTCTGAAGCTCTTCGGGCAGCGGCTCGGCCAAGATATGCCATACCACACCATCGCGCACTTGCACATCGAGCACTGCGACTTCAGCGAGCTTGCCCTGATCGCCCGGCTGGCCGCCGCTTTCAGGGTAGAAGGCGCTGCGGTCGAGCGCCACTGCGGGTTGACCCTTCCAATCGCCTCGTTCAACAATCTGCGCTTCAAAAGAGCGCAGATACGAATCATTGTAATAGAGTCGCTCTGTTTTCATGTCTGTTCCAAAAAAGCAAAATGGGTATCACTCGCAGTATACCAGCAGTGTCGAGCCTATGCGATGCTTGCGGTACAATGGCGGCTTATAGTTTGTTGAAAATATCTGAGATCCGTTTGTATGATCGCATGTGGGGGCACTCGGCACACAGCTAGCAGCTTGTGCGGCGGATGGGATGTTGGTAGCCGTAGGCGGACGCGCCACAAGCCTTTGTTGCGGAAGAGATCTCGCCGCCAAAATAAGCAGAAGCGATCAAACGGATTCGGTGTAAGGCTGATATATCAGCTGCTCAAGAGGTTCAGTATGTCTCAACGTCCTCCAGACCATCACACTTGGCGCACAGGACTAGCTTTTCATAGCATTGTTGCTCTCATCTATAGCCTTATCAGTCTCTATCTGCTTGCGCGGGTGCTGCCCAACTTCGCTAGCGCACTGCCCGGGGCCGAAGTTGCGCTGGCGGACGCTTGGCAAAACAGCTGGAATCTGTGGTGGACGCGCTATGCGCTTGAACATGGCCTCAACCCGTACTGGACGCCGCTGATCTTCTACCCCGATGGCGCGAGCCTCTATCTGCATACGCTCAATATCACCAATGCCATCATCAGCATGCCGGTCAACTGGATCGCGGGGCCGCTGGCGGCCTACAATACAGCGGTCTTTTTGGGCTTGCTGCTGAGCGGAATCGCAGCCTACCTCTTGGCGCTCTATCTGATCAAACAACGCTTCATCGCCGCGATTGTGGGCGGCCTCTTCAGCTTTTCGCCTTTTCATTTAGCCAAAATCTGGGACGGTCATCTCTCGTGGATCACGCTGTACTGGGTGGTCTTTTACGCCTTGGCGCTCTTTATCACGCTCGATAGCGGCAAACGACGCCCAGCCATCGCCGCCGGGGTGCTTCTGGCGCTGGCAAGCCTCACAAGCTGGTACTTTGCAGTCTTTAGCGCTGTTTTTACTGCGCTGGTGCTGCTGCTGCGTCTGCCCGAACTGATTCGCACAAGCCGTTGGCGCATCGTTGTGCCCAAGCTGCTGCTGAGCGCCGCCATCGCCCTGCTCTTGCTCGCGCCGGTCTTGATACCAACGATGCGCAGCTATCTCTACGATGATCTGCCGCCCCCACGTTATGGCGAAAGCGAACACATGCCCGGCTGGGACGGCGAAACCGTGATCTATTCTGCCGATCTGCTCGATATCTTCTTCCCCAGCTTTCTCAACCCTTGGTGGGGCGATTGGTCGCGCAGCCTGCACACCGAGATGCGTCAAGTCTGGTTTTGGCAGATCTCGCCCGGCATCGCGGTGCTGCTGCTGGCTGGCATCGGCACCATCGCCCACTGGAAGCGCGTTTGGCAGATCGCCGTGCTTGTGCTGCTGCTCTTTCTGCTCATGCTCGGGCCGCGCCTCAACGTGGCAGGTATTCCCACCCTCTTTCCGCTGCCCCACGAGCTACTGCGCTATCTGCCCGGCATGAAGCTGGCCCACCGCCCCAACCACTTCGCGATCTTTATGCTGCCTCTGTTGATGGTGCTGGCTGGTTTCGGCACGCAGACTCTCTGGAATGGTAAGCGCGCCAGTCAGATCCTCCTGATCGGCTTAGGGCTTGTGGCTCTGCTCGAATACGCCACCCTGCCCTTTCCAAGCATGAGCGCCAACATTCACCCCCAAATCACGGCCCTCAAAGGCCAAAGCGGCGCCATCCTCGACCTGCCGCCCGATGAACGAACCGCTGGCCCCATGAACAATCAGATGGTACACGAACGCCCGATCGTGGGCGGTTATTTGGCCCGCCAGTTCGATAAGCCCCTATTCGTCGAACGATTGCCATGGGCGCGCCAGCTCTGGCAGTTTTACCCCGACGAAAACTACCAAGCTGAAATTATTCCTCTTCAGCCTGATGACGCTTTGCAAGCCTTTCAATTCTATGGGATCAACACCATTCTGGTGCGTCGCAACGAGCTAGAAGACTTTCAAGACCGCGACATTCAGCGCACCATCGCCGCCTTTTTCCCTGAACTCAAGCCAAGCTACAGCGACGAAGCGCTGAGCATCTACCACTTGCCCGCAGTCGAGCCGCGCCCCTTGATCTATCTCGGCAACGGCTGGCGCGGGCTCGAACAAGACGGTGAGCGCTCGTGGCGTTGGATGGGGGATCGCGCCCATATCTACACCATCAATCCTTTTGATAGCGCTCAATGGGTCACGCTGCGCATCAGCGCCGAAGCCTTCCGCGAAGAGCGCCCGCTCCACCTGGCCCTAAACGAGCATCACCTAGGCAGCTTCACTATTCAGCCCGCCCCAAGTGAGATCAGTCTCCAACTGGCTCTGCCGCCCGGAGAGCACAAAATCACTTTCCAAAGCCAAAGTGTTATCAGCCCCGATGGGCGCAATCTTAGCATCAGCGTCTCACAAATCGTGCTTACACCGTAGCATAAAAGCGCTCAGACGGCTTGGTCTTTAGCCTCCATTCGATCCTTAGCGCGTCCGCCTACGGCTATCAACAGGGCTAAGCGGCCCTCACCCCCCGGCCCCCTCTCCCGCACTGCGGGCGAGGGGGTGAATGCTCCCCGTTCTGTGCTCTCAAGGAGAATCCCGCGATGCTATGCGAACAATCGCCTTTTGCTGCCGACACGACTTTTGGCTAATGCATAGCCCGCCAAGCAGGAGAGAGGGAGCATAACGGCGCTTAACCGAAGAAGCCGTACCCTTCGACAGCTCAGGGTACGGCTTGGATGCTCGGCATAGGGCAGCGAGAGGCGGCGTTGGAAGCTGTGTATCTCGCTGCTTGCGATGCAAGCAGCGAGATAATACGTGCTATGTAGTGGGCGACGCTCTGATAGCCGAAGGCGGACGCGCTAGAAGCCGAATAGAAGGTTGAGACCTCTCCGCCAACGTATAAGCACCTGAAGTAACAAGCAGATTTGCTATCAACTGGCCCACATCAGGCCGTGTTGGGCGGCGTAGGCCAGAATCGCTTCAGTATCGATAGTGTAGGGGCCGCCCAAGTCAAGCTCGACTGTCACCTGCTCGCCGCTCTGAAAAACGATCTCGCGTTCGCCATCGAGCGCAATCGTGCCCGACTCTTCGGGCAGCACAATCCGCTCGCCCGGCAGCAGTGGTGCCGCTGATTCGACCGCAACCGCTTCAAGCAAACCCGGTCCGAGCGGCACCAGCAGCTTGCGTTCGCCACCAAACACCAGTTGAGCACCACAAGGCTCGTGGCGTCCAATCGGCATAGCAAAGCCAGCGATAGCCGAAAGTCCGATCGCATGCGGCTGACCAAAAGTCACAAACAAACGGCTCAGATCGCTGGGCTGCCAGACCGCACGCGCGCCCAAAAAGCGCTGGCGTGTCACCGCCGCATCGACAAGGGCGATCTCGTGACGTTCGCCGTGCCAGACATGCAGCAGCTTATTGCGTTTGAGCGCGATCTGCTCGGGCACGCGCCCTGCCACAAACAGACCAAGCGCCAAACCGGTGCTGGTTGCTTCGCGCAACGAGGGAAATGCATTGTTGGTGCCCGTCGAAAGCGTCGCCAAGGGCGTATCGCCACACTCGCGCGCTACCGCCCGATGGGTGCCATCGCCGCCTAAAACCGCGATCGCCTTCACACCTTTTTGAGATAGCAAACGCACCGCCTGCCAGGTATCCTCGACGCTATCGCTGATCTCCATCTCGAGCAGGCGCACGCGCGGCAGCTTGCCCGGACTATGCCTGCTCTCTTGCTCGGCCGTATCGCGCACGCTGCGCGCGATCCCGACGCGATCGGGCAACATCCACGCTTCTTCCAAGCCTAAAGCTGCCAAAGAACTGAGCAATCGCAACACAAGGTTGATCTTTTCGGGCGTACTAAACGACGAAGCACGCGCCAGCAGACGCCTGATATCGCGCCCCGATGAAGGGTTAGCGATAATACCGATCGCAGGTGTTTCCTCACTCATACAACACCTCTTTCCTGATTGCTCAATCCTGCGAAGCAGGCACACCAAGCTCTTCGTACAAAGCTAGACCGAGCGTCAAAGCGAGCTGATCGCCAGCCAGCCCGCCGCAGTGGGCGGTACGCTCTTCCAACATAGCAGCCTGTTCGCTCGGCTGGCCCATCACCTCGACCAAGTGCTGCCACGGCGAGCGATCGAGCAAGATGCCCGCCACCAGCAGCAAGCCGGAACGCTTGCGGATCTGCGCCAAGCCGACCAGCTTGCGTCCTTGGGCGTCGGCCAGTTCCCAAGCCGAAAAATTCGCAAAACAAGCCCAACTCAAGGGATCATCGGGCTGCTTCTTTGGCACTAACTCGGGCGGCAGGGCATAGGCCTCGACATTGTGTATCTCGAGGCTGCGCTCGATCAACTGGGCCAACCAACGATAGCTGCGAGCCAGCGACGGCAGATGATGGGGGTGATCAGTGGGCAAAAAGACCGAGAGGCCGAGCATCCACGGCCCCTCTAAGACTGCCCCGCCGCCCGAACGACGTTGCAGCAGCGGCAAACCGAGCCGTGCTGCCCGCTCTTCTTGGCCCGCGTCGGGGCGCTGTGAACATCCTAAAACAACTGCTGGGCTTCGATAGTGCCACAAATGCCAAGCTGCTGGCTGAGGGGCCGCTTCAAAAATCCCACTATTCCAAGCCTGTTCACGATAGACTAGTGCTAAACCGTTCGATGTATGATCATTCATATAAGATAACGACTGCGTCGGCTATTGAAACAAAAACGAACGCAATCTCTAAATAACACGCTCAACAATTATGATTCTAACACGCTGAAGAAGCTCTTCAGCGCTCAATAAGCCTAACAGCCGCTAGCAAAGCCTTAACAATCAGCTCTAACAAACTCTTTGCGTTTAAAGCGTTATATCTGTTTTGTCTTCAAATGCGGGTGGTCAAATCTTTGTATTCGTTTCGCTTAATTACGCACAATTCAGAAGTCTCAAGGCCCTTAGCCCAAAGCTCGTCACAGCAAATAGTTACGAATGAATAGCGAGTCTCATAATACAATAAGGTGTATCTTCAAATCCTGCCTTGAGATAGGTCTGTATCGCTCGTCTATTCTCTTGATGAACGTAGAGCCGAAGCTCCAAGGCCTGCTGTTCCTGGGCTGCATCTTGAACAGCGCGCAAAAGCATCTTCGCCAAGCCTTGGCCTCGATAGTTCGGTTCAATAAATATACTTTGGATCCACCAGTAATATCCTGCGTTCCAATCGCTCCATTCTTTTACCACAGATACATTCCCAATAACCCTTTGAGCATCCTCTACAACCCAATACAGAGCGACAGACTCATCCATAAGCCCTGTCAGAATACCTTCACGGACAGTTGCAGGATTCTTTGTAATACCTTCTGCCTCTTGGGCTTCCATAACGACAAAGTCAATCAATCGTTCCAAATCCTCACCTGTCGCACGTCGTATTCTATAATTCATGTTCTTATTCCATCGATAACTATCATTGTTTTTTGGCCAACATCTCTCCAGCGCTAAAGAATATCCAATGCGATAGCTCTTCTTTAGCTTTCTGATATGAAATCCGCTTGAATCGTTGTATGTTGGGGTGGTCTTTCGACACACTGCTACAACAGCCTGCTTACGGGCGAGCTGTTGATAGCCGTAGGCGGACGCGCTAGCAAACCTCTTTGGGGTAGAGAACAAACCGCCAGAGCGCTGAAGTGATCAAACGGATTTGGTATCAAACAAGCTAAAGCTCCTATTTCAATCGCAAAGAAGCCTCGCAAATGGAAAAAGCTCTCTGCTTGTGTGCGACTCAGCAGCGAACGGCTCAATCGCACACAAGCCAAAGTCTAAAGAGCGTTAGCTAAAAGTTCGCCCCTTCGAGCAGTTGCTTCAGACTGCCCAAGAAGAGCGCCGCCGGATAGCCATCGATCGCACGATGGTCGAACACCAGTGTAAGGGTCATGATCGGGGCTTGAGCAAGCTGCCCGTCACGCATCACCACCCGCTCAGAGATCGAACCGACCCCCAAGATCGCGATCTGGGGCGGGTTGAGGATCGGCGTAAACCAATCGATGCCCGTCATACCCAGATTGCTTATGCTAAAGGTTCCCCCTTGCAAAGCGCTCGGCGGCAACGAACCAGAGCGCGCTAGGCCGATCGAGTCTTGGATCTGCTTATGCAGTTCTGCGAATGAAAGCTGATCGGCGTTACGAATCACCGGCGTCACCAAGCCTTCGTCAAGGCTCACAGCCAACGAAAGATTGATCTCGTCGCGCTGTTCGATCCCTTGCTCGCTCAAGAGCGCGTTCAGTTGAGGGTGTTGCTTTAAAGCCAGAGCAGTCGCATAGGCGATCAGGGGTGTGATACTGAGTTTGGGCAGTTGCAACTGCTCGCGCAGGGCATCGCGGCGCGCTAAGGCCTTTGTCATATCGACATCGACGCCTATAGCCACCTGCGGCGCCTGCCATGCTTGGCTCATGGCACGAGCGACGCTGCCACGCAGCCCAGTCAATGGGATCGCCTTGGCCGATGCTGCCGGAGCAGCCGCGCTGCTGGTCGCACTTGTTGTGCTGCTAGCCTGCCCAGCGGAACCCGATAACATCGCCGCGTGCTCGCTTGGCGCTGCGCTCGCCTCAGTCGAGGCCCCATCGGTTGCCTCAAGCTCGGCCAGAGCGACATCTTTGCCAAAGGTATCGCTCTCGCCCACACGAATCGCACTAATCACTCCGGCGGCTGGTGCTGTGATCTCATAGCTGGTCTTGACCAACACCGCTTCAGCGACGACTTGTCCGGCCTGAACCGCATCTCCGACAGAAACTAACCAACGCTCTAAAAGCGCCTCGGTCCCTGGTTCAACATCGGCCCACGCCTCTTCGGGAAGCGTAATTATAGCCATAACTTATGCTCCTACAAGCACTCCACTGTTCATCAGCTTACGCGCTGCAGCGACAATGCTTTCGGTTTGGGGTATAGCGAACTGTTCGAGCGGGCGGCTGTAGGGAATCGGGATGCCCGGCACGCCAAGGCGCGCAATGGGCGCTTTCAAAGCGATCTGATCGAGCCGCTCTGCGATAATCGCACTGATCTCGCCCGTCAAACCAAAGTTCAGATAGTCTTCATCGGCGATCAGCAGACGCCCAGTCTTCTTGACCGAGTCGACGACCGCTTGACTATCGAGCGGGACGAGGGTGCGCAAGTCAATAATCTCGGCGCTGATGCCATCCTTTGCCAATTCATCGGCGGCAAGGCGCGCTTTCTGCACCATTTGGCTCAAGGTAACAATCGTCAGATCGCTGCCCTCGCGCACAATATTGGCTTTGCCAAACGGAATGGTATAGGACTCTTCGGGCACTTCATTCGTGCTGCCCTCATAATAGGCCATCCACGGCAGGCCCATAATACCCTTGTGGAACATAAAGATCACAGGGTTATTATCACGAATCGCCTCGGCCATCAGACCTTTGGCGTCGTATGCGTTCGAAGGCACCACCACTTTGAGGCCCGGCATATGAGCGAAAGTCGCATACAAACACTGCGAGTGCTGTGCTGCATCGTTGTAACCGCCGCCGATCGCCGTCATCAATACAACAGGCATCTGAACATTACCACCTGACATATAGATATTCTTAGCCATGTGGTTGTAGATCATATCCATACAGACGCCAAAGAAGTCGACGAACATCAATTCAACTATCGGGCGCAAACCTTCGCCAGCCGCACCGATCGCCGTACCGATAAAGGCCGTCTCAGAGATCGGCGTGTCCATAATGCGCTCTTTGCCGAATTTGTCTAACAAGCCTTGGGTTGCGCTAAAGATACCGCCGTACTTGCCGACATCTTCACCCAACACAAAGACCTTCTCGTCGCGCTCCATCTCCTGCGCGATCGCCTCAGAGATAGCTGCCGCCATAGTCAATTTGCGTGCCATGCTGATTCCTCCTCGTTGATGAATCGCGACTAAACAAAGACATGCAAAAGCGCTTCTTCCGGTTCGGGATACGGGCTATTGCGAGCGAAATCGAAGGCTTCCTTAACCGCTTGTTTGGCGCGGTTAGCAAGAGTCTCCAACTGCTCATCAGCGATCGATTGCTGGCGCAGATAATCGGCGAAATGCCCGATCGGATCGTTCTTGCGCAGCTCGCCCACCTCGCCTTTGGGACGATACACCTCTGCATCGCCTTGGAAGTGGCCCATATAGCGATCGGTCTTAACCTCGATCAAGGTTGGCCCATCGCCCCGTCGAGCGCGCTCCACGGCTGCGCCAGCGGCTTGGAAGACTTCGAGCGCATCGTTTCGTTCGATCAATACGCCCGGAATGCCATAGGCTCCCGCACGATCGGAGTTCCAGGAAACAGCGGTCGATTCGCTCTTTTCAACCGAGATGGCGTACTTATTGTCTTCACAAACAAAGATAACAGGGAGTTTCCAGAGTGCGGCGAGGTTGAGGGATTCATGGAAGCTGCCTTGGTTGGCGGCTCCATCGCCAAAGAAGGCGACAGCGACCCAATCTTTGCCCAGTTTCTTAGCAGCAAGTGCTGCGCCACAAGCGGGCGGCAAGCTCGCACCGATAATGCCGCTACAACTGAACTTATGCTCGGGATCGAATAGGTGCATATGGCCACCTTTGCCACGTCCCAAGCCGGTCACTTTGCCGAACATCTCGGCGGTCATTTTATCGAGCGGAACACCCTTTGCGATCGCGAAGTGGTGCGGGCGGTGGGTGCCTACAACCGTGTCTTCTTTACGCAAATGGGCACAAACTCCGACAGCAACCGGCTCTTGCCCGGCTGCGAGGTGCATTTCACCTGGCACAGGGCCCGATCCGATATCGAAGGCAAGCCCTTTCTGAATGTTGGGCGGCAGTTTGCCCTCGAGATAGACCTTCGCCATAGTCTCCTCGTAGTGTCGGATCTTAACCATTGTCTCGTACATCCAGAGCTGCTGTTCTGTGGTTGGTTCCACGATCCACCTCCTTGTGAATAGGCGCTCACTAGCAAACGACAATCGTTGTCTTGATGCCGAGAGATTGTAAAGTGTATGAGTGTTATGAGGAATGAAGAGTGCGGGATTTAAGCGCTACCGTACGCCTGTATCACAAGAGCCCGCGTCGCTGCTTGGGCTACCGTCAACACGCGTACGATCTGCTCGCTAGAGCTCTTGCGATAGCGTCCTTCGGGCATTGCGATCCCGATCGAACCGATTACACGCCCCTGCATATCAAAGATCGGAGCGGCGATACAACAGACCTCTTCACTGAACTCAGCTTCGTCGAGAGCATAACCTCGCTGACGCGTGATCTGTAGTTCGGCTTCAAACGCTTCAAAATCACAGATCGTTTTGTTTGTGAAGGCTGGCATACCGTGATAATCGAGATAGCGTTTGACATCATCTTGGCTGAAATAGGCCAAGATCGCCTTGCCCAACGCCATCGCGTGGTTGCCGCTCGCATAACCGACGCTTAGCAAACTTACGCGCAACGAATGCCGACTATCAACAACGGCGCTAAGCACAATTTCGCCATTGTTGCGCAACGAGAGATAAGCCGTCTCTAAGCTGTTATCACGAAGCGTCTGGACAAACGGCTGCAAATGACGAACAAGCTGGCCTACAGCATAGGGATTCGCGTGCGCAAAACTGACCTTTTGCGCTAGATAAAAACGCTGGGTTTGCGCCTGTTTAAACACATATCCATTTGCCATTAAGGTGTTAAGCAGATGGTAACAGGTGCTCAGATGCAGCCCACAGCGCATACTGATCGTCTTGGCCAACAAGCCTTCCGGTTCTTCAGCCAAAACTTCCAGTATCTTGAGACCGCGTTGAAGCGACTGAATATGGCTCACTTGTTCTTTGGAGTGTGTACATCCAGATCCGCTTTTTTGTGATACTGTGAAAGGTGGTTCTGCCATAGATCCAGTATAACAAGCGGGCCATCGATCCTCAATAGAGCGAATGCTGCTTTTGCAGACCTTTTTCAAATAGTGAAATTTATTATGTTCTTATCTTAGAATTGTCAAGTAAACGCATACAAACACAAAGGCTGGTTGCATTCCCTTCAACCAGCCTTTGTGCTACGTATAACGTCTCACTAGAGTGCGCTATTGCCTTAGGAGACAACAAGTTCGATATGTGCGACCTTCACAAGACCACACTATTAGTATAACCGATCCCTATTAACGCAACGAAGCACACCTGTTAAAGCCTGTTTAAGCCCGATCTGCCTTTGCTTAATGCGAACGAGAGCGAGGCGGGCCTTGCTGAATACGTTGCAAGAGCGCCTTTGGATCACTCTCGCCCCAACGCGACTCAAGCCACCAAGTTAACCCTGCCTCGCCCAGCGGCGCCACTTGAGCGACGGCCACATCGAGATCATCGCCGGGGGTCTCGCCCTCAGCGACGATTGCATAGCCTTCAGCGCTGCCCCGCGCTGCGATCACGGCCTCGCGCAAAGCCCGTACATCATCAGCATCGAGCGGCTGCGGCGCGCCATCGACCATCTTCTGCGGCACAATCCCATCCCAAGCCAGCGCACGCCGCATCGACTTGGGCCGCCCCAATACACCCACCACCCAAATCGGAATACGCGGCTGCTGTACAGTCGTCGGCAGCAGCTTCATGCCATCGACGCGATAGTGTTTGCCTGCGAAGTTGACCCGTTCGCCCCGCCACAAACCATCGATGATCGTCAAGCTCTCGTCGAGCAACTCAGCTCGCGTGCGCAGATCCAAAGGCTCGCCAACTTTATAAAAGCCAACATCATCCTTAGCCGCGCCCAGGCCGACCGCAAAAATCATGCGCCCATGAGAGATCTCATCGACGGTCATCGCCTCGCGCGCCAGCTTCCACGGGCGACGGCGCGGCACAGCCGTCACCATCAGCCCCAACTTGATCCGAGAAGTTGTCACTGCCAGCGCGCCCAACTGCACCCACGGATCATAGCTATCGCTGCTTGGGTACTCAGGCGTCTCGATCGCGATACAGTCGGGAATAAAGAAGGCGTCCCAGCCCGCCTCTTCGGCGACTTGTGCCCGTTCAATCAGCGTGCGAGTATCGGCATTGGGGCTCACGAATCCATAACGCATTTTCACCTCTTCCCTTCTTTATCAAAGCTGATCCTCAATCCGCTCGCTTATTTCAATGCTCTGGCGGTAAGATCTCTTCCTTCCATGCATTCCCGAGCGCGTCCGCCTACGGCTATCAACTTCCCGCCCATACAAAGGTGTGGTATCTGCCTGCGAAGCGCGACTGCTCAATACGAAACAAAGCGAAGCTCGTCTGATCTATTCAACACAGCGCAACGCTTCGCTTGAAGCAAGCACGTATCCCTCTCTGTCCGCCGACTGTGTGAGAACTTGCGCCGCTGCCCAAGCTCCCACACAGCGCCTTCCTTCCCTAAAGCTCGCCGTTTTTATCAACGAGCCTACTGTTTAAAGCATCGTCCCCTAAACAAGACCAAATGCTGTCGCTTTGCGCTTAGTCAATACGCGGCGGCCCCTGAAGAATGCGCTGCCGCATACCTTCGATACCACCTTGCGCACGCGGTCCGTCCCATACATTCTCGATCCACCAGTTTATGCCGCCATCGGCCCAAGCCTTCACAAGGCGGGCCGCCTCTTGAGGGTCATCGCCGGGAGTAGATCCTTCCATCACGATTGCGTAGCCATCGAGCGCGCGCTGCGTTGCCAAAAACTCGCTGATCTCAGGCATATCGCTCGGCTCAATGGTTCGATCGGTGCGATAAGGTAAGATTCCATCGCAACGCAGCGCGCGCCGCATCGACTTCATATATGGCCAAGCCCCCACCACCCAAATCGGCACGCGCGGCTGTTGGATCGGCTTTGGCGCAAATTGCACGTTCTCAAGCTTGTAATGCTTACCTTGAAAGCTAAATGGCTCACCGCTCCATAAACCGTCGAGAATCGCTAGACCTTCATCTAATAACTCGGCGCGCACCCGTCGATCGGTCTCTTCACCAAACTTTGCAAAACCTGTTTCGGGCGCACCCAAACCTACTGGCAAAATCACGCGCCCGCCCGAGAGACGATCGAGGGTTGCGACTTCTTGAGCAAGCTTCCATGGTCGTCGTCGTGAGATCGGCGTTAGCATTGGGCCAAGTTTGATTCGAGTTGTGCGCGCTGCAATCGCTGCTAGCGTCACCCACGCATCGTTATAGGCGATACCATCCCAAACAAACACAGCATCCCAGCCTGCTTGTTCTGCCTCGCATGCCAAAGCCAACACGTCCTGCGGTTCTTCCTCATACGACAAAGTGACAGCGTACTGCATACCACGATCTCCTTTTGGAAAGCATGCCAAATAGCCTCAAAACAAGCCTAGGGGGCTGTTCAGAAGCTCAGGAAAGTCTATTGCGCAATAGATACTAAGGGTAACCCAATTATGTGTCGCTCACATCAGACCATAGAATGAGACAAGCTGCCCTTATGGACAGCTTGTGCACACGAGCTATTGAATGTGAGTTCTACTTCGGCTCGATTACAAAGATCGGCACCGTGCTGCCTCCGCCTGCCGTAACGTTCAACAAAGCGCCCGTCGCCAAGCGACACAATCCGCCGACCACCTGATTGCCAAACAGAAACGGATCAGTATCGACCAAACGCTGCCCGATCTCAAGTCGCTCGTTGAAGAGATAAGGATAATCTTCGTAGGCCACTGTGACACGCTCCTGAATCACATAATGATCCTTGAGCGCTTCACTCAGGGCTGCATCCCATGCATCGGGCGTGCTCTCCCAACCAACCGTAATGCCATGACCGCCGTAGTCATCGTTCGGCTTTAAAATCAGGCGCTCGCGATTGGCCCGCGCAAACTGCAACAGATCGATTCGCTCGCCCTGATAGCTGGTTTCAGTCTTCTCAAGCAGGCGCGTCCAAGGCACATGCTTCGCGATCGCCTCGCGCTGCTCGGCTGTAAACAGACTAGCACAACGTTCGTCGCTCAACAGCGCGAAGATGCTCTTCTTGTGCAGCAATTTAGCGCGGAAATTATTCACCAACGCGATCGCACCAGCGGAATAGGCCTGTACCAAGGGGTGAGCTAAGACCTGATCGCCATAGTGCTGCAGAAATTCACTGGTCAAAATACGCTTATAGACAATCGTAATCGGCAGAGGTTTATTGGTCGCTACACTCGAAGCATAGAGTTTACCATCACGATAGGTCAGGTCATCTGGGGTGCAAACAATGGTCGGCAAGCCTTGCTCTTCAAAATAGACTCGAAACAGTTCAAACTCATGGGCGGTCGGCAGGCCGTGCCAATCAACAATCGCGACGTGCGGCTCGTCGTTGTTGCCAACCGAATGCCAAGCATCTAGCAGCGTCTCGTGCATTTTGTGACGGGCTGGCAAGATATCGACCCGATAGCGTTCCTGAAAGTCGCGCATCACTGGCAGAGCAAGAAAAGCCTCCGATAACAGATCCTCATAGGCGATCGCAGCGGGGCTTTCGGCGTTATATTCGACGAATTGCAGCGATGAGCCATCGAGAGTCATAAAAGTGTCCATACGCGAATGGATCGAGGGGTCTTCGTAGCCCGGTTCCATCGCGATCAGGGCTTCTTCGTGAGGGGTCAAGGCCAAATAGCGCCGCAACGAAGCGGCATGGGCCGTCGTACGTAATACTTCGTCAGCTAGACGCCGCGTAGCATCGGCGACCAAAGCGCACGCCTTGGCGAGATCGGCATATTGTTCGGCGCTAATAAAACGAGGACGCAATACATTCGCTAATGGACGCTCGCCAAAAAAGAGTTGGCGCTGCTGCATCTCTTTGCTTAAAACCGCTTGCGATTCCTGCGCTCGGGCATCATCAAGCAAGCTATGATAGTGGGCAATCGCTTCCTCAAGCATAGCAACCCCTTTCTACACCAAGCCAGCACAGCCCTCTAATGCGAAAAGGCTGTCTTCCCAATCCACTGCATAGCCGGATTGAGAAGACAGCTGATCATATACCCAGCTTCGCTCCTAGCGATCATAACCAACTGTAGGTTTTGTTTGTAAACGCCAGATCGCGGCCTCGTATAAAGCCGTAATACGCTTACTCTTCAGCAACTGCTTTTGCTATAGATTTCGGAATACGCTTACGAGCGGGTTTCTTCTTAGCTGCACGCTTGACACTCGGATACCAATACATCGCTTCTTGTTGAGCGCGGCTGCCACTCTTGGCTAGTTCGATGGCGAAATCAGCCATGTGTTTCACCACCCAATCGAAATACTCTTGCTTGAGCGAATAGAGGTCAAAATCGGGGGCTGGATTGGTGAAGTCGATAGCGTAGGGCACGCCATCTTTGATCGCGAACTCGACACTATTCATATCATAGCCGAGCGCTTCACAGATCTTGAGGCAGTCATCTGTAATTTGCTCACGCAATTCGTCGCTTAAATAGCCCTCTTCAATCGGGAAGTAGCGATCGGGCCAAGGGGCGCTTACATCAAAACGAGTGATCAAGACATGTTGACGTCCCACCACCACACAACGAACGTACTTCTCCCATGCAATGAACTCTTGCAGGATCATACATTCGGTGCCGGTTTCGTTATAGGCTTTCCATAGCTCTTCCATTGAAGAGAGCTTATAGACGTGCTTGAGTCCACCGCCTGAATGCGGCTTCAAGATCACCGGGAAGCCTCCAACGGCCTCAACATGCTGCTGCCAAGGGATGGGATACTCTAAGTTCCGCAACGACTCTGTTACAACGCCGTCGATATAACTATGAGACGGAAGCGCTACAGTGCGCGGGTGCGCGATTCTCAGACGCGATGCTAAACCAGCTGCAAAAAACTTGTCGTCGGCAGCTGACCAGTTAAAGGGGTTGTTGATGACGGTGGTACCAGTGAGGACAGCGTTGCGCAGAAAGGCTCGGTAGTAGGGTATTTCGTGGGAGATACGGTCGATTAAGACATCATAGCCGCTCTCGCTCGCCATCATCGTTCCACCCAGCTTGACGAATTCAGCAACGACGCCATCGTCACGCCCATTCACTTCATCTATGAATGCCTGGGGCCATGTGGACTCGCGCCCAACGATGAGACCGATTTTTTTGACACTCACGCGCTTTCTCCATGCTCAAAACACGATGTTCGATCACTAGGATGTAGCGTGCAATGGGTATATAAGGATTGTACCATACTCTGCTTTGCCTACCAAAAGCTATTGCAAATCGCAAAGCAGAGTACGATGTAATTCTCATGCTTTAGAGGGGCCGACTTTATCGCACAGGAGCTCTTGTCTTATACAATTTTGGCACAAAGAGCTATACAGGCCGCTTAGATTGGCTCTGCTGCGACCCTTTGAAATGAAAAGAGGCCATCGAGAGGAGGGTGGTCAAAGGTGTCACCACCAAAATAGGCGGGCCTAATCGTTTCGCGCACTTTACAAGAATCACGCCACAATCCTTGATTGACTCAGTCTGTAACTATGGTATATTTGCCGCGATCCACCCCATACCCCCGATGCAAAGGAGCATAGCTATGTTTGGTGTAGGTATTATTGGCGGAGGCCGTGTTTGTCACGGACACGCAAAAGCGCTAGCAGCCACCAATGGTTTGTTCGCCCTGAGAGCCATCGCCGACATCGATCAAAGTCGTGCCGATTCGCTCGCCGCCCAATACGACTGCGACGGATACACCGACTACCACAAGTTACTCGAACGCCCCGACATCGACATCGTTACCATCGCGCTCCCCAATCACTTACACGCCCAAGCAGCTATCGATGCAGCCCGCGCAGGCAAACATGTATTTGTCGAAAAGCCCATGGCCCTGACCCTCGAAGAGTGCGACGCTATGAGCGAAGCCGCTCAGGCCGCCAAGATCAAGATGATGGTCGGTCATACTCAACACTTCTTCGCTGTGAACCGCAAAGCCCACGAGATCATTTCGAGCGGCGGTATCGGCGAACTCAGTTTTATGACAGACACCTGGTACAAACCCTTTGGACTTGAGTTGCGTCTGCCTTGGTTCCTCGACCGCGCCTACGGTGGTGGTATGTGGCAGATGAACGGTGCCCACATGGTCGACCGAATGATCTGGTTCTCAAACAGTCCGGTTGTGGCGGTCAAAGCCTCGATCAACAACAAGCTGATTAAACAAGCCAGCGACGATTCTTCGATTGTGATGCTTCAACATGCCAACGGCCTGCATTCAACCATCGCCCACGCAGGCTATCGGGTCGGCGACGAACGCTGGAACGGCGAATTCATCGGCACAGAAGGCATGCTGAAGCTGGCGACTTTTGCGCCCAACGCCGGTCTCTGGATCGCACGCAGCGACCACTATGAAGAGGTGGCCTACGAGCCAAACAACCCATTTGCGCTCGAATTCGAACTTTTCGCCGAGGCCATCCGTAACAATAGCGAAGAACCTATTACGCCGCGTTACGCGCGCCATATCGTCGCAGTGCTCTTGGCCGCCGAAGAATCAGCTCGCACCGGGCGCGAAGTGATTCTCTCTGAACGCGACACACAAATGTAGCCGTGCTGCACGCCCGCGCAAACAGCTTGTGGATGTGTAGCAGCGCTGCGCAAAGCCCACATCCACAAGCCCAACTTCCCATGGGCAGCCAAAAGCTTCTCGTTAGCGCACACATAGCAAGAAAGGACAAACGATGCCAGATCAACTTGGCTGTGTGCTTATTGGGCCGGGCAACTTCGGGCGGGGTCTGGCCCGCTTGCTTCAAGAAGACCAACGAGTAGACTTTCGAGGCGTTGTTGCGGCCGAAGCCAGCGAGACCAAAGCCGCCGCAGAGCAGCTTGGCTGTTACGCCTACCCCGATCTACAAAGCGCGCTGAACGATCCCAATATCGCTGCCGTCTGCATCGCCACTCCAAGCTATACTCACGCTGAACTGACCATCGCAGCCGCCCAAGCAGGCAAGCATGTCTTCGTCGAAAAGCCCATGGCGATGACGGTCGCCGAGTGCGATGCGATGATAGCAGCCGCCCAAGCCAACAAGGTCGTGCTGATGGTCGGTCAATTGCAGCGCTTCTTTCCGCTCTTGGCAACAGCCCGTGAATGTATCCAGTCAGGGCGAATCGGCCAGCCGATCAGCGTATTGATGACTCGCCACGATATGTTGCAGCGCAAGCAGGGCAGTTGGTTACAGCGGCGCAAACTGGTTGGCGGTCTCTTACATCAAAGTTGCGCCCACGAGCTCGATTGGCTGCGCTATACCTTCGGCGATGTGAAAGAAGTCTTTGCGAGCGCCGCCTGCAAACCGATCCAAGCTGGCCTCGACTTCCCCGATGCCGCCGAAATCAACCTACGTTTCAGCAGCGGTTGCATCGGCACGCTCAGCGCCTGTATGACCAGCTTTATCGAACAGCATAACGCCGTCGTGCATGCCAGCGAGGGCAGCTTGCGCCTCGATCTGCGCCTAGGCAGCTTCAGTTGGCAAAATAACATAGGCGAAGGCGAAACGCTTATTCACGATGACTACGAGCGCGGCAACGGACACCGGGTCGCGTTTCGCCATGAGCTACAGGCATTTGTCGATGCAGCGCTTAGCGGAACAGAAGCGCCCATCCCTGGCCCAGAAGGGCGGGCCACGATCGAGATTATTCAAGCCGCTTTGATCTCAATCGTCGAGCACCAAGCCGTGCAACTGCCGCTTGCAGCCGATCAATACGAACGACGCGCCTATCTTGAATGGCTGAGCCAATAACCTAACACACAGCAACGGTGCTACAGCGCAAAACGGTATAATGTGCTTATGCTTGTTTTTCTATAAGCTCATCATGGTGATTACAGGTGACACAAGATAAAGAACAGATCACACCAGAGATGATCGCCGCCGTCGAGGCCTTAATTGGCCTGCGCTTTAGCGCCGAACAGCGTAGCTTGATGCTTTCTGGCCTCTCCAATCTGCGTGAACAGTATGCCCAGATTCATGCACACGCGCTTCCATACACCCAAGGCCCTGCGCTCTACTTCAATCCGCGTCTGCCGGATATGTATTTCCAAAACAATCACGAAGGTTTCCATCTCAAGCTGCCCGAAGGCATAGAACGCCCGAGCAGCGACGACGAGATCGCCTTCTTGAGCGTCAGCGAACTGGCCGTACTGATCCGCACGGGCCAAATCAGCTCGCTCGAACTGACCAAGATCTATCTCGAACGCATCAAACGCTACGGCCCGCGCCTTAACTGCATCGTCACATTGACCGAAGAGTTGGCGCTCCAACAAGCCCAGCGCGCCGATGACGAGATAGCCGCCGGACACTATCGCGGGCCGCTGCACGGCATTCCCTACGGAGCCAAAGATCTCTTCGCAACCAAGGGTATTCCAACAACCTGGGGCGATGTTCCCTATAAAGAGCAAGTCTTCGACTATAACGCTGCAGTGATCGATCGTTTGGAAGAGGCTGGCGCGGTCTTGATCGCCAAACTCAGCCTCGGTGCGCTGGCTTGGGGCGATGTTTGGTTCAACGGGCGCACCAATAACCCTTGGAATCTTGAAACAGGCACAAGCGGATCGTCTGCAGGCTCGGGCGCTGCGGTCGCAGCCGGCTTAGTCGGCTTCGCGCTCGGCACCGAAACCAACGGTTCGATCATCTATCCTTCGACCTTCTGTGGAATCACAGGTTTGCGCCCAACCTTTGGCCGCATCAGCCGCTACGGCGCTATGCCGCTCAGTTGGAGTATGGATAAGATCGGCCCCATGTGTCGTTCAGTCGAAGATTGTGCCCTTGTGCTCGATGTTTTGCACGGTCCTGACCAGCGCGATTCGGTTACGCTCGGCCTACCGGGCTGCGGCTGGGATGGCAACTACGATATTCAGGGCCTACGCTTGGGTTACGTGCCTGCCGCCTTCGAATCAGACGAGCCTGCCATTCGTAACGCCCGCGCCGCACTCGATCTATTTGCATCTTTAGGCGCCGAACTGAAGCCGATCAACTTACCGCTCGAGAGCGCCAACTCGATCTCATTTATTTTGCAGGCCGAGGCGGCGGCTGCCTTCGATGAACTGCTGCGTAGCGGCCAAGTCGAGCTGCTCACACGACAAGTTGAGGACGCTTGGCCGAACGTCTTCCGCTACGCACGTACTATCCCAGCGGTGGAATACATTCAAGCCAATCGCATCAGGGTAAGCATTATGCAAGAGATGGCTCAGCTCTTTGAACAGATCGATGCCTATGTCTTGCCCTTCGGATTCTCGCACCACTCCACGCTTTCCAACCTAACCGGACACCCTGCGATCGGTCTGCCAAGCGGTTTCGACCAAGAACAGATGCCAACAGCGATCGAATGTATCGCTCAGCTCTACGACGAGGCGACCTTACTCAGACTTGCAAGCGCCTTCCAGCATGCAAGCGACTTCCATCTCCAACATCCGGAGCTTAACGACTAGCTGATCTCTATGAGCAGGAGCGCAATGAAAGCCTCCTGCTTCTCTCTTTGCAAAGGAGCACCAGCATGAAGATTGTAGAGTATCGCGTTACCCCAATCGCCTTCAGCGATCCGCCCATTCGGGCCGCCTCCGGTCTGCACGCTCCCTACGCCTTACGCACCATCGTCGAAATCGTCAGCGACGATGGCATCACCGGTATCAGCGAGACCCACGGTGGCGCCGCAGTAGTCGCTGATCTCGAAGCCGTGCGCGATCTAGTGATCGGGCGCGACCCTTATCAGCTCGCCAGCCTTGAAACAGCGATCGCACCCAGCAGTCAACGTTGGGGCGGCGAGGGCAGCAAAGACTTTTGGGAAGGTAAACTGCATTCGCCACCGCGTACCTTCGGCGCGATCGAAGTAGCTTGTCTCGACTTGATCGGTAAATCGATCGGCAAGCCCGTGTGCGATCTCTTGGGCGGACGTGTTCGTGATGAGGTGCCCTTTAGCGCTTACCTCTTCTACAAACATCGCGGTGCGGGCGGCAAATATGGCTTCGACATGGACCCTGAAGCCAGCGATGGCTGGGAACTGGCTCGCCAAGAGGAAGCGCTCGACGCCCAATCGCTGGTCGAACAGGCCAAAGCCATGGTGAAGGCCTTCGGCTTTAAGTCGATCAAGCTCAAAGCGGGTGTGCTCGAACCCGCCGAAGAGGTGCGCACCATTCAAGCGCTGCGCGCCGCCTTCGGCCCCGATGTACCCTTGCGCATCGACCCCAATGCGGCTTGGACCGTCGAGACTGCGGTGAAGTTCGCGCGCGATCTCGATGGTTTGCTGGAATACTACGAAGATCCAGTCGGCAGCAAAGAGGAGATGGCCGAGGTACACCAACGTACGGGCCTACCTATGGCGACCAATATGTGCTGTGTGAGCTTCGCCGACCTACCCGAGACCATCCGCCTCAACAGTGTGCAGATCATTCTGGGCGATCATCACTTCTGGGGCGGTCTGCGCGCCTCCGTCGAGCTAGCTCGTATCTGTCGCACTTGGGGCATCGGCATGTCGATGCATAGCAATTCTCATATGGGCATCTCGCTCGCAGCAATGACCCATCTGGCTGCCGCTGTGCCTAATCTCACTTATGCTTGCGACACTCACTATCCTTGGCAGAAGGATGAGATCATTGTTGGCGGCAAGCTGCAGTTTAAAGATGGCGCGCTAGCTGTGCCCACAGGCCCCGGTCTGGGTGTAGAGCTCGACCGCGATCAACTAGCGCGCATGCACGAAACCTACATCAAGAGCGGTTTAACCAAACGCGACGATGAAATCGAGATGCAGAAGGTCGAACCGGGCTGGAAGTATCGCCGCCCACGCTGGTAGAGCAGCACGCTCTTTATTTCAACTTGTTATGCATAACTCCTAAAGTCAAAGCCCGCCAGAGCACTTACTCTGGTGGGCTTTGCGCTTCGAATATAAGAAACATTCATCGTTGCTTGTTTTATACAGGGCTGTGTTTCTTTCATGCAGCCCTCTGTTTCATTCATGCAGCCCTCTGTTTGCTTCATGCAGGCCTGTAATTGCTTCATACAAGCCTCTGTTTCATTCATGCAGGCTTCTGTTTACTTCATGCAGGCCTGTAATTGCTTCATACAAGCCTCTGTTTCATTCATGCAACCCTCTGTTTCTTTCATACAGGCCTGTAATTGCTTCATACAAGCCTCTGTTTCTTTCATACAGGCGACAATGTAATGAAGTCAAGGCTTACAAGTAAAAAGAGAGTAAGCAAAATTAGATCTTGTGGCTTCATAAACAAGCAGATATATAGCACTAAGCTTCCAATTGCAAGCAACTAGAAGATTTTAAAGAGTATTCTCAACGAAACACAACGTTTCAGCCTATTTGGTGCTTGCACCAGACAGGTTGCAGCGATCCCATCGTTTCCTTCTCCCTCTTACCACACTCACATTCTGACCACTAACCTTCCAGTTGCAAGCAGCTAGAAGGTTTTTGAGGGCTTTTCTAATTAAGATGCGGGTAACTAGAAGATTCTAGAAGGTAATGGTCGTACTGTTAGCTCGTTACGGCAAATAATAAAAGCGGAGATGCAGCTAGGCTGCACCTCCGCTTTTACGTGACGCTCTATGAGCTATTCTAGTTCGGCGAAGCCAAGCATTACGCGCACGCCGTGCTTCACACCGCGAATGAAGTCTTCGATGCGGATGTTCTCATCGGGCGCGTGGGCGCGGCCGCCAGGATAGCCAGCACCAACGCTAGCGATCGGCACCTTCAGATATTCGATGAAGGCATGGTTGGGGCCCGAGCCGCCGATCATCGGGCGAACCACAGCGGGCTTGCCATAAACTTCGGCACTCTTTTCGACCACCAGCTTCACGAAAGGATCATCGGGGTCGGTGCGGCCGGGTGCTTCGCCACCCAGAAGCTCGACCTTGACATCTTCAAAGCCCTGCTCATCCAAGTGAGCGCGCAGCTTGGCGACGATCTCTTCGGGAGTCTGGTTGGGAACCAAACGGAAGTCGATCTTGGCGCTTGCCTTGGCTGGCAATACGGTCTTGCTGCCCGGACCTTGATAACCGCTGGTCAAACCACAGATCGTACAGGTCGGCACAAAGACCGACTCGCGCTGCAGTTCAACACCGCTCAGATCGTGGGTGAAGCGCTCGACGCCGTAGATGCGCTTGAACTTCTCGGACTCGTCGGGCAGCGCTGCCAACATCTCCATGTCGCGCTGAGTCGGCTCTACAACGTTGTCGTAGAAGCCGGGGATCAGTACACGCTCGGTCTTGGGATCTTTGATGGTGTTGAGCGCCCAAACCAAACGCCATGCAGCGTGCGGGAAGATCGAGCCGCCCAAGCCGGAGTGAGCATCGAGGGTCAGCTTCTCTACACTCAGCTCGACATAGCAGATACCGCGCATACCGAGGTATTGCTCGGAGGCACCGTCTTCGTTGATACCACCGAATTCCCACAGACAGGCGTCGGCCTTCAGCAGTTCAGTGTTCTCTTTGATGAAGTCGGGCAGGCTAACGCTGCTCACTTCCTCTTCGCCTTCGATCACAAACTTCACATTACAGGGCAGCTTGCCCAGCACGGCCTGCAGAGCATCGATAGCGGCCAAGCGGTTGACGATCTCGCCCTTGTCGTCGGAAACACCGCGAGCATACAGCTTGCCATCGCGCTGGGTCAGCTCGAACGCAGGCGAGGTCCAGAGTTCGAACGGCTCAGCGGGCTGCACATCGTAGTGGTTGTAGCAGAGCAGCGTGCGCGGGCTTTCGCCTTCAGCTGCACCAACAACAACCGGGTGGCCAGCGGTCGGCATAACCGATGCTTCAAAACCGCGAGCGCGCAACATATCGGCGACAAGTGCAGCACACTCGTCGATTCCTTCGTGCTTGGCCGAAACGCTGGGGATGGCGCACAGCTTCGCTAACTCATCGATCCAACGATCTATATTGGCTTCGATATAGGCGTCGAGTTTCGCGAGCAGTTCAGTGTTAGAAGAAGACATGCCTAACTCCTCATAGTGTGGAAACTAAGTCTAAAGGTATGATGCTTTAAGACTCCGCGTGCTTTAATAATACCAGCAATTGCATCGAGCGATTTTGATGAGAAACAGCAGCAAAACAAGAGTAATAAGCCTTTACGTGCCGCATCACAATCGGCGAGATCCTTTATGAGAATGATTACCAAGCTCCGACACAACAGTTTCTTAGATTTCACTAAAAATAGTGCTATACTGAATCGTGATGGCACTTAACGTGCTAGCTACAGTATTGAAAACTGTGGACAAGAACAGCCAAGGAGTATCTGATGGCTACCAAAGAGGTTAAGGATGTAGGTCTTATTCAAGAGTTCGGTTCTCTTATCCATGTACCTAACGGCTTGAGTGAGAAAGATCGCTCGGAAATTGTCCAGCGACTGAACCGCAATGCGGCCAACCTCCAACTCTTGTACATGCGTTATAAAAAAGATCATTGGACGATCCGCGGACGCCATTTTCACTCGCTCCACTTATTTTTTGAAGAACTGGCCAATGAAGTATTGGCTCAAACAGATGTTATTGCAGAACGTGTAGTTGGCTTGGGCGGCGTTGTTGTTTCAATGCCCGATGAAATCGCAGAACATGCAACCATCGGTCAGCTGCCCGCCGGTATTCACGATACAAAAACTATGTTGCAGCGCGAGCTGCAAGCCCTCGAAACCATGGAAGTCGAGATTCGCGAAGATATGGAGCGAGCCGACGAGCTTGGCGACCCTACTACCAACGATCTGTTAAATGCAGTTCTAGATGTGCTTGAAAAACAGACTTGGATGATTAATTCTCAACAGGCAGATCTAGACTAAGCTGGACCGCGCCTGGTAACCTATTGCAAGAGCGGATGTGGAGCAGAAGACATCCGCTCTTGTTTTGTGTGATACTCCGCGCTATCGAACAAAATCTCACCCCACTCTTTCCCTCGCTTTTCGTTTCTCACGCTGCGAGCATATGTATCTTTATGCTGATGTGATAGCACTACGCATGGCGCGTGCGTTTGGCTTAGAAGAGCGTGTCCCCCAACAGATCTCGTCTACAACAACATCATTTTGCAGCCTTGAGTCTTGGGCAGCGGCTTCGCATAAGCTGCGAGCACTGCATGGTGACTGACAGGACCTTGGTAGCCGTAGGCGGACGCGCCAAGGACCTGATTTGTGGTAAAGACCTTCAACGCCAACGCGTTATCGTCTTTGAAGCAAGCGGCGAGATGCAGGATAGCCAGAAAGCAGAGCATTGTTGTTGAGCAGATTGTGGCGACGCCCGCGATCTGCTCAGCTTTTTTGGGCATACGATAGCCAACTAGCCGAAGAAGGGCTTTGCCCGTATACTAGCAGCAGCACAATGTTCGGCAAAAAGAGGCTCCTACTCGATGCACATCGCGCAATCGGGCTGCCAACAAGCAGCATCACGAGCGCTAATCTATAGCATAACGACGGTGTTTGCTTTCTGAAGCGACAAGGAGACGAGGCGATGAGTTCGATGATCGTTGCGCCCAACCCTGCGGGCGTCGAAGAGGGTGCGAAAGTCTTGAAACAGGGCGGCAATGCGATCGACGCCGCACTGACATGTGCCTTTGTGCAAGGCATCGTAAACCCACAGATGTGTGGGATCGGCGGTTACGCCCTTTTGACTATCCATGTGCCGGGACAAAAAGCTGGTGAGAGCTTGATTCTCGATGCGCCAGCCTTGGCGGGCTCGAAAGTGCGGGCCGATATGTGGCAAGATCGCGTGATCGGGCCGAATCCCGACGGTTGGGGCTATTTTCTCAAAGATAAAGTCAACGACGTAGGGTATACATCGATCTGCACGCCCGGCACGGTCAAAGGTTTCGCCGCCATGCTCGAACGCTGGGGCACGCGCTCGTGGAGCGATATTCTGCAACCAGCGATTAAGATCGCTGAGGAAGGTTTTGTGGTCGATCCGACCCTCTCGGCGGGCTGGCGAGCGCCACGTCGCTTCCCCGAAAGCGCGACGCTGCTCGACTATATTCTCGCTAATCCCGAAGCGCGGCGCATCTATCTGAAAGCGGACGGCACGCCCTACAACGATGGCGATATCATTCGCAATCCCGACTTCGGCCAGACCCTGCGACGTTTGGCGGCCAACGGTCCGGAAGATTTTTATCGCGGCGAGCTGGCCGAAGAGATGGCACGCGACTTAGCAGCCAACGGCAGCTTTGTGACCGCCGAAGACTTCGCTTACTATCGCTTCCGCGATGTGAAGCCCGTGATCGGCAGCTATCGTGACTATACGATTGTGACCGTGAACGCGCCCCACGGCGGGCCGACCATGCTCGAGATCCTCAACATTCTGGAAGGCTATGATCTCAGCAAGATGGAGCATAACGGGCCGGAGTATCTCTACCTCTTGGCAATGGCGATGAAGGCTGGCTTTGCCGACCGCAACCCCTATATGGCCGACCCCGACTTCAACCAAGTGCCAGTCGATTGGATGATCAGCAAAGAGCGGGCGGCGATCTGGCGCGAGCGCATCAACAAGGGCGAGCCGATCGAGGTTTCGTTCACGCCGACCGAGCCGCCCCACACCACCCAAGTGACGGTCGTCGACAAGGATGGCATGTGCGTCTCGCTGACCCACTCGCTCGGTATGTCGTCGGGTGTGATCACGCCCGGTCTGGGCTTTATGTACAACAACTCGATGATCAACTTCCACCCTTACCCAGGCCATATGAACTCCTTCGAGCCGGGTAAAGGCCGCACCACAGGTATGGCGCCCACCATCGTTTACAAGGGTGACAAGCCGGTCTTGGTCTTAGGCGCGCCCGGGGCGACTCGCATTCTGACCTCGGTGCTGCAAGTGATCGTAAATGTGCTCGACTTCGGTATGAGTGTGAGCGACGCCGTGTTAGCGCCGCGCATCGACAGCCAAGGGGCGGCCATTCGCGCTCAAGCGCGCATTCCCGAATACGTCTGCGCAGAGGTGCGCAAGCGCCACCCGATCGTGCGTATGCCGCAAAGCCACGGCGGCTTGGGCTTGGTACACGCGATCACGATCGACGAGCAGACGGGCGAGCTGCGCGGCGCCGCCGATACCGGCGCGGGCGGTATGGCGCTCAAGGTCTAGCTGTTTTTGGCGCAAAAAACAGGACGGATTGTGCATCCGTCCTGTTTTTATTTTGAGCGTGCGCAAAGCACATTCGCTTGAGCGGCGAGCTTGCTAGCTGCCATTCGTTCCTCACCGCGTCCGCCTACGGCTATCAACATCCAGCCCGCTACAAGGGGCCTTTCGCCTTCGGCAGAGCACAACTTGGTTCTTCGCCGCTTTCTTCGCTTCTCGTTGTTAAACGCTGTTGCTAGGCGCTGCTTATTCTTTGTCTTCGCGGCTACGGAAGACCACCGTGAGCGGCGTGCCTAAAAAGCCGTAGCGGTCGCGCAAACGGTTTTCGAGATAGCGCCCATAACCCCAGTGAACCTGCTGGGCATCGTTGGCAAAGACCAAAAAGACCGGCGGCGCGATTTGGGGCTGCGTGATGTAGTAGAGTCGCAGGTGAGCGCCCTTCTTGATCGAGGTCGGCGGGTGCTCCAAAACAGCGGCGCGCAGCATTTCGTTGAGTTCGCTGGTCGGAATACGCTTGTGGCGCTCTTCGTTGATCTCAAGCGCGAGTGGCAAGACATTTTCGACGCGCTGGCCGGTTTGGGCCGAGATAAAGAGCAGCGGCGCGTAGTCGATAAAGTGGAAGGCTTTGCGCACATTGCGCGTGAACTCGTTGAAGGTGTCGTTGTCCTTTATGACCGCATCCCACTTGTTGATCAGAATCGCCATGCTCTTCTTCTCTTCCAAGACCATACCAGCGATATGGGTATCTTGGGCGGTGACACCTTCGGTCGCGTCGATAACCAAGAGGGCGACATCGCAGCGCTCAACCGCACGCAGAGCGCGCAGCACGCTGTATTGCTCAATGCCGCGATCGATGCGGCCACGTCGACGAATACCAGCGGTATCGATCAAGGTGATGCGCTGGCCGTCGTATTCTAGCTCGGTGTCGATGCTATCGCGGGTGGTGCCGGGCACCGAGCTGACCACGCTGCGCTGCTGGCCGAGCAGCTTGTTGAGCAGCGACGACTTGCCCACGTTGGGGCGGCCTACAATCGCGATCTTGAGATCGCTCTCGTCGTCCTCTTCCTCTTCATCACCGGGCGGCAGCGCCTCGACTAGGGCATCGAGCAGATCGCCGGTACCGATGCCGTGATAGGCGCTGATCGGGATCGGCTCGCCCAAGTTGAGGGCATAAAACTCGACGGCGTTGAGGGAACGTTCGGTATTGTCGCACTTGTTGGCACCCAAAATAACGGGTTTGCTAGTGCTGCGCAATACTTCGGCGACCTCGGCATCTGAAGTGGTCATACCTTCGATGGCGTCGACCAAAAAGATGATCGCATCGGCTTCATCGATCGCCAAGTGCGCTTGTTCACGGGTGCGGCGCGCAATCTCAACGAGAGGAAGCGAATTGTCTTCCTCCTCAAACATGATGCCGGCGGTATCGATAATGATAAAGTCGCGACCGTTCCAATTTGTCGTTCCATACAGGCGATCGCGAGTGGTGCCAGGTAGGTCTTCCACAATCGAGCGGCGCTCGCCAACAAAGCGATTAAACAAGCTTGACTTGCCGACATTGGGTCGACCTACAATAGCCACAATCGGTTTAGCCATTTCTCTCTCTCTATCTATCTGTATTTGGAAGTTACACCAAATCCAATTACTTTATTACTTTTTGGCCTTCGGCAGGCAAAACGTAACAACTTTCTCTCGTTTTGTTTTGCCCGCTGCAAGCATGCAGACCTTTAAACGGATTTGGTATTACACGGCTGCTGGTGTTGTTTAAGGCGAAAGAAGTCCGCACAACACGATTGCGCTCCTGCAAGACGAGAAATACAGGTGCGACAATACAACTCTTGAAAGTATACCTGTTTTAGCGAGGGGCCGCAAAAGGTTGCGGATCAGAAAAGCAAAAGGGCACAACAACAGATCAGATCAACTTGGCTTACAGAGTTGCGTTACAAGAACGCAAAAACGGGGAAAGAGTTGTGAGACATTTCGTGCTGCAGCGCGAAATGTCTCACAACAAAAAATAGTCAAGTTCCACTCTGCCGAAGGCCAAAGAGAAAGTAATCAACCAGATTTGGTATCAGGCTCTGTGCTACGCCCTTGTTTGTCTTAGACTCGTTCAAGTACAACGACAGGAATGACTCGCGTCGTTTTGGTTTGGTATTCTGCAAAAAACGACCAGTTCTTAGCAAAAATATCGTACAAACGACTGCGCTCGGGCTCTTCTGCGATCGTAGCGCGGGCCGCGAACTTTTCATCACCAACTTCAAGCTCTACCTCTGGGTTGGCGAGAATATTGTAGTACCAAGCGGGATGGCTCGGCGCGCCGCCCTTCGAGCCGACGATCACATAGCGCTCGCCGTCGCGGATATACATCAATGGTTTGACCAAGCGGCGACCGCTCTTGGCGCCGATCGTGGTCAGCAGCAGCAGGGGACGACCTTCAAAGTTGCCGCCCACCTTGCCGCCGTTTGCACGAAACTCTTCGATGACCTTCTGGTTAAAATCGGCCATGTTCTTCTCCTTTTGGCAGGCTTATTCGTAACGTTGAACGGCGATCACTGCATTTTGGCCGCCAAAACCGAAGGCATGCGCCAAGGCCACACGAATATTCTGACCATGACGGGCGACTTGGGGCACATAGTCGAGATCGCACTGCGGATCTTGCTCGCTATAGTTAAGGGTCGGCGGAACGATGCCAGTATTGATCGTTTTGACACAGCCGATCAAGGCCAAAGCGCCAGCAGCGCCAGCGGTGTGGCCGAGCATCGACTTGATCGCGCTGATCTGCACCTTGTAGGCATGATCACCCAGCGCGCGCTTGATGGCGACCGTTTCTGCAAGGTCGTTGAGCGGCGTTCCGGTGCCGTGAGCGCTGATATAGTCGACATCTTGGGGCGTAAGGCCAGCGTCCTCGATGGCGCGCAAGATCGCGAGGCCGCTGTAGGTGCCCTCGGGATCGGGCGCAGTGATGTGGAAGGCGTCTTCGGTAGCGCCGAAGCCGACAACTTCGGCATAGATACGTGCGCCACGTGCCAGAGCATGCTCAAGCGATTCGAGCACAAGCACGCCGCAGCCTTCGGCGCCCGCTGTACCGTTGCGTTTGGCATCGAAGGGGCGCACAGCTTGCTTGGGATCATCGCCAGCCGGAGCGATCGCGCCGATCACACCGAAGGCCATGGTATTCAGGGCAGTTACACCGGCATCGGTGCCGCCAGCGATGGCGATGTCGGCATCGCCGCGATGAACCATACGAGCAGCCTCGCCAACTGCATAGGTTCCGGTGGCGCAAGCCGCGACGGGCACCGTGGTCGGGCCGTGCAGATCGAAGTTGATGGCTACTTGGCAAGCCGCCATATTGGCAATGTAGGTCGGAAGATAGAGTGCATTGTTGAGTCGCTTGCGTTCGCGCTTTGCAAAGGCGAGAGTCTCTTCCTCAGTGCTCGCGGAGCCACCTAAACCTGTGCCGATATCGACTGCGATACGGGTTCGATCCTCTTTATCGAGATCGAGACCGCTATCACGCAGCGCTTCAGCAGCAGCAGCTACGGCAAATTGGGCAAAACGCGCCATGCGTCGAGCCGATTTGTGATCCATATATGCGCGTGGATCAAAATTTTTGACCTCGGCAGCGATCACATAGGGGAAATCACTTCGATCGAACTGAGTAACATAGTCGATTCCCGAACGACCGTTGATCAGGCCGTCCCACATCTCATCAACACTCAGCCCCAACGGTGAAATCGCACCCATTCCCGTAATCACAACCCGCTGTGTGGGATTACTCCGCATCAGTCACTCCTACTTCCAAACTATGAGCCAAAGGCAGAAACGCGGCCCATATTATACCACGCTGCTCTAGAATAGGGTTGGTACCAGTCGCAGTAGTGAGATGTCATTGCCACTCTGTTTGAGGAGCATAAAGCTCTAGCGGCAAGGTCTCTGGCTTCCATTCGGCTTCTAACGCGTCCGCCTTCGGCTATCAACGGAAAGCCCCTTAAATGCGGTCGTATCGAGCCTTGCCGGGCTAGCGCCCGACAAGCTAACACGACAACCCTCTTCCGCTCACAACGTTCAGCCTCATCACTTACAGCCTTGAAAGCGAGTCAAGTACTCTAGTAGCCCAAAAGTGCGCAAATAGTTTTCGAGAACAGTATCACAGTACCATCCGCATCTAGACGGTATATGCTACAATGTTCTAAGAAGACAATCTCATACAGTATCGAGTTCAACGGCGTGATATGGAGAGTATCGGCGAGATTTTACAAGGGCTGGCGCGTCAACGAGGGCGCAACGAACATAGCCCCCTTCTGTTGTGGCATGAGATCGCAGCAAACGAAGGGGCACGGGTCAGCCATGTACCTATTAGCCAGCACCTTTCACATGCGTGGATCAAGCTAACCGGCAACCCCTTTCGCCCACACCAATCGTTAGCCCTCACCACGCTGCGACGCGGCGATGCGATTGCCCTCAGTGGCGGGAGTGCAGCTGGTGCAGCAACAGCGCGTCTGTTGCTGTTTGAAATGCTGCGCGCTAAGCCAGGTGCAACGGCGCTTATTCTCGTGCCCGAATTACATATGGCCCGCGAACAGGTCGCACTTCTCCAGCCGATCAACGCAGAGCTGGGCAATCGTCTCACGATCGCAACAGTTGGCCCGACTGGCAGTGCTATGCATGCCGCTCGTGCCCATGTGATCTTGACGACGCCCGAAGTGCTGCACAACCGTTTGTTGCGCTACCACGACCGCACATGGCAGACGTTCTGGCAGAAGCTGATCGCGATCTGGATCGACTCCGCCCATCGTTATGTCGGGGTGGCGGCCACTCACCTCAGCGCGCTGCTGCTGCGTTGCGCACGGCTATGTGCAAGCGAGCACCCGCCCCAAATGATCGCCACCTTAGCCAGCGTAACGAACCCCGATGAGACGCTCAATACGCTCTGGGGAGCGACTTGGCGCCATATTCCGGTTGACGATACTCCTCTACCTGAAAGCGCTTTAGCGGTCTGGCGAGCGGGCAGCGAACGCCTACGCGACAGCGCCACTATCGCCCAAGCCTTAGAACGAGCCGGCTATAGCGTCCATATCACGGCCTCGAACTATGATCTGCAAACGCTGCGCCAATTTGTTGGCAACGACTCCGACCGCATCAGCATCAACAATATTGTGCAACCGGCCGAGGTGCAGCTGATTGTAAGCTACTTGGGCAGCTCGACCATGCGGGCGGCGCTAGCTAGCGGTGCCGAAGCGAGCATTTTGATTCTGGGCGATCAAACGCCCGATAGCACGATCGCGCGCCTGTACGCCACCCTGCTGAACGAGCCAGACCCCGATTGGCCGCTGCCTCCCGCCAATGTCTATGTGATTCAACAGCACCTGCTTTGCGCCGCCAACGAACAGCCGTTAAGCGGCGAAGAGATCGAACAGTGGCAGATGCAAAGTCTGCTCGATCGTATGGTGCAACAGAAACATATCGTGCGCCTGCCGGGCGATACGCCGCTGTGGCAAGCCTACAGTTTGCCGCCCAAACAGGTCAGCAGCGATCCCTATGTTGGCTTTGGCCTGCAAGCGGCGGGCGGCTTGCCCACCCAACTGATCACCGACCAAGGGCGCACAATCGACCAGCTCGACAGCAACGCCTTTGAACGCTGGGGCTACCCGGGCGCGGTGCTTCCGCCGGGCGGGTCGCGCTACCGTGTAGTCAACCGCGACGCCGAGCAGGGCATCGTTACACTGCGCCCCGAGGTCAACAACCGTCGCACCTTCCCACTGCGACGCTGCCGCATTACGCTGCAAGACGAGCGCGACCAAGCCAGCTTGCGCAGCGGCCATACCATCGGTTGGGGCCGCGTACACGCCTACGAAGAGATCTTCGCCTATCGCGAAAGCAAGCCGAGCAGCCAAGCCAACGAGCGTCCGCTTACGCCTGTGTTGACGACCGATTGGAGCACACACGCGACCTGGGTCGAGGTTGGTATCACACCACCCAACAATGGCCAGATGATCGGCTGGTCGCTGGCGTATGCGCTCAGTCTACGGGTCGGCTGCCGCTTCAACGACATTGTGCCGGCCTACGACGCAGAAGCACACCGACTCTACTTTATCGATACTCAGCCGGGCGGCAACGGACTTGCCACTTGGATCTATGCCAATTTCGAGCTGCTCTTGCCGCTGGCATACGACATCGCGCTCGATTGTCGCAACGATCCACTGCTCGAGCCGACCGCGCGGGCCGATATGGATTGGTTGCTGCTGTTGCTCGGCAAAGAGAGCCAGCCGCCTCGCCGCCAAGCGGTCTATCAGCCGAGCCGCCGCAGCGATGCGATCGCCGAAGAAGACGAAGAAGAGCAGCTTCCCGAGCCAGCATTGGTGACAGCGCGCGAGCAAAGTGCTGCCCAGCAACGTGTTGTGAGCAAACGCCCACGCACGGAAAACGGCCATTCGCCGCTCAACCCGTTCAAGCCCGAACCCGAGCAGAACGAGGCGCAAGCCTTTTTGGAGCGCCAGATAGCATCGCCGATTCCAAGCCAGCCCTTTAAAGCCGAACCAACAAGCAAGCGTAAAAAAGCGGCTGCCGAACCAGATGAGCCTGCTTTGTTCAGATCGACGCCTGTTACACCAGAGGCGCCGCCCGCCAAGCAAGAGCCAGCTCCTGCCAAGCAAGAGGCGAGCAAAGCTACAAGCTCGGCGGCCAAAAAAGGACGCGGCGGGCGGCGCAGCGAAGAGAATCGAGCCGCTAAAGCCGAGTCAAATGCCTCGAGCAAACGCAAAAAGGCAGCGCCCGAGTCGGTCGAAGAGCTGTTACCTCCTGTGGCTCCCGAGCCAGCTCAGGCGCCAGAGCCACCTGCGTTTCAGGTCGATGCGAACGCCATGATCGCTCGTATGCGCGAGTTGCGCCAGCAGCGCGAACAGCAGCAGAAGCGCGCCCAGCCCGCCCAAGTGCGCCGCAGCTCCGCGCCGATCGAACCGCGCTTCCACAGCGGCGACCTGATCTTGTGCCAGCCCTATGGCGAAGGCAGAGTGATCGAAAGCCGAATCGAAGACGATAGCGAGCTGCTCGAGATCGAATTCCCTGAATACGGCACCTTGACGATCGATCCGATAGTTAGTTTGGTGCGACTGATCAAGAGCGCTTCCGATCAAGCGGAAGAAGATGACTATCCGCTCTAGAACAAGAAAAAGCCAACGGGCTGTGGTTGTGATACACCACAGCCCGTTTTGTTTTGAGCGCAGTTTTGCAAGCAGGCTCTAGGAATGCTGTTTAGATCGTTTTTGGCGCGGACTCTCCATGCAGATAGCAGCCTTTTGCGATGGGCGGGATGTTGATAGCCGTAGGCGGACGCGGTTAAGAGCTTTACTTGGGGGAGAAACCTGGCCGCTGAAGACTAAAGATATCAACTGGTTTCGAGATAGCTCGCTGTAAGAGCAGGCGTGGCTTGGTTAGCCAGCAGTTGGGAATGCAACTCGCTATCGCTGGTGTAGCCAAGGTTGATCTGGCGCACTTGATGCGCTTGATCGAGCACAACGGTAGCGGGCACGGTTAAAATGCCCAGACGCGACACAAGCTCGCTATGCTCGCTGGGATCGACGGCCACAATGCGAACATCTTGGCCCCAACGCTCGGCGAGGCGGCGCAGAGCTGGCGCTTGACGTGTGCGACACTCTGCGCAGGTGCGGGTTGAAAAGGAGAGAATCGCCGCCGAAGCGCCCTCAAGCTGGGCACGGATCTCGCTGGGTAATTCGAGGCCAGTGCGCTGAAGCTGGATCACACGCCGCGCTTGCAAGAGGCGTATAGCCTGCCACACAGCGACAAACAACAATGCAAAGAACAGAACAACACCCAAGCGAAGCAGCGGCGTATCCCAAGCCATGCTGATATCCTCCAAAACTAGGCCTTCAAAATACCGCGTTGCTGAAGCTGGAAGTAGATAAAACAACCAGCGCAGAAGCCCAATAGCAGGTTGGCAGCTGCCAAGAGAATCACAATCGCCACTAAGATCCAGCCGAGTACGGGCAAGCCAAAAAAGAGCGCCAAACTGGCAAGCAAGAGCACGCTGCCGCCCATGCCCTGAGCGAAACGGTGCGGTTTGGGCGACTCGTCGCGCAGATCGGGCGAGAGCAGTTTAAGCGGTCGCAAAACATGCAGATAAAAACGCTGAAAGAGAGCCGCTTGGGGCATCAACGTTCCGATCAGCATTACAGCACAGACGAATACAACGATCCAAGGCTGATTAATCAAATAGGCTGTTACAAGAAGCAAAATAATGAAACCTTGATTGGTGCGCAGGGCGTTATGATCGACCTGCTGACCTGCGTTACGTCGCCCAGCTGGAGCTTGTTTGCTAGCCATCTCACTCTGTCCTTTACTTCTTCAATGATCGAGATGCATGATAATCTGACGTAAGTTTGTTGTCAATAGAGGAAAACCCTAAAAGTGCTACAATGAAAGATCGTATGGGGATCTCTAAGCTGAAAGAGCAATTCAATGAATGAAGAACTGGAACATCGCTGGGATGTCACTCCAGAAGAAGCAGTCGAGATTCAAGAGCGCCTGCGCCACAAGGTCATCGTCGAAGATGATTTTGGGCCGATCAAATACGTGGCCGGAGTCGATATCGGCTTCGAGTCGGAAGGGACGGTCACACGCGCGGCTATCGCCGTGCTACGGCTCGATGATCTTTCGCTTCAGGACTACGCGATCGCCCGTCTGCCTACCAGCTTTCCTTACATCCCAGGCTTTCTCTCGTTTCGCGAAATCCCCGCCGCTCGCACAGCACTCTCGCTCCTTAAGCAACAACCCGATATTCTGCTCTGCGATGGGCAAGGCATCGCCCACCCGCGCCGTTTGGGCATCGCGAGCCATCTCGGTTTGCTGACCAATATTCCCGCGATCGGGGTAGCCAAAACATTGTTGACCGGACGGCATGCACCCTTAGCCGACGAGAAAGGCGCTTGGGAACCGCTAGTCAGTGGCAATGAGGTGATCGGCGCTGTGCTGCGCACTCGCGTGGGCACCAAACCGCTCTACATCTCAAGCGGGCATCGCATTAGCCTGCAGAGCGCGATCGATCTGGTGATGCGCTGCACCACCAAATATCGCCTGCCCGAAACGACCCGCTGGGCCCACCGTCTGGCATCGAGCTCTGATTCGGTAGCGACCCAACTGCGCGCCGATTTCGATGCCGAGCATCCAAATTAATCGTTCTTAGGGCGAATGCGTTTTAAGGCTTGTTCTGTCCAGGTGTGGGAAGAGGGAACGAAGTGTTTGCCAGCCCGCAGCAGGTAGGGGTGGCTGATGCGCTTGAGGAAGGGCACAATTCCTTCGCGAGCGATCTGCAAGAGCGCGACGCGGTAGTATTCGAAGAGATAGGCGTTGCCAAGCTGAATGCCCGCTCGCACAGCGCCAAGCGCGACCAAGGACGAGACTTCCAAAAGCGAACGCTGCTCTTGATTGGCCGCATCTTGTAAGGTACCAAACAAGGCCGCCAAGCGTTGCGGCGAGGGCAGCTGTTCAACCTGTTGTTGCAGGGTCGTCCAAGCGGTCTGCACGCTGCTGAGGTCGAGCGGCGGCAGATCGAGCGTATCGGCCAGTACAGCCGAGGTGCCCTGCAGGGTCTCTAAAAGCGAGCCGAACGAATCGATATCGGCTTCGGCTGGAAGCAGTTGAGCCGCGCGCAGCTCTTTGACCAAGGCTTTGAGATAGGCTTTGGTGCCACCGATCAGATCGGAAGCGGCAGCTAACATCCAAAGCGGCGACCAACCGACCGCCAAAACGCTGGCGAGTTCGAGCACATTGCCTGCTGTCTTGCGCTTCAGCAACTCGCCGACCGCCATCTCTTCGCGCGGATAAACGCCGTGAACATCGCCCACCAGTTCAACCGTGATGCGCAATAGACGGGCGACCGTTGCTTCGTACAGGCGCGAACGGCGCAAACGCTCGGGGATTATCACTTTGCTGGCTTCGTAACCTGCGCCGCCGACGACGGCGGCTCCGGCACGCACCACTCGCTCGGGGAGCGTTACGAGATAACGAAATAGCGACATAGCATTCCTAGGCAAAAACAAAATTCGCTCTGCCGTGGTTGGTCACGACTGAGCGAAGCTTGTCCAACACAATTAGTAATCGTCGTCCTCATCTTCGCGACGGGGCAGATCGATCTGACGCTTTTCGGGATCGTGCTGATAGCGGAAGAAGATCATCACATTACCGACGACCTGAACAAGATCGCTGCGCGTCTCGGTAGCGATAAACTCTGCGACCTCGTGTTTGTCATCTTGACCATCGTTAAATTTGACTTTGATCAGTTCCAAACGCTCGAGCGCTTCATCGACTGCTTTGATCAGATTATCGGTCACGCCCAATTTGCCGATCTGGACGATTGGTTTGAGATGATGGGCCTGCTTTCGCAAGTAACGGCGCTGGCCGTTGCTAATAAACGACATAGATTCCTTCCAAAACGTAGACGGAGCGCCATAAGGCGCTCGTTTCCAATAAGAACACGAGTTAAGCCTACCACAGCCCTAGCCCATTCGCAAGCAGCTCAATCTTTTATACGAAATCAAGTTGCTTTCTTTCTATTTGGCCCTCGGCAGAGTAGAACGTGACTATTTTTTGTTGTCTTCCCTAGCTCTTCGTGTTCCGCACTAATAGCATATCCGCTTGCACAGTTTAGTGCTCTGGCGGCTTAGTCTTTACCCCAAACAAGGCTCAAACCGCGTCCGCCTACGGCTACCAAGGGCCTGCCCGCCACCAAGGGCTGGTATCCGCCTCGCTGGCGAAACCGCCCCCACAACACAAACGGATTTGGTATTACTCGATACGCAGATCTTCGATCTCGAGCCACTGCTCATCCTCGATCTGCAATAGGCCAGCGCCGAAACGGCCCTGAGGCGTCACGATCGCGTATTGGTTGTCGATCCACAGTACCAAACCGAGCGGCGCTCGCGGCACAAAACGGCTTTCGAGCACAAGTTGCTCATCGACCCAAAAGCGCGCGCGCTCGGCCTGCCACTCGATCTGATAGCGATGCCAGTCGTCCATGGGAGCATGAAGAGCCGCTTCGCGTACGCCTAAAGCAGTCTGCCCGATCGGCCAGAGCGCGCGCGCCAAAGCGGGCACGCGCATAAGTGGGAAGGCCAAAGGAGCAGTCGGCGCGAGCAGCAGAAAACCAAGGCGGCTAGCGTCGATGGTGGCAGCCTTCCAGCCGAAACCGGGCACTTGCGCATCGAGGCGCATATCAGAGGGCGGCGAGGCGAAGAAGAACCAAAGAGCGCGCGGCAAAGCGGGCCACGGGCTGCGCGGCAACAAGATCGGGTGGTTCCAAAAGCCGAAGCCAGCCGTGCCGCGCAATCGCTCGCAGCCATGCGAAAAACGCGCCCGCAACGAGAGCGTTAAGGGAGGTCGCCACAGCATTTGGCTGCGCGCCAAGTGGTGATAATCGTCGAGCTGAGCATCGTGGTAGTGCTCGGCGCTGGCCCGGCCGAGCAACAGACGCTGAGCTCGCCCGCTGCTCTCGAGCCTAGCATTGCCCACCAAATAGGGTTTGCAATCGGGCTGCCTCACAGCCTAAACCTCGATCACAACCGCGCTATCGGCGGTGGCTTCGCGCAGGGCTTCTGTAAGCGGCTCGATCACACTGACGGGCATCGAGAGGGTGAGGGTCACATCGGCCGCGAACTCTTCGTTTAACACGGTGAGCTCATACTGAGCGAGGATCTTTTTGCACAAACCGTAAAGCGCATAGTCGACGCTCACCATCACCGTGCGCAAATCGACTTTTTCGGTGCGCGGCAGCTCGGCCAACACAGCTTTGACCGAATCGCCGTAGGCTTGCACCAAGCCGCCTGTGCCCAACAAGGTTCCACCAAAGTAACGGGTGACAACCACAACTACATCGCCCAAGCCGCTGCCACGCAAAACCGCCAAAGCCGGACGGCCCGCCGTTCCGCTTGGCTCGCCGTCGTCGCTCATACCAGCCGTGACGGTGCCGCCATAGCCGATCAGATAGGCGTAGACGTGGTGAGTAGCATCGGGCATCGAGGCGCGCACTTTGTCGATAAAAGCGCGCGCCTCTTCAACGGTACTAGCCGGGGCTGCTTGCGCGATAAAGCGCGAATTCACAAAGCGCAGATCGACACGAGCTTCAGCCGCCGGAATGGGATAACGTTCAGCCATGAGCGATTTCTAGAATTGAATACGAAGAGCGAGTTGACCAAGACGCAACATATCGCCCGACTTCAGGGCGTGCAACTGGCGCGGCTGCAGACGCTGAGCATTGACCCAACTGCCGTTGGTGCTGTCTTGATCTTCTGCATAGACTTGACCGTTCTGGACCAACAAGCGCAAATGGCGCCTGCCAACACCATTCTCGAGCGCCTGATAAGGTGTCAGATCGACTTCAGGGAAGAAGTTGCTCACCACATCGGCGCGACCGACCATGACCTGAGTTTGAGCGGGCAGCGGAATAACCGCCCCAAAGCTTTCGACCGTGATCTGAACACCAGCCAGACTCGTACGCGACTGAGCAGCAGGAGCGACCGGAGGCTGCTGATAGACCGGAGGAGGCGGAGGCACAGCCGGAGCAGACGGCACAGCCGGAGCGGACTGAGAGGCGGGCGCGACTGAAGCAGGTGGCACGACGGGTGCGGGCGACTGTACCTGCTGCGGCGGCGGGTAGCTCGGCTGTTGCGGCACAACGGGCGCGCTGCTGGCCGGAGCCGCCACTGGAATGGATTGAGCGATCAAGGATGCGCCACAGTTGTCGCAAAATGCCTCGCCCGGAATAACGCTCATACCACACTGCGGACATGTGCTAGGGCCAGCAGAAGCGCTGGCGACCGGAGCCGCCACAGGTGCCACAGGTGCTACAGGCGCAGGTGCGGGGGCAGGTTGAGAAACAATCGTCGGAGGCACAGCCGAGGCCGGCGGATTAACGGGTATCAGGGCTGCACCGCATTGATCACAGAAACGAGCCGCATCTGGGTTATCAGAACCACATTGAGGACAAAATGGCATAATTGAATTTCCTCGTGATTACAAACAGCTATTTCGACTCTGTATTAAAGAGAATTATAGCACGCCGCTTTGGGCTAGCCCAGCAATAATAGGCAGAATAGCCTCTCACAAGGCATAAATAGCCCAAGCGAAAATCTTCTTCTAGCGAGAGCAGTTCTCTATAGTTATACGAACAAAAGCAGATTTAGGTGCATAAGCCGCCGAACGTTTAGCTAGCACTCAACTCCGCAAGGCTTGCCAGCAAATCGTCACGGCTCAGATTACTAAGCACTGCAACTTTGCCGATCTCAAGCGGTAAGATCCAACGCGCTGCCTCTGCGCTACGTTTTTTATCGCGCTCGATCAGCGCGAGCAGACGATCGCGGTCGATCTGGCCCAACTGCAATGAGAGCCCGAAGCGCTTCAGCAAAGCGTTCTGGCGCTGCTCAACCTGTTGTGAGGCGCGTCCTGTGCGCACGGCCAAGTTCGCCTCGAGCGCCATACCGAGCGCCACCGCCTCGCCGTGCAAGATCGTATAGTCGCTGGCAGCCTGCAGAGCGTGCCCGAGCGTATGCCCATAGTTGAGCAGCATGCGAAACTGGCCCAAATCGCGCTCATCGGCAGCCACCACTTGGGCTTTCAGCGCCACACAGTAGCGGATCACGTGCAGCAAGCAGGCCTGATCAAGCTGAAGCAACTGCTCGACATGCTCCTCCAGATAGTCGAAGAACAAGCCCTGCAGAGCCTCGCCCGGCAGCAGCGAACGCTCCAGCATGGCGTATTTGACCAGCTCGGCCCAAGCGGCTCGCAACTGGCGTGGCTCCTCTTGCTCCACCAAGGAGGCATCGATCCAGACCAAACGCGGGTGGTAGAAGCTACCAAGGATGTTGTGAGCCTTGCGATGGTTGAGCGCGTTCTTGCCGCCCACCGCGCTATCGAGCATCGTTTCGAGGCTGGTAGGCAGCTTGATCAACGGGAGGCCACGCATATAGGTCGAGGCCACAAAACCCGCCAGATCGTCGATAACACTGCCGCCAGCCGCCACGATCAAGTCGTCGCGCCCGAAGTCGGCCTCGTAAAGCCAATCGTAGATCTCTCCGACGCTCGCTAAGTTTTTGCTCTGCTCGTCGTCGCTCAGCAGACGCACATGCACTGCAAAGCCTTGCTCGGTCAAACTGGCCTCGAGGCTCGGCCCGATGCGCTGCCAGGTCTGGGCATCGCTCAAGACGGCCAACTTGCGGCCGCGCGGCAACAGACGCCGCATCTGAGGCGCGAGACCCGCTAGATTCTGCCAGCCGACCACAACCTGATAAGGCCAAGGCGTGGCGGGCACCACAATCGGGGCCTGCTTGCCCGCGCCGAGCAGATAGGCCAAGGGCGAGGCCGCCACATCAAAGGCCGCCTCCACCGCCGGAGCCTTGTTCAAAATCTCGACGGCCCGGATAATCTCGTCGGCGACCTGCTCGAACGTGAGGCGGTCGGTATGAATCGTCCAGTCTGCGAGTGCGTAGATCGCTTGGCGGGTATGCTTCAAAGCTCGCAGTTGCTCAAGCGGATCGTTGGAGGCCAACATGGGGCGAACCGCATCGGGAGTCGCGCGGCGCAGCTGCTCTTGAATACGGGCGTTCAGGGTTTCGGGCCGCCCTTCGAGCGTAATAGTCCAGCCAGTGCGCGCCATAATCCGGCGATTCTCGGGCCGCACCGGAGCGCCGCCGCCCGTCGCGACCACAAACGGCCCGCGCTCGCTCACCGACTGCAGCACCGCCGATTCGCGCAGACGAAAGCCGACCTCGCCTTCGCGCTCGAAGATGGTCGGAATGCTCATGCCGCTCTCTTCAACGATCATGGCGTCGAGATCATAGACGGGCCAGCCCAAACGCTCTCCGACCAGTTTCGCAATCGTCGATTTACCCGCTCCGCTCGATCCAATCAAGTAAATACCACGTTCTGCCACGCTCTGCTCCCTATGCTCAAAACTAGGCTGGGTGAGCTGCCGCTGAGCAACCCACCCAGAGTTCTGCCAGCTTCAGCGCCGCACTATCGCCATCCAATGCGGCGAACCGGCTCTATTGTACTCGTTTTCGCCCGCGCCGCCGACCTCTGCCCTAGCATGGCGATCGCTTCATTCTTCTGACGGAGAGGGCTTGTTCCTCCCATTCGGTCCTTGGCGCGTCCGCCTCCGGCTATCAAGGTCCCGCCCAACAAAAGGGACGTCTATCGCTGCGCCGAGGCCGCCCCAAACAGCCTAGACTCCGGCGCTCTGTAAGGCCGCACTGACGATCTGCTGCGCCTCGGCCTGCACCTGCGCCAGATGCTCGGGGCCGCGGAAGCTCTCGGCGTAGATCTTGTAGATCTCTTCGGTGCCCGATGGGCGCGCTGCAAACCATGCCTGCTCGGTCACCACCTTGAGCCCGCCGATCGGCGCGTTGTTGCTGGGCGCTTTGGTCAGCTTGGCCACGATCGGGTCGCCCGCCAACTCGGTCGCCGTCACCAGATCGGGCGATAGGCTGCTCAGCACCTTCTTCTGGGCCGCATTGGCCGAAGCGTCCATGCGCTCGTAGAAGGGTTCGCCGAAGCGCTCGACCAGCTCCTTGTAGTGCTCGCCCGGGTCACGCCCGGTCTTGGCTGTGATCTCGGCCGCCAGCAGATCGAGAATGATGCCATCCTTGTCGGTCGTCCAGACCGTGCCGTCGAGCCGCAGGAAGGATGCGCCCGCGCTCTCTTCGCCACCGAAGCCGAACGAGCCGTCGATCAAACCGTCGACGAACCACTTAAAGCCGACCGGCACCTCGGCCAGACGGCGGCCCAGGCTAGCCGCCACGCGGTCGATCATCGAGCTCGAGACCAAGGTCTTGCCGACCGCCGCATCAGGACGCCAGTTGGGGCGATTCTGGAAGAGGTAGTTGATCGCGACCGCGAGATAGTGGTTGGGGTTGAGCAGACCGCTGCTGCGCGTCACAATGCCGTGGCGATCGCTGTCGGGGTCGTTGCCGAAGGCCACATCGAAGCGCTCTTTCAGGCCGATCAGGCTGGCCATGGCGTAGGGCGATGAACAGTCCATGCGGATCTTGCCGTCTTTATCGACGGTCATAAAGGCGAAGCTCGGATCGATCACCTTATTGACGACTTCGAGCTTGAGGCCGTAGGTCTCGGCGATTGGCTCCCAATAGGGCAGAGATGCGCCGCCCATCGGGTCGACCCCGATCGAAAGGCCGGCCCCCGCGATGGCCTGCATGTCGATCACGCTGCCCAGATCGCGCACATAGGGCGTGATGTAGTCGTATTCGTGGGTTGTCTCGGCTCGCATGGCGCGCGCAAAGGGAATGCGCTTCACATCGCGCAGGCCGCCGCGCAGCAGCTCGTTGGCGCGCTCTTGGATGCGCGCGGTGGTTTGGGTGTCGGCCGGGCCGCCCGTGGGTGGATTGTACTTAAAGCCGCCGTCGTTGGGCGGATTGTGCGAAGGCGTGATCACAACGCCGTCGGCAAGCCCGCTGGTGCGCCCACGGTTGTAGCTCAAAATAGCATGCGAGACCACGGGCGTGGGCGTATATCCAAGGCCCTGCTGCACATAAATATCCTGTCCGTGAGCGGCAAACACCTCGATCGCGCTCATCAAGGCTGGCTCAGAGAGCGCATGGGTGTCCATGCCCAAAAAGAGCGGCCCGTTGATGGCGTGCTGCTGACGCCACTCGGCGATCGCCTGACAGATCGCCAAAATATGGTCTTCGTTAAACGATGTGTTCAGCGAGGTGCCACGATGGCCCGATGTGCCAAATGCGACCTGCTGTTCTGCAAGCTCGGCGTCGGGTTTGAGCGTATAGTAGGCCGCGACCAGCCGAGGAATGTTGGTTAAAATCTCGCGCGGCGCAGGCTTGCCTGCAAGTGGACTAACTGCCATTGACTTCCCCTTTCTAAGCGAGATCGCTCGTTCGATCCGCTGGCTTCCGCGATTTAGACATCGAGCTCGTTAAATTTCAGGCCCATAGGCAGCGGCGCCGGGCGCTCTACGCGCGTTGTGAGCTGCACATGGCGTTCGCTGCGAGCCGACTCGAAGATGCCCAAAGTGATGTCTAGGATATGGCGCGCCAACTCGCCGTTGGCACGATGCGGGCGCCCCGAGCGGATCGCATAGGCCATATCGGCTACACCGATTCCACGGCTGTTTTCAGCGAAGCCATGCGAATAGGGGAAGGATTGGATCGTGCCATCGGGGCGCAATACCTTGATATCACCATGGAACATATTCGGATCAGGAGCGTACAAAATGCCTTCGGTACCATAGATCTCAAGGCGTGGGGTGTAGCCGAAGCTCTCTTTGGCGACCTGCAGACTCGCGATGGCACCGCTCTCGAAGGTCAAGGTTGCGGTGGCGTGTTGCGGGGCCGTGATCGCGAGTCGCTCGCCAAAACGGGGCGATTTAGGGTTGGTGATAGTTACCGCTTGGTGAACTTGGCCGACCGAACCCGTCACTTTGCTCACCGGACCAAGCAGATTGACAAAAGCCGAAAGGTAGTAAGGCGCCATGTCGAAGAGCGGGTCCCAACCGAGCTCTAGGTAATCTTGAATGTTAGGGCGAGTCACACCAAAGGCATTGCCCATAAACACCGAGCCGCTGGCCGCATAGGGTGTGCCGATCCAGCCGTCGTCGATCACTTTGCGGGTGGTCTGCAGAGCAGCGCCGAGGATGGTATCGGGGGCACAGCCCACGCGCAAGCCTTTGGCCTGCGCCAAAGCCAAAACCTCATCGGCGTCGGCAGCGTTGAGTGCAAAGGGCTTTTCAGTATAGACGTGTTTGCCCGCCTCGAGAATGCGGCGGTTGATGGCTGCATGCGCTGTCGGCGCGGTCAGGTTGAGCACAATCTCGATCTCTGGGTGTGCCAATAGCTCTTCCACACTGCAGGCCAAAGGAACGTTAAATTCCTTGGCCTGGCGTTGTGCCAATTCGGGCACCAGATCAGCACAGGCGACCACCTCTAAGATATCAAACGTTTGTGTACAGTTCTGTAAGTAGATCGAACTGATCTGCCCACATCCAATCACACCGATCTTTACCTTGGTACGCATCGTTGTTTGGCACTCCTGATCGATTACAAGAAACTATGAGGCAGGCGCGAAACGGCGCTCTAATCACCAAAAACTTACAATTCGCTGCGTGGTCGCAATACCGAAAAACCTAGACTTATGGTAGCACCTTTTTGAGGACACACCAGCAACGCAGCCTTCCAGATGCTGTCGAAAGATTACCAAGTGATTACCATCGTTTATCGCATACAAGCGGTATAGATGTATGAATACGTACACAAACGGACTTTCGCTGAAAGGAACATAGGTTATGGTTAGACAAATTCGTGGTACAGTCAACTATGTTGAGCTTATCGGCTGGGTTGGTGATGAGCCTGAACAGCGAATCCTTGCATCGGGAGCAACTATGTGTACCTTCCGCGTCGCAACTAAACGGGTCGGGCCGCGCGATGCCTCCGGAGAGCGTACATTTGACACTGACTGGATTGCCGTCGAAACTTGGGACCGTCTAGCTGCCCTATGCCTACGTTCCCTCCGCAAAGGAAGTCGAATGCGCGTTATCGGCAGCTTGCACAACCAGACTTGGGAAGACAAAGAAACTGGTCAGCGCCGTCACAAGACTGTCGTTCGCGCCGAAGAGGTGATGTTCTTCGATAGTCGTATTCCATCGAATCATACACCCCCTCAGGAAGCCCCTGAACCGCTTGAAGAGTCTGAAGAAGCAGAGAATATTCCATATTAAAGCGCATTTCATGTCTTCTTCGACTCCTTTTAAGAAACTTGCTGTGTAGAGCCAAGGTTCAACAACGAGTGGAGTTATTTGAAACAGCTCTACACAGCAAGTTAAACTCCAATACTCTTCCTCTGCAGCGAACCCTGCTTCTCCAGAGCCCCTACCTCTTATCTTCAAGGCTATAGGCGTTGAAACACGGCCCACTTTGCTTATCGCAGTAGGGCCGCGCCTGCTTTTCCCTGCTCGCTCAGCGCTCTCAGCGCATTTTTGTTTCTAAGCACATTCTGGCTTTGTATTTTGGGGGCGCTCTCGACACAGGGTCTAGCCCCTTCTTGGGCGGGCGAGATGTTGGTAGCCGTAGGCGGACGCGCCAAAAGCCACATTTGGGCTTACAAACCAATCCGCTAGAGCGTTGAATCCATCAAGCGAATTCGCTATCAGATCACCATTCTTGCCTCCTTAAAAAGCGCTGTACATGCCGCAGAAACTATTTAAAATTGTGCTAGAATAGGCGCATATCACCCAAAACACATTTCAGATCATTTCCAACCAAACCTCACCCCATTGGCCTCCCCAATGGGAGCACTTTGTCAAAGAGAGTTTCAGCGTTATTTCGCGTCCTACCATCGTACTTTGTGCTTTGGTTTGAAGGGTTGGTCTTTTGTAGAGCAGCATTAGGAGGGAATAGTTCATGGCCAAATTTTCACGCCGGGTATTTCTCAAGCGTTCGGTTGCTGTAGGTGCAGGAGCGATGTTGATGCTCTACAGCGACGGCAGCTACCGCATGGTTATGGCTGCTGAGGCTGAGACATTCAAGCTGCGTATCCTCCACACCAACGACCATCACGCTCACATTGAGCCTGTTATGACCTCTTCTACACCACCAGAACCGCAACATGGTGGTCTGTCTCGCCGCAAAACCCTGATCGATAAAGCCCGTTCTGAAAACAGCGACCTGCTGCTTCTGGATGCAGGCGATGTCTTCCAAGGGACGCTCTATTTCAACCAGTATGGTGGTTTGGCCGACCTCGAGTTCTACAACGCTCTGAAATACGATGCGATGACGATCGGCAACCACGAATTCGACAACGGCCCCGGCCAGCTGACGACCTTCATTCAGAACGCTAGCTTCCCGGTTTTGGGCGCTAACCTCGTTATCAACCCAAGCAACCCGTTGGCTAGCTTGGTGAAGCCCAACGTCATTATCGAGCGCGCTGGCAAGAAGATCGGTATCTTCGGTCTGACCACGGAAGAGACCGCTGTTCTGGCTAGCCCCGGACCCGATGTAAGCTTCCGCGATCCGATCGAGGTTGCTCGCGAGCAGGTCGCTGCCCTCAAGGCCCAGGGTGTCGATGCGATTATTGCACTCACCCACATCGGTATCGAGCCCGATCGCCGCTTGGCTCGCGAAGTGTCCGGCATTTCGATGATCATCGGTGGCCACTCGCACACCCCGATGGGCCCCATGATCAGCCCCGAAGATCCGAACCGACCTTACCCTGAAGTCATCAACAACCCCGACGGCCAAGGCACCGTGGTTGTTACCGACTGGGAGTGGGGCCGCTGGCTGGGCGACCTGACCGTAGGCTTCGACGCCAACGGTGTGGTTACTTCGATCAGCGCGAACCCGACCGAAGTCGCTGGCAGCATCGAGCCCGACGCTGGTTTCGAGGCTCGTATCGCCGAATTGGCTAAGCCGCTCGAGGAGCTGCGCGCTACCGTGATCGGTGAAGCCGCTGTAGAGCTGAACGGTGACCGTGCTGATGTCCGCACCAAAGAGACCAACCTTGCTAACCTGATCGCCGACGCTATGTTGGCCAAGGGTGCAAACGCTGGTGCTCAGCTCTCGCTGATGAACGGTGGTGGTATCCGCGCTAGCATCGATGCAGGCCCGATCACCATGGGCGAAGTGCTGGAGGTTCAACCCTTCGGTAACATTCTGACCCTGGTTACCGTTACCGGCGCTCAGCTGAAGGAAGCGCTGGAGAACGGTGTCAGCCAGGCCGAGACCGCTCAGGGTCGCTTCCCGCACCTGGGTGGCGGTCGCTACGGCTGGAACCCGCAGGCCGAACCCGGCAACCGCATCGTCTGGATCGAGGTTGGCGGCAATCCGGTCGATCCGAACGCCAGCTACCGCCTGATCACTCTCAACTACTTGGTTGATGGTGGCGACGGCTACTCGGTCTTCCAGCAGGGCACCGACGTTTTGAACACCGGCTTCTTGGACTCGGACGTTACCGCTGAGTACATTCAGGCCCACTCGCCGGTCAACCCGCAGGTCGAAGGCCGCATCGTCGAGGTCACCGGTGCTGTGGCAGAGCCCGCTCCTGCTCCGGCAGAACCCGCTCCGGCTGAGCCCGCTCCGGCAGAACCCGCTCCGGCTGAGCCTGCTCCCATCCCGGCGACCCTGCCGAACACCGGCGGCGACAACTCGCTGTTCTGGACCTTGGCCAGCTTGGGCGCTGGCGCGATCAGCGGTGGTTTGGCACTGCGCCGCCGCGTGATGCGCTCGCTGAAGCAAGAGAGCGTGGTCGAGGCCGAGGCTACGAGCGAAGTAGAAGCAGAAGAGGTCGAAGCCTAATTAGTACGGCTCGATCGAATTCGCTTGACTAAACAAGCAAGTTACCGCTGTTCACTTGAACAGCGGTAACTTTTTATTAACCACTTGCAGCCAAGTTTGGTATATACTGACAACACTACTAGCTTGAAAAAGAGGAGTATAGGTCATGGCTGATCCCCGTGTTGAAAAACTTGCCCAAGTATTGGTGAACTACTCCCTCCGCATCAAGAAGGGCGACCGCTTCCGCATCGCTGCTAACGCCGTTGCGGCACCTTTAGTACGCGAGCTCTATCGCGAAACACTGAAGGCGGGCGGTTTACCTTTCACCCGGATCGATCTCGATGGGATCGATGAGCTGTTGTTGAAATATGGCAGCGATGAGCAAATCAGCGATATTCCTCCCTTCTTAACAGCCGAAAACGAGCAGGTCGATGCCATGATCCGCATTATCGGCGAGGGCAACAGCCGCTCGCTTAGCGGTGTCGATGCGGCCAAAGTCGCCAAACGCCGCGACGCGCTGCGCCCCTTCCAAGAGATGCAGATGCGCCGCTCAGCAGAGGGCACGCTCAACTGGTGTGTCACGCTCTTCCCAACCAATTCGGGCGCTCAAGATGCCGATATGTCGCTCAGCGACTACGAAGATTTTGTCTATGGCGCTTGTCTGGTCGATCAGGACGATCCGGTTGGCGAGTGGGAGAAGGTGCACACTGAACAGCAGCGCATCGCCGACTTCCTGATGACCAAAGATACGATCCGTTTGGTCGGCAAAGACACCGATCTGACCTATCGCGTGGGCGGACGCACCTGGGTCAACGCCTCGGGTCGGCGCAACTTCCCCGATGGCGAGGTCTTCACCGGCCCGATCGAAGACAGCGCCAACGGCGTGATCCGCTACAGCTTCCCGACCATCTTCAGTGGGCGCGAGGCCGACGATGTGCGCTTGGTCTTCAAAGACGGCAAAGTGGTCGAGGCAACCGCAGGCAAAGGCCAAGATATCCTCGACTCGCTGCTTGAGCTCGACCCGGGCGCGCGCTATCTGGGCGAGGTCGCCTTCGGTCTGAACTACGGCATTACACGCTTCAGCCGCAACATCCTCTTCGACGAGAAGATCGGCGGCACGGTTCACCTGGCCTTGGGCGCTGGCTACCCCGATACGGGCAGCACCAATCGCTCGGCGCTGCACTGGGACATGATCTGCGATATGCGCGAAGAGAGCGAAGTCTACGCCGATGGCGAGCTGATCTATCGCAACGGCAAGTTCATCATTTAGCTTCTCTCTGTCTCCCAACGCCTGAAAGCTAGGGAAAGTTGAGTGATACTTCGCGTTGATGCACGAAGTGTCACTCAACAACAATCGTCGAGCCCGTCCTGCCCAAGAGCAACTAGAGAGTTGTCATAGCAAATCCGTTAAAAGACGTGTATGCTCTCAATGCAGGAAATCTCAAACAACAAAAATAGTCACGTTCCACTCTGCCGAAGGCCAAATAGCGAGTTATCACTAGGAATTTGCATCATGTGGCGGAGAGGCAGCTAGCCCCCATGCGGTCCTCACCGCGTCCGCCTCCGGCTACTAAACATCCTTGCCATCCATTCGGGCTATCGGCCTGCAGCGTCGCGCAACACAGTGCTCAACAATGCACGCTTCGTCGTCCACTGCCCCCAGCGATCGCCCTTTTTCATTGGTGGGCGTTGAGGAGGCTTCGCCTCTTTGGGCTCGCGCTGTGGCTCTTCGGCTCTCTATGCCTGCGCTGAGCCAACGCAACGAAAGCAATGAAAGCGACGATAACGACGAAGGCAATGAAAGCTAGCCCCTGAATGGTGGGAGCTACGACTTGATAGCCGAAGGCGGACGCGCTAGAAGCCGAATGGAAGCTTGGAACCTCTCTGCCAGATGAAGAGTACAACGCAGCGGGTTCGTAAGCGCTTTGGGGAGAAGGAAGAGGAGTTGGAAGCGAGTCCAACTCCTCTTGCGCTCTACAGCACGGTGATCAAGCGTTGTAGATTGCGGCGATAGGTTGCGCCAGCTAAGGTGGCCCAAGCTTTGGGCAGCTCGGCCAGCAGATATTCTTGCTCGGCCAGGCGCGCCGCGCGATAGCTTTGCAGCGCTGGCATATCGTCGAGCTCAAGCCCAAGCGCCCCAATGCTGTTCAAGGCCACATCGATATCGTTGAGCGCACCGAGGTGGTCTTGCAGGGCGACCAATGGCTTGATCACACGCTCGTTAGTCGGTCCGAGCGCGGGCGCACAGAATTCGAGAGCGTAGCGCAGTCGTTTAGCGGTGATGCGCAGGGCGTGCAGGGTCGGTATATCGTGGCTGGCGTCGAGCTGTTGACCGATCGGCAAGAGCGTCTCGTAGGCACGCACTCGCTCGTAGGCGCCCCAGATCAAGCTGCCGATCGCATAGCGCACAAGGGGCGGCGCTTGGTGTTCGGGCACGCTCAGAGTCGGGCGGCTGAGCAGAAAGCGGGCTAGCTCCTGCTTGGTTTCGCGATACGCCTCGCTGTCTAAGAGCGCAAATAGCTCTTGTTTGGCTTGCTCGCGTTCACAGGCGAGTCGATCGCTGACGGGTGCGAGCGCTTCTGGTTTAAAGGCTTGAGTCTGGCTGTATTGGCTGAGATTGAGCAGCAACACATCGCGGTCGCGTACCGCGCCCAAACGCTTGGCCAGCTTGCGCAAACGGCGCTGAAAACGCTGCACGGTCTTGGGATCAAGCTGGTCGCCCAACAGCATTAACACCGCTCGGAACTGACGGATCGCGACTCGCATCTGGTGAACGGCTTCGATATCTCGGTCGCGCCGCACAGCGCGTTCTTGGCGCAATAGGCGTTGGAACGCTTGTAGCAAGAGCTTGCGCGCGGCGACCTCCAGATGGTCATCGAGCTGCAGCTCCCAGACGCGCTCGCGATAGTCGAGCAACAGTTGATCGACCGGCTCTTCCTCAGACTCAGGTGGGGCGCTCGGCTGCCCGCTCTGCTCGGGTGTTTCGGAGGTGCTGATCGTCAAGCTAGCCTCGAAAGCACGCTCCCAAAGATCGGCCTTCTCGCTGGCGCGGGCCGCGTCCTCTTGGGCATTCGGTCCTTCTACAAGCAGATAAACGTCGTTGCCATCGATCTCGATCTCGCATATGCGCGTACTCTGGCTTTCACAATAATCGAGACCATCGGCGATTCGCAAGAGGGCAGCTAACTGCAAAGCCTCGATACGCTGTTTTTTCGACAAATACAAAAAGGCCGCCTCGTAATAGGGGCGAACTTTTTTGCGATGAAAAGCGACTAAACAAGCGACCAAAGCATGTTCTTGCTCGTTCAAACCCTCGATCTCGCTATGCAAAATCATGTTTCGCCCAAGCGTATGGTGTTTGGGCTGATCGATGGCATAAGCGATATTGTGCAGCAGAGCGCCGATCTCGAGCAGGCTGCGCGAACGCGAAGAGAGCTGGTGCAGCGCTTGGGTGCCATCGAAGAGGGCTAGAGCATGATCGGCGACACAACGTGCATGAGCAAGATCCACATGGTAACGTTCCAAGAGGGTAGCAACCGAAACAGCCATACCACGCTCCTTCAAATCTTAGATATGCCTCATTGCATACGATAGTTTTCAGCTTCAGATATGCTTCATTGCATACGCTCGTTTACGCCGATGTTGCCTTTTGTAACAGCGCAAGGCCACGGGCGAGTTTAGTGCGCTCGTCGGGAATAAGCCTAAAGCGTTTTTGCAGGCTCAGACACAAGCTATCGAGGTCGTCCATGGTACCATCGCCGAGCAGCTCGATCTCGAGCTCGCAAAATTCCTCACGCAAACCGGCCGCGTCGATCGTACCCTGATCGAGGCTGATCTCGGCCACGCGCCGTTCGTTCTGCATAGCGATGATGTGGTAGCGCACGGTATCGATCGTCAGTAGGCGCAGCGGGCTTTCGCCAGCCAGCAGAGCCAAGGTTCGCTCACGCGCTTCGCTGGCAGGCCAAGTGCTGGGATGATCGTCCGGCCCGACCTCGACCTCCCACTCGTGACGCACAAAACGGGCGCCTTCGTTTTGGGCCGCACCCTTGAGAGTCGCGATCCGGCGTCCATCGTCGATCTCGCGAATGCGCAAGCCGTAGCCTTGCGAGCGTATGCGGCGATCGACTGTATCGAAGTAGATATTGTGTTGGCGCTCTGGCTCGGGCTGAGCGTACAGCATATAGGCATCGAGACGATGTAACTCGCGCAGGGCGATAAACAGGGCTGGATCTTCTACGCGAAATTTCTGCTCAATCTCCATCAAACCACCTTTCAGGCGAATAAACTGCTCGCCACATCTAGATTGAGATCTATGCGATCGCCTCGACTGAATCGACGATCGTATAGTGATAGCCTTGCTCCGTCAGGAAGAGTTGTCGCTTGACCGCAAAGTCTTGATCGCGCGTATCGCGGGTCACTAAGGTATAGAAAAAGGCAGGACGACCATCGCTCTTGGGACGCAAGATCCGTCCAAGACGTTGGGCCTCTTCTTGGCGCGAGCCGTAGGTGCCCGAAACTTGAATCGCCACGTTGGCGTCGGGCAGATCGATCGCAAAATTCGCCACCTTCGAGACGATCAACAGTTTGATTTCGCCGTTACGAAAGGCGCTGTAGAGCCGTTCGCGCTCGATATTCGAGGTGCGCCCCGTAATCAAGGGTGCGCCCGTCTCGCGCGCGATCTGGTTGAGCTGATCGATATATTGACCGATCACCAGCACTTGATCGTTATGATGCAGTTCGAGCAAGCTGCGCAGAGCCGCGCGTTTGGCTGGATTTTCGGCAGCGATACGGTATTGTGAACGGCTATCTTCAGCTAGCGCGTAGTCCATACGCAACTCTTCGGGTAAATTAAGCCTGATCTCGGTACAGTGGGCGATCGCGATCCAACCTTGTCGCTCTAGGTCGCGCCAAGGCACATCGTACTTCTTGGGGCCGATCAACGAGAAGACATCGCTCTCGCGTCCATCTTCCCTGATCAAGGTGGCGGTTAGGCCCAGACGACGGCGAGCTTGGATCTCGGCGGTGATGCGAAAGACCGGGGCGGGCAGCAGATGCACTTCGTCATAAATGATCATGCCCCAGTTGCGCTCGTTAAAGATCTTCAGGTGAGGGAATTCGTCGATCGAGGCGCCCGGCTCACCTTCGCCATCTGGGTTCGAGGGCTTGCCAGCGCGGTAGGTCAAAATCTGATAGGTCGCAATCGTTACCGGACGAATCTCTTTGCGCTCGCCGGTGTATTCGCCGATCTCGTCGGCGGTCAGGCTGGTTTTGTCGATTAACTCGTTTCGCCATTGGCGCACTGCTACCGTATTGGGGCAGAGAATCAACGTCTGAGTTTGAGCCATCTCCAAGGCGGCTAGACCAACCACCGTCTTCCCCGCGCCACAGGGCAACACAACTACACCCGAACCGCCGTGCAGACTGCCGTTATCGTAGAAACGCTCAACAGCATGGCGCTGATAGTCGCGCAGCGAAAATGCTTGCCGGCTCAAGGTCTCCGAGCGCAGACGCAAAGGCAAGGCATCGCCCGTCACATAACCAGCTAGATCCTCGGCCGGAAAGCCCAACTGCACCAGAGCCTGCTTGATATGGCCGCGCGCTGCAGGATCAACGATCAAGCTGGTTTCGTCGCGCTGTTCCAGCAAAAAAGGACGGGTGGTTTTGTGGTTCCAAACCTGAGCGATCAAGGCTGCATCTTGGCTCACCAAAACGAGCTGTAGCTCGCCAGTATCGGTATCGAGCTCTTGCTGAAGCTGAATACGCCCATAGCGTCCCATGTACTCTCGAATATCAGCCACAATGTTGGCTGGCAGAGCGAACTTAGCCAAGGCCGAAAGCGTCTCGATCACATCATCGGCGTCGTCACCGGTAGCGGCGGCATTCCAAAGCGAAAGCGGCGTGATCTGATAGGTATGGATAAACTCGGGCGATTTGATCAACTCGGCAAAACGCGCCAAACTGTCGCGCGCTTGCTCGTACAAAGGATTCTGAACCTCAAGCAAGATGCTGCGGTCACTCTGAACGATCAAAGGGCGCTCGGGAAAATAAGACATATATATCCTCGCCACATGCTGGCTGTTAGATCATTGTAATCTATCATCGGAACACAATACCACGCTGGTACGTTTGAATATGTAGTGTATCATAGACCACGGGCTTGAGATAGCGAGAGCGCAACGCGCAGATCGTCATCCTTGAGCGTGCGGCTGCTAGTCGATCGCAACAAGATCTTAACCCAGGTTAAGAATCTCCAATATTTGTCAGTTGCTGTCGCGAACGAGCGTCGGCAGCACTCGTGCAGAGCGAGATGAACAATCTCCTTCTGCAGCGCTGAGACGAACCCGAAAGGCCTGCTCTGCGATCATTTTAAAAGGCTCATTACTTTATTTTGAACGAGACAATGGTTGCATTTCCGTTAAAAAATTAGTCCGCTCTTGGGGATCGTAAGCAAGCAGATTTGGCTATTTTGTAGTACGATTCAGTACCTAGATAGGCCTAAATTCTGTACCATTGGTGCAATTGACAAGCCTTGCGGGCACATGCTACGATCGATCCGCTAAAAGAATTTGAGTGCTAGGAAGGATCAAATTCTTTAGTCAATCCCTTGCAAAATTAGACATTCAGTGTAAAATAGGAGTATTCTACACACTGTAGTATTAAACACCCCAGCCTGATTCACCCATACACAAGATAGGACTAAGTGGTAGTTCTTTAGAGTTGCATCTTTGGCAAATTAGCTTAAAATTAAGTAAAATGCGGATTATGTGGCATATAGAGCAATCTAGCATAACATTTATACAGCTTTAACACATCCGCATTACTTTATGGCCCAAATTAGGGTATAATAAAGCAGAATATTTGTTCTCACTTACGAGCGATCTTTTATATTAGGTGGTACAATGTGAGCGTGTGGCAAAGAGGGTGCTTCTTGTTGATGATTGCAGTTGTGTTAACTGCATGTATAAAACCTTTAGCAATACCTGAGGGCACGCCAAACGCTGGAGCTACTGGGGGGTTCGGTCCCCGGCCAACGTCTGTACTCACTCCTGAAGCGAGTACAGCAAGCCAATCGATAGCGGTCGTTGATGGCACAGAGGCTGCTCAATCAGGTGATCAACAGGCACCAGAAGAGACAAGTACTCCGGTAGCACAACAAGCACCAGGAATAGGGATTATCCCGGCCACCCCAAAACCGATTTCAAATAATGAGCGCTGGCGGCAACAACAGCTGGACCGTGTGCCGTTCCCAGAGCCACAATATTATACAACGTCCGGTAGTGCGTTGTATTGGTTTGATCCAGTTTATCAGCAGGCGGTTCTGATCGGAACCTTTAGTGGACCGTTTGAAGTGCTAGCGACCTTTCGCCTGAAAAGCACAGGCGAGCCTGCCCTCGAGGTTTTGTACGAGGTCAACAAACGCTATGGACTCACCGCCCTTTCACCAAGTATCGTCGAACGTATCCATGCAGCCGGCTACGGCGATTTCATCGATACCTACGTACTTGAAACTGATCAAATCACAGCTCCTTAGTTGGAGAATATGTAACGCTATGGATCTTTGTTTCCCAAGCGCGTCTATTCTTGCTTACAATCTGCCGTCTAGCCGTTCACGAGAAGGTCTCGAGGGCGGCTTATCCTCTTTTATGGAAACAGTTCGGCTAAGCAAACGAATAGGCGAGCCTAGCATAATGCCAATAGGGACTATGTTGCGACGTGTCCGCTGTGTGTTGAAGGGCCACCATCGAAGCGCGAACATATTCTCCACCATAACCTCGAGCTACCCTTCGTACACAACAATGCAGGCGGGTGGCTTCATCGCATCAGAAAGGAATAGAGTGTGAGCAGTCGCTATCTCGATATGGTCCGTGGTCAGCGACGACGCGGTAGTAGTGGCTTCCAGTTTACCGCCAAGACGTTTCTCGCTATTATTGCAGTTATTGCAATGATCGGCTCTGGAATCTATTGGTGGGGTGTACAAAGTCAACTAACAGACAACACTATCATCGCCGTCGCATATACGGCAATTCTTGTTCTTGCACCACCTTCACTTACTTCATTCTTAATCCCTTGGTCCCCCGGCGGAATGCTTTTGCAAAAAATCAATGCTCGAACCTGGGGCTATCTAGTTGTTATAAGTGCAAGTATCTTCTTAATTTACTACAGCTTTTATGTCCAATACAGCTGGTGGTTGGCTCAACCTGTAGTCAGAGATACTGACTTGGTGCTGCAGCAAGTAATCGTTGGTATCATCGGTTTTATTATCATCCCCGCCCTGTTGTGGACTCCTGTCACCAGTGAGGAACTGGTCGAGCAAGTTCGCCAAGCCCACTTAGTAAAACGCTACGAACTGCAAACCCAAGCAGACATCGCCATTTTGCGCGCCACCTTGTTGCGCGCTCAAGAGAAGGCGCTGATCGGTTTTGCAAACCTAACAGTAGACGAGCGCGAAGAGCTCGCCGCTGTTATGCGTTCACTGGTCTCGGGCATCGATCAAACGCTCAACGAGATCGGCCAAAGCGTTAAGCAAGTTAGTGGAGCTACGATACCCTTCGAAGCGCTCACCGATAACGAAGATATTCGCAGCTATCTCGACTACATCCACGATACACTGACCGCAAATAATCTTCACGATCAGTTGCCCGAAGGCCGAAGCAATGCGCCGCGTCTAGCGGCTCACGACGATTTCGAAGACGACTTCGATCTCGATCGTCCATCGCGGGTTCCAGAACGGCGCTATGGTAGAAGCGGTCGTTAAAACGATAAAAATGATTTTGCAGAATCGAGTTGGGAACTGTCACAGAGAGGTATTCGACACATACTACAAGTGTATCAGGTAAAGTATTTGTCGTCTCTGATCTATTGAAGGATTGAGTCATGCAGGGCATACGTTTCTCGACAGGGCCTAGACTTTCAGAACGAGATATGCGCGAACTCGCAGATGCACTTGCGCTCCGTTTGCACGAACGCATGGGCGATCGTGTCTATATGTTGACGCGCAGTGATGTCGCCGAGCTCGTCGCACCCTATATCGACGATCTAGAACCCGAAGATCGTCGAGCTGTTCCATGGCTTGTCTGGCACCTGTTCCAAGATGCACTAGAAGAAGAGTTAAACGGTTGGTAGTGCATCACTCACAATAATATTTTATTGCCGAGATGAAGCGATCATCTCGGCATTTTTATAGCTTCAGTCTGTCTCTTTTACATCTCTTAGCGCTGAAGTCTCTCGCTCCCATGCGTTCCTTGGCGCGTCCGCCTACGGCTACCAACATCCCATCCTCACCATTCAGGCGACCGGCCTTCAGCAGAGCCGAACTCAGCGCGCAACAATGCACGCTTCGCCGCTCACTGCCTCAGCGATCGTTCCCTTCGACAAGCTCAGGGAACGATCGCTCTTTTTCATCGGTAAGCCTTGAAGACTCTTTGCCTCTTTATGCTCACGCTGTGGGCTCTTCGACTCTCTATGCCTGCGCTGAGCCAACGATGAAAACGACGAAGGCAATGAAAGCAACGAGATCTAGCCCTTGTTTGTAGTGAGCTACGTGTTGATAGCCGTAGGCGGACGCGCTAGCAGCCGTATGGAAGGTTGAGAGATCTCTGCCAAAGGGATAAGCGGGCTACAAAGGGCTTTGGTATAATAGGGCGTTTGATAAGCAGAGTTGAAAAGGTTGATTGTGAGCCAACGACAGCGCATCGGGATCTATGGTGGAACCTTTGACCCGATTCATAACGGACATTTGGCAATCGCTAGCGAGGTATGTTGGCAGCTTCAGCTCGATGAAGTGCTGTTTGTGGTCGCGGGGCAACAGCCGCTCAAGCAGCAGGGACATCAGGCCAGCGCCGAACAACGCCTCGCGATGGTCGAACTGGCCTGCGCCGATGAGGCCCGCTTCCGGGTCAGTTCGATCGAACTGCAGCGTCCGCCACCTTCCTACAGCTTCGACACCGTTACGGAGCTGCGCAAACAGTATGGCCCGCAAGCTGATCTGTGGTTTGTGATGGGGGCCGATGCCTTGGCCGAGCTGCACCGCTGGCACAAAGCCAAAGAGCTGATTCAGTTGGTGCGTTTGGCGGTAGTCGAACGCCCAAAGGCCAGCTACGATCTTGCAAAGCTCGAAGCCGCGCTACCGGGCATCAGCGAGCGGATCGACCGCATCGCAGGGCCGCATCTCGATATCGCAAGCAGCGACCTGCGCGCCCGCCTCGCGCGCGGCCAGCCGATTCGTTATCAGCTTCCCGAAGCAGTTTTGAGCTATATCAAACGCTATAACCTGTACCAAGCAGATTCGGCTTCGTAGCTTGGGCCGACGAAGCAAGAGAGATAGATTATGTCAACACAGCTGCTCGCTGAAAGTGCTGCCGCATGGGGTTTAACGCTTTCGCACACCCAACTCGACCAGTTCGCGACCTATGCCAAAGAGCTGCAGAGCTGGAATGAACGGGTTAATCTGACGGCGATCACCGATCCAGAAGGGATCACCATCCGCCACTTCATCGATTCCTTGAGCTGCGCCACAGTCTGGGGTGATAATCCTAGTTCGCTGATCGATATAGGTACAGGCGCGGGCTTTCCGGGCTTGCCGCTTAAGATTCTGCGCCCCGAGCTGAAGCTTGCTTTGGTGGAATCGATCGGCAAAAAAACCGCTTTTCTGCGCCATATAGTCGCGCTGTTGGGCCTCGATAATGTCGAAGTGCTGGATAGCCGCGCCGAAGAGATCGGGCGCAAGCCTCAACATCGCGAACAGTACGATGTGGCTTTGGGACGAGCGGTGGCCGATATGCGCGTTTTGGCAGAATATTGTCTGCCGCTCTGCAAAGTAGGCGGGCGCTTCTTGGCCCCCAAGAGCCAGAGCATCCAAGAGGAGCTTGAGGGCGCGCGCTTCGCAATCGAGCGCTTGGGCGGACAGATCGCAGGCGTCGAGAAGGTTGTGCTGCCTCAAAGTGCGCCAGATGGCCAAGCTTCGACCTTGGAACGAGTGATCGTGGTGGTTGAGAAGACCTCCCCTACCCCAGCTAACTATCCACGCGCCAACGGTGTGCCCTCACGCCGCCCTTTACAGTGATGTTCATAAGTACAAGCCATTTCTCCGCCAAAAGACGCACGTCTTAGCCGAGCGCTTTTGGCATACTTGTTGTGTGCTAAGACTATAACAGCGTATCTTGAGGATACGCTTGCGATAAACAAGGAGGCCAGCAATGCAACCCGAAGTATGGACAGCCGTCGAAAACTACATTAGCGAGCATCTTCTTCCTCATGACCAAGTGCTTGAGGATGTCCTAGAGGCTTCCCAGAATGCTGGCCTGAGTGCGGTTCATGTTCCGCCTGCCCAAGGCAAATTGCTACATCTGTTGGCGCTAACACGCCAGGCCCGACGCATTCTCGAGATCGGCACTTTAGGAGCCTATAGCACGATTTGGCTCGCTCGTGCGCTGCCTAGCGACGGCAAACTGATCACGCTTGAAAAGGATCCAAAGACCGCCGCTGTTGCCCAAGCCAATATCGCCCGGGCCGGTCTCGAACAGATCATCGAACTGCGCGTCGGTGCCGCTCTCGACAGCTTGGCCCAGATCGCAGAAGAGGGGCAGGAACCCTTCGATATGGTCTTTATCGATGCGGATCGACGCAATTTCGTCAAGTATTTGAACTGGGCGATGAAGTTGACGCAACGCGGCTCTCTGATCGTTATGGATAACGTTGTTCGCAGCGGCGCCATCCTCGATGAGACGCAAACCGACGACAATCTGCGCGGTGTACGCGAACTCTACGATGCCTTGGCGGCCGAGCCGCGCCTACGCACAACCGCCATTCAGACCGTTGGCAGCAAGGGCTATGACGGCTTTGCGCTAGGAGTCGTGGTCAGCGACTAAGCACAAAGAGAGCACATTGGGCAAACGAAAACGAACGCCTGAACAACAAGCGGCCAAACGAGCCGCTCAACTGAAACGAGCGGGCAAAAGCCCGGAAGAGATCGCCGCCCAGATCGAGGCGGAATTCGGCAGCTCGAAGCGCGCCAGCTTGCGCGAAGAGCCTCAAAACTATACGGTAATCGGAACGATCGGTGACGATATCGAGCAGAGCGCACTGGCCCAGCTCGAACTCGCGCTGCGTCTGCCGATCGCAGTCTCGGGCGCGCTGATGCCCGACGCCCACCCGGGCTACGCCCTGCCGATCGGCGGTGTCTTTGCGGCCCACCGCGCGGTCGCGCCGGCTATGATCGGCGTCGACATCGGCTGTTCGATGTACCTCACCATCTTCGACGAAGATCCCGAGAGCTTTCTGCGCCATCGCACGCCGCTCTTCGCGGATCTGCAAGCCAGCACGGTCTTTGGTCTCGGCGAGCAGCGCGTGCGTCAGGCCGATCACGCGATCTTGGAAGACGAACGCTGGGAGTTGACCAACCAGACCCGCAGTCTGCGCGGGCGGGCCGCCGCCCAATTAGGCAGCAGCGGCTCGGGCAACCACTTCGCCGAACTGGTTGTAGGCGAGCGCAAAGGCAGCGATGCTGATAATCCGCTACCAGAGCGCTTCTGCGCTTTGCTGACCCACAGCGGCTCGCGGGGCGTAGGCTATGCGATCGCACGCCATTATATGCAACTTGCGACCGCTGAAACGGCCAAAATTGCCGATGTGCCCAAGATGTACGAATGGCTCGACCTTGAGAGCGAGGCGGGCCAAGAGTATTGGCAGGCTATGGAGCTGGCTGGCGACTATGCGATCGCCAATCACGAAGTGATCCATAGCTTGTTCGCGCGCCGCGCTGGACTGAAAGCCCAAATGGTGATTCACAACCGCCACAATTTCGCCTGGAAACACGACGATGTTGTGATCCACCGCAAAGGTGCGACTCCCGCCGAGGCGGGGCGGCTGGGCATCATCCCCGGCAGTATGGCCAGCGCTTCGTATCTGGTGCGCGGGTTGGGCAGTCAGTCGGCGCTTTGGAGCGCGTCGCATGGGGCGGGGCGCAAAGGCAGCCGCAACCAGATCCGCAATTCGATCAGTTTGCGCGATGTGCGCAAGCTGCTCAAGCAACAAGATATCTTGGTGGAAGGGCTGAGCGTCGAAGAGTCGCCTCAAGCTTATAAGGATATCTCGCGGGTGATTCAGCTCCAAGTGGCGGCTGAGCTGATCGAACCGATCGGCACGCTGCGCCCGATCGCCGTAATTATGGCAGGCGAGCCGGGCGACGACTAAACTTCCTCATTACAGAAGGGTGTAGCTCATAGCTGCACCCTTCTGGCTGCTACCAACTGATGCTCCATCTGCTCTAACCGCTCTATCAGCCTTCTTTGTACTATTCATGCCAAATCCGATAATGTTGTTGCTTTTTGACCTTCGGCAGAGGGGAACTTGACAAGCTTTTGTTGTGTGAGATTTCGCGCGGCAGCGCGAAGTCTCACACAACTCTTTCCCTCGCTTTTGATGCGAGCCTGCACGTCTTTGAACGGATTTAGTATCATACGAAATCCGCTTGAATCGTTGTATGTTGGGGCGCACCTCGGCACACAGCTACAACAGCCTGCTTACGGGCACGCTGTTGATAGCCGTAGGCGGACGCGCTATTCGCCCTTTTTGGGCCAGAGACCAAGCCGCCAGAGTGTTGAGATCAAACGGATTTAGGTATCATCACGATCTCTAAGCTCTAGAGTAGTTTTAAAACTTTCTTCTTGACAAACTGTTTTTATAAGCGTAAATTAGGTAGTGCGTTTAGGGTCTACTAACAGGTGTTATTTGTTCCTGGAAACGTCAGATTTGTGGCGTTACAGCGTTCAGGCTCGCCAGTTTGAATATAGCTTTGCGACACAAAGTCGCACAACTATAACAAAAATTATGCTATAGTGTCAGAGAATAAAAAAATATAAAACTGATAAAACTGGTATTATTTTGAAGCAGGTTCACGATCTGGGATTGAAAGGGGATATTTTATGGCGAGTGCGACTGTAGCGCGACCTCGTGGAGAAATGAGGTTTGTGCGCTCGCGTGCTGCGCTTCTGCTCGGTTTGCTGCTCTGCGTAGGCGCACTGTTGCTAGCAATGTTAGCCAGCATCGCATTCGGAGCCGCAGATATCAGTGCAGCAACCGTCTGGCAAGCGATCTTCGCTTTTGATCAAAGCTCTACAAGCCACCTGATCATTCGCACTCTGCGTATCCCGCGCGCAGTTGTCGCCGCCATTGTTGGGGCAGCGCTGGGCGTGGCCGGGGCGATGATGCAGGGTTTGACCCGCAACCCCCTAGCTGACACGGGCATTTTAGGGATCGAAACTGGAGCTGCACTGAGCGTTGTATGTGCCGTGCAGTTTTTGGGTATCTCCTCAATCAGCCTCTATGCCATTTTTGCCTTCATCGGTGCAGCTTTAACCGCCGCCGCAGTCTATGGCCTCGGCTCGCTGGGGCGCGGTGGACCGACCCCGCTCAAGGTGACGGTCGCTGGAGCTGCGATCACCGCCTTTCTTTCGTCGATCACCACGGGCCTGCTGATTTTTAACCAACGCACTTTAGAAGAGGTGCGCTTCTGGATGGCGGGTTCGGTGGCCGGACGCGATCTCAAGCTCTTAGTTCAAGCTTCGCCCTACTTGATCGTCGGTTTTGTGCTGGCCTTGGCGCTGGGCCGCCAAATCACCACCCTCTCGCTCGGCGATGATGTCGCCAAAGGGCTGGGCCAACGCACCGGCTGGGTCAAGATCTTGGCCGCGATCGCTACGGTGCTGCTAGCGGGCTGTGCGGTCGCCGTGGCTGGCCCGATCGGCTTTGTAGGCTTGGTGATTCCGCATATGGTGCGCTTCTTTGTTGGCGTAGACTATCGCTGGGTTTTGCCCTACTGCGCGCTCGTCGGCGCCTGTTTCCTGATTATGTCTGATGTCGTAGCACGCTTGGTGATCCGCCCTTCCGAGGTGCCGGTTGGCATTATGACCGCCCTGATCGGAGGGCCGTTCTTCATCTATCTCGTGCGTTGGCGGGTGAAGAGGTAGTATGCAACAGCCTTGGATTACGCTACGTTTGGGCCAAACGTCGATCCGCATCGATCGGCGCGTCCCCTTCATTTTTGTGGTTTGTATCCTTGCGACCTTGAGCGCAATGGTGATCAATATCGGCGTGGGCGAATACCCCATCCCAGCCATCGATGTGGTCAAAACCGTCTTGCACATTCCGACAGGCGAAGAGGACTATAACTTCATCGTCAACACCTTGCGCCTGCCGCGTATGTTGGTGGCGGCCTTGGTCGGCTTGGCGCTCGGCATCTCGGGCGCGATTATGCAGGGCCTGACGCGCAACCCGCTGGCCGACCCAAGCATTATTGGCATCAGCTCGGGCGCGAGCTTGGTCGCTGTAAGCATACTAGTGCTCTTCAAAGGCATCTCGAGCAACTACCTGCCCTTCGCGGCCTTTGGAGGCGCGCTGCTGGTAGCCTTTGCGATCTATATGCTGGCTTGGCGCGGCGGCGACTCGCCCATTCGCCTGATCTTGGTCGGCGTCGGCTTGGGCGCGATCACCTCGGCCGCCACCAGTATGATGATCACCTTCGGCAATATCAACGATGTGCAGCGCGCCTTGATCTGGCTGACGGGTAGCGTCTACGCCCGCTCGTGGGGCGAGTTCTGGCCGCTCTTCATGTGGGTGCTAGTCTTTGCACCACTGGCCTGCTTTTTGGCCCGCGACCTAAACGCTCTCAACTTGGGCGAAGATGTCGCGCGCGGCCTGGGCAGCAATGTGACCTACAAACGCGGCTTGCTGCTGATCGTCGCTGTAGCGCTGGCTGCCGCAACTGTGGCCGCCGCTGGTACGATCGGCTTTGTGGGCCTGATGGCTCCCCATATCGCGCGGCGCTTGGTCGGCCCCGATCACAGCGGCATGCTGCCCGTTGCAGCTATGGTCGGCGCGTTGGTTGTGGTCTGCGCCGACTTGGTGGGCCGCACGCTTTTCGCGCCGATCGAATTGCCCTGCGGTTTGATCACTGCAGCCATTGGCGCACCGTTCTTCGTCTATCTATTGTGGAGGCAGCGCAAGAGCTAAGGGCTTTAGCAAGCTCTCGTCGCATGGCTCAAACTTGGAGATATTATGGGAACTCTGCATACCGAAGCGCTCGAACTAGCCTACGACTCGAATGTGATCATTCAGCATATGAATGTAAGCATCCCATCGGGCAAAATAACCGCCTTGATCGGGCCGAACGGCTGCGGCAAAAGCACGCTCTTGCGCGGTCTGGCTCGTCTGCTCCAGCCCCGCAAGGGCGCTGCCTACATCGATGGCAAAGCGATCCACCAGATGCCGACCCGCGAGCTAGCCAAACAGTTGGGTATTCTGCCCCAAAGCCCGATCGCGCCCGAGGGCTTAACTGTGATGGAGCTGGTAGCTCAAGGACGTTATCCGCACCAGAGCTGGTTTCAGCAATGGTCGATAGAAGATGAACAGGCGGTTGAAAAAGCGCTCGCGATCACGGGTATGACCGAGTTCCGCACTCGTCCGGTCGACGCGCTCTCGGGCGGTCAACGCCAGCGCGCTTGGATCGCCATGACGCTGGCCCAAGAGACACCTGTGATTCTGCTCGACGAACCGACGACTTACCTTGACCTAGCCCATCAAGTCGAAGTGCTGCAACTGCTCGAACATCTCAACAAAGAACAGGGGCGCACAGTCGTTATGGTGGTTCACGATCTAAACCACGCCACCCGTCACGCCCAGCATGTTATCGCTATGAAGGCGGGTAAAATCGTTGCTGCTGGTGTACCAAACGAGGTTGTCACATCAGAGTTGCTGCAAGAGGTCTTCGGCATCGACGCCGATATTGTTCCCGATCCTCGCACCGGTGTACCGCTCTGTATCCCTTACGGACTCAAGGGCTCATCCGCAGGTATCAAAACCACATCGTTAGAGGCTGCGCTTGCCAACGGAACGACATCCTAATTTCGAAGGAGGAGTTATGCCACACTGCACAATGGTACGCTGGATCGATAGTCCAGTAGATGCTGTTTTCAAATATATGCACGATCTTCGCGAGCATCTGCAAGCTGCGCCCCACATCAATGTGGTCGATTGGTCGTTGCACGATAAAGCTAAACCGCTGCTGGTCGGAGGCACGGCGATCTTGCGAGCAGGCCGCCGCGAGTTTGTGATGCGCATCAGCCGCGTGATCGAAAACCGCCTGCTAGAGCTAGAGATCACTGGTATGCGCAGCGTCACCTACGAACGGCTCGAACTCGAACCGTCTATGGGCGGCACCCGCATCACCCACACAACCGAAACCATTGTAGTCGCCGATCCTACCGCTCCAAAACGCGTTCCGCCCACCCAACGCGCCCTCAACTATATGCTCAACACGATCAAAGAGAGTATCGAAGGCGCCAAACGCTCGCTGCGCAACGACTTTATCTTGCGCGATGATAGCTTGCGCACTGGCCCTCAGTCTAGCGCTGCTTAAAGAGCTGTAACACTTCCCCACTCAACAAAAGCGAGCTTCAGATAAAAGCTCTGAAACTCGCTTTTGTTATTTTAGCGCAGGTATTGCTTGAACAATTATGTCGATTTAAACAACCTGAGCTTTTGATAAGCTCTTTGGCGGTAAGGTCTCTTCCCCAAGAAGGCTGCTAGCGCGTCCGCCTACGGCTACCAGAGCGCCCTCCCCCAACGAGGCGGCTATCAGCAGTGCGCTGCGCGCCCTGCTTACTACAGTGTCGAAAGCAAACCGCGAATATAAGCCGCCACCCATTCGGGCGCTTCCATCGGCAAAAAGTGCGAATAGTTGGGCAGATGGATATCGAAAGCGCGCGGGAAGGCTTTGTAGAGATCGGTCGCAGTGGGCGAAGCCGACATATCGTTGCGTTCGGGCGTTACCGGAGCGCCGACCCGCACGATATGAACCGGAACTTGGATCTCGGCCAAACGCGGATAGATATTGGTCGTGCGGAAGGTTTTATAGATACCAGCCTCAAACAGCGGCGGGCAGCCAAGCTGAAAACCCTCGCCATTAGCTGCGGGCACCAAGCCATAGTCGCAGTAGTCGCGCAACACACGCGGCTGCCAACGGCTGAAGGGCAGGCGATTCTCAAAGCGCTGGTACATCTCATCGGCCGAGGCCCACTGGTTGCGGCGCTTCTCGACGCCGTGCTCGCGCTCGATCGGGCCGGTGTACCACTCGCGCGGCTGAATGGTCGGGTCGATCAGCAGCAGCAGCGAGAAGCATTCGGGCGCGAGTGAGGCTGCCAAAGCCAGCGAATGACCGCCCATGGAGTGGCCGATACCAACCGCGCCCCGCAAACCGAGGTGGCGCGCCAAAGCGGCCAAATCCATGCCAAAGCCCATCCAATCTTTGGGCGGCTCGGGCTTATCACTCTGGCCGTGCCCGCGATGGTCGATAGCATAGCAGTGGCGGTCGGGCAGATTGTCGATTACTGCGCTCCAAATTCGCCCGTGGAAGCTGGTAGCGTGCGAAAAGAGCAAGGGCAAACCTTGGCCGGGGCGCTCCCAATAACAGAGCGACAGCTTATCGTGCTCGAATCTATGCTGAAGATAGCTCATAACCTATGTGTGCTCCCTTAGCAATCTTGGTGAGATAAAAACATCGCAGGCATTGTACTGCAAAGCAGGGCTGCTTTGATCAGGCCAACCGCCTACAAGCGACTTAGGCCAGCATCTGGCTCTCAGCTCAGCCTACATCCGATTAGCTTGTTTCGTTTGGGCCTTCAGCAGCGAATGACAAGGTTTGGACCTTCTTGGTGCTTGCACCAGGAAGGTCGCAATGAACTCAACGCAGGCAGCGACTTGCTTGAGGGACTGAATGGGAGGAGCGGCGCTTTGATAGCCGTAGGCGGACGCGCTAGAAGCCGAATGGGAGCTAAGGAGCTCGCCGCCCACAAAAGCATATCGAAGCACTGTGAGCATCAACTTAGCTGCTGGCCCAGTTCGGGGGCGTAGTGAGCGAGATCTTCGCGCAGACGCAGCAGGGCCAAATCGCCCGCCTTGGCCTCCAGCATAATGTCGAACTCGGGCAAGGCGCGGGTCTGCCCGATCAGGGCGGCGAATTCGAAGGGATTGATAAAATCGGCGTGCTGGCCCGGGCGGGGCGGCAATACGCTGAAGCTGCCTTGCGGGCCGAGATGGGCCTCGGTGCGGGGCGAACTGAAGTGGATCTTGGGGCGAACGTCGGCGGGCCAAGTGGCCAGCGCCAGCCCGAGGGCCGTGATGGGCGCGAGACCTTCGGGGTTGTTTAGCATATGGTGCAGATAGTCGAAAACCAGCGGCACCCCGCAGACTTGGTGCAGCGGCAACAGCGAGGCCAAGCTCCAAGCGCGCTCGTCGTGTTCAAGCACAACGCGGCGGCGTACTTCGGGCGGCAGCTGCAGATAGCTCTGGGCGAAGTTGTCGAGCGCGCCCGGTTCGTCGCGCGGGGCCACCAGATGCAGCACCAAGACCGCTTCGGGGCCGAGTCCAAGCCCATCGAGCAGGGCGGCTTGGGCCGTTATCTCGGCGATGGCGCGCGCTCTGGCTGTACGATCGGAGCTGGCCAGCGCCACGTGCAGGTCGAGATGCATGGAGAGGCGCAGGGCGTGTTGGCGAATCAGCTCGCCAAGCTGGACCAACTGAGCCTCGCACTCAACAAGCTGACGCTGGTATTCAGGTGCCTCGTGGGCGCTCAGCATGGGTGCGAAGGCGGCTGGCAAGCGATAAAAACCGATGCGGCGCTCGACGAGATAGGCAACGATATCGCGCAGATAGACCAAGCTAAGGCTAAGGTGAGGGCGCGAGCTTGGGCGGCGGGCATCGTAGGCGCGCAAACGGGGCCGCCCCAAGACACGTACAGCGAAACCGAGCCGATGCATGCCACCCTCCAGCCAGATCAAAGCGCGTGTGTTTACACGTTTCCGGTAGATGATCCAGCATTTTTTGCACCATCAGCTCATAGTTTCTTACAAAAATGGCCGCAAGGGACTCAATATCCACTCTCCTACGCGCTGATACCAAGCGCGCCTCCGCCAATCTTCCAAGGTGATCTCGATCGTATTGGTCAGATCGTTCAAAAAGATGATCTCCATATCGTCGGCGAAGTTCACATCGCGAATCTCGACATTGATCTCATAGTTGCCGGTCAGACTCAGGCGGTCGAGATTGGCGGTTCCGATCGTCGACCAGTAGTCGTCAATGGTGGCGGTCTTGGCGTGAATCATCGCGTTCTGATAGCCAAAAATACGAATGCCTGCCTCTAAACAGCGTTCGAAATAGCCGCGCGCCAGCCAGTCGGCCGTGACATGGTTCGACTGCCAAGGCAGCAGAATACGCACATCGACCCCGCGCTTGGCTGCATCGATCAAGGCTTGTAAGATCACTCGATCGGGGATGAAGTAGGCGTTGGTGATCCAGATATGTCTTTGGGCGCGGTTGATGGCGTCGAGATACATGCCTCGGATCGGGAAGGTCAGGCGAATCGGGTCGTTGCGGTGCACCATAATGTGATCGGGCCATTGGCGCGGCGCGGTGTAGGAGATAAAGGTCTTTTTGCCAGCGTGAGTATTCCAGAAATCGACAAAGGCATAGGCCAGATCCACCACGGCCGGGCCGACGATGCGCAAGTGGGTATCGCGCCAAGTGGTGGCGTAGAGCTGCCCGATGTTGAAGCCGCCGATAAAGGCCACATCATTATCGACGATCAGCAGTTTGCGATGATCGCGGGCGTAACAGCGCGGATCAAAAACATGCCAGACCGAATTTATGGTTTTATATTCAAAGGTGTGTATCTCGGGCGGAAAGCGCTTGAACGAGCGCGGCACAACCAAATTAGCGAAGCTATCGAAGATAACATAAACCTCTACGCCCTGTTGCGCTTTACGGGTCAAGGCATCTTTAAAACGTTGGCCTAGCTCATCGCCCTTCCAGATGAAACTTTCTAGATAGATATGCTGCTTGGCCGATTCGATCGCACGCAACATATCGTTATAGAGATCTTCGCCATAGGTGTAGAGCTTCAAACTATCATCACCGATCTCGCCCTTGATGGTGGGCAAGCGGGGAAACTGTACCGGGGAAGCACGGCGTTTACGCAGCTCGCTCATCACGCTCAAAACAGTGATGACTAGAAATTGAGCGCTGCCAAGCAGAGCTATCATCCACAAAAGAATCCGGTGTAGGCGCAATCGATAGCGAAGCATAGCAGTCTACTCCTTAATCTTCCATGCTCGATTGTTGGGCAGTATACCACGGTGGGCGATTTCTAGCCTTCAGGCGGGCCTATTGCCAAGATCGACTATCATAGAAATCTCAGCAATCCGGCCTTGCACCGTTCAAGATCCCATAGCGCCCAAGCATCGCTTGAGATGAAGCGCTACGAGGAGCGAATCGCATAGCTAGAAAGAGAACTTTTTGGAAACAAGCCAAATCACCCGCCCCGCGCGGATCTGGCTGCGTTATCTGTTAGCGCTGATCGGCTTGATCCTCGTGCTGGCGATCGCAGCCTACAACATCGATCTAAAGCAGCTCTGGGATCTGCTGCGCAACGCTCAGCCCGGCTGGCTGCTGGCCGCGCTCGCCTTCAAACTCGCTACCCCTTTGGGCACCGCCATGCTCTACGCCCACATCCTCTCGCTCTTGGGCTATCGCATTCGGGCCTGGCGGCTCTGGCTAACGGCTCAGGTCGCGATCTTCGCCAATATGGCCTTTCCGGCGGGGCCTGTCGCCATGAGCGCGGTTTTGCTGCACGTCTTTCGACGGCGCAAGGTGCCCGAAGGCGTAACCACCTTGGCGGTCACGCTCGATATGCTCAGCTATCAAACGGCCTTCGTAGGGCTGGTCGCTTTCAGCTTGATCTACCTTATAGACAGCGGCGAACTGAGCCTGTGGCAGGTCGGCCAAGTCAGTCTCTTCGTGCTGCTGATCGTGTTCGGGGGCATCTATCTCTGGAGTTTGCAGCGCGACCGCGCCAAGCTGAGCCGCAGATTGGTTTCGCTCCAGCAGTGGGTGGCCAAGCTGCTGCGGCGCACCTGGCAGCCCAGCCAGATCGAGAACTTTCTCGATGAGATCTATCGCGGCAAAGCGGTCTTAGCCCAACGCCCGCTCGCATTCCTGCGCCTGATCGGCTTCCAGTGCTCGGTCTTTTTGTTCGATGTGATGACGATCTACTGCTGCTTTTTGGCCTTGGGTGATGCGCCTCATCTCTCGGTGGTAATGCTCAGCTACGCGCTCTCTAACTTCCTTTCGATGATGGCGCTTTTGCCGGGCGGGGGCGGCTCGTTCGAGGCGACCATGGTGCTCACCAGCTCGCAGCTTGGGGTAAGCGCCAGCACTGCGCTGGGCGCAACAGTGATCTATCGCGTGCTGACCTTCTGGCTGCCCGCGCTGATCACAGCTCTCAGCTATCGCAGGGTGTTGGGGGCAAACGAGACAATAGCCAAAACGCACGAGGCCAGCGGCTAGCGCACAACCTGGGGCAGGTAAAGCGTCCAGAGCTGATCGCTCAGACGCAGGGTGGGCGAGACCAAACCTTCGGCGTCGCGGAAGCGGGCGTAGAGCACATGCTCGCGCACCGGGCCCCAAGCCCACTGCAGCTCGGAGCGGAACGGCTGCCACTGGGCCGCGCTGAAGTGGGGGTCAGCGCTGAGCTGCATCTCGATCTGCTCGCTGGCATCCTCGACCTTGATCTCGAGCGTGGCGTTGATCTGATCGTTGTCGCGCAGCGAGATTGTGGCGCGCGGCGCAAGGTTAAGCAGTACGGTTTGGGTCAAGGTCGTGCTGTGCTCGGCGCGATCCCAGAAGCGCACCGCCACCTCGTGGGCGCCCTCGACGGCGGGCAAAGGCCAGACAATGCGGCCTTGATAGGGCAGCGGATCGCTCCACTCGCCGTTGATGGCGATCTCGATCGTATTGACGCTGCTTTCGCGGTCATAGGCGTTCAGATCGATGCTTAGCTTTGGTTCGGGGTCGGCGCTGGCGATCTGCAGCGCGCCAGCTTGGAAAGGCTCCTCGCTGCGAGCCAGCTCGGCGATCTCGTCATCGGAGAGCACACGCTCAAAGATCGTCAGCTCGTCGATGCTAACGCCACTGGCCGTGCTGCCGGTCGTGAAGCGGCCCAGATGCAGCAGCGGGCCAACATCGTCGGGCAGGCCGGGCGCTTGGCCTTGAGCCACAAGCTGGCCGTCCAGATAGAGCTTCTTGAGATTGCTGGAGGCATCCCACACCAAACTGAGCATCTGCCAATCGCGCTTCGCCAGTTCGGGCGCAATCAAGCTATGGCTTTGGCCTTGGTTATCGACCGTCCAGAAGTTCCAGAACATGCCACGGTCGCTCTGCTCGCGGCGCAGAGCCAGGGTGCCAGTGTAGACCTTGCTGGCATCGTCGGGCGAGGCGCTGGCGGCCAAGCTGTAATAACGTCCGATCGAAGAGGGCGGATCTTGCTCGGGCAGCTTCAGCCAGAGGTTGAGCGTGCCAGCCTGCAAGGGAAGCTGCTCCTCGGTCAAGAAGCTCACCTCTTGCGGGCCGTTGATGCGCAGCGCTTTGCCCCAACGCCCGTCAACATAGTTCAGATTATCGCTGGCGAAAGGCAGCGATTGGCCCAGATCGGGCAGGGTCGTCTCGTCGAAACGGGCCAACAGGCGCACATCCTCGCGCGGCGCGACCGTCATACGCGCCAAAGGCGGGTTGTTGTCGACAAGGGCGCTCAGATCGGGCGGCGTAAAGTCGTAACTGCCGATCAGATCGTTATGCCAGAGCCAAACGCTCGCTTCACAGGCGATATAGGCCGCACAAGGGTCCTCTCCGCCGCCGTACCAGCCGTAAGGATCGACTTGACGCCCGTTATGACGCACCTCGAAGTGCAGGTGGGGAGTACCTTGCACGAATCCGGTGCGCCCGCTGGTGCCGAGGTAAGTGCCAGCCTCGACATAGATTCCACTCGAAGAATCGATCAAGCCATTAAAGATCGGTGCGAAGCGATCGAGATGCCAATAGACCGTCTCGTAGCCGCCGGTGTGGCGAATCACCACGCCGTTACCGCGGGCGGTGCGGGCGTAGGCCATACCGGGCGCGGCCGCCACAATCGGCGTGCCGATCGGCTGATCGGGGAAGTAGTAGTCGTGGCCGTCGTGACCGTCGTACTGCACACCGCCCCGCCCAAGGTAGTTCACAACATAGTTGTTGCCATCGTCGCCGCTATCGACGGTCGGATAGACGTGGTCGAAATAGGCCAGATGCACCACAGAGACTCCCGCAGGCCAAGGCAGGCGCAAAAAGCCCTGATTGGCGACTGGTTCTGCGCGAACACTCTCGGGAAGCTCGTTATTGAAATAGAGGGCGAATGCTTGGTTAAAGCGCTCGAGCAGGCTGCGCCACTCGCTCTGGGTGCGACCTATCGCCAAAAAGCGCTGCACCGCGATAATCTCGGGCTGCTGCTGAAGCGATAAGGTGATAGTTGTTTGGTCAGTAAAACGCAGAACCGGCTCGCGCGTGTAGGGGCCTAGACCAGCGCGCAGCTCTGAGCTGGCCCACTCGATCTGCAAGGCAAAGCCATCGGGGCCGGAAGATCCGTAGGGCAGGCGCAGGGCGCTTTGGGGCGGCTGAGGATCGGAGATCAGCTGATTGACCGCCTCCAGCAGAACCAGATGCAGGCGCGGGCTGATGCCATAATAGGCGCTGGCGCTCTCGATATGGTATGCTGCAGGGCGATCATCGTCGAGATAGGTCTTTAAAACGCCGGGCTGAGAATCGAGGAATGCCTGAACCTCCGCAAACTGGCTGTGCGGATGAGCAGCTACTGGCGCGGCAAATGCTAGCACAAAAGCAGCGATACAATAGAAGGTGGCGACCAGGCGAAGGTAGTTCATCGAAATCCACGTAGACCTATCTCTATGGTTCTTCAAGCAGGTATGCTACCATAAACGCTAGCTACAGGTCAATCGACAGGCAAAGTTCCGCTTCAACAAATGTTAGGCTAACAGCATGACCACTTCGAGCACCACCCGAGCGCGTCAACTTGTGATGCAATACGGCTGGAACAGCATGGCCTACCAGATCCTCAACCCTGGTATGCAGCTGTGGTTCGCGCCCGAAGGCGACGGCGTGATCGGCTACGTCGATGCGGGCAAATATCGGGTCGTGGCGGGCGGGCCAATCTGCCCCAATAGTCGTCTAGCTGCGATCATCGGCGCATTCGAGGCCGAAGCCGCCCAAAACCAGCAGCAGGTCTGCTACTTCGGCGCTCAAGATCGGCTCTTTAAGGTGCTGCAGCGCCACCACACCAGCGCGCGCCTGCTCTTGGGCGCTCAGCCGGTCTGGAAGCCCCAAGAGTGGCCCAGCATTCTCACCAAAAAGTCCTCTTTGCGCGCTCAGATCGCCCGCGCCCGCAACAAAGGCCTCACGGTCGAGCGCTGGAGCGCCCAGCAAGCCCAAGGCCACTCCGAGCTCTACGCCTGCCTAAAAGCCTGGCTGGCCACGCGCGGCCTGCCGCCCATGCGCTTTCTGGTCGAGCCGCACACGCTCGAACAGCTCGAAGATCGCTGGGTTTTCGTCGCTCGCCAGCATGAACGTGTGGTGGCCTACTTAATCGCAAGCCCAATTCCCATGCGCAACGGCTGGCTGGTCGAACAGATCATTCGCGGCGATAGAGCGCCCAACGGCAGCAGCGAAATGTTGCTCGACGCCGTGATGCAGGCCGCCAGCCAGCATGGCAGCGACTATCTGACCCTTGGCCTCTCGCCGCTCTCGCAACATGCCCCCACGCGCCAACCCCAGCAAGCGCTCTGGCTCAAAGCGGTCTTCACGCTGGTGCGCCTGCACGCCAACCGCTTCTACAACTTCGCCGGCCTCGACAGCTTCAAGGCCAAGTTTCAGCCTCACGCTTGGGAGCCGATCTATGCCATCAGCAACGAGCGCGCCACCTCCTTTAGCACGCTCTACGCGATCGCCTGGGCTTTCGGCGGCTGCTCGCCCATCCGCTTTATCGGCCACGCCATTGGGCGCGCCGCACTCCAAGAGCTGCAGTGGGCCTACAAACGCCACCTCGAACCGATCATGCATTCGGGCGCTTAACCTGCCAGCGCCATGTGCTATAATCGGGCAATTCAGACATACCCAAGCAATTCAGTTGACCTTCTTGAAGAAGCGCTCGAGCCGCCATCCACCCGCCGCCGAACGATCCCAGATCGAAGCGGTCTTTTGGAGCACCCCGCGCACTCTTTCAGCCTTCGCACCTTTATAACTCATAGCTATTCGCCCAACGCTTCCAGACGAACGAAGTGCTGTACATGTGCGACAGGGTGAAGCTTTTCTGTTGCAAGAGCCATAACCTTGGCGGACAAGTCTCTAGCTCTCATTCGGTTCCGCCCGCGTCCGCCTACGGCTACCAAGTCGCCAACCCTCCATTCAGACCATCGAGCGCTTCGCAGCCTTCGTTGTCTTCACTGCTTTCGCTGCAAGCTTCCTGCTGCAAGCACCAAGAAGCTTGGCGCACTGCGTTTCGCTGCCCAAAGCCTTCTAAAAGCCTTTCAGCTGCGAAGCTGCTGGAAGGTTCGTGGTTCGGGATGCCAGTTTGCAAGATCGCGAATGAGCGGCAAAGCATACTCCCTTCTCCCGCTGTGTGGGAGCTATGCATTACCCAAAAGTCGTGTCGGCAGCAACAGGCGATCGTTCGCATAGCATCGCGGGAGTATCCTTGAGAGCACAGAACAGGGTGCATTCAGCCCCTCGCCCGCAGTGCGGGAGAGGGGGGCCGGGGGTGAGGGCAGATAACGCTGACCGTATGTCGATTTGTGGCTAATGTACAGCCTGCTTCGCGGGAGAGGGGTCGGGGATGAGGGCACCAACCGAGCCTGTCGAAGCCAGAGCGACCGTCCGTACTCATCGACAAGCTCAGGGTAGAGGAGAGCAAAGGGTGCGGAAGGGCGTAGCTGTGGGAAGAGTTATAGATGCTTGGCCTTCGGCAGGAGGCAACTATCCAAGCTTTTTTGAACATGAAACAGTAACAGCGCTTTTCGTATCAACCAATCAGCCCGGCTTGATTGTCGCAAGCTCAAGTAGGAAGGCTCTATGTTCCAGATCAGCGAAACCCAGATTATCACGTGGTTGCAACGTCTTATCGCCATTCCAAGCGTTACGCCCGAGCAAGCTGGCCCACGGGCGGGCGTTTCGGGCGAAGGAGCTATCGCGGCTGCCCTAGCCGACTGGTTCGCGGCCCTCGGCGGCGAGGTCTATAGCGAAGAGGTACTGCCGGGAAGATCAAATATCTATGGGATTTGGCGTGGCAGCAGCCAACGCTGGGCGGCCCTCGATATCCATACTGATACGGTTGGGGTCGAGCAGATGATCGGCGATCCTTTTAGGGCATCGGTACGCAATGGACGAGTCCATGGGCGCGGCGCTGTCGATACCAAAGCCAGCCTCGCCGTAATACTGGCGCTGCTCGAAGCGCTGCAGCAGAGCGGCCAACAACTCGATGCTAATCTGGTTGTTGGGGCCACGGCCGACGAAGAGGTTTTAGCTCTAGGAGCGCCGGTCTATGCCAATTGGCTCAAAAAACAGGGCATCGTCGTCGACGAGATGATCGTGGCCGAGCCGACCATGTGCGGCCCGGTCTACGGTCACACCGGGGTTGTGCGACTGGCCTTCGAGGTGCAGGGTGTCGCGGCCCATAGCTCCAAACCCGATCAGGGCAAAAACGCCATCACCGCCGCCGCCCATCTGGTCTTGGCGATCGACGCCGAACACCAGCGACTGCAGCGCGAGGCCCCCAAAAGCGCGCTGGGCAAGCCGACCTTAACCGCTACGATTATTCAGGGCGGGAGCGGCCAAAACATCGTACCCGATTCGTGTACGGTCACGATCGATCGGCGGGTTGTGGCGGACGAGTCGCTAGAGGCTATCATCGCCGATTTGCACGAGCTAGCTCATCGAGCGAGTCCCTTGCCTGTCAACATCAAGCAGCTCTTGGCCCTAGGTTCGTTCTTGGCGCGGCCCGACAGCGCTTGGGTGCAAAACCTAGCCAATTGGAGCGGCCAAGCTGCTACAATTGTGTCTTACGGCACCAACGCTTGGGCCTATAATGAGGTCGCTCGCGAATGTATTGTGCTTGGGCCGGGCTCGATCGACCAAGCCCATGGCATCGAAGAGTGGGTGGAGATAAGCCAGCTGCAACGCTTGGCCGAGATTTATACACGTTGGTTAGTCGAGAAACAACATTAGGATAGAACTTCCATGCAACGCTTTTTAGGAAAAACAGCCCTTATCACAGGAGCGGCCCGAGGAATCGGGCGCGGGATCGCACTCTGCTTGGCCGAAGAGGGAGCAGACATCGTCGTCAACGACCTTCCGCCTAAAGAGGGCGAGGGCGCAGCAGCTACAGCGCGCGAGATCGAAGCGCTCGGACGGCGCGCTATGGCCCACCACGCCGATGTCTCCCAACGTGATCAAGTCCAAGCGATGTTTGAGACTGCCATCGCACAGTTTGGCGAGCTCGATGTGGTGGTTGCCAACGCAGCTTTCTCGATCCGCAAGCCGGTGATCGAAAGCGCCTGGGAAGATGTGAAACGCACCATCGAGGTCACCCAGTTCGGCGTCTTCCACACCTGTCAAGCCGCCGCCAAGCATATGGTCGAGCGCGGCAAGGGCGGCAAGATCGTTATCATCGGCTCGATTTTGGGCGAGGTGCCTTTCGCCAACAGCGCCGCCTACAACATGTCGAAGGCGGCAGTCATTCACTTCGCTCGCACCCTTGCGCTCGAGCTAGCACCCCACCGCATCAATGTCAATGTGATCAACCCGGGCTACATCGACACACCCGGCGAGCGCTCCTTCGCCAGCGAAGATCAGATTCAGCGCTCGGGGCCGATGCTGCCTTGGGGGCGCTTGGGCCTGCCGCGCGACATCGGGCGAGCCGCAGCCTACCTCGCCAGCGACGACGCCGACTATGTTACCGGCACGGTCTTGGTGGTCGACGGCGGCTACAAAGTTGCCATGAAACTGCAACTGCCAAGCGAATAAGAGCAATTCCGATTAGCTTAGCGCTTTTTGGCCTTCGGCAGAGCAGAACTTGTCTATTGTTGTGTGAATTTCGCGCTGTCGCGCGAAATTCACACAACTCTTTTCTTGGCTTTTGTTTTCCCGCGTCGAGATAATGCACATCTTTACAACGGATTTGGTACGGATTTGCACTGCAATATTTGAGAGCGGCTTCGCTACGGCGTTGCTCCCTTCTCCCGCTTTTGGCGGGAGAAGGGCCGGGGATGAGGGTGGGCTAGCCGCTCTGGTAGCCGTAGGCGGACGCGCCAAGGACCAAGTGGAGGCGAGAGACCTCGCCGTCAGATAGATACAAGCGAGCAGCTGCCGCTGAACGAATTTAGCAAGTTTTTAATTGACAAACTTTTCAAAATGCTCTAAACTCCGGCCAGATCCACTCCCTAGTACAAACGATTCTCTGCAAATACGACTTGTGTTTGCAGCTCTGAGCGGAGCACAGCAATGAATCCACACTTTCAAAATCTGATCGAAAGTGAAGAGGCCCTGCGCGACATTTTGGGCACACCTTCCGAAGCGGTTATCAAAAAGTCGCAGCCCTTCATTAACAAGCATATCCGCACCTTTATTCAGCGCTCGCCCTTTTTGTTGATCGGCACCTCCAACGCCTCGGGCGCGCACGATGTCTCGCCGCGCGGCGACAAGCCCGGCTTTGTTAAGCTGCTCGACGATCGCACCATTATGATCCCCGACCGACCGGGCAACCGTCGGCTCGACACCATGGTCAATATCCTCAACAACCCCAACGTCGGCCTGATCTTTTTGATCCCGGGCATCGACGAGACGGTGCGTATCAACGGCCAAGCCGCAATCAGCCGCGACGAGTCGCTCTTGGCGCTCACCGAAGTCGAGGGCAAGCGCTCACAGGTTGTGATCTTGGTCGAAGTGCGCGAGGTCTTCTTCCACTGCGCCAAAGCCTTCCGCCGCTCGCAGCTCTGGAACCCCGAGGCGCGCGCCGCCCGTTCCGAGGTTCCCACCCTCGGCCAAGTGCTCAAAGAGACCAATAACTTGACCGATATCAGTGCCGAAGAGATCGACCGCGATCTCGAAGAGGGCTATAAGGCTACCATGTATTAAATGCCAAGGACGTTTGGCACGATCTAAAGCCAAACGTCCTTATTTTGCGCCCTTGGGCAGCATTCAATAGCGCTGGCGGAAAGATCGCTCGCCTCCATTCGGTCCTTGGCGCGTCCGCCTACGGCTATCATATCGCCGCCCAACAAAGAGGTCCGTCGACCGCGCCCCACACGCTCTCCCAACCCAAAACGCAAACTACAGCCTATGGCAAAGTCTGAAAAAGTCTGCTCCATACACAAGATCGCGGCTGACAGCACACCCTGCATTGCGATCTGCGCTGGCAAACGCTGCGCCAAAGTTGGCAGCAAACAGCTTGTGCCCACCGGACAGCAAGCGCTCGCCAAAGAAGATCTGCGAGCCGCTTACAAAAAAGCAGGCTTAATAAAAAATGGTTCCTTGCAAGGATATGCAAAGAACCATCTTCTGTGTTAGGATTGAAGCCGACTAGTTGTTGTTAAGACGCTCGCCCGTATAGGGATCGTATTTCCACTCGCCAGTCGGATCTTGCGGCTTGGGTAGAGCTACCGGAGGCTGCGCTTGACCTTGCGATTGAACATACTTCGCCTCGTCGGGCATAACAATCCACAAAATAACGTAGATAATTGGCGAGACCCCGCCGATCAGAACGGCCAATACAAAAATCAGTCGAATGATCGTGCTATCAATACCGAGGTAGTTCGCCAAACCTCCACACACACCAGAAATCACACGATCGCTATTCGAACGAACCAGTTGGGTCTGCATATTGTTAGCCTTTCAGTTTTATGTCATTGAGCAATTCAATTACCACTGCCTCTACGACGTAGACCTTGCAGCAATTGTTGCACCAAAATACGACTATTTTCATTAGACTCAACAAAAATAATCGCTTTTTCAGCCCTCATGGGAGCGGATAAGTGTTAATAATTCTAAACACCTTTTTATCTGAAAAGGCTATACAACTGCATTCTAATGCGGTAAAATAGAGCAGCTTACTGGTGGGAGAGATAGGACTTCTTTCCTAATCATCTTTTGGGATACTACATGCTAGAATACAACTAGAGATGTAGTGGTTTGCACTATTTCATTACCTGATCTGCCCGCAGCGCAAAGGAGCATAAGATGCCACGCAACACACGCTGGTTACATGTTTTGACTGCTCTTATCCTCGTGCTGGTTGCGTTCGGTGCGCGCCAGCCTAATGCTCACGCCCAAAATATCTATGTGGTTACCACAACAGCCGATACCGATGGCAATGTCTGTGGAACCCCATGCTCACTCCGCCAAGCGATCAAGAACGCCGATTCTGCTGGTGGTGGCACTATTGTTTTCGATATTCCAACCAATGATCCAGGTTTCTATAGCTTCCTAGACGGTACTTCTCTTATTTCGACCTGGACTATCACGGTCACCGATCAATTACCTCCTTTAACTGGTAATATCACCATCGATGCAGCCACCGAGCAAGGCGCTGCCAATAACCCCAATGGCCCTGAAATCTTCATCGATGGCAGCAATCTCGCTACCTCGGGTACAATCAGCGGATTGATCCTTCAGGGCGACAATAATAAGGTGATCGGTCTTGGCATCATCAACTTTAAAAACCCCGGCCCTAGCTCTGCAAAGCGTGGTTATGGTATCGAGATTCGCGGCAGCAACAATGAGCTCAAGGGTAACTGGATCGGTATTGATGTGCATCGTAACGCTGCGGGACAGCGCTCTTCCGGCATCTATATCACAGGCTCCAACAACACTATCGGCGGAGCTAACAACAGCGATAAACAATACAATATTATCGCCGACAATGGTGAGAACGGTATTGAGCTAGCAGCAGGCTCTTCAGAGAATATCATTCGAGGCAACTATATCGGCATCCTCTCGAATGGCGTCACCGCTCATCCTAACGGTGGCCATGGTATCTATATCAATGCATCGAACAACAATACCATTGGCTCTGATGAGCATACCAATACTATAAGCTTCGCCAACTATATTTCCGGCAACGTTGGCGCTGGCATCTATATCGAAAATGCTGCTAACAACAAGATCTATGGCAACGTTATCGGCCTCAACACACCGAGCAACGCAGCAGTACCCAACCAAGACAATGGTATCTATATCTATACCCCGATCAATAACACTGCGATCGGCAATGTGATCGGCGGTATAGGTGGGGCTGCCCATAATATCATCAGCGGTAATGTTGGCGCTGGTATTCGCTTAGAAGGCCCGGGCGTTCGCGAGACCCGTATCGTCAATAATTACATTGGCACCAATAACAATCGTGATGCGAGTATCGGCAATAGCTCATACGGTATTTTGGTAACCAACGGTGCTAGCAACAACTTTATCGGTAGCTCCGATGCAAATCGCGGCAACCTGATCGCTGGTAACGGTGCTGATGGAATCTATATTACCGGTGGTAATTATGCGTCCGGTGCACGCAATAACCAAGTTTTTGGCAATACCATCGGTATTGGCTACAGCGGTTCTAACCCGATCGCGCTGCCCAATACTGGCGCTGGTATTGTGCTCAGCAATAAGGTCTATGAAACTAGCATCGGTGGCGAAGATGAGAACGAGCGCAATCTGATCGCCAACCATACTCAAAACGGTATCACCATCGATGCCACCTCGGGTGCGGTGCTTACAACCACGCTCTACCTCAACCGGATCTATCAAAACGCCGGACATGGTATCGAGATCAAAGGTGCAAAAACCACCAATATCTATGGCACCGATGTACTGAGCAATACACTCACTGGTATTTCGCTCGACAATGTCTACGATACCTTTATTAGCGGCACCGAGCCCGACCAGCCGTCTCTGGTGACGGGCAACACCTCGCACGGTATTCAGGCTACCAATGCCCATACCTTGACCCTCCGTTACATTTCGACGGCACCAAGCAACTACAGTGCTAAGGGCAATGGCGGCGATGGTGTACATATCAGCAATAGCGAATGGGTCGAGCTATTGCGCAGCACCATCGATAATAACAAGGGCACAGGTGCGACCTTCGATAGCGTGCAGCACTTTGCGATCGAAGGCGAGATCGTTCCGGGTTCCGATGGCAACCCCGATACCGAGAATCGCGGCTTCTTCCGCCTCAACGAGAAGGAAGGCATTCTGCTCACCAATGTGGTTAGCGGTACCATCATCGCCAACCAAGTCACCAGCAACTGGGACGACGGTATCAATGTCACGGGTGGCAGCGATGATGTCAACATCTATCGCAATATCATTCGCAGCAACGGCCCTCAAAACGATGATTCAAGCTTCGATTGCAGCGCCAACCAACGCAGCAACGACGGCCAAGGCGTCGCGATTCGTGGCGGCAGCAAGCATATCACGGTGATGCGCAGCCTGTTCGGCGAAAACTGTGGTCTGGGCATTCTGCGCGATCCCAACGATACTAGCGCTGGCTCGGCCAACGAAGGTATTCAGCCGCCGGTTCTGATCGGCTTTAACAACGAGCGCCAGTTGCGCGGACAAATCATTCTGACCGGCCCGGGCGCATGTGAAGAGTGTACCGTCGAGATCTTCCGCTCGCGTGATACGCTCACCACACCCGACGGCGAGGGCGGTCACAAACAAAATAGCGGTGTTGATACCATCACCAGCTTTGACGAAGAGGGTAACTTCAGCTTTACGCTCGACCGCGTGCCCATGCAGATCTTGGCGACCGCGACCGATAAGTATGGCAACACCTCTGAGTTCAGCACCTATACCATCACCCGCACGGTCGATATCGAGGCGGCTCAGACGGTTACCGATGCCTACCCAAGCCAAGAGATCGTCTTCAGCCAGACCGCGACCAATACTGGTACCTTCGACGATACCTTTGAGCTGAGCTTCAACTCCAAGGTCGGCCTGAACAGCTCGAATGTACGCTTCTCGCCCGGCAACAGCTTGAGTCTGCTGGCTGGCGAGACCAAGCCCTTCACCGTAACCGTTACGCTGCCGAGCGGCGCCGATCCGCGCGTTGCGGCTGGCACTATCGAAGAGCTGGGCATCAGAATCGCCTCGACCTCGTATGTAACGGCGAGCGATGTGCTGACCCACACCATTAGCGTTACCAGCAGTGTAGCGATTGCGGTAACACCTACCAACACCACTGGTGAAGTACAAGCTGGCCAAACCTTCACACACCACTTTACCGTCACCAACAACGGTAATATCCAAGCGACGCTCAATCTGTCTTACACCACAACACCCGCGTGGGTAACCGAGATGGATGTGGCCAACCAAACCCTGACGCTGGCACCGGGGGCATCGCGCCAAGTTGCTATCGCCGTGACAGCGCCTGAGGGTTCTCTGGCAGGCAACCAAGCGGTTACAACCCTGTCGATCGACGTGGTTGGCAACCCCAGCCAGAACAAGAGCGCCACGGCAACAACGCGAGTGGTTGTGACGCCGAAGGCGGCCTTCTACAACGACGAAAACGGCGAAGCTTCTCCGGGCGGAACCGCTGTCTATCGCCATACGATCGAGAATCTGAGCAATGGTACCGTTAACCTGCAGCTCCGTCTGAGCTTCAGCACGCTCGACTCGACCGTCCGCTTCGTCTCCGAGACGCCGGGCGTCACCATCGATGCAAATGGCAACTTCTCGCTCAACCCAGGTCAGTCGCTCAACGTCCAAGTCGAAGTTACGCTGCCAAGCAATGCACCTCCCGGAGGTATGGATACCATCACGATCCAACTGATCGATACCTCAACTGGCAATGTGATCGGCTCGGTTCAAGATCGAACGAGAGTTCTTGGCAGCACTGGTGGCGCAAGCAATACGATCTATCTGCCGTTTGTCGCCAACTAGTCTAACTAAGCAAGCTAGCTTCTTCCCGCTTACACGTGGGAAGAAGCTAGCTTCTAGCTAAACTCAACTCGTCCAACAGGTTTTTGGCTAGCTGTGTGAAGGAAAGTGGCATTAACTCACGCTACTGCACCGTTTCTTTCTTAGCAGTCTGGTTTAGCACGGTTTACGCTTGCCACTCGAACATACAATATAGCCAGCTTCACACTACAGCGAATTATGCAGGATAGGAGAAACGCTGTGCAGCACTTATTCCGACGCGCCGTTGCACTGCTCCTGTTGGTGCTCCTCAGTGGATTACTCATCCCAGCACAACCAGCATTAGCAGCGAACTACGTTGTCACCAACACCAATACGTCTGGGGCTGGGTCCCTCGCTGATGCAATCGAAAAGGCTAATGCTGCTACTGGACCACATACCATTACCTTCAATATCCCAACGAACCTGCGTACAGGCGATCGCTGGGTGATCCTTGTGCCGACGCCTCTTCAGATCTCAGGTTCAAATATCACCATCGATGGCACAAGCCAGCCGAACGCGCCAGCGAACGGTAAGGCTATTGAACTGACAGGCCCGGGTGGTAATTCAGGCCCTTCCGTGCTCATTATCACCGGTAACAACAATACCGTCCAAGGCCTCGCGATCAATAACAGTAACAACTATGGTATCCAGATTCAAGGAATTGGCGGAACAAACATCACGGGCAACCGCATTTTAAACAACTATATCGGCACCGACTACACTGGAAACACCGCCATACGCAACTCACGCGGCGGCATTCTGGTGAGCGCTGCCAACAATACTACCATCGATGGCAACGTGATCAGCGGCAATGGTCGCTTAAATAACGATGCCCAAATCGTCATTTCGGTCGATAGCGCGAGCATGAGCAACCAGATGACCGGCAATGTCATCAGCAATAATAAGATCGGTACCAACGCCGCTGGAACAGCGGGCATTTATACTCCAGAATCGCCGGTCCATGGCATTGTGCTCGGTAACAACGCGGTCAGCACCGTGATCGGCCCGAACAATGTGATCTCGGGCAACCAAAGCACGCACCTCACGCTGCGCGCCTTCGGCATTCGTATCGCTGGCAACTATCCCGACGGGCTGGCCAATAGCGCCATCAACAACGTTATCAAGGGCAACTACATCGGTACGAACGCAGCCGGCAACGCTGCTGTGCCCAACGGCGGTAACAGCGGCGGTGGCGGCATCCGTATCTCCACACGCGGCAACCATGTGATCGGCGGGCCCAGTGCTGCTGATCGCAACGTGATATCGGGCAACAATATCTCCGACAACGTCGGTATTCTGATCGATACCAACCTCGCTAACGATACCTGTAGCTCGTCGCCAACCATCCTCGGCAACTACATCGGCTTAAACGCCGCTGGCACCGCCGCGCTTCCCAACGAGTATGGTATTCGTATCGCACCCAATCCCGAGATTAACGCAAATACTGTATACGGCCCCTGTAACATCACCATCGGGCCGAACAATGTGATCTCCGGCAACAACCTCGATGGTATTCGCGTGGTCGGCACCGAAGACGCTCCCGATGTGCGCCAAGCCCAAAACATCGTCATCAAGGGCAACTTCATCGGCACGAATCCCGCTGGCAACGCCGCGATCCCCAACAAGGGCAACGGCATTATGTTCGTCAGCGGCACGATCAACAATACGATCGGCGGCGAAAGCGCAGCCGACCGTAATGTGATCTCGGGCAACACCGGCAACGGTATTGTGCTCGAAACGCACAACACCTATGCACAAACCGAAGCGAACTCACCTAACGGACACACCATCAGCAACAACTACATCGGTGTGAACGCTAACGGAACGGGCGGCCTCGGCAATGCTATCAACGGTATTTTGTTGCAGTCGCGCGCTCACTCCAACATCATTAAAAACAATGTGATTAGCGGCCACAACGGCGCCAACTCCTACGGTGTCTTGATTCAAAACAGCGGCACCAACAACAACGTTCTGTTCAACAACGCGATCGGCACCAATGCGGCCCGAACCGGCGGAATCGCTAACCGCACCGGTGTCTCGATCATCGACGGCGCAACCGGCAACCAGATCGGCACAAGCGCCAATAGCTCGAACCATATCTCCTTTAACACGACCAATGGCATCGCGATCACCAATGCCAATAACAACCAAATCAACAAGGTGATCGCCAACAATAACGGCGGCCACGGTATTCTGATCACTGGTGGAACGGGCAACCTGATCAGCGCGAGCACGACTCAGAGCAATACCGGAAACGGTATTTCGCTGGCTAGCAACGGCAATAACAACCGAGCGGCCCCAACCAGCTTGGGCATCAACGGTTCAAACTTCGTCGGCACGGCGGCGGGTTGTGCAAACTGTACGATCGAGCTCTTCACCAACGAAAACGACACCCAAAACGGAGAAGGCAATATCTACCTTGCGACCACGGCAACCACCAACGCTTCGGGCAACTTCTCCATCCCCTTACCGGTAGCGGGTTGTAAGCCCTATCTGGTGGTCACCGTTCGCGACGCTGCAAACAATACCTCGCCCTTCTCGAACGCCCTTGGGCCGGTAGAAGCTTGTCAGCCCGCCTCGCCCAATATCACTTTGAGCGCAGCTAGCCCGTCGAGCAATACGGTCGATCCGGGCACAACCGTAGAGTATGTCCACCGTCTGACCAACAGCGGCAACGCGGCGGGCACCTTTACGGTAAGCCTCAACTCGCCCCAAGGTTGGGCCCAGTTGGTGCCGAACACAAGCAGCTACAACCTCAACCCGAACCAGTTTGTCGATATCACTGTACGGGTAACGGTTCCTGCCAATGCGGCCGCGGGCAGCTCGGAAGCCAGTGTGATCACGGCTGAAGTGGCGGGTCGCTCGCCCGTGTCGCGCACCGACACCACAACCGTCAAGCAGATCTATAGCTTCGACTTTACGCCGCCCGCCCAGTCGGCGAATGTGGATCTTGGCCAGAGCCATGACTTTGTGCATACCATTACCAATAACGGCAATGGTAATGACACCATTACGCTCAGCACACAGGGTAGCGTGCCATCTGGCATTACCGTCACCTTCCCCGACTGCAGCAGCTGCGCAGTGGCGCCGGGCCAATCGCGCACCGTTCGGGTCCGCATCACGGTTGGAACAACCACTGAGTCGGTCTACGCAGCGACTATCCGCGCGACCTCACAAGGTGGATCTTTCAAGGAAGTCGTCGATACCGTCCTGATCAAGCAGATCGCTGTGCCGCAGTTGACGCCCGTCGAGCGGAACGGCAGCGGCAAGCCGGGCACAACCGTAACCTACCAGCACACCTTGAAGAATATCAGTGGAGAGTCGGGCAGCTTTACGCCGTCCGTCAGTTTGCCCAGCAACGCCAGCAGCGATGGCTGGACGATCAGCGTCTCGCCCAGCGGTCCGTTCACACTGGCACCCAATGCGGAACAACTTCTGACCGTCTCGGTCACGATTCCGGCCTATACAACGGCGCGCACCACCACCTATAGCGATACCTTGGTGGTATCGACCCTTGAGGTTGAAGCCACAACACCAAGTGTGCCCGATTCAGAGAACTCAGCCACAGCCAGCCAGAACACAACGGTTCAGCTCGCGCCCAACCTGAGCCTGACCAAAGACGAATCGGTCACAGCGGCGCCGGGTCAGGTCTTGCGCATCACGCACACCATCACCAACACCGGCAACGGCGCAGAGCGCTTCAACTTCTCTTCGACGGTGCCGAGCGGCTGGAGCGCACGCGTGCTCGATAGCAACGATCAGCCGATCACCAGCATCAACTTGGCGCGCGGCGCACAAAGCACGCTAACCTTCGAAGTGACCGTCGCACCCGGCCTCGCTGCGGGCAGCACGCATAACGCCAGCCTGACCGCAACTGCCGCCAGCGACAGCAATGTTAAGGCTACGGTCGACGATACGATCACGATCGTAGCTGCGGCGGTGCCCTCCTTAGACGCAGGCCAGACCAAGAGCACCGATCCGGGCGTAGCCGTCAGCTTCACGCATACCCTTAGCAATGTGGGTAACGCTGCGGCGGGCTTCAACGTCACGGTCGATGTGCCGACGGGCTGGAGCGCTGCTGTGGTCACGCCTTCGCCGATCCCGTCGCTTAACGCTGGCAGCAACGCCAGCTTCACGGTGACGGTCACGCCGCCCAGCGATGCGCTGGCATCGAGCGCTCAGATCCGCATCAACGTGACGGCCGACGATAGCAACGCGGCCACCACCAGTCTCATCGATACGGTGGTGATCGAACAGCGGGCCGAGCTCAACTTCACCCCCGACTACACCACGTCGATCGATCCGGGCGAAGTTATCACCTACACGCACACTTTGACCAACAGCGGTAACTTCACCGATACGATCAGCCTGAGCGCGAGCGCATCGCAGCCGTGGGTGCTCGAGCTGGGCACCAGCCAAGTCGTGCTCGCACCGAAGGCCTCGACGACCATCACGGCGTCGCTCACTGTACCGACGGGTATCCCGGCTGGCACGGTCAACACCACGCTGATCACCGCGACCTCGTCGCTGCCCGAGGGTGAGGCTGTCGTCACCAATGTGGCCACCGTACGCGCGGTGCCGGGTCTCCAGATCACGCCGCCGCTCCAGCAGCTTTCGGGCGAATCCGGCTCGCCAGTCACTTTCACCTTCAAGCTGCTCAACAGCGGTAGCATGCCGCTCGAGCCGATTTTGAGCGCGACTCCGCCCTCGGGCTGGACAGCCGTGACTCTACCGAACCCGGTCCCGAGCATCGATCCCGGCCAAGAGATCGATATCCAAGTGGCTGTGACAGCGCCAGATGGTACGCCGCGCAATACCGAGGCCGATACCATTCTGACCGCCACCGCCGACCAGCCGCACCCTGATACGAGCACGCCGCCAAGCGCAAGTGCGACCGCACGTCTGCGGGTCGGCCCGGCCTATCAGTTCGAGATCGAACCCGATCAGGCTCGCAGCGGTGTACCGGGCGAACTGGTCGTCTACACCCACACCATCACCAACACCGGCATGCAGACCGACACGATCGTGCTCTCGGTGCAAGGTCTGTTGGGCTGGCAGGCCAGCGTCGTGCCGAGCAGCGTGGTGCTGGCGCCCGGTCAATCGCTGCCGCTGACCGTTTCGGTCCGTATCCCGAGCACCGCCGAAGCCAACCACGTCGAGAAGACGGTCGTCACAGGCCGCTCGACCTTCGACAACACGGTACAAGAGAGCGCGACCGACACAACCAGCGTGCTGCGTGTGGCGCGCGTCAATATCTCGCCGCGCGACAGCCAGGTCGGCCACCCGGGCGATGTGCTGACCTTCAGGCACCGTGTCTACAACCTCGGCAACAGCGCCGACCGCTTCACCCTGAGCTACGACGCGCCGGCGGGCTGGCAGGTCACGCTCTCGCAGAGCCAAACGCCCAACCTAGTGCCCGGCTTCTCGGTGCCGATCCAAGTTCAGGTCACGGTGCCGGCCAACTTCGAGCCCAACAGTCGGGTTCAGATCACGATTCGGGCGACTTCGAACTTCGATAACCAAGTCTACGACGAGGTGATCGATACCATCAACGGGCCGTTCACGCCCGCCGAAGAGCCGAACAATCCCGAAGATCCCAACAAGCCCTATCGCACCTATCTGCCCATCGTCCGCAAAGACCAATAGCGGCCTAGGCAGCGATAGAAACGAACGAGAAAGGGTGTTTGCTGAACGGCAAACACCCTTTCAACATACATATAACGCTCTGGCGTCAAGGTCTCTAGCCCCAAAGCAGGTTGCTAGCGCGTCCGCCTTCGGCTATCAGCCTCCCACCCAACAAATGGGAGCCTTCCCTCGCAGCTTGCGCTGCGACTTGGTCGGCCGTACCCTTCGACAAGCTCAGGGTACGGCCGATTCAAACCTCAGCTGCACCCTGAGCCTGTTGATATCAATTTCGCTTACAGAGTTGCATTCTTGTAATGCAAAAACGGGGAAAGAGTTGTGTAAAATTTCGCGCGATAGCGCGAAATTTTACACAACAACAATGGTTAAGTTCCACTCTGCCGAAGGCCAATAAAACAGTCCGAATGGATGGGCGAGCTGTTGGTAGCCGTAGGCGGACGCGCCAAGGAACGCATGGAAGCAGGAGAATTCGCCGCCAAGCTTGTAAAGTCTTCGAGCGGATTCGTGGCACACAACGAAGCGAGCTCGCATAGTATCGAAGATCAAACAATCGGCTTTGCTTTGTAAGCATTTGAGCAAAAACGTGTAGAATAGATCTATGCTGGACGGGCTCGTTGGCCGCTGTACAGCACTGGTTAGGTCTGTATCAACAAGAAAAGATAGTTATTTATGAGAACCTTTCTCCTGGTACACGGGCCGAACTTAAATATGTTGGGCCAGCGTCAACCCGAGATCTATGGGCGCACCACCTTGGCCGAGATCAACCAAGCGGTCAGCGAGCGTGCAGCTCAAGGTGGCGCGATCGTCAAAGCCTTCCAGTCGAACCACGAAGGCGCACTGATCGACTTTATCCAAACCGAGTCCGCCAACGCTTCCGGTCTGATCATCAATCCGGGCGCGCTAACTCACTACGGTCTCTCGCTGCGCGACGCGCTCGCAAATCTCAGCATCCCAATCATCGAAGTTCACCTCTCAAACGTCTACGCGCGCGAAGCCTTCCGCCACCACTCGGTGGTAGCGCCGATCGCAAAGGGTCAGATCGCAGGTTTAGGCTGGCAGGGCTATCTGTTAGCGTTAGAATGGCTCTTAGATAACGTATAATCTGTGCTCTTGATGGCGAATGAGTTGTGTTATACTAGACGGCGCTCTTGTTGCAAGCGTCGGCTCTGCTATGGAGAAAAGCTGTGAATAATCGATTGCAAGCGCTGCGGGAGCTTTTGAAGGAACAGGATCTCGAAGCGCTCTTGGTCACTGCTCCATCAAACCGAATTTACTTGAGCGGTTTCACGGGGTCGGCGGGCACGCTCCTGATCTCGCAAGAGGCCGCACTGTTGTTTACAGATTTCCGCTACCGCTTGCAGGTCGCAAGCGCGGCGCCCGATTTCGAGCTGCGCGAGATCAGTGCAAGCAAGCCGCTACATGCTGCGATCGCCGAAGCGATCAAAGAGTTTCGCCTGCACTGCGTAGCATACGAAGAGAGCCATATGCCTGTGGCGCAATACAACCGCTTGCTAGAGAGCTGCAAAACTCTGCCCGTCGGCTTTGTGGGCCGCTCTGGCATTGTCGAGAAGTTGCGCGAGCAGAAGGATGCCTCGGAAATCGCGATTTTGCGCCAAGCGATCGCGATCACAGACGAAGCTTTTATGCAGGTTCGGGCCAACTTGCGCCCCGAAATGACCGAGCGCCAGGTCGCTTGGCAGCTCGAGCTGGCCATGCGCGAACGAGGGGCCGAAGGGGTCTCGTTCACCTTCATTGTCGCCGCTGGCCCCAATGGCGCTAGCCCGCACGCCCGCTCAGGCGATGCAGAGCTTGGTGTCGGCCGCCCGATCGTGATCGATTGTGGTGCCCTGTACCAAGGCTATCACGCCGACATGACCCGTACCTTGATTATCGGCGAGCCAGACGAGCAGTTTAACAAGATCTTCCAAACAGTACTCGAAGCCAACCAACGTTCGAAGGCGGTGCTGCGGCCCGGTCTGCCCTGCCGCGAGATCGATGCCGCCGCGCGCGATTACCTGACCGAGCAAGGCTATGGCGAATACTTCGGCCATGGCCTTGGGCACGGGGTTGGCCTTGATATACACGAAGGCCCCAGCTTTTCGGGCCGTAACGAACAACTTGTGCCGGTAAACGCAATCGCCAGCATCGAGCCGGGCATCTATCTCCCCGATTGGGGCGGTGTTCGGATCGAAGATCTGGTGCTGGTGACCGATGATGGATATGAAGTTTTGACCAAAACACCATATGATCCAGTCGTTGCTCATGCGTAATGCCTGGCGCGTACTGAGAGATATGTAGAGGAGTGCCCCATGGCAGAGCGATCGAGCGAAGAAACAACCTTGTTAACCGATGATATTCGCGAACTGTTGCGCTTGCTCGCACAGTCCGACATTCAAGAGATTTCGATCAAGCGTGGCGATGCCCGCTTGCATATCAAACGTGGCGTCGCTACTACCCAGATCGTCACGACCGAAGCCGTCAGCACCAGCGCTGCGCCCCAACCGATCGCAAGCGCTGCACCGGCCGCCAACAGCCCGAGCGTTGAGCTGCCCGCTGGTTTCACCATCACTTCGCCGATGGTCGGCACATTCTATAGTGCCCCGTCGCCCAAAGATCCGCCCTACGTTCAAGAGGGCTCGGAGATTCACGCTGGCGACGTTGTCGGCATCGTCGAGGCCATGAAGATGATGAACGAGATCGATAGCGAAGTGAGCGGTCGCGTCGCTCGTATCTTGGTGAGCAACGGCCAGCCGGTCGAATACGGTCAGCCTTTGATGGTGATCGAGCCGCTCTAGGCTGTCGCCAGTGTGCCAAAACGAAAAGGAAGCGCTACAAGGTGCTTCCTTTTTCTTTTTTCGGCCTTGGCTGAGCGGTCGTACCCTGAGCCTGTCGAAGGGTACGACCGACTAGGTCGCAGCGCAAGCTGCGAGGGAAGGCCCCCATTTGTTGGGCGGGATGTTGATAGCCGAAGGCGGACGCGCCAAGGACCGAATGGGGGCTAGCAGCCCACCCGCCAGATGGTGATACGAAATTCGGTTGATTACTTTCTTTTTTGGTCTTCGGCAGAGTGGAACGTTACTCTTTTTGTTGTGTGAAGAGCAGCGAGCGGATTCGCTATCGAGCGGTGAAGCGCAAAGGTAGGCAAAAAGTAGAACAAATTGGCGAAAAAGCGATTTGCTCGTATAATAGACGCAACCCGTAAACAGCTCACACGGGTTCGATCAGACCGATATCAAGCCGATCTGGAAGCGTTGTCCAAAGGTTCCTCCCAAGGTATGGTCGCTCAACTATTCTGCAATTTTTTGTGGCTTAGCTTGCTCATTCTGCAACGATGAGCAATAGAGGTTGCATCACCAGCTTATGCAAATACTCACCGTTTCCGAATTCAGTTACTACTTCCAAACCATGTTGCGCAGCGACGATGTGCTGCGCGATATCTGGATCGAGGGGGAAGTATCAGGACTGACACGGACATCAGCCGGGCATTGCTACTTCACCCTCAAAGATGGCAACGCCCAACTGTCGGCCGTCTGCTTCCGACGCTCTGTCGCCCGCCTCAAGGCGCTACCCCAACAAGGCGAGCAGGTCTATGCCCATGGCGAGATCTCGTTTTATGAGGGCAGCGGCAAGCTCCAGATCGTGGTCGATGATATTCGCTCGGCGGGTATCGGCCTGCTCAACGCGCGCTTCGAAGAGCTGAAGGCGCGGCTCGAACGCGAAGGCTTGTTCGACAGCCAGCGCAAACGCGGCCTGCCGAGCTTCCCCAAACGAATCGGTATCGCGACATCGCCAACCGGCGCGGTTATTCACGATATGGCCAATGTGATTCGGCGGCGCTACCCTCTGCTCGAGATCATTTTGTCGCCCTGCCAAGTTCAAGGCGAGAGCGCGCCCCAAAGCATTATCGCTGCGCTCGAACGCTTGTATGAGCTTGATCTCGACCTGATCATTCTGGCGCGCGGCGGTGGCAGCGCCGAAGATCTCGACTGCTTCAATAACGAGCAGTTGGCGCGCGTCGTTTATGCCAGCCCAGTGCCGATTGTGACGGGCGTCGGACACGAGACCGATACCACGATCGTCGATTATGTGGCCGACCTGCGCGCACCCACACCCAGCGCCGCCGCCGAGCTGATCACCCCCGACCGCATCGAGCTGCAAGCCGATCTGCGCGAGCTGCGCGAGCGCCTCAATGAGAGTATGTTCAGCTATATTGACACACTGCGTAACAATATACATGACTCAAAGCGTCGATTGGAGCTTCGTTCGCCTCAGCAACGCTTGAGCCGCGATCGTCAACGGATCGATGATATGGTGCGCAGTATGCAGCAACGCATTCGACACAACGCCCAACTACGGCGCGTTCAGCTCGATAGCCTCACAGCTCGCTTGCGCACCCTCAGCCCGCTCGCGACCTTGCAACGAGGCTATGCAGTCGTTCAAAGCGCCGATGGCAGTGTGGTAGTAACGCCCGAACAAGCAGAGCGCAGCGACACGCTCAAGATCACAGTACGAGAGGGCAGTTTCGAGGTGCAGGTGCTGCCATCAGCCCCCAAACGTACGAAACGCCAACGCAAAACAGTGTCGCCAACAGAAAAGGAATAGAGAGCCATGAACAAACCAACAAACCCCACACCAGCCAGCCAACAAGCCAGCTATGAACAGCTCTATGCCCAACTGCAACAGGTTGTCGAGCAACTCGAGCAGGGCGAACTAGCCCTTGATGAAGCGCTTAAACTCTATGAACAAGGCACGGCGTTGGCCGCCGCCTGCCAACAGTTGCTCGATCAAGCCGAACTCCGCATCCAAACACTTCAGGAAAGCGATCAACAAAGCTGGAGTCTATCGAGCGACGAATAGCAGATCTGGCCCGCAGTATCGGAGGTGAGATAGACAACCATGACGCAACACGAGACGATCCATCGTTATCCTCGCATTGTGACTTGGGTAGTTGAGTTGTTAACCAGCCTTGCTGTCGTAGTCAGTCTTATCAACCTATCAGCGGTAGTACTACGCTTTCTCTGGCAGATCAGAGGGATCGATAGCACGCTCTTCTCGCGCTTAACATTCCTCAACGATATCGTCCGTTTTGTCGACCGCTGGACCAACAACATCCACATTCGCCAACCGATACAGCTCTTGCCAGCCCTCTTATGGATGTTGCTCGCTCTCCTATTCGCACTCATTTTGCGCAATGCTTTCCCGGTCATTCGCACTAGTTCGCGCGGTATGCTGGTCGAATTCGCCAACGGCTGGCTACCACTCTTGTGGACAAGCATCTCGACCATCAAAGTTACCTCCGACCTGAGCGGAACGCGCTATATTTTGCTGGCCCAAACCGAACCCAAAGCGCTCACTGGTTGGCATCGGCTCTATAGTCTATTGTACAACCTGCGTTTTCAGCGCGGCTTTTTGATCAACTCGATGATCAGCGACTTCGATGGTCTGCTGAAGACCATCCTCGAAGAGGGCACGCACTCGGCCCACATCAGTGGCAAGCACAAAGCGGTGGTGATCGACGAAGCCGCCCGCTCACCCCTCTTCAGCTTTCTGCTCAGCCCGGCCGCCTTCTTCAGCCATCGCAGCGCCGAAGAGAGCGGCGAGAGCGCCAACGTACAGGTCGAACAGTCAAAAAGCAGCTATCCAGCCCGCATCAGCTTGATCTTCTCGTGGGGCAGCATTCTGCTCGCCATTCTGGCGATCTGGAACTACTTCCCCTACTGGATCAAGTTTATGACGATCACCATGACCTGGACCCACCACTTCTGGCCCTTCAACGCCACGCCCATCACCCCTTCCGAGATGGCGCGGCCTTGGATGCTCTTGATCGTGGCCCACCTGATGATCGGCGTCGTGTTGATCGCCATTATGCTGCTAAACAGCATTCTGCCAAATGTAGAAACGGCCTCGGAAGGCTTGCGCATCAAGACTTGGCGCGGCTGGCATGTGCTGCCTTGGTCGGCGATCGATACCATCAAAGTCAGCGAGCTCTCTGAAAACAGCTACGCCGTCTTGATTCAGTCGCGCACCGGCCTGCCGGCCAGCTTCCGAGCGGCCAGCACCATCTTCGATAACAGCGGCGATCCGGGCGTGTTGATCACCTCGGCGATCAGCAACTTCGAGCCGCTCTTGCAGCGAATAATTGTGGCGGTTGCTCAAGCCAAGCAGATTCAGTTTCAAGATGAAGAAGATCTGGTCTTTCTGCAACGCGGCGTGCGCGCTTGGATGCTGCAGTTGATCTTCCGGCCCAGCGTAGCTATCGACTATCTGGTCGAAAAGCTGCGCGCCGACGAAGAGAGCAGCGAGTTTTCAAGCTCGGCTATGCTCAAAGCGGCTATGCCGATGGTGTTAGTGGCCCTGCCTATGGCCTTTCTGCCAGCCTTCTACACGCTCTTCGAGCGAACCATGGTGCCCGGCACTTGGCTGATCAGCCAAGGCGTCATGCTCTTCCTGATGACTGTGATCGAATGGCCGCTCGCCAGCATTCTGGGAGGTTTCCTGGACGAATCGACCGGAGGTGGCGAAGAAGGCCAGCGCATGCTGTACCTCTACCCACCCGTGCAGTTGCCACGTATGATCGTTATGCTGGCGGTTTTGGTCTTTATGGCGCTGAACGTGCCTGCCCTGCCCTTTATCCTTTGGCTCGGCGCCATCGTTTGGTCGTTCTTCCTCACAGCGGGCGCCTGTGAGGCGCTGTACGGCTGGAAGGGCAGTCAATTGCTGTTGGGCGGCCTCTTCCCAGTCGGCTATCAACTGATCGTGATGATGCTGTTCCTTTTGACTCAGCGCTAGAGCGCTTGGGTTTAGAGTGGTTGCTGAAAAGCCAGAGGGCTTGTTCTGTGCGCACAGAACAAGCCCTTATTTTCGATTAGATATTTCTTTTTGGCCTTCGGCAGAGCGGAACGTGACTCTTTTTGAGATTTCGCGCGGCAGCGCGAAATCCCACACAACCCTTTCCCCGGTTTTTGTCTTCCTGCGCCGACAGAACACACCTAGTATTTCTTTTTGGTCTTCGGCAGAGCGGAACTTGACTATTCGTTCTCCGTTTTCCTTTTCCTACCTTACGAGCAAGCAGCTCTTTAAGCGAATTTGACAAATCCGATTATACAAAATAGGTTTGAATCGCCGATTTTGGGGAGGCCTTCGGCACACAGCTACACCCTCGTTTGATGGGCGGGATGTTGGTAGCCGTAGGCGGACGCGCTTGGGAGCGAATGGAAGGGCGAGATCTAGCCGCCACAATCTGAAAGGATCAAGCGGCAGAGTGGAACATGGCTCTGTTTGTTGACAAGCCCATCGCCTGTTTTTTGCTTTCACATTGTTAGGCGGCTTTGATATCATAACAATGCCGCTTGAATTCTTTGGCTATTTGCTCTTTTGGCAGAGTAGAACTACTTTTTCTCAACATATAACTAACAAAATTGCTATCTACAGGTGCTTGAATCTTGAAATAATAGGCCGTACCATGTTGTATAGTATGAGCACGCATTTTTTCAGGCCGAGGAGCGCATTGTGACAAGTAGTGTACATCGCTTCAACAACGTTATTCAGGAGCATCAACCACCACGGCCACTCTCTGCTTCGCTGATCGCCGACTTGGTTGGAGACCAGCTTGCGGAGCGCCCGCTCAGTGCTTATATTGATCCGCTCTTATTGTGTGGAATCGTCGCCGCTATCGCGCTGGTTTTGCTGCGCGCACCCGTCGGATTATCGTGGCTGTTGGTCTTCGTCTTGGGAATTCGGCTGGCACTAACGATCTGGACTTTGCTGGGACGCTCGCTGATCGACCTGCGCCTACTACGCCACGGCATGGTGGTGCGCGCCCATATTTTGCGTGTACGAGCCGCCCGCACAATCAATGGCACTATCAACGGCGCTTATATCGACTGTGTAATGCCGATCTCGCGCGGACGTACCTCGGTGGGGAGCGCCTGGCTGCCCGATCTAGCCGAAGCCGAGCGCTTGGCGGCCCAAGGACGAGTCGAGGTGATCTGTCTGCCGCGCTGGCCGGGCACTTGGCGCCTGCTCGAAGGCAAAGTGAGCGAGGCGAGCTACGATCTCTCCGACAACCGCCCGGTTATCGACAACGGCCTCTAAACATTTGAAACAAAGCAGGTGTTGGCCCAGCGCTTCCCAGAACCGATCTGAGCAGCTCTACGCGAGCCAACACCTGTTTTCTTTATTTCCGCCTAACAACATTTACCAGCCAACTCGACAAAAAGAAGTCGACCAAACTGGGGCAACAGCGGTTGAGCCAGATCGGGAAGTGGTAATACCAAGGCACGACGATCTCGGGGCGAGGCCGCCGCAACAGCGAGAGCACCGCTCGCGCCACAATCTCGGGCCCTGGCATAGGAATGCGCATCTCGCGGGTCATCTCGGTTCTGATAAAGCCCGGTGAGACCATCGAAACCTTTATGCCCATAGGTCGCAGTTCGCGCCGCAGAGCCTCGCTAAAGCCGCGCACACCGTGTTTGCTGGTGGCGTAGCTGCTGCGTTCAGGCAGGGCGACATGGCCCGCCACCGAGGCGATATTGATGATATGGCCCGATCGTTGAGCCTTCATGGTCGGCAACACCAAGCGCGTCAGTTGCATCAGTGCCAACAGATTGGTATGCATGGTGCGGTCAGCGATCGTATCGCCCTCCAGAGCTGGCTCAAAAGCCTCGCTCACGCCCGCATTGTTCACCAACACATCGATGCGGCCAAACTGGGCCAGACTCACCTTCACCAAACGCTCCAAATCGGCTGGCTTAGTGACATCGGTCGGCACAGCGATGGCCTCACCGCCAGCCAGCACAAACTCAGCCGCCATTCGATTGATCTGTTCCTGCGAACGAGCCGCCAAGACTAAACGATAGCCAGCTTGGGCCAAGGCTTGGCTGATCGCTTGGCCCAGCCCCATCGATGCCCCGGTAATAATCGCTACTGGTCGCAATGCTTTTCCCCTCTAGACAAACCACACGGATGTATGCTACATCCGCTCGCTTATTTCATACCAAATCCGGTTGATTACTTTCTATTTGGCCTTCGGCAGAGTGGAACTTGACTATATTTTGTTGTGTAAAATTTCGCGCGACAACACGAAATTTTACACAACTCTTTCCCGGATTTTGGTTTGTGCGTTATAAAAGCGCAAGTCTTTAAACGGATTTGGTATCACAACTTTGGCGACGAGATCTCTAGCTCCCATTCAGTCCTCAGCGCGTCCGCCTCCGGCTATCAAATGGGCTAGCTGCCCTCACCCCCCGGCCCCCTCTCCCGCACTGCGGGCGAGGGGGTGAATTCAAGCTCTCTGAGTTCTGTGCTCTCAAGAAGAATCCCGCGATGGTATAGGAACGAGCGCCTGTTGCTGCCGACACGACTTTTGGCTAATGCATAGCATTGCGGGAGAAGGGAGCACAACTCCTCTCCCCTCACATTCTCTGTTCTCAAAATTATTCGGCTACTTCGCCTTTTCAGCTTGAACAGCGCGGAACGTAACTCTCATTCCGTCTCTCGTCTTGTAAACAAACAAAAAGACCCTATTGACAAGAAAGAACGTTCAGGATATTCTTTACGAACTACATTGAGATTCTCTCATACTATCCTACCCGGCGAATCCCCAAACGACCAGGCACCGTTGCCTCTCGTGCACCGTACGATCTAGCACAACAACAGGCGTTGTTTGCTACAGAAGGTTTCGTGGCGAAGCCTTCGCGAAATACGCTAGCAGCTTTGTGTTCCTATCTGGAGAGAGTATGGGTGATCACGATCTGTCGCTTCCCAAGTATACATCCCAAAGCAAATCTGCCGCAGCCCAACTTATGGCTCGCCTGCTGCCAGTAACGTACGTGGTTGTCGGGCTGTTATGCGCTTGGGAAGGAATAAAAGCGCTCTGGTCGATCAACGACAACACTTTACCCCACCTCAGCTCGATTGTCTCCTTCTTTGGCTCACGTTCGCAAGGCGGTAGAGGCCCGCTCTTGGTCTACCAAATGTTGGTCAACGCTCTGGCAACCTTCGGCGTCGCCTTCGGCGGCTTTGTGATCGGTGGCATGCTCGGCTTCCTCTTGGCCTTGATCTTTACGCAATCCAAGCTCTTAGAGCGCGGCCTAATGCCTTATGTAGTCGGCTCACAGACCGTGCCCATTCTGGCGATCGCGCCTATGGTTGTGGTCGGTCTAGGCCAAATGGGTTCGCCCGACTGGCTGGCCAAAGCCTTTATCGCCGCCTACCTCACCTTCTTCCCCGTCACGATCGGCATGCTGCGCGGCCTACGGGCTGCTTCAAGCGAGGCGCTAGCCCTAATGCACTCCTACGCTGCCAGCCCTGTTCAGATCTTTCTCAAACTGCGCCTGCCTGCCTCGCTGCCCTACCTATTTACGGCGCTTAAAGTGGCCGCAACCGCCAGCGTGATCGGCGCGATTGTGGCCGAATTGCCCGCTGGCTCCAGTATGGGCATCGGAGTTGTGATCTTAAACGCCGCCCAATACTACAACTCGCGCCCGGAAGCGCTCTATGCGGCGGTTTTGATCGCAGGCTGTGTCGGGCTCGTCTTCTATGGCATTGTAGCAGCCGCCGAACGTCTAATCGTTCGCGAACGTCGAATCGAAGCGTAAAGAATAAGCTTCCAAGCTCGCTCGTCTAAGAGCGGAAGGCTTTCAAGATGATGACGGCAACTTCACCCATTATTGTGCTCAATCAGGTCAACAAAACCTATTACGTCGGCAAAAACCAAATCAACGCTCTTCACGATGTCTCGCTTTCGATCGCGCCGGGCGAATTTATCTCGCTGATCGGGCCGAGCGGCTGTGGCAAATCGACCCTTATGCGTCTGATCGGAGACCTTGAGCAGCCGAGCAGTGGCACGCTCTTGGTCAAAGAGAAAACGCCCAGCAAAGCACGTCAAGACCGCGACTACGGCATCGTCTTCCAAGCGCCTGTGCTGTATGAATGGCGCAGTGTGCGCAAAAACGTCGAGCTGCCGCTCGAGATCATGGGCTACAGCCCGGCCCAACGCCACGAGCGCGCCACAGAGATGCTCAAGCTAGTTGGCTTAGGTGATTTCGGCGATTCCTACCCGTGGCAGCTCTCGGGCGGTATGCAACAACGCGTCTCGATCGCGCGTGCGCTGGCCTTCTCTCCCTCGATTCTGATGATGGACGAGCCGTTTGGCGCGCTCGATGAGATCACCCGCGAACGTATGCAGGCCGAGCTACTGCGCATTTGGAGCGACGCCGATAGCAAAACGACCGTGATCTTTGTGACTCACAGCATTCCAGAGGCGGTTTTTCTCTCGGATCGGGTTGTGGTGATGTCGCCGCGCCCCGGGCGTATCGAGCGAATCGTCGATATCGATCTGCCGCGCCCGCGCGACTTCACAACCCGCGAGCTGCCACGCTTTTTTGAACTGGTGACCGAAGTGCGTGAAGGGCTACGCGAACACTCATGAAAGACAGAGACGTGCCAAACAGATCAGCTGCAAGCCAAATCTTGCTCTGGGCAGATCAACTGCGCGATATCTCGGCGCTTGGTTTGCGCTTTACCAAGAGCGACTACGAACGTGAACATTTTCAAAATATCCAAGCCATTTCTATGGCGATGTTCGCGCTCGCTTCTGGACATGCGCTCGACGAGTTTCAAGCACTCCGCGAGACGATCTTTGCGCGTCCTACCCCGCTCTCAGTTGGCGACGGTGCGGTTATCAATGCTAAAGGCGAGATTCTGCTTATCCAACGCGCAGATAACCAGTGTTGGGCCATGCCGGGAGGCGGTTTGATGGTGGGCGAGACCCCTGCTCAAGGGGTAGAGCGCGAAGTATTTGAAGAGACTGGTTTGCGTTGCAGAGCCGTCCAGCTCGCGGGAGTGCACGATTCGCGCCTCTTGCCGAGCGCGTCTCTGCATCAACTCTATATGTTTCTGTTTGTGTGCGAACCGCTCAGCGAGATCGATCTAGCGAACGCAAGCCACGCCAACGAAACGCTGGATTGCCGTTGGTTTGCCGAAGATGCGCTGCCCACAGCGCTCGATCCGTCCCATGCCACACGCATACCGATCGCATTTCAGGCTTGGCGTAGCCAACAAACGGTCTATTTCGATCGAAACCCAATTTCGGGCTAAGCAAAACGAGGGATAGGTCATGGCAATCGTTCACGAAAAAGCGAGCGCATCCTTCAACAGCGGCTCGCTGCGCACGCAAGCCGTCCAATGGTGGCCGCCTGTGCTGCTCTTTGTGCTCGGTATCTCGCTCTGGGAAGGGCTGGTACGCCTTTTAAATATCCCACTCTATCTCTTGCCGCCGCCCAGTGGGATCATAGCGACTTTTCTCACGCAGCCGGGCTATCTCTTCCGTATCGGCCTGTTCACCTTCGGCGAAGCGCTAGGCGGCTTTCTGATCGGCTGCGGCCTCGGCTCGTTGGTGGCCGCACTCTGCGTGCGCTTCCCGCCCTTGGCCCAAGGTCTGGTGCCCTTCTCGATCGCCTCGAACGCTGTTCCGATCGTGGCGCTCTCGCCCTTGCTCGGCGTCTGGCTCGGCAGCATCAGCCCCGCCTCCAAAATCGCCGTGGTCGCGGTAATGACTTTCTTCCCAAGTTTGGTGAACGTCTATCGCGGCCTCAGTTCGCCCAGCCCCGACGCTCTGCAACTGATGCGCTCCTATGCCGCGCCTCACTACCTAGTCTTTTTGAAGCTGCGCCTGCCCGCCGCCCTACCCTACCTCTTCAACGCTCTCAAAATCTGCTCGACCCTTAGCATGATCGGCGCGGTGGTAGCGGAGTTCTTCGGCGGTTCGCAAAACGCCTTGGGCGTCTATATCAAGAGCCAAGCCGGCCTGCTGCGCATGCGCGAAGCATGGTCGGGCATTCTAGTCGCCTGTCTATTTGGAATCGCATTCTATGTCGTGATCAATCTGTTGGAGCGCTGGGCTATGCCCTGGCATCAGACAGTTCGCAACAAACAGTCCTAAAGCATCGCCGCTTAGTCGCCAACGATAGATGATGTCGGGCAGCGTCGCCTATGCAATGGGGCAATCGAAGATCTCTAGCTCCCACCCTGATTCGCTCGTCGGGGTGATTAGCGAAAGGAGCAGTCTGGAAAGCTAAAAACTGGCTTCCTAGCATTACATCGCGAGATCGTTTCTGCCCGTCAGCCCACATTCTATTGGCGTATACAAGACAGGAGATGCTTGGTATGTCTAGCAAAAAGTACCCCGCACTCATCGGCCTTCTGCTCGTTTTGAGCTTGTTGCTGGTTGCTTGTGGAGGCTCCGCACAAATAGGCAACGCGCCCGAACCAACCGTCGATGCCCCCGCTGTCGATGCACCCGACGTAGCTGTTCCTAGCCCAACCGAAGCTGAAGCCGCAGCAGATGCTCCAGCCGCAAGCGGCGCGCCCGCTAACGTCACTCTACAGTTGAAGTGGGTGGCTCAAGCCCAATTCGCAGGCTACTATGCCGCGCTCGATCAAGGCTTTTACGAAGCCGAGAACCTCAATGTCACCATTCGCCCGGGCGGCCCCGATATCGCCCCCGAACAGGTGGTAGCCAGCGGCCAAGCCCAGTTCGGCATCAACTGGTTGGCTAGCCTGCTCTCGGTACGCGAGCAAGGCACCCCACTGGTCAACATCGCCCAAATCTACCGCTACGCCGGCATGCGTCAACTCTCGTGGAAGGATAGCAACATTACTTCGCCCGAAGATCTGCGCGGCAAAAAAGTCGCCGTCTGGTTCTTCGGCAACGAGTTCGATCTGCTCGCGACCTTAGCCAAGTACAACATCAATCCCGACAGTGATATCACTCTAGTGCAACAGCCCTTCGATATGAACCTGCTGCTCAACCGCGAAGTCGACTCGGCGGCGGCCATGACCTACAACGAGCTCTACCAAGTGCTCAGCGCAGGCCACACCATCGATGAGCTAAACATCCTCGATTACAACGCCGAGGGCACCGCCATGCCCGAAGACGGCATCTTCGTCAGCGAAGAGTGGCTGAACGCCGCGCCTGAAAACAAAGATATTGCCGCGCGCTTCCTGCGGGCCACCTTCAAAGGCTGGGAATACTGCCGCGATAACGTCGATGCCTGCGTCGATATCGTGCTCAAGAACGACGTATCGGGTGTGATGACGCCCGAGGCCCAAAAGTGGCAGATGGAAGAGGTCAACAAGCTCGTTTGGGGCGATCCGATCGATAACAACGCCAAAATCGGCTACATGGAGCCAGAACTCTTCAAATTCGGCGCCGACACCGCTCTGCAATTCGGTGTGATCACCAAGCCTGCCGACGAATCAGCCTATACCCACGAGATCTGGGAGCTTGCGACCGGAAATCAGTAGCTCGTACAGCAACAAGAGGGCGAGGCCAGCCAGCCTCGTCTTCTTGTTTTCAAAAGAAAGGCAAAAACGATGGAGTTTGGCATCACCCTCAAGCTCGATATGTCCCCCGAGCGCAATGTAGCCCTGACAAAACAGGCCGAAGCGGCAGGTTTTAGCTATGGCTGGGTCTTCGATTCACACGTCTTGTGGACCGAACCCTACCCGATTTTAACCCTGATGGCGGCCGCCACCTCAAAAATGAAGCTGGGGACATGTGTCACCAACCCCGCCGTGCGCGATGTGACCGTCACCGCCAGCTTGCTCGGCACCCTCAACCTGATCTCGAACCAGCGCATGGTGTTGGGCATCGGGCGCGGCGATAGCTCGCGGCGCGTTTTGGGCAAAAAACCGACCACGCTGGCCCGCATGGAAGAGGCCATTCAGCAGATCAAAGCACTTGCTACCGGCCAAGCGATCGAATACCACGGCGAAAAGGTTCAGATGCCTTGGATCGCATCCAACAGCGAGCTGCCTGTCTGGGTCGCAGGCTACGGCCCCAAAGTGCTCAATCTAGCAGGCCGCATCGCCGATGGCGTGATTCTTCAATTGGCCGACCCCAAACTGATCGCTTGGTTCATCGGCTTTGTCCACGAAGGCGCGCGCCAAGCCGGGCGAGATCCTGCGAGCATCCAAATTATGGCGGCGGCCCCGGTCTGGGTCTCCGACGATATTGCTGCGGCCCGCGAGCGCGTGCGTTGGTTCCCGGCCCTTGTCTCCAACCATGTAATGGATCTGTTAGCGCGTTACGATCCCAAGGATCTGCCTCAAGAGCTAACCACCTACGTACAGAATCGCCAAGGCTACAACTACCTGCATCACGCCGAGGTCGGCAGCGATAACGGGGCCTTCGTCGCCGACGAAGTAGTCGATAGCTTCTGCATTGTAGGCCCAGTTGAGGCACACAAACAGCGGCTCCAAGAGCTGAAAGATGTTGGTGTAGACCAGTTTAATATCTATTTGATGAACGGCGAAGAGGAAGCTTGTCTTGAGGTTTACGGGCGCGAAATCGTGCCCGCCTTTGTCAAACAGACCGTTAGTTAAATTGTAGGAGAGGATATGCAGTTTCAACTGGAGACATGTCTTCTCGAACTGGTGCAAGGCAATATCGTCGATCAACAGGTCGATGCCATCGTCAATGCGGCCAACCCATCCTTGCTGGGCGGAGGCGGCGTCGATGGTGCCATCCATGCCGCTGCTGGCCCAGAACTGCTAGCGGAATGTCGCACGCTCGGCGGTTGTCCAACCGGCGAGGCGCGCATCACGGGCGGCTATCGTCTGCCTGCCCGCTACGTCATTCACACCGTCGGGCCGGTCTATCGCCTCTCGCGCGACCCACAGCAGGCCTACAACGGCCCCGAGGCCCAGCTCTTGGCCCAAGCCTATCGTTCGAGCCTGAGTCTGGCCGAGCAGTTCCAGTTGAAACGGATCGCCTTCCCATCGATCAGCACGGGAGCATATGGCTACCCACTAGCTGCTGCCGCGCTGATCGCGCTCCAAACGGTCGCCTCATATCTAAAACAAAGCCAAGCATTCAGCTTGATTCGCTTTGTGTTCTGGGATGGTACAACCCGCGTCGCCTATGAAAAAGCGGCTCAACAGTTGTTCGGGCAAGCGCTCGCAAACACCTAATCGGTAGAGATTCGCATAGAGAGTATCGAAGGAGATCGATATGTCAACTGTGATCAAGGGCGGCACGATAGTAAGCGCTAGCGACAGCTTTTCTGCAGATGTCTTGATCGAAGGTGAGACGATTGTCGCGATCGGTCAGAACCTCTCCGGCGACGATACCATCGACGCCAGCGGCAAATACGTCATTCCGGGCGGCATCGACGTGCATACCCACCTCGATATGCCCTTCGGCGGCACGGTTTCTTCCGACGACTTCTTCACAGGCCAGCGCGCCGCTGCCTTCGGCGGCACCACCATGCATATCGACTTCGCGATTCAACCCAAAGGCAGCTCACTGAAAGAGACTCTCGATATTTGGCATGCCAAGGCCAACGGCAAAGCCGCCATCGACTATGGCTTCCACATCGCGATTACCGACCTGAGCGAAGCGATCATGGCCGAGATCCCTAGCTGCATCGACTACGGCGTCCCCAGCCTCAAGCTCTTTATGGCCTACAAAGGCGCACTGCAAGTCGACGATACCACCCTCTTCCGAGCTATGCAGCAGGCCGCCGAAAACGACCTTTTGATTATGGTGCACGCCGAAAACGGCGACGCCATCGACGTTTTGGTGAAAGAAGCGATCGCCAACGGCCAGCTCGAGCCCAAGTACCACGCTCTAACTCGCCCTTATCAACTTGAAGCCGAAGCGACCGCGCGCGCGATTCGCCTGTCGGAAGTGGCTGGCTCGGCGCTGTATGTTGTGCATGTCACCAATGCCGCTGCTATGCAGGCCATTCGCGAATCGCGCGCGCGTGGCTACAGCAACCGCATCTTCGGCGAAACCTGCACCCAATACTTCTTCTTCACCAAAGACGATCTAGCGCGCGAAGGCTTTGAGGGCGCTAAGTGGGTCTGCTCGCCGCCCTTCCGCGAAGAGAGCGACCACGAGCCGCTTTGGGGCGCTGTGGCCGACAATTCGCTCCAAGTGGTCTCGACCGATCACTGTCCCTTCTGGTTCGAGGGCGGCAAAGACGGCAAGCTGGCCGGTAAAGAGCTGGGCAAAAACAGCTTCGCAGCCATTCCCAACGGCTGCCCGGGCATCGAAGAGCGCATGATGTTGCTCTACACCCACGGTGTCAATACGGGCCGCATCTCGCTCAATCGCTGGGTCGAGCTGACCAGCACCAATCCGGCCAAGCTGTTCGGCTGCTACCCCCAAAAGGGCACGATCAGCCCGGGCGCCGACGCCGATATCGTGGTTTGGGATCCCAATAGCAGCTATACCATCAGCGCGGCTTCGCTGCATCACAACACCGATTACACCTTGTACGAGGGTTGGGAGGTCAAGGGCCGCCCCAGCTTAGTGCTTTCGCGCGGGCGGGTTTTGGTCGAGGGCGATCAGTGGAAGGGCGAGCAGGGCGCGGGGCGCTTTATCAAACGCCGCCCCTTCGGCAAATAGGGCCACATCTGCTCGGTCTCTTCTATTGTGATGAATGCAATTTCCCACATCAGTAGGAAATTGCATTCATCCTCTTCTCGCTTTCTGGTGTCCAGCAATGATAATGTATCCGCTTGTTTTCTTCAGATTGCGGCGGCAAAGTCTTTCCCTTCCATTCGTCGCTCGGCGCGTCCGCCTACGGCTACCAAATCGCCGCCCTCCCATTCGGGCACTATTTCGCTGCTTTCGTTGCAACGCTGAATCACCTTGCCGAACAGCAAGCTGATTGGGAAAGGGTTGTGTGAGATTTCGCGCGGCCGCGCGAAATCTCACACAACAAAATAGTCAAGTTCCACTCTGCCGAAGGCCAAAAGAGATAAAGTAATCGGATTTGATATGAATTGTCAGTTTTGGGAGATCTTTTGGCACACAGATACACCCTTCGTTTGTTGGGAGGGATGTTGGTAGCCGTAGGCGGACGCGGTTAGGAATGAATGGAAGGGAGAGAACAGGCCGCCAAAGTGCTAGAAGAATCGAGCGAATTTGTTATCGAAGGCATAAAAAGACCAGCCAGAGAAGTCTTTAGCTTCCTCTGCTGGTCGTACTTTTTCGATCGCAGTTAGGCGTCTTGTGCAGAAGTTCCCGCTTCGATCTCCATCAAGCGATAGCCAGCCGTATTGATGACCCGCGTCTTTTGATAGACGGTTTCGTGAGTCGATGTAAAACCGTACGAGCGGTGGATATGCCCATGGAACAAATAGCTCGGCTCGAAACGCTTCATAAAGGTTAAAAAAGTTTTAAATCCACGGTGCGGCAGGTCGTCGCCGTTGTGAATGCCCAGCGGTGGCGCATGCGTCAACAAAATATCCAAATAGCGCCCATGCCGCTGTTTGTTGAAGAGCAAACGCGGAACCAAACGCCAACTGCGCATCAACATCTCTGTTTCGGTATACTGCTCGTCACCATCTGAACTATAGCGAATAGAGCCACCCAAACCTGCCAACAAAAGGCCTGAATGATTATAGACCTTGTTATCGATCAGCGTACAACCCCGCGCCTCAGTTACTACCTCGTTATCTTGAACCTCGGGTTTATCGTGATTGCCACGCACATATAAACAGGGCACGCTCAACATGGTCACGATAAATTCGAGATAGTAGTAGGGCAGGTCGCCACAGCCAAGCACGAGCTTCACCTTCGGGAAGCGCTCCTTGATACTGAGGCTATATACTGCTGGTACAACTTCGTCGGCGACGGTCAAAACCTGCATACTCTTGTACCAATCTGTGTTAAACAAAAGAGGGCAGGCCGACAGCTTCGCATTCTGTCGGCTGCCCGCGCAAGCTCAATCCGCTATTAGGCTTTATTTGCCTCCAATGGAAGAGAGAAGGCGAACGTGCTTCCTTGACCACCGTTGCTTTCGACCCAAATGCGCCCGCCATGTGCTTCGATCACCAAGCGGCTGAAGGTTAAGCCGAGGGCTGATCCAGCACGTTCGTCGGGCAAACTACTCAAGCGCGAGAAAATCGTACTCTGTACTTCGGGCGGAAGTCCCGGCCCTTGATCTGTGATTCGTACCACAATCGATCCGCCAGAACGTTGGGTCTGAACATGCACAGTGCTATAGGGCGGACTCTGTCGTAATGCATTGTACAACAGATTCACAAATGCACGTAAGAGCCGTTCTTTGTCTAATAAAAGTACCGCATCGGTGCTGTATTCGGCTACGACGTGAACCGAACTCTGTTGGGCCTGAGGTGCGGTCTGGGCGATGCCGCTTTCGAGCACAGCCCGCAAAGCTGTGGGCGCGCGCCGCAGCACATCGCGCGATTCTTCGAGGCTGTTGACCTCACGCAAGGTCTCCATCAGGTTTTGCAAACGCTGGCCGCTGCGGCGCGCTCCGACCAATACACGGTCGGCGCCATCGGGCAGATTTTTCTCGCCCAAAATCATTTCGAGCGCCGTCAGCATCGAGGTCAAAGGATCGTGCATCTCGCGCGCGAGCAGTTCGAGCAGTTCACCGCGCAAGCGGGTTAGGCGCGCCCGTTCACGGCTATCGACCAAGATATAGGTTTTGCCCATACCCTGCTGCTGCTCTTCGCGAACGACCGGCCGCAACTCGATCTGTTTAGTGAGCGAGCTTGGGCTGTCGTACTCATCGCTATTGCCACGCAAACGCGCCAAGATCACATTAACATTGCGCCCCTCAAGATCGTCGTCATACAATTCAGACCAGAGCTGACGCGCCACTTGGTTGGCATACACGATCCGGCCATCGCCATCGGTGCTGATCAATCCATCACTCAAGCGTTCAAAAACGGCATTGATATGGCGTCGTTCGAGCAGATGCTGCGTTCGTTCCTCTTCTAACTGCTGTTCGTTGGCTGCAACCCGACTCTCTAAATGCAGCGCATTGCGCTGGACAGCCTGCACCTGTTCGGAAAGGAGATCGCTTGTACGGCGTAAGGGACCCAGCACAAGCGCGACCAAGATTAAGATCAGCAATAAGATGCTTCCCGACAGGAGAAGCTCGGGCGGAAGAGGTGTAGGCATGCCAACCGAAAGCCACCAGCCCAATAAGATGAGCAAGGCGGTTGCGAAGCTGACAATATAAACTGCTTGAAACCCAATCAGGAGCGCGGCAAGGGCGATTGGTAGAGAACTCGCTGCAAAAAAGAGAGGTCTATAAGCGGGTAAATAGTAGATTCCTGCACCTTGGAGCACAAATAGGATCAAGACAAAGAGCCATCCACCCAAAACAAAGTGGCCGAAGCGTTGGCAGAGATAGACCAAAACTAACCAGGCGATCCCAACGCTCAGCCACATCACCTCCAAGGGCGCAATAAAAATCGTCCCTTGTATGATGCGGGGTATGGCTATGCTTGCAATGATACTGAAAAAAATGACAATAGATACAAGAACACTACCGCCGAGTAAGCGACTACGACGCATACGCTCATGTGGAGTCAGCACGTTCATTGACACACTTGATTGGGACATCTGTCGAGGCTCTACTGTTTGAGCGTTGCGCTTGGTTTTTGGCGAACCCGCTACCGCAGTAGGATGATGTCGGCTTCTGGCTGCCATTATACCACACAACCTTTCTCAGGCGACACGATTACTCACTCTAGAGGCACTAAACACTGGCACCCCTACAAGCTTCGACCTAGATCATTTGTCACGATCCAAGTGTTATGGAAGCTGAGGTCTCGGTCTCTTCTATGTTAGCCAAGAGACAAGACGCTGACACTCCATGCTATAACACTGGAAAGCGTATAACATAGGTGGATCGGAATCGCAGCTTGAAGTGGGTTTCCCATCCAAAACAGCTTACGTTACCTGCCTTCCTGAGCACGGCTCCGCTTATGTTGACTATAGTCTGTCGGGAGTGACCCCTGTTTCCTAAACAACATAGACTTTCGAGGAAGCGGCACTACCCAATCTTGATAGGCACTCGATAATGATGCTTGAGAATGTAGTGGAAGCTGTGTTATTCCAGTCTCAGCGTGAGGGTTGGTCTCGAATACTACTCGCACTTCCCTCATAGAGCACTCCTCATTGCATACGGTACCATACAAGCCACACCTACGCGAACAGACGAGTATCTTTTCCCAGAGTTCAAGAACGATTCTCTCATTCCTTCTAACACACGAGGAAAGATAGAGGCAACACAAGCTACTTGGTCATAGCGAGCTTCTGGCACTTGCGAATCTCACAAAGCGCCACGAGCGGATCTAGCAACCATAGAAGGAGCAGAGACTAAGATACCAGAGCGTAAGCCCCTCCTTAGGAGCACAAAATACTACACTGGTTCCGAAATACTATCGCAATTATAGCGTGTCTTCTACGATAGCATATCATACCACTGATCAAGCAACATTTTGAACAAAACGTCTCGCTTAGGTACTATTTTACAACATTAAGAAGCAGTTAATTTCAACTAAATAGATACCATGCAGAGCTGTCAATTATATGACAGATCATACATAAAGAGTTCTCAATCCAGTAATCATTGTCGCAAAGCGCCTAACTAGAAATACTACAGCGCATCATATTTTTTCTACCCATTAGAAGGGGTAAGGTTATCCCACTTCGCTGTATTTGGCGATGTGAGTTGGAGGTCGCGTGATGCATCATAGAGGGGCAAACGGATCATAAACTGGCTGCCTTGACCGACGACGGAGCTGACATCGATCGTGCCCTGATGGGCTTCGACGATCCATTTGACGATCGCAAGCCCCAAACCCGCGCCACCTTGGTGATGACCACGAGCCGGGTCAGCCCGATAAAAGCGCTCAAATAGGTAAGGAATAGCCTCGGGGGCAATGCCAGATCCTGTGTCGCGCACCGACAGACAGGCTTCGTCGCCCATACGATCTAAGCCCAACACCACCGTGCCACCAGCGGGGGTATGCTGGAGCGCGTTGACTCCTAAATTTAGGAGCGCCTGTTTGAGTTTATCACGATCTCCCATCACTGCCAACTGGTCTTCGCTACCGATTCGCAAATGCACACCGTTCGCCAGCGGGCGCAGCTCGCGATGCACCTCCAGCAAGAGCGTATCGAGCTCGACCAATTCGCTACGCAACTGCGCACCAGCATCGCTCTGAGCCAAAAGCAAGAGGTCGTTAACCATGCGAATCAAGCGTGCGGTCTCGCGTCGCATATCGACCACCGATTCTTCGACCAACTCGGCATTCTTGCTCGCGCCACGGGCCAAAATCTCCAAATTACCCTGCATAGCGGTGAGCGGAGTGCGCAGCTCGTGCGACACATCTGCAATAAAACGACGTTGGGTATTGAATAAACTTTCCAAGCGCCCCAGCAGATCGTTAACCGTCACAGCCAAACGGTGAATCTCATCTTGAGTCGAGGGCACGGGCACGCGCTGATCGAGATCTTCGGCGCTTACGATCGTCTGGACGGTATGCGTGATCTTATCGATCGGGTCGAGGGCCGCTCGCGTCAGCCAAGCGCTGCCTTGAGCCGCTGCCGCCAACGAGATCGCGCCCGCACCGAGCAAGGTATACAGCAAGACCTTTAAGGTTTCATCGATATCGCGCAGCGGGCGGCTGATCTGCAAAATGCCGACGGTGATCCGCTCGCCGTCAGCCATCTCGATGCTCAAGGGCACAATCAACGATTGAATGCGCATGCGGCCGATCTCGCGCGGCGGCAATAGGATCTCTTGGCCTGCCTGCAACCCCAGCGCCGCTTCGGGCAAGGGGATCTCGGGGAAAGAATCGGAGGAACGGCCCAGCAATTCACCTTGGGGCGAAAAGACCTGGGCGTTCATATTCGCATTAACGAACAAACTAGCTGGCTCGCCTAAAACCTGAAGCCTGCCGTTCGAGATCACACGTTCAAGGTTGGGACGACTGCGAATATAGATCGCGACCACTTGATCTCGCCCTGCGCGCAGATCCGATTCGACGCCGCGCTCAAGCATCAAGCGCACAGCAAAATAAAGCCCTACCCCTATCAAGAGCAGTGCAACCCCAAAAAAACAGGTATAGTAAGTTGTCAAACGTGTTCGTAATGGCACAATTCATCTCCCCTAAAGTCACTCCTCCACAGTGTAGCCCAGACGGCAACGAGATGCAAGGCTTCCCCAGTAGCGCCTAACTAGCTAACGATCTATCGCTATCTCAAATCGTGAGTCAAATCCTGCAACATGTATCGCTGTTTCTACGTATCATTGATAGAAAATAACGCGACACACTCGCTGTCACAGCCATCGATCTATTCGTCGGCAACTGGTATAAGCACAACGAATAGTCTTCCATATAGAAAGTACAAACAGCAATGACTGGTACTGTAATCATCCAAGACAAAAGCCCGAATCTGTTGATTCGTATCCTCTATTTCGTGCTGGTCGGTATCTGGTTTAGCGGCATCTGGGCAACAGTCGCTTGGTTCCTCTGTATTACCATTATCGGCCTGCCCTTCGGCTTGTGGATGCTCAACCGCCTGCCCCAAGTGACGACTCTGAAGGCTCAGAACAACGATCTCGTCGTTCTGCCTAGCGGTCAAGTGCTCCAACACAGCAAGCCGCAGCGTCCCTTCATCCTGCGTGCCATCTACTTCCTGCTGATCGGTTGGTGGTTCAGCGCCCTCTGGTTAGCGGCCGCTTGGGCGCTCTGTACGGTCATCATCGGCATACCGTTCGGCTTCTGGATGTTCAACCGCGTCCCGGCCGTTATCACCTTGGCGCGCTAAGCCCTCAAGCCAACTCATAGCAAATTCGTTTAAAGGCTTGCCCACTTGGAGTAAACAACAAAACCGGGGAAAGAGCACGATAGCGCGAAATTTCATACAACAAAAAGAGAGAACTTCCACTCTACCGAAGGCCAAAGAGAACCTAATTAACCGAATTTGGTATCATACAAAAGCGAGGTGGGTTTGAAACCCGCCTCGCTTCTTTTATTGCCAAACAAACCGAGAGCGTAACACAGTGATAACGGGACTTATGCTTACTCTATCAAGTTTACGCCTGCAAAGCGCGCATAGCCGCTCCTAAACGCCGCGCACCCTCGCGCATCTCGTCTTCCTCCAACATGCTGAAGGCCAGACGAATAAAGCGCTGACCGCTTCCATCGCTGTGGAAGCGCGTGCCGGGCAGAAAACTCACGCCCATCGCTTCGGCCTTCTCCAGTAGGGTGAGGCAGTCCATTCCCTCGGGCAACTCGATCCAGATAAAGAAGCCACCTTGTGGTTTGGCGATCGTACAGCCCGCAGGCAGATGCTCGTTTAAAGCCGCCAGCAAGACCTCGCTGCGCGCTTTATAGGCCGCTCGCAAACGCGCCACATGCGGCTCCAGCTCGCCAGCGTGCAGAAACTCCGCCACAATATGAGCGGTCAGATGATTCACACCGCCGCCGCTATCGATCATACCGCTGGTGACACAGCGCTGCACAAAGCTCGGATCAGCCACAAACCAGCCCAAGCGCAGACCGGGCGACAAGATCTTCGAAAACGAGCAGAGCCGAATCACCCGTTCGGGCGAGCCATAGCTGGCCAAAGCGGGCGGCGGCGGCTGATCGAACCACAGCTCACGATACACATCATCTTCAAACACAATTAGATCGTGCTGCTCGACCAGCTTCATCAGCTCGGCGCGACGGCGATCGCTCATAGTGCGGCCCGTCGGATTGGTAAAACTCGGCACCGTGTAGAGCAAACGCGGCCGTTTGCCCTGAGCAGCCAGACGCTCGATCGTCTCGGCCAGGGCGTCGCTGCGCAAGCCTTCTTGGTCTGAAGGCACCGCGATCAATTCGGGCTGGTGGTCGCGCAAAATACGCAGCGCCAAGTGATACACCGGCGATTCGACCAAAGCGACGTCGCCCGGCTTGACCAACAGCGTACACAAGAGGTCGATCCCTTGCGAAATACCGCCAGTGATAAAAATCTCTTGGGGTGTGGGCGCTTTACCATCGATCAGCTCAAGATGCTTACAGATCGCTTCGATCAGACGACCCGGCCCCTGCTCGGCACCATAGGCCAAGGCCGAGCTACCGAAATCGCGCAGGGCTACCTCTGTCGCACGCCCAATCCCTTCGATCGGCAACAACGAAGCGTGCGGGTGGCCCCAACCGAATTCAATCATCCCTTCACGAATAAAAAGCTGAACATTCGTCAAAGATGCCATGTCTCTCTCAATCTAGAGCAACGTCTCTCTACCACCCACACGCCAAAATGTACGCGCAGTCTGGCAGTTCAATCGCAAACTATACCCAACAACACGGGCCACCATTATACAACCTTCGCCCGCAGCTCTTCCCTCGCTGTCTCACAAACGCACTATGTCAACCCGCACCATCTATCTGCAGCATTCAGCGCTCTAGCGGCTAGGTCTCTCCCGCAACAAAGGCTTCTAGCGCGTCCGCCTCCGGCTATAAACAGTCAATCCGCCCCGATGAAGGGGCTATCTCTGTATGCCGATAACCCCCTGAAAAACTACAAACGGCATTTCGCATGACAACACACTCATTTGCAGACATGCAGCAACGCAAAAAGAGATTCGGCTTTGATCCGAAATCCGTTTGCATTGTTGGTTTGAGAGCGGTCTTTCGGCACACACAGCTACAAGCCTCGTTTGTTGGGCGGGATGCTGGTAGCCGTAGGCGGACGCGCCAAGTAACCAATGAAAGGGAAAGACCTCGCCGCCGCAATCTGAAGAAAGCAGACAGATTTGGCATGATATGCTTGAAAGCAAGCCGTGAAAAAGTGATGCCCTGCACATGGCAGAGCATCACATCTCATCTTCGCTTTAAGGCTAGATCGTCTATTCGTCGCCTTCGCTCACCACGGCGGCACTACGCTTACGAGTCGTCTTGGGAGCGGTTTTTGTGCTGGATGCCGCGCTTGCCTCGCTCTTTTTGCTGCGGGTCGTCGCCGCTTTGCGAGCAGTCACGCTACTAGCATCGGCCTTGGTCGCCTTGGTGCTTGTGCTTTTGGCGCGAGCAGTGGTGGCCGCCGAAGCCTTGGCAGTCGTCGCTTTGGTGCTACGCGCTGTTGCCGGCGCCTTCGTCGCACTCGCACTATTAGCTGGCGCTGCGGCCTCGGCCTCGGGATCGTACTTCTCGACTTCGGCCAAGTCGCTCACCAGATAGTCGCACTTCGGGTAACGGTTGCAGCCATAGAAAGGCCGTCCAAAGCGGCCACGTCGCTGCATCAGCTCGCCCTCTTTGCACTTCGGACAAGCGACACCAGTCGGCACAGGCAGTGGAGCAGGCTTGCCATCTTTACCAATGCGACGAGTGTTGGTGCAGGTTGGATAGTCTGAACAGCCTAAGAAGGGGCCGAAACGGCTCTTCTTAATCACCATCGGCTTGCCACACACATTACACATCACATCGCTGGTCTCGGGTGCGCTGCCCGCCTTCAAAACGATCTGGCCTTCGCTGTCGCGGTAGAAATCGCTGGTGAAATCACACGAATCTTCGCTCGGCTCTTTGCTGTAGCGTGTACAGGCCAAGAACTCGCCGTGGCGCCCAAACTTGATCGCCAGTTCGCCCTGGTGGCACTTGGGGCAGGTGATGCCCGTCAAAATCTCTTCGCGCTTGACATTGCGCATGGTGTCACGGGCATGGTCTAGCGTTTGAGAAAACGGCCCGTAGAAATCGCGCAGCACCGGCACCCACTGCTTCTCGCCTTCGGCGATATCGTCGAGTTTCTGCTCTAAATCCGAGGTGAAGTTATAGTCGACAATATTGCCGAAATGATCGACCAGCAGATCGGTCACAATGCGTGCGATCGTGGTCGGGATCAGCTTCTTCTCGGAAAGCTCGACGTAATCGCGTTCGATAATCGTCGAAATAATCGAGGCGTAGGTCGAAGGGCGACCGATCCCCAAGCGCTCCAGCTCTTTCACCAAACTGGCTTCGGTATAACGTGGCGGCGGCTCGGTAAAGTGCTGCAGCGGCAGCAGTTCCCACAGGCGCAATACTTCGCCCTCGCTCATGCTTGGCAGACGGCGCTCGCTATCTTCGTCTTCTTCGCCTTCGTCTAAGCTCACATTGTAGACCGCCAAAAAGCCTAAGAACTTGGGCACGCTGCCCGTCGCTCGAAACATGAAGGGCGGCGTGGCAGTCTTGCTGGCGGCTTGGCCCCGCGTCCAAGCGGCGATATCGACCGTGGTGTTATCGAAGATCGCAGGAGCCATCTGGCTAGCGATAAAGCGCTTCCAAATCAGATCATACAATCGATAGAGATCGCGCTCTAAGACATGCTCGAGATCTTCGGGCACACGCATGCTGCTGGTCGGGCGAATGGCTTCGTGCGCTTCCTGAGCACCCTTAGCTTTGGTGCGATAGATCGGCGCTTGCTCGGGCAGATAGTCTTTGCCATAGCGCGCTTCGATCAGGCGACGCGCCTCAGCTTGGGCCTCTTTCGAGACGTTGACGCTGTCGGTACGCATATAGGTGATCAAACCGACTGTGCCTTCATCACCACCGATATCGACGCCCTCGTACAAGCGCTGGGCCAAATTCATGGTGCGCTTGGCACTAAAGCCGAGCTTGCGGCTAGCTTCCTGCTGTAAAGTGCTTGTAATAAACGGAGGAGCTGGGTTGCGGCGTTTATCTTTGCGTGTAACCTTCTGAACCTGATAGCGCGCGCCATCGAGCTGATTTACAATTTCATCGGCGCTCTCTTTGTTCGTCACAGCGAACTTATCTAGCTTCTTTCCAGCCCGCTCAACTAAAACAGAACGAAAAGCCGCCAAAGGGCGACCATCTGCATCAACACGCGAGCTGTCCGCTTGTTGCTTTAAGAGATCAGCTTCGATCGTCCAGTACTCTTGTGGTTTAAAGTTTTCAATCTCTCGTTCGCGCTCGACAAGCAGACGCACTGCCACCGACTGGACACGCCCTGCCGATAAACCGCGCTTAACCTTCTCCCACAGCAGCGGGCTCAACTGATAACCAACCAAACGGTCGAGCACACGCCGCGCTTGCTGGGCATTCACAAGGTTCGCATCGATCTGGCGCGGGTGCATAATCGCGTTCTGAACCGCGTTTTTGGTGATCTCTTGAAACACTACCCGATGAACAGGAGTGCGCTTCGGGATGCCGACCGCTTGGGTGATATGCCAAGCGATCGCCTCACCTTCGCGGTCGGGGTCGGTCGCCAAATAGACTGTATCCGCCCCTTTGATCGCCGCGCGCAGTTCGCTCACAACCTTCTGTTTGGTAATTTCATAATCGGGCGCAAAATCATTGTCTATATCAATAGCAAGACCATTTTTTGGTAAGTCGCGCACATGACCCATGCTAGCAGTCACGCGATAGCCTTTACCAAGATATTTCTGAATCGTCTTCGCCTTCGCTGGCGATTCAACGATTACAAGTTTATCTGCCACAGTTTGCACTCCTCCCAAACCAAAACGCTGCGGAATGTGCAAGCATTAGTCACTCGCATCGGCCTAGTAACTGTGTCCTATGCCGATCATCATTCGTTCGATAACCGCAAATCTGCCGTCATCGTGCGCTTTATATCCATATTCTCAAATGTTTTAACATAGTTCAAGAACCATTGTAGCACTATACGCCGCTGCTTAGCGCTTGTCAAGATGCTCTCAAGCCTCAAGGCGGCATTCCAAACCGCTAGCGGCGCAGAGCGCACCACTTCACAGCAACTTTCTATTCTTAGAATAGAACATATGTACCAAAAAATCAAGTACCCATTTCCTTTTGTTAAAAATCTGTTTATGGTGGCACACTTTTTGAAAGCAATCGTATTTATGGAGCTATCTCATACGGTATATATTGCAACAAGCTATCGTTTACGTGTAACACTATCTTCATCGATTCTCCTCTTCTTGCTTAGCTTGTAGTTGTGTATACCGACAAGCAGTTCTAAATCGTATCTCGAGCTCAGCCCTAAGACAATCGAGCGCTTTGATCAAACAGGCTGGCTCGGCCCACCCTAACGACACAACATCTATTCAAAAAGCTTGTAATTTTCTGCACGTATAAGGCAGGCCAAAAAGGACATTTTACAGCTTCAAATAGGCTTTTTTGGCTGAAACATTTTCAGTTAGGCACTACAATTTCACTGCTTGACAGATTGGAATGTTCACGATATTATACGGCTATGCAAGCACTTTCATGAAAGTACATTCTGTGCTTTCATCATTAATATAGTTACTGAGATCGCCAACGATGGCTTCCCAAAATCACACGATTTACGACGTAGCTGAACGCGCAGAAGTAAGTATCTCGACAGTTTCTCGTGTCTTAAACACACCTACGAAGGTTAATCCGGCTACCCGAGCGCGTGTGCTGGCAGCGATTGAGGAACTGAAGTTCGTACCTAAAGCAGAGGCTTCGGCACGAGCGCGCAGGAGTACTGGGCGTATCGGGGTTATGGCTCCCTTATTTCGCTACCCGTCCTTCGTTCAGCGCCTTCAAGGGGTGGCTGCTCGTTTGGCTTCAGCTCACTACGAGTTGATCATATACAACGTCGATACGGCCGAAGAGCGCGATCTCTATTTGACTCAGTTGACCACGACACGTAGCCTTGATGGACTTATCATCATGGCTTTACCGTTTAGTGAAAAGATCGCTCAACGTTTGATCGCAAGTCATCTTGAGGTAGTGCTTGTTGAAGTGGCGCATCCTGCTTTTAGCAGCATCGAAATCGATGATGTAGAGGGTGGGAGATTAATAGCTGAATATTTGGTGGCCCAAGGTCATCGGCGTTGTGGTTTTATTGGAGATTCCGACGCTCCACCTTTTGCAATCAACACCAGCGACCATCGCTTCGATGGGTATCGAGGTTATCTGGAGTCAGTTGGTATCGAGTTGCCCGAACATTGTGTCGCTTTCGCACCCCATGGTTTAGAGGGAGCGTACCAAAAAGCTATGGAGATGCTTGCGCATCCTGAAGCGCCCAGCGCAATCTTTGCGCCGAGCGACACCCAAGCGATCGGTATCTTACGCGCAGCGCGTAATCGTCAGTTGCAGGTTCCCAGCGACATAGCCGTAGCAGGTTTCGACGATATCGAAATAGCAGGTTATATCGGTTTAACGACCGTTCATCAACCATTAGAAGAATCGGGACGAGTGGCAGTCGAGTTACTGCTTGCCCGTTTGGAAGATCGTTCTCGTCCGCCCCAACGTATCCACCTTCCGCTTCGCCTCGTTCAACGCGAAACGGCCTAAGGTATTGGTTGAACTTTCTGCGAACTGTGTTACGGCCTACTAATCGTGGCACTCAACCTGCAGAGAAGCTTAGGGGCTTCAAAGCACAACGATGGTGTGGTTATGAATGTTCATTTAAGTAACCAAACAACGTGGTATACTGAAGCAGCAATATCCCACCATTTCTCCTTCATTGTGATCGCCAATCACCCCTCTTCTTTAACACGAACATACCGTTATAAGCTGCTCAATAGACCCACCAATACGCTTTCTGCTTGCGACCTACTCAATCTTCCAACAGGTTCGAGATCCATCCTAGTCAAACACACCAGGGCCCGAGGGTTGCGCATAAACGCTATGTTCTAAGTCCTAACTACACTCAAGAACAAGACTCTCGTTTTCAAAACTAGGCCACCTTTTCTTTTTCTCTCTATCATTCTTTGTTTCATCAAAAATCAAGTTTTGGTATGAAAGGGGGTGATGGCTGAAAAGGAAAACGTTGATACAACAGAGATATCGAAGATGTATAGCATCGACCAATGCATGTCGATCTTTATAATCCAATGGAGGGTTTTGTATGCTTCCGAAACGTTTATGGCCGATCCTTTTTCTGGTTGCAAGTTTAATCCTGTCTGCCTGTGGCGGCCAGGCTAGTACGCCGTCCTCATCTACAGAAGCACCTACAACCGCGCCAGCCGACGCAAACACAGGCGCAGAGCCAACCGCAGCTCCTGCTGAGCCAACCACAGCCGACAGCGAACCAACCACCGCCGACAGTGAGCCGACCGCCGCTGACGACGCTGATGCCACTATGCCCGCTGGCGATGGCAGCATCGTCGCCCCCGATGTGGCAGGTCTGCCCGATCTAACTGGCATCACCATCACCGCTATTCAGAGCGCCAATGAAAACACCGGCCCAATGCTAGACCGCATTTTGGCCGATAAATTCGAAGAGCTGACCGGCGCGAAGGTCAACCTCGTTTTGGGTGAAACCAGCGCAACCGACCGCTTGGCGATCTATCGCCAACAGCTCAGCGCAGGATCAGCTGACGTCGATGTCTATCAGGTCGACGTGATCTGGCCCGGTATCATCGCAGAGTGGGCCGAAGACTTGGCTCCTAGCCTTGGTACCCTCGACAACCACTTCAAGGCGATCGTCGATAACAACACCGTCGACGGCCGACTGGTCGCTGCACCCTACTACACCGACGCTGGTCTGCTTTACTACCGCACCGACCTGCTCGAAAAGTATGGCTTCGAACCGCCACAGACTTGGGCTGAGCTCGAAGAGCAAGCTCGCACCATCCAAGAGGGTGAGCGCGCTACCAACCCCGACTTCTGGGGTTATGTCTGGCAGGGTAAGGCCTATGAAGGCTTGACCTGTAACGCCCTTGAGTGGCAGGTTTCCTACGGCGGTGGCTTCATCGTCGAGCCCGACGGCACCGTAAGCGTCAACAACCCTCAAGTTGCTGCTGCTCTGGAACGCGCTAAAGGTTGGGTCGGCACCATTTCGCCTCCCGGTGTAACCACCTACCAAGAGGAAGAAGCTCGCGGTGTATGGCAAGCTGGCAACGCTGCCTTCATGCGCAACTGGCCCTACGCCTATGCACTGGGCAACGCTGCTGACTCGGTTATCAAAGACAAGTTCGACGTAATGCCCCTGCCCAAGGGCGAGGGCGATGGTGCTCGCAACGCCGACACCCTCGGTGGCTGGCAGTTGATGGTAAACAAGAACTCGGCCAACAAAGAGGCTGCAATCGCTTATGTCAAGTTCTTAACCAGCCCTGAGGTGCAGAAGTTCAACGCGATCAATCGTGCACTGCTGCCAACCATCCCTGCTCTCTACGAAGACCCCGAGATCTTGGAAGTCTATCCGTTCTACGGCCCGCTGCAGAGCGTGTTTGTTGATGGTGCCGTAGCCCGTCCGTCGACCGTCTCGGCCGATCTCTACAACGACGTTTCGACTGCCTACTTCACGGCTGTAAACCAGGTTCTCACTGGTCAGCAAGATGCAAGCAGCGCTCTGGCGTCGCTCGAAAACGAGATCACCAGCATCTTACGCTAATTCAAGTTCCACAGAGAGCTGGCACCTAAATGTGTCAGCTCTCTGTGATTGAAGGTTTTGCAGGCAATGTTGCCTTCGAAATCAGCATCGAACGCCAAGTCTATACTTCACAGAGGAAGGTGGCTACTGTGAGTCAGCAAGCACAAACACAGCTTAAAACTCAGCCAATCAACAAAAAACGGGCCTCTGCCTGGCAAAGGCCGCAGACAGCTTGGGGCCGACGACGCGAACGTTTGGGGTGGCTGCTTGTCACACCTTCTGTTCTTGTCGTCGTTTTAGTCGCGGTCTATCCGCTTTTAAACACATTTCTAATGAGTTTCACAAACCGCCGTATGAGTAGCACACGCGCGGTTAGCTGGGTAGGTTTCGCAAACTATACCGACCTGCTCCAAAACAGTACCTTTTTACGCTCAGTATCCAATACGCTCGTCTTTGCAATCAGTTCGGTCTTTTTTGAAACTGTGCTTGGTATCATCATCGCCCTTGTTATTCATTCAAACTTCAAAGGGCGAGGTTTGATGCGTACAGCCATGCTCGTTCCGTGGGCCATCCCCACAGCCGTCTCTTCTCAAATGTGGGCTTGGATGTACAACGACGTCTTTGGTGTTATCAACGATTTCCTCTACACCCGTTTGGGAGTAATCAGCCAAAAGATCGCCTGGCTTGCTGATCCTAACCTAGCGCTGCCAGCCATTATCGCCGTCGATGTTTGGAAGACCACACCCTTTATGGCCCTTTTGATCTTGGCCGGTCTCCAAGTTATTCCCAGCGATATCTATGAAGCCGCCGATGTTGACGGTGCAACCCGCTGGCAACAATTCTGGCGTCTGACCTTACCGCTGCTCACGCCAGCCCTAATGGTCGCTCTAATCTTCCGTACCCTCGATGCACTGCGTGTGTTCGACATCATCTACATTATGAAGGGAACCGCAACCGAAACGGTCTCGATGGCCGTGCTCGCTCGCCAAATCATGATCGACAGCGGTCGCCTAGGAGCCGGTGCAGCGCTCAGCGTTGTAATCTTTATCATTCTCGCGCTCTTTGTAGTGTTGTACACCAAATTTGTGCCTGTCACGGAGGATTAAGATGACACCAGCAGTAGCGCCAACCAGCAGCAATAGAAGACCAATTAAACTGACCCAGGTGATCAATCGCGTGCTCTTTTGGTTGCTGATCCTTCTGATCCTGTTCTATACGATCTTCCCCTTCTATTGGGCGATCGTTACTTCTTTTACACCTAGCGGTCAGCTCTTCAACACGCCCGTCGCCTATTGGCCGAAGGACTTTACTACCGAGAACTATCGTCAGATCTTTAACAATCCCGACTTCTTGAAAGCGCTCTTAAACTCGACGATCGTTTCGCTCTCGACGGTTATCATCTCCTTGGTGGTTGGCTCACTAGCCGCCTATGCGCTTGGTCGCTTAAAGTTCCGAGGCCGCACAATCATTCTGTATGTCGTACTGGCGATGTCGATGTTCCCAGCTATTGCGATCTTGGGTTCCTTATACCAAATGATCGTCACTCTTAAGCTCTATAACCGTATCCCAGCGCTGATCATCTCTTATCTGACCTTTACGCTGCCCTTTACGGTGTGGGTGCTGACAAACTTCTTCCGAAGTATGCCCGGCGAGCTGGAAGAAGCCGCCTTTGTTGATGGCGCATCGCCCATGCAAACCTTCCTGCTGATTCTGCTTCCTTTGGCAGCGCCCGGCTTGGTAACAACAGGTCTGTTGGCTTTTATCTCAGCTTGGAACGAGTATCTATTCGCACTGACCTTCACCCAAGACTACGCTGCTCGTACCGTTCCCGTAGCGATCTCGTCTTTGGGCGGTAGCTCACAATTTGAGTTACCTTGGGCCAATCGTATGGCTGCCTCGGTGATCGTTACCATCCCGTTGATCGTGCTGGTCTTAATCTTCCAGCGCCGCATTATCGCAGGCCTAACCGCCGGAGCGGTCAAGGGATAACAAAGTACGAGAGTCACTGGCAGACCAGCGTAACGTTACAAACAAAAAAGCTATTGAGAAGGGCGCTATTCTTCGGGGATATATCCCAAGATGGAGCTGTACGAGAGGTGTTGTGCGAATCAAGCAAAACCAAGCGCACTTCAGCGCGTCGGGCCTTGTAGCTGATAAACGAACGCACCTGATAGAACAACTAGCGTTTCAAGCCAGCACACTGCGGCTTTTGAGCCCCACCTGCGAGCGAATGTCCCTCACATCTTCGAGGGCAATCGCTCGCTTCGTGCGTTATACGCTCTCCACAAGTTGCTTACTGATCGCATCGATCACTTCAACGAGCGCATAAGGCTGGCGGCGCCTTCTCTCTTCCATCTTTGTTGGGGTAAAGACCTCCCGCTTGAAAGAGGATTCTGCGAATAAATCGGTGTAAACAAATTTATTACGATATACTTCTGGTAGACCTCAAATGTATACTACAAACAAAGACCTAACATGCAGTGCTAAAAGCGTTTAGCACTTTAATTATGAAAATTGAATTAATCACACCAAAAACAGACTCGCGGCTTGCAGGTGCGAAGCGGCCCAAAACCTGTTTTGTACAGGGCGTCTTCAACACGGGGAGAACTATGGTATGAGACTGCATGTCACTACGATCAAACCCTCTTTGCAACGCTGGAGTTTATTTGGCATCATAGTCCTGTTACTCTTGTCGATGGTGGCTTACAGCAAGCAGAGTTACGCTCTCTCCGCAGATCTTGTGATTAGCCAAGTCTACGGAGGAGGCGGCAACACTGGTGCGCCGCTGAAACAAGATTACATCGAACTGTTTAATCGTGGCCCGAGTCCCGTCTCTTTGAATGGTCTATCGCTGCAATATGCTAGTGCAACAGGCGACGGCTTGTTTGGCAACAACTCTATGGCAATCACTGAGCTGCCAAATGTAACCCTGCAACCCGGCCAAT